>ENA-UZWW01003473-UZWW01003473.1-metagenome-genome-assembly--contig:-Day-5--50m-contig-3473_pt1 | contig 46307 bp, 49 predicted proteins | sample MGYA00260348_ERZ794908 | MGnify/ENA metagenome assembly ERZ794908
AGTCACAACTAAAGAAAATAATCCCTAAACCATAGGCATATCTTTCAGTTCAGCTAATTCTATGTAGGTTAAAACAGGGTTAAATAACTTACTTAATTAATATTAATGATAAATGATAAATTTGAGGTCAAAACTAAGAGGAATTGTAGAGGACAATACAACTAGATATGGAAGCATATTTGATTATGCAATTCAGACACTGATTTTTTTATCTTTAGTTGCTTTTTCAATCGAAACATTTCCAAATAATTCTCCAAAATTAATCCAGTTTCTATATAATTTTGAAATTTTTTGTATTGTTGTTTTTTCTATTGAATATTTACTTAGAATTTTTGTAGCTAACAAACCTCTTGGCTATATTTTTAGCTTCTATGGCATCATTGATTTTCTAGCTATAATTCCATACTACTTGTCGTCTTTTGATTTAAGATACTTAAGAGCTTTTAGAATCTTTAGAGTTTTTAGGGCTTTCAAACTAATTAGATACAATGCAGCTTTAAACAGATTTCAAATTGCATATCGAATTGTTAAAGAAGAATTAATGTTATTTATGATGGTAATATTAATCTTACTTTTTATTGTTTCTGCTGGGATTTATTTTTTTGAAAATCAAGCTCAGCCAGAAGTTTTTAAATCCATTTTTCATAGTTCTTGGTGGTCAATAGTTACTCTAACGACTGTTGGGTATGGAGATGTTTATCCTATAACTCTTGGCGGTAAAATATTTACTTTCTTTGTTTTAATTATTGGTGTAGGTGTGGTTACCGTTCCTGCAGGGTTGGTAGCAACGGCACTTTCTAAAGCAAGAGAAATTCAAGAAGAAGAGAAAAAAAAGAATTAATTAACTTTATAGTTATGGATCATGGAGGTTTTCACAATCATGAGTTTCATCATAATGATGGTGATGGTAAGAAACTCACAAAAAAACAAGCCAAGTATATATTAATTAGTGTTATTTGCATATTATTAATATTGATTGTTTTAGCTATTTAAATGAAAAAACTACTATTAATATGAAAGAATCTAAAATATCTTTAGGTGCAGGTATAGGATTACTTGCAGGAATTATAATTGGAAATGCTACAGATAATATTGGTTTATGGATTGCATTAGGTTTATGTTTTGGTGCAGGCATTGGAACTGCATTAGAAAAAAAAACTAAATGAAAAAACTCCTTCTACTATTACTGTTTATTCCACTTGTTTCTTGTCAAAATGTAGAAGTAAGAAAAAATTATTATGAGTCAGGAGAATTAGAATATGCAGTAAACTATGTAGATGGTTTAAAACAAGGAGAAGCTAAGTTTTATTATGAGTCAGGAGAATTAGAAGCTACAGAAAACTTTGTAGATGATTTAAGACAAGGACAACTTAAGGCATATTATAAATCAGGAGAATTACAATACACAGAAAACTTTATAGATGATTTAAGACAAGGACAACTTAAGGAATATTATGAGTCAGGAAATTTAAGATATACAGTAAACTATGTAGATGGTTTAAGACAAGGAGAAGCTAAGTTTTATTATGAGTCAGGAGAATTAGAATCTACAGTAAACTATGTAGATGGTTTTAAGCAATAAACCATAGGCATATCTTCTTCTTTTAATTCAGCAACTTCTATAGAGGGAGTAGATTAATAAGGTTTAGATAATTGTTATATTGTAAGTATGAAAAAATTACCTAAATGGCAGAAGTTTCTAATTGCAGTTTCTGTTCTTGCTGCTTCTGGAATGATGATTTATGAGGGAATAATGAGAGTTATTAATTCTTAAATTATTATGAAAAAAATAATTCTACTATTACTGTTTATTCCACTTGTTTCTTTTGGGCAATTTAATATGCAACTTTTTCCAAACTATAAATCAGATGGTTTTTCATTCTCACAGGAACAAGAAATCTCAAACGTAAGAATCATGACGTATAATATTTGGAACGGTTTTGATTGGGGCAGGGATTCTAAGCGTAAAGCGAACTGTATTAATTGGATAAAAAGTAAAAAGCCAGATATTTTGGCACTACAAGAGTTATGTGGATATGATGAACAACAACTCAAGGAAGACGCCCTAAGTTGGGGCCATCAATATGTTCAAATACTAAAAACAGAAGGATATCCTACGGCGCTTACCTCGAATAAACCTATTGAGGTAAAAGAGCGGGCTATAGAATCTTTCTGGCACGGTTTATTGCATTGCCAAACTTACGGAATCGACTTTTTCATTGTTCATTTATCTCCTTCTGACAGTGACATCAGACTTGATGAGGCCAGGCAAATCACCAAAAAGATAAATGCCCTAAATAATGATTCCTACATCATTCTAGGGGATTTTAACGCACAGTCTCCTATTGATGCGTCGTGGGTAGAAAAAAACCAAGATTTGAAAGCGAAACACAAATCGACAAAAAAGAAAAAATACTCTAACTTGCGTTTAGGAGAGTTCGACTACTCTGTTATTTCAGAATTCCTTGCTTGCCCCTCAGTTGATGTTTGTTTAGGCAAAATTAAATTGCAAGATGGATATACATTCCCAACACCAGCCTTAATAGATAAATACAATTACACTCCTCAAACAATAGTACAAAATAGAGTGCGTATTGATTACATTCTTGCCAGCCCGGCTTTGGCAAAATATTGTATTGAAGCAAAAATTTTCAATCAAAAAGAAACAGATATGCTTTCTGACCATTATCCAATATTGGCGGAGTTTAGTATTATTAAAGAATGAAAAACAGCATATAACATTTTGTATAAGTAATTAAAAAAATGAAAAAACTAATTCTACTTATAATATTCCTTTCATTCTGTTTTAATTCTTGTGAGCATTCAAAGGAAATGAATAATGTAAAAATTATTGGCTTAATGAGTGATGTAATGTGGAAGGGGAAGATGGATGGCTTGATTTCAACTGACACTATTTCATTGAAGGGAACCTATGGTTTAGGCCCATTAGAGAATCTAAAAGGAGAAGTGTTAGTTTTTGATGGAACAACATATATTTCAGGAATTAATTCAAATGAAAAATTATATGTTAATAAGGTAGAAGCTGCAAAATCTCCCTTTTTTGTATATGCTACTGAAAAAAATTTAGAAAAAGTTCCATTACCTTCTAATGTTAATGACCTTTCTTCATTAGAAAAATATATTGACCAAAAGTTTAGTACAATTGAAATTCCTTTTGTTTTTATTTTAAAAGGGAAGTGGAAGAATTTAAATATCCACAGCGTTAATTTACCTGCTGGCAGTATAGTATCTTCTCCTAAAGAAGCTCACGAAGGATTAAAGAATTTTACTTATGAAAATATTGATGGCTATATAGTGGGATTTTTCTCAAGAAAACATCAAACTGTATTTACCCACCACGATTCATTTATTCACTGTCATTTTGTTTCTGAAGACAAAGAAATAATGGGTCACGTTGATAGTTTTAATATAAACAATCAAACAGTTTCAATGAGTGTTGCCGACAGATTACTTAAAACTAAACCATAGGCATATCTTCTTCTTTTAATTCAGCAACTTCTAATCCACGTAAGTAGGTTAAAAGAATTAACTAACTTTATAGCTATGATAAATTGGATTAAAAATTTGCTTATAAAGCTTAATGAGAGAAGAAAAAAAAATATAAAATTTCGAAAAGAATTTAAAGAAAAAACAGGGGTTGACTTAAATGATATTGACATCAACGGAGGACAGCCGGGTAATTTTTGATTATGAAAAAGTATTTAATTTATTTAAGGCATTTAGCTTTTATATTTGCCGCTTTCAGTCTAATCTTTGGCGTAAGTCAATTAATGAGGGGTTTTAAGGTTGAAGACAGTACATTTATGTTATTTATGTCTGTTATTATATTTTTCTTCCTTTGGAAAAATAATTACTTTACAAGAAATAAAGATTGTTGTTAATGAAAAAACCTTTATTTAATCGCACATTATTTGTTATTACAACAATACTAGTCTTAACTGGTTCAGTTCTTCAAGCCTCAGAATATATTGACTATCCTATTATTATAATTCCATTATCAGTTTTATATATTATATGGCTATTCATACTTATAAAAAGTAAAAATCAATAAAAAAAATTAAAGAAATGAAAAAAACTACTTCTACTATTACTGTTTATTCCACTTGTTTCTTTTGGGCAGGATAATAACACTAATGTTAAAATAAAATCTGAAACTAATAATGCAAATTAAAACAAACACATTACAAAATATTTTTAGAATTTTTTTAGGCTTAGCTATGTTATATATTGGCATCGGACATTTAACCTTTAGAAGAATTGAATTTCAGGCACAAGTTCCTGCTTGGTTAACAACAGAAGAAAATCTAATGGACTTTGTAGTTCTGGCGTCAGGAATTGTAGAAATTATTTTTGGAGTCTTAATGATTTGGGGAGGCAAACTAAAAGTCAAAATTGGGATTGCACTAGCAATTTTTTATATTTTGATTTTTCCCGGAAACATAAACCAATATGCGAATGGAATAGACGCTTTTAATTTAAATACTGATAACAAAAGATTTTTACGATTATTATTTCAGCCTCTTTTAGTGCTTTGGGCATTGTGGTCAACTGGGGGAATACGTTTTTTAAAAAATTACAAAGAAAATCTTATTAGGTAACTAATGAAAAAACTAATACTACTATTACTGTTTATTCCACTTCTGTCTTTTGGGCAAAACTTGATTGAGGATAATATTGAACCCTTCAAAGAACTTATAGGTGACCCAATGTACATTGAAAATAGAGGTCAAAACAAATCATTTTTTAAAGGGCATTGGATAGATAAACTAGGTGTTTTAAAATTGTCTGAAAAAATTTTTGGGATTACAGTTTTTAGTTCTGGATATCCCGAGAATTTCAGATCCTATAATTCAGACTTTGGAGACTATAACCCCTTGTTTTTAGATAAATTAACTGAATCTTTCAAGACTTTATCGCCAAGTTTAAAAAAACTCATTAAGCCAATTTATGAGATGCATTTTAAAATTCCATTAAGACGATTAATGGGAAATAAAATTTCTGATTATTTTACAGAAGAGCATAATCGCAATTTACTTGAGGGTATTAAAAGCAGAGAAGATTATAATTCTATCTTAAATCAAATCAAATCAACTAATCCTGATATTCCTCCAGAAACTTTATTTTGGATAAGAAGAAATTATGACGGTACATCTTATAAGTTTTTAAAATTGTTTCAATTAATAATAGAAGAGATGGATGAGTTTGAAAGGGAATATTATGTTTCATCAAAAAGTGGTCTAATTGTAAGAGAACAGCCAAATTCTAATTCAAATAAAACAGGAATAATTCTCTACAATCAAAAAGTTAAAATTTTATCTAGATCAGGTAAAAAATCGATAATCAAAGATACAGATAAAGAAACAGGAATTATAAAAACTATTGAGGGGGAATGGGTAGAGGTAATTTTTGGAACAAATATAAAAGGATATGTTTTTGATGGATTTTTAAGAAAAAATACTGACTCTTTTTTAACAAGAAATGATGGTACTACTTGGACAAACGGATTCTCCACGTATACTTTTTCTAAGGATATGCCTGATTATTATATAGACATCTCATCCTGTGACCCTTCTTGTGACACGCCTACTCTTGAATGCCATATGTGTGGCTATGATTGGATGAAAGTTGATATAAATTCCTTTTCCTTTGGACAAGATTATCAAAATGACTTTTTTGCTGAGTATAAATCAACTCAATTTTATGAAGAAAATGATGTAATATGGAGTGTTGATTCTTATGGTGGTCATATTGTAGAATATGAATCAGATAAAATATATTGGTTACCTGCTGATTCAGACCCCCTCGAAATCGAAAAAATACGTTTAAAAAATAAACCTATATTAGATTTTATTAAATTAAAAAAGAAAGAAGAATATGAAGCTATAGAAAAAGATTTTCAGATTTAGATTTTCAAACCATAGGCATATCTTCTTCTTTTAATTCAGCAACTTCTAATGTGTTCCCTGCTTTAAAAATTTATTATTTATTTTAGTATTATGTGGGAAAGACTTAAAAAAGCTGGTTTTTTTGTTTCCGTTGGTGCTATTCTTTTTTTTATTTTAAAAATCATTCTTAAAAGCGGTTATTTTGCAAGTACTATCTATAGGTGGTTTGATTAGTTATTTATTGTTATTTTAACTATATGGATTTCGAAACTAATGACCACCGTTTTGATGCAGACATTAAACAAGGATTTAAAAAACCTTGGTTTTGGCTTATTGTTTTATTAGTAATGGCAGTCTTTTCTATTCTCATTTATATTGAATCATAATAGTATTTCATTATATTAGTTTAATTAATAAAAAGCATAATAATGAAAAAATTAACTCTACTATTATTTTTTATTTCTTCTGTAGGATTTTCTCAAGAATTATCTGAACCTAAAGGAGGAGGAACTTTAGATATTATTTTAATTAGTCCTGGTGAAGGACATTCAATAATGAATTTTGAGGGAGATATAAGTGGATATGGTTCTGTTTATGCTAAATTTAAAGTTTCCTCAATTAACACTTCTAAAACTAGTGGAACTTTAGACGGACAAGCCAGAACAATTTTAAATGACGGTACTCTATTCTCTTCACCATTAAGAGGAACGTGGAAAAGGGATGGAGCTTTGATGAAATTTTACTTTACAGATGCAATTAATAATGGGGCAATGAACTTCGTAATGTGGGATGTTGATATTTTACAGAAAAAAGCAAACGTAAAATATTATGAATTACATAGTCCAGACAACTAAACCATAGGCATATCGTCTTCTTCTAGTTTGGGATTATAATTGTATATTAAGCATAAATTAAATTTAAATTAAAATGAAAAAATATATTACTTCAATTATGCTTGTATTGCTATTTATAAGCTGTACGAACAATCAACAAAAAAACTCTACGGAAAAAAATTCGGTAATTGAAATTGGTTCTGCTTTAATGGATGGAACTAATGAAATGACTCCAATAATTGTTGGAGAAATTTCAAATCAAGAAATATGGCTTAAGTATATTAAAGCACACAATGATAAAAACTTGGATATAATTGCAGAAATAAATGCTGAAGATTGGGAAGGTTATACTGCAGACGGAAGTGTACTTAAAGGTAACAAAGCTCACATTGAAGTCTTAGACAATTGGTTTAAATCAGCAAATCCAAAATGGAAAGTAAAATGGATGATAGCAAATGCTGCAAAAAATAAAGATGGTATAATTGAACAATGGCTTACAACTGGAAATGAATATACTGACGTAGATGAGAATGGTAATGAAATTTTTGAACACAATGTTCACGACATACAGTTTGCAGATGGTAAAATAAAGAAAATTTATGTTTATAAGAGAGCCAAGGCTCAAGAATCAGCAGAATTTTCATATTGATTATTAAATAAAAATAACCCTCCCTCGTGGTGAGGTTTTATATCACAGGCATACCTTTTTCTTTTAATATTATTGTAAATTGTAATTAAAACATAGGGGTTATGAAAAAACACTCAAATTAACATGAAATTGCCCAAGATATTTAGCAAAGCACCTATAGCAATAGACGCAATAAAAGACAAAAAATATGCTTGGTGCTCTTGTGGGTTGTCAGAAAACCAACCTTTTTGCAACGGGGCACATAAAGGGTTTGAATTTACTCCCAAAATATTTACTAAAAAGGAGGATAAAAAAATATATCTATGTAACTGTAAACAAACTTCAAATCCTCCTTATTGTGATGGAACTCATAACAAATTATAACGCATCCTAAAAATTCGCTAAGCCACAGACGTATCTTCTTCTTTTAATTCAGCAATTCTTATATTTAGTTTGTGAAAAAATTTAAAAATCTAATAGTTCTTGGGCCATTAATATATGCCCTTCATCATTTTGAGGAGCACATAGTATTTAATTTTAGAGAATGGAGATTAAGATATTTTTTAGATAATAACCCAAGTAGCACAGAAGAAATTTTGGTTACTCTCATTTCACTAATCCTACTATCAATTTTTATTCATCTAATTAAGAATAACAGGGGAAGCGCACATATTGTTTTGTTTTATTTAATGACAACACAAGTTGCGAATGCTTTCTTCCATATATTTTTTAGCATTTACTATAATGATTTTAGCCCAGGGTTAATAACAGCGATATGTCTTTATATCCCTATAAATTTTTTAATTATTAGGTCCGCGCTTAAAGAAGGGTTTTTAAAGAATCGTTTGGAATTATTTGTACTATCCTTTTTAGGTATAATGACTTTTGCGCTTTTTGAAATAATAGGTCCAGAGATTATTAGATACTCGATTTTACTATGTGCCTTTTATTATTTCTGGGTTAATAGGTTTAAATAATTCTTATATTTAGGTTGTGAAAAAGCCTAAAAAGTATTTGGGATTCATAAGTATCGAAGCATGTATTGTTTTTTTAATTGGGTTTTTACTCCCTCTTATGTTCATGTATGGTTGGTTATATTATCCTGAGCATTTTGAATTTATGGGTTTAATAGAATGGCTAGGCGTTGCATTTGTTCCTATAATCACATATTTCTGTGCTCGTTTAATAGATTCTGAATCTGAAGATGAAATTTAATAGCTATTAAACTTTCAGAGTTATTCTACTGTTTTATTTAATTTTATGTATTAAATGGATATTCTATTTTTAATACGGTCAATAATTTTTCTTGTTGCTGGTTTAGTCACCATTATTTTTCCTAAAGAGCTCAATAATTTAAAGAATCGTTTATTAATTAGGTGTGGTTTTAAAAACAGAGTAAAAAATGAAATTAAAGGCTATTATCAATTAGGAATTGTTTTTATTCTGATTGCAGGAATTTTATTTATTGTATCAATTAAATTATAAGCGGATCTACTTATTTTAATGTTTTAGCAAATTTTTCGAGATGTTTTTCTGGCATTGTATCTACCTGAAATCTAATCATTACATTATCCCATAATAAAATTATATTAGCTTTCTTATTGTCATTTGCATCAATTATATATTTTAATCTTTCAATGCTGCTGTCGTTCCCCCTATATTCTGCATCAACATCAATACTAACAGCAAGATCTTGATTATATGCTTCTCTATCCAGTTTTCCTCCTTTCATATATGCAAAAGGATATTTTCCAGCAGAATTTAGATCTATTGTCCACTTATCTTCTGCTCTTGGCGTTACAGCAATAGCATACTTTCCAGCACTTAATGTTTTTTCGCCAACAATTACACTTGTTGAAAAGGTTATCCTAGTAGGGCTATTTGCGCCAGCTCTCCACAATTGATCATAAGGGACAAGCTCTCCAAAAACTTTTCTTCCCTTAACTCCAGGCGAAGAATAGTTAATAGAAATATTTGTCATGCCAACATTTTGACTTACAGATGCTTGAGGACTAGCTACTGGACTTAAATATGTAGAGGCGGTTTGTGAAAATGCTGTTATCGTAATAAAAAATAGTATGGTTGTTAGTGTTATGTTTTTCATAATTTAAATATAAGAATTAATAACTTAAACCATAGGCATATTTTCTTCTTTATAATTCCGCAGTTAGTATATTTAGATTGTAAAAAAACTCTAGAATATTTATTATCTTATTAAAAAAATGAAATGAATTATAAATTCTTTTTAATAGTGACCATTATTTTTTTCATTTCATGTGGAGGTTCTGAATCTGAAGAAGGAAATCCTGACGGAACAAGTACTGATTTCCCCAATTTTGTAGACTCTAATAATTTAAGAATTTTTGCAAGAAAAGGCGTTTCAACAACATTTTTGAACAATGTTGGGGCAGCTTATGGTGAAATGTTTAAAACTAGCGCTAATGTTGATCAATCCATGAGATCAAAATATTTATCAGTATCTAAGGAAAAATATGTATATCAAAGAGTTGGAGTAGATGGGATGGCTAGTAATTCTAATTTTAATCCAGGAACACCACCCAAACCTTATACTGATAATGCAACAGATTATATATGGGAAATGAAAACAGGAGGAGCGGATCAAATTGGAGAAGTAATAGAACACCTTTTACATACAGTCACAGCTGTTACTATGTATTTAGCATATTCAGATTGGAATTTTAAAAATTCTTCTTCACCATTATATTTGGCGATGAATGAAGCTGTTAATAAAGGGATTTATGATATTTCTAGTTATGATGACTTAAAAAATGATGAAGCTTATCATAGAATTATAACTCAGGAATATGCTTATTGGCTAATTCTTGCGGAGTGGGATTATTATGAAACGGCAGGCAAGAAAGAAAGTGGAATGACAGGAAATGGAGAATTTACCATCGGCACACCATCTGAAATTCAAACACAACTTCCTTTAGGGCACAAGTTGTATAAGGATTATATTGAGAAAATTTTATCCATTCCTAACAAGGCTAATATTATTGCTTTATTTCCATAATTTATGAAAAAAACCCTTATTATAAATTATTATATTTAAACTATGAAAAAAATTCTTTTTTTCATTTCCTGCTTGTTATTGTTTTCTTGCGAAAAGGATATTGTTTTATATACGTTAACCACTTCTGTTAATCCTGTTGAAGGAGGTACAGTTCTTCCCGCAACAAGACAATATGAAGCTGGTGATACTGCTAATCTAATCGCTGCTCCAGCTGCAGAATATGTTTTTGAAAGTTGGACAGGAGCTACAGGAACTGAAGAAACTACACTTGTAATGGATGCAGATAAAACAGTAGTTGCAAACTTTATTAAGAAAAAATATCCATTAACAATTAAAATAGAGGGAGAAGGAACAGTAGCTGAAAAAATAATTAAAGCAGGCGCTTCTACGGATTACAATAGTGGAACGATAGTGGAGTTAACGGCTAATTGTACAGATAAATGGAAATTTAAACAATGGAAAGGAGACTTAATATCAACTGAAAATCCAAAGGAAATTACTATAGATAAACCAAAAACAGTCACAGCAGTTTTTGAAGCTATTCCTCCGTTTTATTTAGACACAAATGGGGTTACTATAAAAGCTTATGATTGGGTGACACCCGGAACTACTGGGGAATTACTGGGGGTTACTTATACTGCTGTAGATATAGATCAATTAAAATTAATGTTTAGTAAAGAGGAAGATGTTAGTAAAGTGGTTACTACACTTATAACAGATATGTCAGAGCTGTTTATAAATGCTCCAACTACTTCTTTGCCTTTTCAACCTTTATATGTGGAATTTAATCCTGACATTTCTTCTTGGGATGTAAGTAATGTAACCAATATGTCTCATATGTTTGGTACTGAAGACATCGATGATTACATACTTATTAATTTCAATAAAGATATAAGTAAATGGGATGTTAGTAAGGTGACAGATATGTCAAATATGTTTTTAAGTGCAGCAGCATTCAACCAAGACATTGGTAGTTGGGATCCAAGTAAGGTTACTAATATGTCTGGAATGTTTGCACAAGCCCAGAATTTCAATCAAGATATTGGTAGTTGGGATGTGAGTATGGTATCTAATATGAGTGGAATGTTTGGTGCAGGGGATTTTTTTTATGGAGCCCATAATTTCAATCAAGATATTGGCAGTTGGAATACGAGTAATGTTACTAATATGTCAAATATGTTTTTTCAAGCCACTGAATTCAATCAAGATATTGGTAGTTGGGATGTGAGTAATGTGACTGATATGGTTGGAATGTTTTATCAAGCCACTACTTTCAATCAAGATATTGGTAGTTGGGATGTGAGTAAAGTGACTGAAATGGCTGCTATGTTTTATTCTGCAATAGCATTTAATCAGGATATTGGCAATTGGGATACAAGTAATGTTACTAATATGAGCCAAATGTTTAGTAGGACATATTCATTCAATCAAGATATTTCAGGATGGAATACAAGTAATGTGACTAATATGTCAGGAATGTTTGAGTACTGTTATGTGTTTAACCAAGATATAGGTAAATGGGATGTGAGTAATGTAACCGATATGAGTCAGATGTTTTATAAAGATAGAATACTTTCTAGTATCAACAAAGATAAAATAGATGCATTCAATCAACCCCTCAACAATTGGGATACAAGTAAGGTTACTAATATGGGTTCAATGTTTAGTGGGACATATTCATTCAATGAGAATATTAGTTCTTGGGATGTAAGTAATGTGACTAATATGGCTGGAATGTTTAATCGTGCTACCGCTTTTAATCAAGATATCTCTGGTTGGAACGTTAGTAGCGTTACCAGTATGAGAATGATGTTTAGTGAAGCTTCTGTATTCAACCAAGACATTGGGAAGTGGGATGTAAGTAATGTTACTAATATGTATTGGATGTTTATTAGAGCTCTTGTATTTAACCAAGATATAGCTAAATGGGATGTTAGTAATGTTACTGATATGACTTATATGTTCGCCTACGCTTCAGCATTCAATCAGGATATTGGTGATTGGAATGTAGCTAAAGTAGGACCAGTCAATTCTAGTGGATTTGGAGGAATGGGAGGTATGTTTTATGCGGCTACTTTATTTAATCAGGATCTAACCAAATGGTGTGTCTCCAATCAAACTGAAGAACCTAATAATTTTAACAAATCATCAGCCTTAACAGATGAAAATAAACCCGTTTGGGGGACTTGCCCTTCAGATTAGACATATCTTCTTCTTTTAATTAATCAATTTTTATATTTAGTTTATGAAAAAAATAATTCTACTACTACTATTTATTCCACTTGTTTTTTGTTGTACTCCATCTGACCATGATGACAGTGAACTAAAACCTTTTTATTTAGATACAAATGGAGTCACTATTAAAGCTAGAGATTGGGTTACTGTTGGAACTACTGGAGAATTAAGTGGAGTTACTTATACTGCTGTGGACAATACTACTTTAAAAGAAATGGCAGATAACGATGAAGATGTGACTAAAGTAGTAACAACTCTAGTTGCTGATATTAAGGACTTATTTAAGGAAAAAAAAGAATTTAATGGGGATATTTCAAGTTGGGATGTTAGTAATGTGACTAGTATGAATAGTATGTTTAGAGCAGCAGAGGCATTCAATCAAGATATAGGCAGTTGGGATGTAAGTAAAGTAGAAGCAGGAAAGATGAAAAATATGTTTTATGCGGCTACTTTATTTAATCAAGATTTAACAAAGTGGTGTGTCACAAATATTACAACAGAACCTACAGATTTTAACAAAAATTCAGCTTTAACAGCAGCCAACTTCCCTAAATGGGGAACTTGTCCTTCAGATTAGGCATATCTTCTTCTTTTAATTCATCAATTCTTATATTTAGATTATGAAAAAACTAATCCTACTATTACTATTTATTCCACTTGTTTTTTCTTGTTCTAAAGAATCCGATAAGTTAAATGCAATTATTGAAAAATATGAAGCTGAAAGAGAGTATGAATTTAAGAGGAATGAGTCTGTGGAAAACACGATTAAGTATCATCAAGCGGAAGCTAATTTTGCTAAGGAAATAATAGAAAAATTAGAAATGATTTCTGTTGACGGATTATCTGAAACTGAAATCATTTCAAGAGAGTTGTTATTATTCGTTTTGAAACACGAAATAGATTCAAATAAATACAAAATGTATTTAAATACCATTACTAACGAAAATGCTTTTCATTTGAATTTAGCTAGAATGGGAAACCGAACTCTTGAAAACAAGAAACAGGTTCTGGATTACTTAAAACGACTTGATAGTTTGCCACAACGCATAGATTATAATATAAATTTATTAAGAGCTTCAATAAAAGAAGGTATGGCGCAACCAAGAGCAGTTTTTAGTAATTATGATTACACTTATAACAAACACATAGTTTCATATTCAACAGAAAGTGAATTTTATAAACCATTTCTTAATTTGCCAGCATCCCTTTCAAATAGGCTAAAAGATTCTATAGTTAAAGTAGCTAAGAAAAGTGTTCAAAAAAATGCCATAGATCAATATAAAAAAATTAAAAGTTTTTTTGAAAATGAGTATTTCCCAAATACAAGAAAAGGTTTAGGAATTTCAACAATTCCAAATGGTAAAGAATTTTATCAAAATAGAATTAACTATTTTACGACAAGCAGTCAATATTCTGCTGATGATATTTACCAAATTGGATTAAATGAGGTGGCAAGAATCAAAGAAGAAATGCAAAAAATTATTGATGATTTAGGGTTTAAAGGAAGCTTTGCAGACTTCTTAAAATTTCTACGTACAGATGAACAATTTTATCCAAAAACCGCTGATGAGTTGTTAATATTCGCACGTGATATTGCGAAAAGAATAGACGCCGAACTACCTAAATTTTTCAAAACATTACCAAGGAAGCCATATGGAGTTGTTCCAGTTCCAGCAGACCTTGCTCCAAATTATACGGGAGGTAGATATTCAGGTTCTCGTAGTGAAACAACAGCAGGGTTTTATTGGGTAAACACCTACAATTTGCCAAGTAGAACTTTATATACAATTCCTGCTTTAACTGCTCATGAAGCAGTTCCTGGGCATCATTTACAAATCTCATTGAATAATGAATTGCCTGAAAACATTCCAAGTTTTAGAAGAAGATTATATCTCTCTGCTTATGGAGAAGGTTGGGGTTTGTATTCAGAATATTTAGCAGATGAAATGAATATTTATACAACACCTTACGAAAAATTTGGTCAGTTAACCTATGAAATGTGGCGAGCTTGCAGATTGGTTGTTGACACAGGCGTACATGCAAAAGGATGGACAAGACAACAAATGATTGATTATATGTCTAAAAACACAGCTTTATCAATTCATGAAGTTACTACAGAAACAGATCGATATATTTCTTGGCCAGCACAAGCCTTGTCATATAAAATAGGAGAAATAAAAATAAGAGAGCTTCGTAAAAAAGCAGAAACAGCCTTAGGAGAGAAATTTGATATTCGTGAATTCCATGAGGTTATTCTTGAAGAGGGAACCATTACACTATCTATTATGGAAAAAAGAATAAACTCTTATATACAGAAAAAATAAAACTGCTAAATGCAAAACCTATTTGAAATTAATAGCCTAATTATCAATTCCTTTTAATTTTTTTATATTTAAACTATGAAAAAAATCTTTTTTTTCATTTCCTGCTTGTTATTGTTTTCTTGCGAAAAGGATCCTGTTTTATATATGTTAACCACTTCTGCCAATCCTACAGAAGGAGGCACAGTTCTTCCTGCTTCAAGGCAATATGAATCTGGCGATACTGCTAATCTAGTTGCTGCCCCGGCTGCAGAATATGTTTTTGAAAGTTGGACAGGAGCTACAGGAACTGAAGAAACTACACTTGTAATGGATGCAGATAAAACAGTAGTTGCAAACTTTATTAAGAAAAAATATCCATTAACAATTAAAGTAGAGGGAGAAGGTACTGTAGCGGAAAAAATAATTAAAGCAGGTGCTTCTACGGATTACAATAGTGGAACGATAGTGGAGTTAACGGCTAATTGCACAGATAAATGGAAATTTAAGGAGTGGAAAGGAGACTTAATATCAACTGAAAATCCAAAACAAATTACAATAGATAAACCAAAAACAGTCACGGCAGTTTTTGAAGAGCTCCCTCCATTTTATTTAGATACAAATGGGGTGACTATAAAAGCTAGAGATTGGGTTACAGTTGGAACTACTGGAGATCTGAACGGCGTTACCTATACGGCTGTAGATATTGAAACACTGAGATCAATATTCAGCTCATATGCTAGTAATTGGACTAAAGATGATGCTGCAAGAAAAGCAGCAGAAGAAAAGGCAAGCAAATCTGTTACAACACTTATAACTGATATGTCAGATCTATTTTCAAATGCTCCAACAGGTAATTCAGAAGCAAGGTTTTATGAGCAATTTAACGCATTTAATCCAGATATATCATCTTGGGATGTGAGTAATGTTACCAATATGTCTAATATGTTTAAGCGTGAGACATATTCAGCTAATGATTATTGGGTTTGGCCCTCTATTAATTACTCAGGGGTTTTTAATCAAGACATCAGCAAATGGGATGTAAGTAATGTAACAAATATGTCTGGAATGTTTTTTGGTTTGTCAAATTTTAATCAAGATATAGGTAAATGGGATGTAAGTAAGGTTACTGATATGAGTGGAATGTTTGCTGGAAATTCTAAATTCAGCCAAGATATAAGTAAATGGGATGTAAGTAATGTAACTAATATGTCTGAAATGTTTCTCTCCATTTGGTTATTTAATCTAGATATCAGTAATTGGGATGTGAGTAATGTGACTAATATGCAAGGAATGTTTGCTGATACTAATGTAGAAAATATTGGGAGTTGGAATGTAGGTAACGTAACTGATATGAGTAAAATGTTTTATGCATCTTGGGTTTATGGAACCCAACCAAACCTGGATGTAAGTAAATGGGATGTAAGTAAGGTTACTGATATGAGTGGAATGTTTTGGGGAACAAGACAATTTAATAGTGATATTTCATCTTGGAATGTTAGTAATGTAACTGACATGAATCATATGTTCTTTAGAGCATTCAAATTCAATCAAGATATTGGAAATTGGAATGCAAGTAATGTAACTAACATGTCTAATATGTTTGGTCGTTACAGTTCTGACAAAAAAAATGGAAGAGTAATGTCATTCAACCAAGATATTGGAAAGTGGGATGTAAGTAAGGTTACTGACATGAGCTATATGTTTTTTTACAGTGACGTATTCAATCAAGATATTGGTGATTGGAATGTAAGTAATGTAACTAACATGAATGCAATGTTTTATGGAGAACCAACCTTCAATCAAGATATAGGAAAATGGGATGTAAGTAATGTGACTGATATGAGAGGAATGTTTAATTCTGCAACAGTATTCAATCAAGATATAGGTAAATGGGATGTAAGTAAAGTAGGGGATGGGAATTTGTCCTATATGTTTCAAAATGCAACAGCATTCAACCAAAATTTAACAAAGTGGTGTGTCACAAATACTACAACAGAACCTGATGATTTTAGTTCTGGATCTGCTTTAACAGCAGCCAATAAACCAGTTTGGGGAACTTGTCCTTCAAATTAGGATTTCTTTTATTTTCCTATTAAAATTATTTTTTCTTGTCGTCCATTTACGTATCTAAAACCGCTTTTTTCAAAAATACCAGCTTCCTCTAACATTATTCTAATGTCCTTTCCCCACTCTTTTAAATAAGTTTTATTATTTAATTCAATAGCATATACAGTATCAAAATTCATTTTTACATCTCCCGTAAAAGGTACTCCGTCTTGTGAATCCCACATTCCAAGTGTAGTACCGGCAGAATGACCAAATGTCCCTAAAGGATGAGTGTATATCTGAGGATTTAAACCCTCTTTTTTAGCCAAGCTCAAAGAAGATTTTAGAATTTGATTTCCAGTTTTGTTTAATGCAAACTGGTCCGTAAAAATATCTTGAACTCTATTAGCATCTTTTAGTGCATCTGTTAAAAATTTAGGAGCATTTTTTTCGTTGGGTTTTAAAACATAAGCAATTTGTTGACAATCGGTGTTTAAAGTTAAATAGCTTATTCCAAAATCACAGTGGACTAAATCTCCTGGTTGTATAATGTCATATTTTGATTTTCCGTCAAATGCATAAAGATCACTTTCTTCATTTCGTTGTACATCTATTGTTGGGTGAAACCAAGTCTTAAGCTTTAGGCTAAGCACTTTTTCTCGCATCCACCAAACAACATCATCAGTTGTAGTTTTACCTGGTGTTATTACACTTGTTGAAAAAGCTTCCTTAATTATGTTGTGAGTTATGCTGACGAGTTGATTATAAATTATTTTTTCTTTACTTGTTCTAGTTTCAATCCATCGTATTCCTAATTTTTCAGCAGAAACAATTTTTCCTTGCATTTTTTTTGGAGCATTGTTGTAAAACAAATCAAAATCAGTTTTTGATATGCCATCAATTAGGGCAAAATTTTCAGAAAAATTTAATCCAATTTTGTTTGGTGCTTTTTCAGAAATGTAATTATATAATGCCTCAAATTGATTGGGAGTTTTTTCTTTATTCCAAATAGAAGGAATGTTTTCTCCAAAATTATATCTTGAAATTGCAGCTGCCTCCACTTTATCACTAATTGAATTATGATAAAAAACCAATATTGTTCTTCTTCTTGCATTTAACCAAGTAGGAGGCAAAAATGTTTTAATTATAGGGTCTTCATTATATTCTCTAGTGATAATTATCCACATATCAATTCCAGTCTCTTTCATTAGAGTAGGAAGCAAATTTTCAATCCTGTCTTTTTGAATTTCTTTAATAATAGTGGCTCTATTTTTTAATTCTATAATGTTTTGTGAGAAGGAGAATTGAAAAAATAATAAAAGAAATAAAGTGATTCTTTGCATAATTAAATTTTAATGTTTTTTTTCTTTTTTCTGTATACAAATAACAAAAATATGCAAAGCACATTTAGTATTAGTATGTAAGGGTTAGACCATGGAATGCCATCGAATCTAAAATCAGAAACTGGCCAAAAAATAGGAGTTGGGAAAAACTCAATACTATGTGTAAAAAAATCTAAAATAATATGAGAAGGCCATGCTAACATTGGAAAGGCAAAATCCTTATTTATTTTATAAGCAATCCCTATAAAAATAAAAGCGATGACAATGCTATGAGAAAAGTCATATAAATCATATACCCAATAAGGAATGGTATCATTGGAAGGGTTTCCAAAATTAAGTTTGTCATTATTTAAAAATAGAATATATAGGAAATATAAACCAAAGGAGAATAAATCTGGCAGGGCTCCAAAAAGGAAAGAGAACCATCTATATTTTCTGTATCCAAAAAACCCTTTACCATAAAGAGCATGACTTAAAGTATCCATACAATATTTTAGAATTTAAAAATACTGTAATTAGATCAATGTAAAGGCATATTTAATAAACTTATCATTATATTGATGATTATTAACGTTAAACTATTTTAAAATGAAAAAAATTTTATTAATTGCTTTAGTAAGCATTTTTATTTCTTGTTCTCAAGGGAATCACCCAGATTATGCAGCTAATGTGGAATCTGCAAAAACTCTTCTAGCTCTTCAAGGTACAGAAGCTGACCTTCAAGCTCAACTTGACCTAGTCCATGAAGATATGGATTGGCAACCAGCGTTTCATGGTTCTGCTAGAATTGGGAAAGAAGGATTCGGAGAATATCTTAAAGGATGGCATGATGCAATGGAAGATGTTGTTTATACACCTACCAATTATTTGCCTGGTGTTTTAGCTGAAACTGGTATTCCAGATGGAAGTGTAAGATCATATGGAACTTGGACTGGAGTTCACTCTGCTACTGGGAAAAGTTGGGAGCTAATATCATATCATACTTGGGATTTTAAAGATGGTCTTATTATTTCAGGTGGAGATTATTTTGATGCTGGAGGACTGCTTGGTTCTTTACAAGAAGATTCAGATTCAGATGAAGAAGAACACGAAGAATAAATTTTCTAAGAAATTATGCACATAAAAAAACCTTCAAGAAATTGAAGGTTTTTTTATTAATAAATTTTAGAAAAACTAAATATTTATTTTCTTGAATTTAATTTTGCTAATAATCTTAAAATTTCAAGGTATAGCCAAACCAGAGTAACTAAAAGCCCAAAGGCACCATACCATTCCATATATTTTGGAGCTCCTTTTTCAGCTCCCTCTTCAATAAAATCAAAATCTAATACTAAATTTAGTGATGCTATTACTACAATAAATAGGCTTACTCCAATACTAAATAATGATGCATTAGTTGGATCTAAAAAGGAGAATCCTGCTCCAAAAAAACTAGCTATAAATGAAAATATATATAATAAGAAAATACCTCCAGTAGCAGCAAAAACACCAAGCTTAAAATTTTCAGTTGCTTTAATTACTCCTGATCGATATGCAAATAGTAAAGAAATTAAAATAGAGATAGTTAGCATTATTGCATTAAAAACGATTCCGTCATAAAGTTGATTATACATAAATGAGATGCCTCCTAACAATAATCCTTCAAGGATGGCATAAAGAGGAACTGTAATTGGAGACCAATGTCTTTTAAAAATTGTAATTAACGCTACAATAAAACCACCTATTCCGCCAATAGCCATATATATAATTGAATTTTCAAAATATGAAAAATAGCCTGCGCATAACATCAGAAGTAAGGAAATAGCAGTTTTGTCAACTGTTCCTTTTATTGTCATAAAGTCTTCTTTTATTAAAGGTCCGGTTGAACTTCTATTAATGCCTTCTGTTTCTTTAAATGTGCTTGAACCCAATGCTGGGTTTCCAGATCTAAATGAGAGATGTGAGCCTGCCATAATTTTTTTTTGACAAATTTATATAAAAATTATGACTCATAATTTTAATATATTGTATTAAAAAAATAATATGAACTTCAAAGCAATTAATTTTAAACAGAAGTATAGTTTATTCAATGACTATTGGTCACCAAAAGTCATTGCCGAAATGAATGATTATCAATTTAAACTTGCTAAAATTAAAGGAGATTTTCAGTGGCATTGTCATAATGACACCGACGAGACATTTGTTGTATTAGAAGGAAATTTAAAAATAAAATTTAGAGAAGGCCATGTTGATTTAAAAGAGGGTGAAATGTATGTTGTTCCAAAAGGATTAGAACACAAACCATGCGCAGAAAATGAAGCAAAAATCTTATTAATTGAACCCAGAGATGTTGTCAATACTGGTGACTCAGAAACAAGTGAATTAACTGCTGAAAATGATATTTGGATTTAATGACTATTATTTTTAGCTATTAATTTTTTAGTCAAATAATCGAATCTTATATATAGCATAACTGAAGCGGAAGCTAGTCCTGAAAGTAATCCGATCCATATGCCTGTACTTTTCAAGGGAGTGTAAAGTCCCAAATAATAACATATTGGGAATCCTATTAACCAATATGCTATAAAAGTCATTAGTGTAGGAATTTTAACATCCTGCATTCCTCTCAATGCCCCTAATATAACTACTTGTAATCCATCAAAAATTTGAAACAGAGCTACAATTATTAATAGTTCAGAAGCTATCATAATTACTTCTTGATTTTCTATTATTTTTGCGATATTTCCCGTATCAAGATATAGTGTGGGTAGCCAATCTCTTAATGTAAAAAACATAAAGGCAAAAACTATTTCAATTAATATAACTAACAAAAAAATAGAAAATGCAATCCTTCTTAATGAAATAAAATCAGCTAATCCTTTTTGATTTCCTACCCTAATCATTGCCGCTACATTTAATCCAACACCTATCATAAATGTCATTGCTGATAAATTGAAAGCTATTTGATTTGCAGCTTGAAAATTTTTACCCAGCACACCGCTAATCCAAATTGCACTAGTAAATATTCCTACTTCAAAAAGCATCTGTAATGCAGAAGGGAACCCTAGATTAATTATTTTTTTAAAAATTGAATTATCTAGTATCTTAAAATTTAAATTAAAAATGTATTGCTTGAATTTTTCTTTATTGATAAAAATAATCCATAAGAAAAGTGCCATAACAATTCTTGAAACTAAAGTTCCAATTGCAGCTCCAGTTATACCCAATTTTGGAAATCCAAAGTGTCCAAATATTAATAGATAATTAAGCGTAATGTTTATTACGTTAGCCAAAATAGTAGCATACATAGGATATTTTGTATTAGATAATCCGTCAGAAAACCTTTTTAATGCTTCAAAAATAATTAGTGGAATTATAGATAGAGCAATAAAATTTAGGTATGGGATTGCTAATTTAACAACCTCAAGTGGCTGATTCATTTTAAACATTATTGGCTTTACTAGCATCAGTAACAAGTAAAGAGAAATTCCCATAATAGAGCACAATATTAAACCATGCTTAAGAGCATCTTTAACTCCCATTATATTTTTTGAAGAATCTGCTTCTGCAACAATTGGAGTAATTGCTGTTGCAAAGCCTATTGCTAAAGACATTGCTAGAAAGAAAAAGCTATTGCCTAAAGAAACTGCTGCTAATTCTGCTGCACCCAGTTGACCTACCATTACATTATCAGCGAAAGCAACAGTCATATGCCCTACCATTCCTAACATGACAGGGGATGCAAGTTTTAAATTATAACGAAATTCTTTAGTATAATTATATAACAACTATTAAAATATTAATTATGATTATTGTATATAAATCCTATTAACTATAGTTTAAATTAATAAAATTATTTTCCCCCAGGAAGACAATTTTTTCTTAGAAAATCTGTAAACATCATAGCGACGTGAGGATAAGCATTATCTTCTCGAATGCCATGTGATCTGTTAGGATAAGCCATAAAATAAAATACTTTTTTGTGTTTTATTAATTCGTTTATAAGCATTTCTGCATTTTGATAGTGTACGTTATCATCTGCTGTTCCATGCATATACAAGAGGTTTCCTTTAAAATTTTTTGCGTGTGTTATCGGAGAACCATCAATAAAATCTTGTTTGGTTTCTGAAGGTATTCCCATGTATCGTTCTTGATAGATGTTATCATATGTGAGTTGGTTGGCAACTGCCGCAACTGCAATTCCAGTATGAAAAATGTTTGGGTATTGAAACAAACAATTTAGGGTAGCTGAACCACCACCACTCCATCCATGAACAGCTACTCTTGTAGTGTCTACAAAATCAAATTTTTTAAAAACTTCTAATGCTCCCATTCCCATATCTCGAACGTTTATTTTACCTATGTTTCTATATATTGCTTTTCTCCAAGCTCTTCCTTTAGGTGAGGGTGTTCCTCTTCCATCAAAGGATACATATACGTAGCCGTCTTCTCTTAAGTCACCATTATAAAGTCTAGTGTTTCCAACACCATATCTATCAACAGCTGTTGTTCCTGCTGGTTCACTATAGAAATAAAATAAAATAGGATATTTTTTATTTGGATCCATATTTTTTGGTTTGACAATCCATCCATCCATTGTTACATTATCAACTGTTGTAATTTGAAAGAAATTTAATGGATGATTATCTTTTAGTGAAGGATTAAATTTTTCAGATATGCTTTCCCCTTTATTTATAGAATTATGTGAAGGAAGTCGAATTAATTGACTCATTGGTTTTGTGTAGTAATTTGAAAATTTGTGAAAGGCAAAATTTGCTTTAGGACTAATTTGGTAATTATGTGATCCTTCTAATTCATTTGGTGTTACCATTTCAAGTTTTCCTTTTCCGTCAAGACTAACTTTATACAGATATCGTTGAGTTGCATTATTTGGAGAGGCAATAAAATATAGTAGTTTTGATTTTTCATCTACTGCTAGAGTCTGTAGCACATCATATTCTCCTTTTGTAATTAAATACTCTTTTTTTGTATTGATATTGAATCTATAAACATGAGACCATCCATCTTTTTCAGTAGTATATAAAAATTCTTTTCCTTTATTAATAAATTTCCATCCAGCTTGAACTTGATTTGGCCAAGAGCTTCTAACATCAACCCAAGCATTATCTTTTTCTTCCATTAATAATTTTGTTGAACCTGTTGATGTATTTGCAATGAATAATTTACTATGATTTTGTTTATGATTAAGTTGTTGAATAAATAATTCATCAGAATTTGGTGACCAAGTCATTCTTGGCAAATAATTATTATTAGGTGCTCCTGGAATTTTTATCCAAGTGAGTGAGTTATTATTTATTAAATCGATTATTCCAATTTTAGCAGGAGAAGGATTTTGTCCAACTTTTGGATATTCTACTGGAACATTAAATGAATAGATAGAATCAGTATTATTTATCATATAAAAATCTTTAACTTGGTTTGCATCAATTTGCCAAAATGCAATCTTAGTTCCAGAATTGTTAAAAAAGAATCCATCTCTACAACTAAATTCTTCCTCATATGCCCAATCAAAAGTTCCATTAATTAGTTTTTTTGTTCCATTTGAACTTGTGAGTTTTTTAATTTGATTATTCGATAAATTTTCAATAAAGATATTTGTATTAGTAGTGCTATTTCTTACTTTATTTGTATTTTCTTTACCAACATAAGCGACATTGTTTCCGTCTGGAGAAAATTTTGCGAACATTAAACTAGATTCTGGTAATCCCTTTCCAAGTTTTGTTAATTTTTTGTTATTTAAGTCTAAAATCCAATAATCTCCTTTTGTTTCTTGTCTCCATACCCTTTTTGTATTAGTAAAAATTAATACTTTGTTTCTATCAATTGAAAATTGATATCCTTTTAGCTTGAGAGGGGTGGAATTGATTGGTGATAAATCTTTTTTACTTATTATAACAATTTCTTTATCTCCATTTGTACTATGAAGTATTAATTCATTGTCCTGAATTCTATAAAATCCACTTTCATCATTATTCCATTGAATTGATTGTGCTAATAATTCTGAGGAATTAGTTAAAAAGATAAGGGTTAGAATTACTAATATTTTTTTCATAATGTTTTCTTTTTTTTCTTTTTAAGAATCTCATCTATCTGATTCTGAATTTTTTTAATTCGCATTTTTCTAAACTCCACTTTTTCCATGTCCCCATTAATTTCATTTCTTGAAATTTTCTTCTTTAATTGATTGATTTTTCGTCCAAGTTTGGGGATGCTATTTTTAGATAATTTATTCATGATTTTAGAATTAAATGAGTTGTTTTAAAGTTAATAAAACAATTTCATTCAAGTCCAGAATTTGTATATTTAATAAACTTTATTTTAATATGTCTTTAAAGAAATTTTTATACGGGAGGGATAAACTTACTTGTCAATTAGCGCAGAGTATTTTAGAAGACAAATTGATTTGTAAAATTGGGGATGAAGAAATAAAAAAAATAAATAAATCTAGACAAAGTATATTAAATGTTTTAGAGTCATCTAGCATAATATATGGAGTTAATACTGGCATAGGGGAATTATGTAATACCAAAATTTCTGATAGTGATTCAAAATTACTACAAGAAAACTTATTAAAAAGTCATGCAGTAGGAGTTGGAGATAATGCGCCTATAGAAATTTCCAAGCTTATGATGATTTTAAAAGTACATTCTTTATGTAAGGGTTTTTCCGGAATAAGCATTGAAGTAATTAAAAGAATTTGTTGGCATATTGAAAAAAATATTATTCCAATTATACCATCACAGGGTTCCGTTGGGGCGTCTGGAGATTTAGCTCCTTTGGCTCATCTATTCCTTCCGTTAATAGGATTGGGGGAAGTTATGTATAAAGGGAAAAAAGTAAAAACTAAAGAAGCTTTAGAAAAAGAAAAAAAAGCCCTCATAGTTTTAAAGGAAAAGGAAGGTTTAGCACTTATTAATGGCACTCAGTTTATTTCTGCATATGCTTGTTATGCTTTAGAAAAATTTAAAAACTGTTTAATTAATGCAGATATTATTTCAGCCTTTAGCTTGGAAAGTGTTCAAGGCTCTATAAAGCCATTTAGTCAAAAAATTCAAAAATTAAGACCATTTAAAGGTTCTTTAATGGTGACTAATACCATTAGAGATTTATTGAAAGGTTCTGAAATATTAGAATCTCACAAAAATTGTGATAGAGTTCAAGACCCTTATTCTATAAGGTGTATTCCTCAAGTTCATGGTGCAAGTTGGGATGCGTACTTTCACCTAAATGAAATATTAGAAATAGAATTAAACTCAGTTACAGACAATCCAATAGTAATAGATGAGAATGAAATTATTAGTGGAGGAAATTTTCATGGTCAACCTATAGCAATTCCTATAGACTATACTGTAATAGCCGCTTCAGAAATAGGGAATATTTCAGACAGACGAATATATTTAATGCTTAAAGGAAATGAGATTGTCCCAAAATTTTTAATTAATAATAGTGGAGTAAATTCAGGGTTTATGATATTGCAATATACTACAGCAGCCTTGTCAAGTGAAAATAAGAATTTATGTTTTCCTGCAAGTGCAGACTCTATAACTACATCTTTAGGACAAGAAGATCATGTTAGTATGGGTTCAATTGGCGCGGTTAAGTTTTTAAGAGTTATTGAAAATTTAGAAAAAATTTTAGCGATTGAACTTCTTTGTTCTGTTCAAGCATTAGATTTTTATAATCCTTTAAAATCAGGATTAAAGATTGATAAATGTTACAATTATATTCGATCTAAAATCAAACATTGTGAAAAAGATAGAATATTTACAAGTGATATTGATAATGCAATTGAGATTATTAAATCAAAAAAATTAATTGAAATAACCTTATAATAATTATGGATTACACATCTTTTTTAAAAAAATATGCAAATCATCCAAACTATTTTTCCCCAACTGGAAATAAATTAAATGCTAAAAGTTGGCAGACAGAAGCTCCGTTAAGGATGCTACTAAATAATCTAAATGCAGATGTGGCTGAAGACCCTAGTAACCTTATAGTCTATGGAGGATCTGGGCAAGCTGCCAGAAATGTTGAATCGGTGGAAAAAATAATTAAGATGCTTTTGGATTTAGAAAATGATGAAAGTTTACTTGTTCAATCAGGGAAACCAGTTGGAAAAGTAAGAACTCATAGTGAAGCTCCAAGGGTTTTAATTGCAAATTCAAATTTGGTCCCTGCATGGGCTACTTGGGAAGAATTTGACAAATTAAAAAAGAATGGATTAATCATGTATGGTCAAATGACAGCAGGAAGTTGGATTTATATTGGGACACAAGGGATATTGCAAGGAACATATGAAACATTTGTTTCATGTGCTAATCAACATTTTAAAGGTTCGTTAAGAAATAAATTGTTAGTTTCTGGAGGACTAGGAGGCATGGGTGGCGCTCAACCACTTGCAGCAACAATGGCAGGCGCAACATTTTTGGGAGCAGATATTGATCCTAAAAGAATTGAGAAGAGGTTAGCTACAAATTATATTGATAAAATGACATACTCCTATGAAGAGGCTAGAGATATAGTTATGGAAGCTAAATTAAAAGGGAAAAACATTTCAGTAGGCTTGGTAAGTGATGTTGGAGATATGCTGGAGAAACTTTTAAAAGACAATATTATTCCAGATATTTTAACTGATCAAACATCTGCACATGATCCAATTAATGGTTATGTTCCTAACGGAATAACACTAGAAGATGCAATTAATTTAAGACAGGATAATCCTTCAGAATATAAAGATCTCTCTCTAAAGAGTATGGCCAGACATGTTAATTTTATGCTTAAAATGAAATCAATGGGCGCAATTACTTTTGATTATGGAAATAATTTAAGAGAATTTGCAAAACAAGGAGGGGCTAAAAATGCGTTTGATTTTAATGGTTTTGTCCCTGACTATATTAGACCATTATTTTGTGAGGGAAAAGGACCATTTAGATGGGCAGCCTTATCTGGGAATCCTGAGGATATTTACACTACTGATAAAGCCTTAATTGAAGCATTTCCTGAAAATAAAAATATGATAAGGTGGCTTGGAGAAGCAAGAAAAAAAGTCAAATTTCAAGGATTGCCCTGCAGGATATGTTGGTTGGGCATGGGTGAAAGAGAAAAAGCTGGATTAATCTTCAATAATTTGGTTAAAAAAGGAAAAATATCCGCTCCAATTGTAATAGGCAGAGACCATTTGGATTGTGGATCAGTAGCTTCTCCAAATCGTGAAACTGAAGGAATGCTTGATGGATCAGATGCTGTTTCAGACTGGCCATTATTAAATTTAATGGCCAATACTGCTGGAGGAGCAACTTGGGTTTCATTTCATCATGGAGGTGGAGTAGGAATGGGATATTCACAGCATGCAGGTATGGTGATTTTAGCTGATGGAAGTGATCGAGCGGAGTCTTGTATAAAAAGAGTTTTATATAATGATCCAGCACTTGGAATAATTAGACATAGTGATGCTGGATATAGTAATGCAAATGATAATTTAAACAAGTTTAACTTAGAAATATAAAATTGAGAACTCTTTTTGGACCTTTTACGCAAATAATTACGATGTCAAATCTTCCTTTGAATGGACCAATTTCTGAAAAAGATTTAGAAATAATTTATGATGGTGGTATTATAGTTGAAAAAGAATTAATTATTGAAATCGGGAAATTTTCACTTTTAACAAATCAGTGTGATGAGGTTTTTGAAATCACTTCTCCTCATGTTTTATTGCCTGGATTTATTGATTGTCATACTCATGTTTGTTTTGCTGGATCAAGAGCGAATGAATATTCAAAAAAAAATGAAGGGATATCTTATCAGCAAATTCTTTCTGAGGGAGGAGGAATTTATGATACTATGGAAAAAACTGCATTATCCAGCTATGATGAATTAAAAGAGCTAACGGAAAATAGGCTTAATAGACATTTTTCAGAAGGTGTTTTGACATGTGAAGTTAAAAGTGGGTATGGGAAAGATTTTGAAAATGAAATAAGAATGTTGCAAATTATTAATGATATAGACACTAGTAATCCTTACGATTTAGTCAGTACATGTTTAGCAGCACATGTGCCGCCCAAAAATGCAGACATATCATCTGAAAAGTATTTAAGCTCTATAATAAATGATCTATTGCCTTTAATTAAAAAAGATAAATTATCGAATAGAGTAGATATTTTTATTGAAAAAGATGCGTTTAATGTTAAAGAAGCAAAGGCATTTTTAAAATTAGCAAATGAAAAGGGATTTGATACTTTGGTTCATGGGAATCAATTTACTAATGGTGGACTAAATGTAGCAGTTGATAGCAATTCTATAAGCGTTGATCATTTAGAAGTAATAAATGAAACAGAAATAAAATATCTTTCGAAATCTAAAACTTCAGCAGTAGTCTTGCCTGGGTGTAGTATAGGTATTGGATTGCCTTTTGCGCCAGCAAGAAAAATTTTAGATCATGGGTGCTGTTTAGCAATAGCTACAGACTGGAATCCTGGATCAGCTCCTATGGGTGATCTATTGACACAAGCCTCTATTATAGCTGCGAGTGAAAAACTTACTAATGCAGAAGTGTTTTCTGCTATATCTTTTAGAGCAGCCAATGCACTAGGGCTTAAAGATAGAGGAGTAATAGAAAAAAATAAAATTGCGGATTTTATTGGATTTAATATTTCAGATTACAAGGAGATATTGTATAATCAAGGAAAAATCAAACCATCTTTTATTTGTAAAAGAGGCAAGGTTTATAATAATTAATTATTGAATTTATGACTCAAATTGTTGAATGTGTGCCAAATTTTTCTGAAGGGAATGATAAGGAAATAATAAATTCTATTTCAACCGCAATTTCAAATACTAAAGGTGTCAATTTATTAAATGTTGACCCTGGAAAAGCTACGAATAGAACTGTTATGACATTTGTTGGCGATCCTGATTCTGTCATTAATGCAGCTTTTAATGCTATTAAAATTGCTTCACAAAAAATAGATATGTCTAAGCATAAAGGCGAACATCCTAGATTTGGAGCTACAGATGTCTGTCCACTTGTTCCTGTTGCAAATATTTCTTTGGATGAACTTATTCCATATGCTAATAAATTGGCTAAACAAGTTGCAAGTGAATTGAAAATACCTGTTTACTTATACGAGCATGCTGCTAAAAATAAGACAAGAAAAAATTTAGCAAATATTAGATCAGGAGAATACGAAGGTTTAAAAGATAAGCTTTCAAAAAAAGAATGGCTCCCTGATTATGGAACTAAATTATTCAATAAAAAGTCAGGAGCGCTTGCTGTTGGAGTGAGAGACTTTTTAATTGCATATAACGTTAATCTAAATACAAAATCTACAAGATTAGCTAATGCTATAGCCTTTGATGTAAGAGAAAAGGGAAGGATAAAAAGAACAGGACATCCAGTTATTGGAGAAATAGTAAAAGATAAAAAAGGCAACCCTGAAACAATTCCAGGGTCTTTAAAACATGTTAAGGCAATAGGATGGTATATAGAGGAATTTGGAATTTCTCAAATTTCAATGAATCTGACCAATATAACAGCTACCCCCATTCATGTGGTTTTTGATGAGATAATTAATAAAGCAAATAAACGAGGAGTTAGAGTTACGGGATCTGAAATAGTAGGCCTTATTCCATTAAAATCAATGATTGATGCAGGAAAGTATTTTTTAAAAAAACAAAATAGATCTATAGGAATACCTGAATCTGATATAATAGATATAGCTATAGAATCTTTAGGACTTAATCAGGTTAAAAAATTTATACCGGAAAAAAATATAATTGAATATTACCTAAAAAGCATAATAAATGATAATCAAAGCATTTTAGATCTAACAGCTAATGAATTCTCAGATGAAGTTTCTAGAGAATCTCCTGCCCCAGGTGGAGGGTCCGTTTCTGCTTATGTTGGTTCTTTGGGGACTTCACTTGGACTAATGGTTTCTAACTTGTCGGCTAATAAAAGAGGATGGGAAGATCAGGTTGATAAATTTAGCGAGATAGCTAATAAAATTAATATTATAAGGAAAGAATTATTGTTTTTAGTTGATGAAGACACTAGCGCGTTTAATAAGATAATGCAGGCTTTTAAACTTCCTAAAAATTCAGCTAAAGAGAAAAAAGAAAGAATACAGGTAATAAATGAAGCTACAATTTATGCTGCTCAAGTCCCCTTAAGAGTAATGGAAAAATCATTTGAGAGTTATCCATTGATTTATAAGTTAGCTAAAGAGGGTAATCAAAACTCAATATCCGATACAGGAGTTGCTTGTTTATGTGTTTATACTGCAATATATGGGGCTTTTTTAAACGTAAAGATTAATTTAAAAGAGCTTTCAAATGATCAAGGTATTTTAAAAAAGGCTAAACAAATTTTAGAGAAATCTTCTACTGAAAAAGAGAAAATTTTAAAATATATAGAAAGTGTAATTTGAATGATTTAAAGTTTTTCAAAGAATCCCTTTTTTGAATTTTTTATTACTTTATCCCATTTGAAATATTGCCCCTGCATGGTTATATAAACACCTGACTGTAATGTTTGAACATAAGATAATGCACACCCTAAATTAAAAAATCCATCTGAAGAACTTCCAAATTCATAGGGGATCATGGCTCCAGTTAAAATGATGGTTTTATTATTGATTTTGGCTTTTGTAAGTGCTTTGGCAGTTGAGACCATCCTGTCAGTTCCATGAGTAATTACTATTTTATTAGACAAACATTCTTGACATTTAGAAATAATATTATTTATGTGAGAAGAGTTCATCTCTAGGCTATCAATCATCATAAGGGTTTCTACGGAAATTTTTAAACGACATCTACTCCTTTTTAACATTTCTGGAAGGTGGGTCTTTTCAAAAAATAATTCTCCATTTTTATAGTTATAGCTTTTGTCAAAAGTTCCGCCTGTTATAAATATTTGAATCATTTATGTTTTTAATTTTAATACGTTTTTGCTAAGTAAAGATAAATGGGAAAATGATCACTATACCCATTTAAAAATTTTCCACCTGCAAAACTTTTATAAGGGTAGCCCTCATATTTTCCACTAGGATTAATTAAATATTTTTTATTAAAGACTCCAGCTTTTAAAAAAAACAATCCATTTTTATCTTCAACTAAATTTTTTGAGAGCATGAATTGATCAATCATATCCCACTTTCCTCTGTATTTGTAAGAACCATAGCCCTTTTTGAATAATTCTTCCATGGGATTATAGAGCTGTCCATTATTAATTTTAGTTTTATTGAAAACTGTTTTTAAAATAGGCTTTATGCTTTTATCTCCAGGGTTATCATTAAAATCACCCATACTAATTATTTTAGCTTTTGGGTTAGAAAACAGAATAGAATCAATAATTTTCTTATTAAGTTTTCCCGCTAAAATTCTATTGGGCTCACTTTTCATTAGTCCTCCAGATCTACTAGGCCAGTGATTAATTATAAAATGTATTAGTTCATTGTCTAAATATCCTGAAACAAGCAAATGATCTCTAGTATAATCAATTTCTCCATTAGATTTTTTTAAAAATAAAGGAAAGGCTTTTGCTTGTTTTGGCTTAAATCTATTTATTTTGAAAAGCATAGCAACATCAACCCCTCTTTCATCAGGAGAATCAAAATGAACTATTCCGTAGTTTTCCTTTTCTAATGATTTAGTTTTGATGAGATCAATTAAAACTCTTTTATTTTCAACTTCACATAATCCAATAATTGATGGGCTAGAATTTGTAACTTCAGAACCAATATCAGCTATTACCTTAGCTATGTTTTTTATTTTCTGATCATAAATTATACTAGTCCATCTGTCTTTACCTTTGGGAGTTCTATCATCATCCCAAGTTTTGGGATCATTTATTGTGTCAAATAAATTCTCAACATTATAAAATGCAATAGTATTAACTAGATAGTTTTTTTTAGAATCAGTTTGACTATATAATAGGTTTAAGCCTTGTAATAAATAAATTAGCAAAAACAATTTTTTCATAAGACTAATATTATTAAGTTCATTATTGTAGTTTAAGTTATAAATTTACAAATATGAAATTTGATTTTTTAAAAAAAAATAAACACAAACATTTGCTTTTCATAGGATTAGTAAAAAAAGCGATTCTTTTAATTATATTTTTATTTAGCTTTTATTCTTGTTCTGGCAATGAAAAAGAACATAGTTGCATTAGAGAGGATTTAATTGACATGAGTATTGTTTGCACTTCAGAGTATGAGCCAGTTTGTGGTTGTGATAATAAAACATATTCAAATGAATGTGAGGCCATTAAAAGAGGAGTAATACAATTTGAAATGGGTGAATGTGAAAATTAATTTTTTTAAACTAACTTATTGGAATATAATTAGCTAACTTTCATCAAATTAAAGTTATGAATAAATCCAATTGTTCTTGTCAATGTGAGAGTTGTAAAAGCGGAAATTGTTCTGGTTGTACATGCGAAACATGTACTTGTGAAAACTGTTCATGTTAAATAAAATTTAAAAAAACCAATTTTTGTAATTATTTTTATCCTTTAAAATTAATTATAGAAAATGAAAAAAAATTTAATTACCCTAGTTAGACTAGGACTAAGGATTCATTCTTTTTTCCACTTACTAGAGTTCCTTTCAGCAATATATGAAAACGCTTATATAACAGCTTCTATAGCTTTTATTGCTATGGCATTAGAGCTTTCAGCTAGTTATTTAATTCCAAAAGAACATATTCATCTTAAACCATTAATATCGGAGGTTCATGAATCTTGTGAGAATGAAAAACATTCTTTAAAGTAGGTTTGTGAAGTATAATCTTTATATTAGTTTATTAAATTAAAATATAACATTATGAAAAAAATAATTTTATTACTTTTTACAACTGTTTTTCTTGGTTGCCAAACAAACCCTTCAAATAAGGTCATGGCTGATTTTGATTGGCCTGAAGAAAAATTACCCTTTTTTGAAGTTATTCATATGCAACCAAAAAATCATGAAATGGGCAATTTCTTAAAAAATATTAAAGAACATAATGAGATTTATCATAATAAAGTTGCTGGTGTCAATACATTTATTAGATACATTTCGTCTGGAAAATATGCAGGACAGTACCAATGGATCGAAGGTCCTATGAGTATGGAATATTTAGATAATAAATTGCAGATTAAGGGCCATCAAGAGCATTGGCAAGAAAATGTACAGCCTTATGTTAATGATAAGGGAGTTAATCATATAAATACGCCATCAAATTATTATCGTGTACTGTCTCACCTTGCCAACAAAAAGGTATATGATTTTACCTCTGGTGAAAAACCAACAAAATTTTTAAAAATTCAACAGCTAGATGTAAAACAAGGTAAAATGTGGGATGTTTTAAAAATTTTAAATAATTGGGCAGAATCTGATTTCGCTGTTGATTATAGCGTAATTATGCCATTTGTTAACGATGGAACTGGAAATGATATTTCTATTGTATGGCATTTTGATTCAATGTCTCAAGCTGACACTTTCCTTCCTGGTGTAATAAGAGATGGTTTAGATGCTCGTTTCGAAGTAAAAGGAAGACAAAAAATTCTAAAATCAATGGGTGAGTTAGTAACTTATAATGGAGAATTCATAGCTCAAATAGTAGAATAATTTTAAAATAATAACATGAAAAAATTTATACTTTTCTTTTTTTTCCCATTTATTTTTTACGCACAAGAAATCAGTTTTGATAAATACTACAATTGGTTAAATCCTGATGAAATGTCAATGAAGACAACCCTAGTTAAAGATAATATTTACATGATTGAAGGTATTGGTGGAGGCTTTGGAAATGTTGGAGTTTTTGTTGGTGAAAATGGAATTATTATGATTGATGATTCATTTGAGATTCTTGAAGAATTACTTAATGAAGCAATTGCGAAAATTTCAAATAAACCAATTAAATATATAATTAACACTCATTATCATTTTGATCATGCAGATGGAAATAGGTATTACGGAAAAAAAGGAATTCCAATTGTCTCACATCATAATGTTAGAACAAGGCAGGCAGAAATTACCACTGCTTATGGAGGGATATTTGATTTATTGGAAAATTTCAATGTTCCTGCTCATGAAATGGATGAATTACCTACCGTCACTTATGAAAATACGATGAATCTACATGAGGGTAATGAAACAATTAGTATGCATTACTTTGGACAAGGACATACTGATGGAGATAGTATTATCAAGTTTAATAAAGCTAATGTAGTTCATACAGGAGATTCATTTATTCTTTATGGACTTCCATTTATTGATATAACAAATGGTGGAAGCATAAAGGGTTTTATTAAAATATTGACCCATATAGCTGAAATCTGTGATGAAGACACTATCATTATTCCTGGTCATGGAGGTCTAACAAACGTTGAGGGAGTAAAAAAAATGAGAGATGATTTACAGCTTTATTACGATACTACTATATCAGGACACAAAAAAGGATTGACAATTGAACAAATTAGTTCATCAATAAATATTGACCTAGGAAAAACTAACGGTTTTGGGGATCCATTAACTGTAAAGCACAATTTTATTAGGTCAATTCTATTAGAAAACAACATTATTAAGTAAAAACCTATAACTATAAATAAAAAAACCCTCCAATTGGAGGGTTTTTTTGATTAGTTGAATCCTAAGATTATTTTCCTTTTACAAAAGGAAGTCCAGTTTTTGGACTTTCAACTACTGTCTTTCCTCCAGGTAGATCACATGCTTCCGCTCTTTGGTCTTTTGCGAAATAATAAATAGTTTGATTTCTACCACCTTTTAACTGTACATCTTTAGAATGCAGAAAATAAGTTTTTCCTTTACTGTTTGTGTGTTTGTATCCCATTATTAAAATATTAAGTTAAACGTTATTTTTCTCTAATCTATAAAAAAAAAATCTTATCTGGAATTTTTTCTTCTTCTCTGGAAAAAATATTTGTTAATTACTTTTTTTTTAACTGGTTTTAAAAGTTTATTTTCTACTATCAGTTAACCAGAGAAATGGATTGATTTTAATAACTTAAAATGCTATTGCCAGATATAAAATACTGATAACCAATTATTTATGTCTTATTTATCAAAAAAACTTTGGGTTTGTACATTTTTTAAAAGGGATATATTTTATAGAGGAAAATCAGAAGTAGGTTTTCATCTTTATTTTTAAAAACTGTTGACAAGTATTATTTTGTTTCTGATAAGAAACAAGCTTTTGGAGACGTTTTCTTACAATTCTTTTTATATTTTTAGTAATTGTTATAGAATATATTTATAATTAAACCATGAAAAAATTTTTCTTTTTTATTGCAATTGTTTTATTTCAAATAAATTATTCTCAAGGCCTTTCAGAATCTTTTTTAAAAGAGTCAGCAAAATTAATTATTGACGAATCAAAAACATGTATTTTTAATACGATTGATAAAAGTGGAGGCCTTTCTTCCCGAATCATGGATCCATTTGTCACAAATAATGGTTTTATTGTATACTTAGTTACTAATCCAAAAAGTCGAAAAGTTCAAGAAATTAAAAATAATCCAAGAGTATCTTTAACATTTCAAAACAAGAGTCAGGAGAGTTATGTTACTATTAAAGGAAGAGCTTTTTTAATTCAAGATTTAGATAGTAAAGAAAAATTTTGGAAAAAAAAATGGACTCCTTACTACAAGGATATTGATAAAAATGCACTCCTTATAAAGGTAATTCCTTTAAGCATGGAAGTTGTAAATTCTAGTAAAGGAATAGTTGGAGATAAAGAAACTTGGAGCCCAGCTAAAATTACTTTTTAAAATTCAAATTTTTATTAAAATTTTCGCTAATTATTTTACCCCATAATTGGTACCCTTTATTATTTAAATGGAGTTTATCTTTTATAAAAAAATCGTCATTTGGCAATCCATCAGATTTGATGTATTGTGATCTTGTATCGATAAAAAATATGTTCTTTTTTTTGATAGTAAAATCTTTTATTAAATCATTTGCTGTAGATATTTCAGGCCATGCATTCCACCTACTTGAGGTTGGCGTTGTTTCAATAAAAAATATGGGTTTATTTTTGTGACTTTTTTGAATTTTCTTAACGATAAATTTCGCTAAATTAAGCACTTCTTTTGGAGATAAATCATTCATACCGCCTGTGATATCATTAGCAACAAAAATACCAATTGCTTTTACTTTATGTGGAGATACAAGTCTTTCAGTGAAATGAATTAAATCAGAATAACGCGCCCCTCCGTACCCTCTTTTTATTGGTTCATAAGGGGCCAAGTCCTGTTTTATTGATTTCCAAAGTCTTATACTTGAACTTCCAATAAATAATATAGCATTATCACTATAATTTTCTTTTTGATCAAGTGATTCAAGCTTTTTAATTTCTTTTTCCCATTTTTCCCTGTTATCCTCATGCTTTTTAAGAGGAGAGCATGAAATAAAAAAAACGAAAATAAAAATTAAGCAACGAATCATAATTCCATTTTAAGAATGGTATCTATATGATCTATTTCTTTATCATCTAAAAAAATGGATAAACCTTCTTTAGATTTTTCAATTGATACTTTTTTGCCTGAATTCAAATAAGTGATTTTTTTAAATTTTGAATTAAATCCTTCAATATTATATTCCAATTTTTTATTATCCAATAAGTGAATATATATGATATTGCCATTTTGAGTCGAAGCTATTTCATCACTTGGAGCTATTGGACCTCTTTTAGTATTATATATTGTTTGACCATTATGTTTTATCCATTTACCAATTTTTTTGAGAGATTCAATATGTTCCTCTTGGATTTTCCCATTTGGCATTGGACCAACATTTAGAAGAAGATTACTTCCATATCCAGCAGCTTTTACTAAATATTGTACTAGTTCCTTTTCAGATTTATGTTTTCTATCTTGTAAATTAAATCCCCACGAACCATTTATTGTTTCACATACTTCGAGAGGCAAATTCCCAATATCATCAGCTGAAGTGGCAAAATTTTTTGTTCCTTTTCCGGGGAGATCTTTTTCAAACATTTGAAAATCTTCACCTGGGTTAGGCGACAAATGGTGATTACTGCCTATAAGAGCCTGTGGTTGTAGTTTATGAATTAATTCATAAACTTCCTTTAGTTTAAAATCTGCTTTTATTTTTCCAAACCTTTTTCCATCCCACTCGTGTTGATCCCACTGGCCATCAAACCATATTCCACCAATTTCGCCATAGTTTGTAAGTAATTCTGTAAGCTGAGCTTTCATAAATTCTATATAATCATTCCAATCTCCTTTCCCTCTTCCACTAATCCCATTCCCTGTTCTGCCTCTAGGAAAATAATCATCTCTGTACCAATCGAGCTGAGAATAATAAAAAAACAATTTAATCCCCTGTTTTCTACATGCATCTGACAGCATTTTTAAAACATCTTTTCCATAGGGCGTTTTATCAATTATATTATAGTCGGAGGCAGCAGAGTCAAACATTGAAAAACCATCATGATGTCTGCTTGTTATTGTAATATATTTCATTCCAGCTTCTTTTGCCATTTTAACCCATTCATCAGCATCGAATTCAATTGGATTGAAAAAACCAGGTAATCTTTCATATTCTTTTATTGAAATATTTTGATTGTTCATTACCCATTCCCCATCTCCTAAAACACTATAAACACCCCAATGAATAAAAAGTCCAAATTTTGCTTCTTCAAACCATTTTCTTGCTTCAAGATTTTCTTTGCTTGGCAAGTAATCTTGTTGAGCATTTGCCATGATTGCTGTTAAATAAATTATTATAGTAAACAATTTTTTCATAATTATTTTATATTAAATACATTTATAGAATGAAATTAACGAAATTTTTATTTATAGTATTAATTATTGCTGGACGTAATTAAAATCTTAATTTATGAAGAAAATTAAATGGATATTATTCTCTATTTTTTTAATAGTAGCAATCCTTAGTTTTTCTATTTTATATTTTATGTACTCTAAATTATCTTTTATAGATTATCCATACTTATATTTAGGGATTGTTTCTCTATGTCTTTCAATAATTATCTATTATAGAATTAAAAATTAATTTGAATACATCACATTTTGTACTTCTCGCCAATCAACAAGTTTAATATTATTATTAATCAAAGCTTCTTTAAACTTTTTATTAGAAACTATATTATAATCATAATTTCTCCACTTTGATCCAAAGTTTGGATGATCAATAGTTATATCTTTCATTTCTTGATTATCATAACCTAAATGCACTATGATTTGACTTAACCCTGGCTTAAGATTATTTAGAATTCCTATATAAAACTCCTCCCAATTATTAAGATCCATTCCGTTTTCTGCCATATAAAAATCATCAATCACAACTAAATTACTTGGGGGGATTAAGGTTTTATCAAATTGTACTGTAACAATATCTGGAACAAAAACAGCTAATTTATTTTCTTTTGCTAAATCCAAATAAATTTTAAAAAATTCACTTTTATAAAATAAAGCTCCTTCATGGCTATCGATATGACTTATATTTATACCCAATGATTTTGCTAAATCAATTTGTGCTTGAAGCTCTTTCTTAAGTTCATTTCTGTCTGCATTCAAAGTAAATCCTTTTTTGTTTTCATAAAAGTTGCCGTTTTTATTAATTAATGATTGAATTTCTTTTGAATCCAAAACACCATCCCATTTATGAAATTTCCATTCACTTGTAACTGTTAGATGAATTCCAAAATCTATTTCAGGATTTATTTTTGAAAATTCTGCAACCTCTTTAATCCTCTCAGATGTCATTATGACGCTTGCGGAGTTTACATTTCCTTCTAAAAGGGATTTAAATGATGCATTATTAACGGAATTAGATAAACCAAGATCATCAGCATGAATAATTAATAGTTTATCATCTTTCTTATAGCCTAGCTTTTCAGCAAGATTTTCATATTGGCTATAATTTTGTTCACCTTTTAAAAACTTGTAAGCTAGATTAAAATTGTATATAGGAATCTCTTTATATTCAAAATATACAAGTACTATTAAAACAAAACTGATGGCAGAAACTAATAACCATCCAAATAAATAAATTAATATTTTTTTAATTTTCAATACCAGGAATATTTACAGGTTTTGCTTGATGCCAATTAAAATCTGCTTTACTCTTTTTTGGATATATTTCATCTAGATTGTCAGCATTATATAATTTTCCATCCTTCATTACCATTTCTACAGTATTTGTATTTCTTATGTCTTCAAGTGGATTTTTTTCCAATATAACCAAATCTGCTAGCTTCCCTTCTTCAATACTTCCAAGATCGTTTTTTAGTCCAATTGCTTCAGCTCCAATTATCGTTGCAACTCTCAAGGCATCATGCAATCCAAGTCCACCTGCTTGCATACTCCACAATTCCCAATGATAACCTAAGCCTTGTAATTGTCCATGTGAACCTACACCAACTATCCCCCCATTTTCAACAAGATCTTTAATGAACTTACCTTGTTCTTCAAAAACATATTCATCTTTATGAAACCAGCCATCGTTTCTTCTTCTGGACTTACTATCAAGATGATCTTTAGGAGTAAAGTAATTAAGTTTAGAATCTCCTTGAACATTCTCAGTAGCATAATAATAGTTCTCTGCCCATGGCCCTCCATATGAAACTAGCAAAGTGGGTGTATAGGCCATTTTGGATTTTGCCATTATTTCTACTAAATCTTTATAAACAGGATAAATAGGAATATTATGTTCTTGGCCTGGGTAACCATCTAACATTTGATTTATATTTAGTTTAATATGTAATGCTCCCTCAGTTGTTGGCATTAATTTTTGTTCTTTTGCTGCCATCAAAATCCATTGCCTGTGCTTTCTATTTCCAGTACGATACATTTTAATAGTTTTAGTATTGTAGTATTTAGAATACTGTTTTAGAATATCTTTAGTATGTTCCAAACTTTTTAGATTATAACCCCAATAGCCTACGCCAGGACCAGTAGAATAAATCCTGGGGCCATGCATTAATCCCGCCTCTACCATATCTCCATAAGAAAGAATATCAGTTGTTCCAGTTTGGGGATCTCTAATTGTTGTTACTCCATATGCTAAGTTTGCTGCAAAAGACCATGTCTCAGTTCTATGAACATTTCTTGAAACTCTAACATGAGCATGAGTATCAACAAAACCGGGAAGAATAGTCTTTCCGGTTAAATCTATTTCTTTAATAGTATTATTGTTTTTTATTTCGCCAGACCTTCCTACTTTTTTAATTCTATTATTTTCAATTAATATATCTCCTTTTTCTATTATTTCTTTCCCTTTCATTGTTAGAATTCTAGCATTTTTTAATATAACAGACCCAACAGCCTTATTTTTTGCTAAATATGTTTTTATTTCAATTTCAGAGGCCTGATATTTCTTTTCTTTGTCTTTGTCTTTGTCTTTGTCCTTGTCTTTGTCTTTTTTCTCTTTTTTTATTCTCTCTTCATCAGCTTTTGCATTAGGGATATTATAATTAAATAATGATTTACCTAATGAAAAATAGACATTGTCTCCATTTTTACCCCAAGAAGCAAATTCTCCACCGAACTTAGTTAGTTTCCTTGCAGGAAACGATGAACTTTCCGGTTTAGAAACATTAATAGAAAAATCTTTAACGCCAGTATAAGGAATGGTTACAACATAAACATCATTATTTATTACTGCCAATGCTTTTTCATCTACAGGAGACTTAATTATATATGATGCTGAGGATGGAGGTGACTTTCTTCCAGGAGTTCCATAAACAGAAATTCCGGTTATTTTTAGAACCTGTTTTTCATCTGTTCCATCCCATCTAATAGTACTTAATCCATTGGATCTACTATATAAATGTATTCTGTTTGATTTTTTGATAAAATGAGGATTAGATCTTCCTTTGGTTTTATCAATAAAAACATTTTTTCCTCCATTTGAGGAAACCCACATAATTTGTGAATCTATACCACCTCTTCCATATTCAATAAAATCGTTTTCAGAAGCTTTTATAAAAACAATTTTTGATCCTTCATTATTCCAAACGGGATAAGAATAGACACCATTTTCCTGAGTAAGCTTAGTAACTTTTTTTCTTCCTTGTAAATTTACCTTATATATAGCTCCACCCTCTTTATCATCCCATGTAGTAAATGCTATTTCACTGCCATCGGGACTCCATACAGGCATATTTTCTGCATAATTTAAATTACTTAATCTGGTTGGAACTCCATCAGGAAGTTGTTTTAAATAGATTTTTTGAAATGAAGAAAAAACAACTTTATTTCCATCTGGGGAAATTTTAGGATCTCTAATTTGATTAGAAATAATTTTGTCTACATCTTCAATGGAATAATTAAATTTTAATTGTGGCCCCAACTCAATCTCTTCTTCAACTTTAAAAGGAATATTAATTGTATTACCCCCATCAATAGGGATCTTATTTATTTTACCGCCATATGAAGCTAAAACAAATTTATTATCAGGAGTAAAAGACATTACTGGTAAAGTGCCTAAAGTATTTTGAGACTCAATATCATCTCTTTGAATAGGATATGCTAACCATTTCTCTTCGCCAGTTTTTAATTCTCTTGCAATTAAACCTGTTTTATCATTCCATCTAGATCCATACACAAGCCATTTTCCATCTGAAGAAAGTGTAGGAGAAAAAGCAGAACCATATCTACTAACCATATTTTCAATTTTTCCACTATCTCTATCATATCTAGCTAAAGAAATTTGAGGAAATGTTGCATTATACTGCCATGCATTAGTTTTTTTAGAAAACCATATATATCTGTCATTTTTACCAATAGCTACATCACTAACTTTTAAATTAGCAGGTTCTTTAATTAATTCAACCCCTTTTCCACCAGATTTATGATTTAAAAATAATTTTGAATTTCTTCCTCCCTTAGTACTAATAACATATTCTCCATCATTTGTCCATTCTGCTGTTTCCATAAAATAATCATCTCCTTTTGTAACCTGAGTTGAATCGTTATTTTCCAGGTCTAAAATCCATGCATTTGGGCCTCCGCTTCTATCCGAAATTATTAATAGTTCTTTGCCATTAGGGGAAAATTTTGGATGAGTATCGAAAGCTAATCCACTTGTAATTCTAGTAGCTTTACCTCCATCAATAGGTAATGTATATATATCACCAAGCATATCAAATGCTATGGTTTTCCCATCTGGACTTATATCTAAAGACATCCATGTACCTTCATCAGTTTGAAGTTTTATTTTCCTATCAACTTTTAGAGGAAGTTTAGCCTTTTTAAGGGTATCCTTTTTTATCGATTTTTCTGCTTCTTGAGAAAAGATATTAAGAAAAGAGAGTAATAATATTAGAGGAATGTATTTTTGCATATGTATAATATTTAAATTTGGGAGACTTAAATTAAGAAATTAAAATGAAACAAATAATTAAATTATCAATCTTAACCGTTATTTTTTTTCTGATAGTTGGCTGTCAAAACAACCCAGAAAAGAAACCAAATATAGTTTGGCTTGTAGCTGAGGATCAATCGCAATATTTTTTTCCTTTTTATGGGGACAATTCTGTTAATCTGCCAAATATTAGTGAATTATTAAAAAATGGAACTGTTTTTGAAGGCATGAATTCTTCTTATCCTGTTTGCGCCCCAGCAAGAAGCGCAATTATTACTGGCATGTATCCAAATTCTATAGGAACAGGTAATATGAGAGCATTACAAGGAGACAAAAAACAAAGAAGTGCAAAAGAAGCTTCATTGGGAGTTCCTTATTATTCTTCAAAATTAGCAGAAAACATAAAACCTTTCACACAAATTCTAAGAGAGAACGGATATTATTGTACTAATAATTCTAAAAGAGATTATAATTTTAATTTAAGAGATGAAGCTTGGGATGAGTCAAGCAACAAAGCTTCTTGGGAAAAAAGAAAAGATGACCAGCCTTTCTTTTCAGTTTTTAATTTTAATGTTACGCATGAATCTGCAATCTGGCAAAGAGATAAAGAGGAATTAAAAGTAGATCCAAAAAATTTGAAGGTTCCTCCAGTTTTCCCTAATGATTCTATTTCAAGACATTCACTTGCTGTAAACTATTCAAATTTGGTTGAAATGGATAGACAAATGGGATTAATTATTGATAAATTAAAAGATCAAGGATTATACAATAACACATACATATTTTTCTACAGTGATCATGGAGGCCCCTTCCCAAGACACAAAAGAGCAATTTATGAAACAGGGACTAAGGTCCCATTGCTAATTAAATTTCCTTCTCTTATAAAGCCAGAAGAAAAAAGAAATTCGGACATGCTTAATTTTATTGATTTTGCTCCTACTATTTTATCGATCGTAGGCGGAATAGATATTCCAAAAATTTACCAGGGGAAAGCATTTTTGGGATCAAAAAAAAGTAAAAATAAAAGAGAATATTTATTTACAGCAAGTGATAGATTTGATGAACACCCAGATAGAATAAGAGCAGTAAAAAATAAAAGATTTAAGTATATAAAAAATTATAATCTTAACAAACCACATGCATTGCCTGTTGCTTACAGAAATCAGATGGCCTTAATGCAGCATTTAAATAGACTTAATGAATCAGATTTGCTTTCAAAACAACAAAAATCATGGTTTCAAATCCCTAAAAGCCAAGAGGAATATTATGATTTAGAAAATGATCCATTTGAACTAAATAACTTGATTGATGAAAAAAAATATTCAGATGATATTAAAAATTTAAAAATTCAATTAGAAAATTGGATGAATGAAATTAAAGATTTAGGTCATCTTTCGGAAGAGGAATTAGTTGAGTACGTTACTAAATAATTCTTTTATGAGAAGCAATTTTTTTATTCCATAGAATGTTTATCTTTAAAAAAAAAAAAATAAACTTTTAAACAAGTGAATTGTCTAAAGATTTATGTTTAAGCTATTATATTTTGAATAGACTGTTTTTATTAATCTTTATATTATTCCTTTCTAAACTTAATAGTCAGGAGGGCTTACCAATATATACTGATTATTTAACTGAGAATTATTATTTGGTTCATCCATCAATGGCTGGAGTTAATCTAGTTGGGGGAAAAGTAAGAATGACTGCTAGAAAACAATGGTTTGATCAGCAAGATGCCCCAAATTTACAAACACTTTCAGCAGACTTTAGATTAACAGATAGATCTGGGATTGGAACGATTATTTATAAAGATCAGAACGGCTATCATTCTCAAATAGGTGGATATTTGACTTATGCTCACCATATTAATTTTAATAAATCTATGTTGCCTTCCAAAAGGCCTTATCCTTCAAAAGATGATGATATTAACCAACTGTCTTTTGGTATAAGTGTCGGGGGAATTCAAAATTCTTTAGATCAAACTTCATTTGATCTCTATGATTATGATCCATTAATAGCGGGGATAAAGCAAAGCACAGGGTATTTTAATGTAGATGCAGGAATGTCTTATGTAACTAATAAATATTATGGTCATATTACTGTCAAAAATTTACTTTGGAGCCCTCACAATATGTATGGTGTAGATACATACAGTAAAAGGCCTGATAGAACTAGCTTTAAAAGACTAGTTGCTTCTTTAGGTTATATTTTTTATACAGAATTGCCTTGGTCTTTTGAACCTTCAGTTCTTTTTCAAGCTGCAGAACTTACTAATGAAAAAGCAATTGATATTAATTTAAAGACCTACTATAAATTAAGGCAAGGAAGATTGTGGGCAGGATTTTCTTATAGAAACAGTTATGAAGGTGCTCAATATTTAGATGGCCAACTTTTAAAGAGACAAAGACTGCAATTAATTACTCCTCTGATAGGAATAGACTATAAAGATTTTATTTTTTCATATAATTACTCTTATCAACATGGGGATATTAGATTTGGATCTGGGGGCTTTCACCAAATCACACTTGGATTTAATTTCTTAAGAGGTTCGATTGATTGCGATTGTTTTTAATCTTTTACCACGCTCTAATTAGGCTAAAGTGTGATTTAAATTCTCTTCCATCTTCTAGGTTAATTCTAAACCAGTAGTCTGTTTGCGGCAATGGTTTTCCGTTGTAATTTCCATCCCATCCATCTGTTAATGGATCTAGTTCTTTTATTAGTTTTCCATGTCTATCAAAAATATAGATTTTGGTTTTTGCTTGGAAGTCTGCTCTTATTCCCAGTATTTTCCATTTATCGTGATACCCATCTCCATTTGGAGTAAAGAATGCTTTATATCCAATAACTGATACTTCTATTTTAGCGATTCCACAGTTGTTTTTATCCCTTATATAAATAGTGTGTATACCCGGTCTTACTTTTTCAAACACAGGTTGATCCTGGTAAGGACCTGTTTCATCATCAATAGCATATTCATAATCTCCTATTCCTAATGTTGCCGTTAGAATGGTAATGGTATTATTCTTGTCTTTGGTTAAGTCTTTTACTACTATGTCTTTTTTGGTTACAGTAGCTATTATAGACTCTTTTATTGTTATCGATAAACTTCTAGTACAATCGGTTCCGTCTGTTGTTTTAGCAGTCACTATATATTCTCCTCCTAGACCAATCAATATACTGGAGTCTACACCAGAGATATTAGGAGCAAAAGTTTGTCCATTGCGTGTCCAAGTATAGCTATAGGTTCTACTGTCTGAAGAAGCCACTCCAATAGGTATAGGATCTAGATTTAGACATACAATACTAGTATCATCAATTCTTTCAAAAAGGGGTAGAGGATTTACTACAAACTCAATCTTTTTAGTAATAACACAATCTAGATTAAGCGGATTGGTAACTGTTGCCGTTACAGTTTGTGTATTGGTATTAAAAGGATTGGGTAGAGTAGCGGCTGTTTGACTGACTCCTTTATCATCTTTATAACTAAAACTCACAGTATACTTATTTAAACTTTGTGTTACACCAGTAACGGGATTGGTTAAAAGTGTATTTAATACAGTACTGGTATCAAATTCAGAGAATCCATCAGAGTCATCTGCTCCATCGTCACATTGCGGGGCAATAGT
>ENA-UZWW01002791-UZWW01002791.1-metagenome-genome-assembly--contig:-Day-5--50m-contig-2791_pt1 | contig 40566 bp, 30 predicted proteins | sample MGYA00260348_ERZ794908 | MGnify/ENA metagenome assembly ERZ794908
CTCCCATTATTTCAGCAGGAGACAGGCTCAATGCTCGTATTGCTTGCTCATATGGCAACCCGTGATAAATTGCAGTTCCCACCTGGAACGGGAGATTTCGACCGATCATGGTTTCCATGCTTCCGGATGTGGCAAATGCAATCTTTATCCCAGCTTTCTGAAGCACCCCTGCAATTCGATATGGCTTTTCAATCGGATCATCAGTATGGATAGGTAGCTTATGAACTCGGTCAATGATGACGGGGATGTCATTCTCTTTCAGCTCGTTGATGACAAGATCAGCTTCTGCACCTCCAACAATTACCATGTTCTGAACCCCGCTTTCACGAAAGAATTGAACCGCGTCAAGAATATCTTTTGCATGGTCTACCCTCACGTACAATCGTTGATCGCCATTAAAGAGGTCCGCCATAGATTCAAATCTCAGGTTCGCATGAACGTGACCATCCAGCGCCTGGTCGGCTTTGGCCTCGGCAAAAAACTGAATGATTTCACTCACCTGATCCTCGTACTTCTTGTTCTCTTTTGACTTACCCGGTTCTGCCCACCATCCAGTCATTCTTGCCCTTGACGGCCATTCAAGAAAAATGCCCTCGTCTCCCTGAAATACCGATTCCTGCCAATTGTCACCATCCAATTTCATCAATGAAGATGTGCCTGAAATAACGGCTCCATTTGGAGCTATTTGCGCCATCAAAACTCCATTTGATCGAATGGTCCGGAGAATCTTAGATTCAGCATTAAAAGCTGGAAGGGCCCTTACGTTTGGTAAGAACTTGCCCGTTTCTCTAAAGTCATGTGTAGCTTTTACTTGATCAATCTCAATCAACCCGATCCTCGAGTCCATCAAGATAAAGCCGGGATACAAGTGTTTTCCATCAGCGTCGATTATAGTGTCATAATCTGATGGGTTAATTCGTGATTTATTCGCATCCGACACTCGGCTGATTTCAGAACCATGGAACACAACATAGGCGTTGTCAATGACCTCTCCATTGCCTACGTGGACTGTAGCGTATCGAATCAGCGTAGATTTCTCCTGCTGTGCTATGGAAACATTGACCGCTAAGACGAAGAACAAAACCGCCGATATGGAACCTAGATTACTCATCTTCTAATGAATCACAGTGGTACAATTTGGGGTTAGAAGATTTGGCTGTCACTTTCTTGCCTTTTGCAGAGTTCATCAATGCAATAATCCTGGATCTCTCTCGGGAAATTTGTGTTTCCAATTCAGCTTGATCCTTGATGTCAAAGTACTTCACACCTTCAATAAATGTCTTCTCTGCTTTTGAGTAAACAGACAATGGGTGGTCACTCCAGAGAACTAAGTCTGCATCCTTACCAACCTCGATACTTCCAATTTGGTCGTCGAGGTGAAGCATTTTTGCTGGGTTGATGGTGACCAACTTCATGGCCTCTTCTTCACTCAACCCTCCATATTTAACCGCCTTGGCCGCTTCCTGATTCAAACGCCTACCCATTTCAGCATCATCAGAGTTGATCCCAACATTCACTCCCGCCTTCGTCATAATGGCGGCATTGTATGGAATGGCGTCATTCACCTCGTATTTATATGCCCACCAATCAGAAAATGTTGACCCCCCAGCTCCGTGTTCAGCCAGCAAAGGCGCAATCTTATATCCCTCCAAAATATGGGTGAACGTATTCACCCTAAAATCAAACTGATCTGCCACATCCATAAGCATCAAGATCTCAGATTGAACGTAGGAATGACAGGTGACGAAGCGTGATGAATCAAGAATTTCCTGCACTGCCTCCAGATCGAGATCCACCCGTTCATTTGGATCGTACTCTCTGGCTCGGGTGAAAGCATCTGCAAAAACCTGTTCCACTCCCATTCGAGTCAATGGAAATCTCCCCCCGTCTTCTTTTCTGTTTGACCGTTTCACATTTTCTCCTAGAGCGAACTTGATAAACCCTGGCGCTTCATCGATCAGCATTTCGGTCGCGCTCCTTCCCCATTTGTATTTCACCAATGCGCTCTGCCCTCCTATGGGGTTGGCAGAGCCATGGAGAAGTTGGGCAGTCGTAACCCCGCCCGCAAGTTGTCTGTAAATATTAACGTTCCAAGGGTCTAAGGCGTCTCCCATTCTTACTTCTGCCGAAGATGATTGGCCCCATTCATTTACCCCTCCTCGAAGACCTATATGCGAATGTTCATCTATTATACCTGGGGTCAGGTGCCTTCCGCGAGCATCAATTCTTTTGACATCACTCGGAAACAGCTGACCGGAGCCGATAGATTTAATCTTTCCATCAACTACGTAAACATCTGTGTTTTTTAATCTCCCGGTGTCAGCGCAAGTCCAAACAATGGCATTGGTAATGAGAAAAGTGGTGTTCTCATCCAGGCTATCCCATCCATATGCGCAGTTAGGAAAAGAGATCTTGGGGACTGACAATGTATCCTTGGTGGCCTTTTCATTCTCTGCTTGAGGTTCGTATTTTCTGTCTCGGATGGCCGCCCAGGATATCCATTTTCCCTTTGCGTTTTGACCTCGTCCATCCCAGACGCTTTGGTTGAAACTAAGTTTACCTGATAAGCTGTATACAAGTATTGCTGGATCGGAAGACCATATATTAACGGTGAGTAGCTCTCGCTCTACCTTGACCGTGGTCTTGAGCTTTTGCTCACTTACGTCTGACTTAATTTCCGCCTCTATTCCATTTTCAGAAACCTTTAAAATGGTCACTGCATATTCCTTCTCCTCGATCACGAGGTTATATCTGCCAATGAGCTGGTCTGGAGTAATTGTTTTCTTGAATGCCTGTACTCCATTGGTCCAATGCTCAAGCACTTCGAATGATTCGGATCCCAGTTCCTCTTTTGACAAGAAGAAATTTGCCCTTTTCCCAGAATGCAGCGTGCTAATTTCATTTTCGAGACCCAGAATTCGGGCGGGATTAATCGTGAGGGCTGCAAGAAGGTTTGAATGGGAAACTCCGGTGTTTGATATGCGCGTCAAGTTTTGAATAACTTCTTTGGCCTTGCTTGTGTCTCGAGTTAGACTCACTTCGGCCTGAGCCTCAATCAACAATTTCATATTAAAGGGTGCCAACTCCCAGTGCTTTAATTGGTCGAGACCCGTCATCCGAGCTTCAAAAGGATCTTCAATGCTATAAGGCAACGGAAATGAGAGCGGAGCAATTATCTGACCTGTCGGGTTTAGCTCTTCTCGTACGAGGTATTCCTTTCCTGTGCCTCGTAGCACAAAAGGTAACTCAAACTCGTTTGAAATCTCATTGGTGTTTCGAATAGAAAGAGGATGATTAAGCTGGATAATAGTCGTTCGTGAGTCAATAGTCTGTAAAGCCTCCAGGCTTGCGTTGAACTCTTTCCTTCTGCTTGTTCTTCCGTACCACTGAGCGTCGTACAGGGTTTGACGAATGAGTGCTATTGCCCCTACGTGAGATGTTGGATAATCTGTTTTGCTAGATCCTTTATTAAAGGAAAAATGGTTTGTCACCCCTTCTTTGATGATTGCCAGGTTTGGTTGATTTTCTCCTAGAACGATTAATGCAGATGTCCCTCGCATGATGCCATCCCGGTTATGAATATTCAGCAATCCATATCCGATCGCCAGCCAATCTTCTTGCAGCTTTCGGGGAATAGGCGCCTTCAGTTTGTATCCTCTTTCGGGGTGAATAGCTGAGTTCCAGCTTGACGCGCCGAACGTTTGAGGGTCCTCCTTTTTTCCCTTCTTCTTTTTCTCAGCTTTCTCAACAATCGCGTCAGGATCAATGAATGATGGATAGATGGTCAAGCCTTCACAATCATGAACAACGGATCCTCCGGGCAAAGTACCTACGGCCAAAACGGAGACTACTCTTCCGTCCTGAATTAGGAGTGTTCCCGAGTCAATAGTCTCTGTAGGTGAAAGGTGAATTTTCGCGTTTGTAAAAGCGTGGTAAACCTCTCTGTTGTCATGTACACCGTTCACAGGAAATGTCTCTTGCCCAAGGGCTTGAAACAGCAAGAAAAACATGGCTAATGAGAATAGGAGTCTTGGCGACATAAGCGTGGTCAAAAATACACGCACGAAAATGACAAACACCGTAATGATAAAATCATTTTGACCGCCCTATGTTCAAATCGGCGAACCCAATATTGTTCATGGCCAATGCTACATTTGCGGAAAATCTGAATATGTACTCAGGCCTAACTCATCTTCATAGCGCTAACCGCTATTTGATTTTAGTTTTCATACTCTTCACTATTGTTGACGCTTTACTTTCTGGGGGAAACTCGAGCTACAGCAAAAAGAGTAAGATTATGGCTCTAATTGCTTTGATTCTTATTCATGTGCAAGCAGCGCTCGGTCTTGTTCAGTATTTTCTAAGTCCTTGGTTTAAGGGCCTTATGGATAGCGCTTCAGATGTGATGTCAAATCCGCAGGCGCGATTCTTTGCTGTTGAGCACTGGTTGATAATGGTCGTTGGAGTTGTGCTGATAACCGTTGGATACAGCAAGGCGAAACGGATTGAAAAAGTTGCAAAACGCTACCGAACCATTCTGATTTATTATGGGATTGGTTTAGTCATATTCCTCATCGGTATTCCTTGGCCCTTCCTTAAAACATTTGGCACTTGGATATAGCCTCTCATTGAATGGAGCCACACTCTTCCAAAGGCCAAACTGAAAAGGCAATTCTTGTAGGGCTTTCTCACCGTGAGCAGAGCTCCGAAAAACTCGAAGAGTATCTAGATGAACTTGACTTTCTCTCGAGAACCCTTGGTTTGAAACCTGTTCATCGGTTCACCCAAAACTTAGACATGCCACACATAGCGACGTTCGTCGGTAGTGGTAAACTTGAAGAGATTAAGACCTATGTCAAAGACAATAAGATTGACGTTGTCATTTTCGATGATGATTTGAGTCCATCTCAGATGCGCAATATTGAAAAGACATTGGATAGAAAGATCTATGATCGCAGTTTATTAATTCTCGATATTTTTCAATCTCGTGCTCAAACAGCGCAGGCAAAAACTCAGGTTGAGTTGGCCCGAAATGAGTACTTGCTTCCTCGATTGACAAGGATGTGGACCCACCTTGAACGTCAGAGAGGTGGTACATCGACAAGAGGCGGCGCCGGTGAAAAGGAAATTGAGACCGACAGGAGAATGATTCGAAATCAGATTTCGGTTCTAAAAAAGAAGCTGGAAAAAATTGATAAGCAGGCATCAACCCAACGCGCAAACCGCGGTAGCTTAATCAGAGTTTCTCTTGTTGGTTATACAAATGTCGGGAAGTCTACGATCATGAATTTGCTCTCCAAGAGCAAGGTCTTTGCTGAAAACAAACTGTTTGCAACGCTCGATACAACAGTTCGAAAGGTTGTGATTAAAAACTTGCCTTTCTTGCTTGCCGATACAGTTGGATTCATCAGGAAACTCCCACATCAGTTGGTCGAATCATTTAAGTCAACCCTGGATGAAGTTCGAGAATCAGATGTTCTTCTACATGTCGTCGATATCTCTCACCCTCAATGGGAAGATCATCTACAAACAGTTGAAAAAACACTCGCCGAAATTCACGCAGCGGATAAACCGGTTATCGTCGTATTCAATAAAATTGACAGCTACCCGGAACCGCCAAATGAAGAATGGAAGTGGGAAGGAGAGATCAACCCAGCAACTAGGTTGAGTGATTTAAAGAAGTCTTGGATGTCAAAACAGGACCATGACGTCATTTTTATTTCGGCCAAGGACCGAACCAATCTTGAAGAATTTCGAGAACTTTTATATCGGAGGGTGCGGGAGATTCATATGAAGCGATATCCTTACAATAGCTTTCTCTATGAGATCCCCGAAGATGACGTTAGCTAGCGCTATTCATCTCACTCGCAACAAGAACCGCTTCATTCAACTGAACATCTTTTTTCAGCTTTTTCATCCACTTCTCATTGATATCGACCTTGATTGTATCTGACTGAATATCTTCCAAATCAGACGCTAAATTCGAGACCAAGAGTGATTCTATGGGAACCAGCATATCCTTAAACTCTTTCTCTTGCTCTTCAAGATTCATTTGCTTGATTACGTACTCATCATATTTAAGTGATGCGACTGTTTGTTCAGATTCAGCCTTGAGACGAATACCATTTTCATCAATTTTATTCATCACTGAGTTGCCTTGAATTCTCTTCTTGCTCCGTACAATAATGTCCTCCTCATTGTAGGTAGGATTCCAAACTGTGTAAGAAGCTGCTGGAATTTCATCCCATTCCATCACGTGGTCATGCTCCTTTTCCCCAATATCAATGTGGTTGTATTGATCTGGGAACATTATGTCGGGGCCGACTCCTTTGATTTGAGTGGCATCCCCATTGATTCGATAAAATTTCTGTGTGGTTACTTTCAATGCGCCTAAAGGTCTCAGGTCTCGATCTGCAGCGGTTAATGCTCGATCAAGCTCCAAGAATCGTTGGACCGTTCCTTTTCCAAATGAAGAACGTGAACCCATGATTATTCCACGGTCATAGTCTTGTATTGCAGCCGCTAGAATCTCGGAAGCGGATGCGCTAAAATGATTGATCATCACAATCAGTGGCCCATCATACACAACGGTCATATCATTATCCTTCTTCACCTCTGGCTTCGTATATCGTCCTTTCACCTGAACCACAGGTCCCTGTTTCACAAAATGACCTGTCATTTGAATTGCGTCTCTCAGCGAGCCCCCGCCGTTTCCTCTCAAATCCAGAATGACCCCATCAACCTTTTCTGATTTCAATTTCTCAAGTTCAATTTTCACATCCTTGGCTGCTGACCGGCCGCCGGTTTTATTGAAATCTGCGTAGAATTTAGGCAGTTTGATATAGCCAATTTTATCCCCCGTCTCATTCTGAAGAATTGCCGACTTAGCGTAGGTTTCAGCTAGGACAACGATGTCACGAATGATCGATATCTCTTTAATTTGACCGCTAATTTTCTTAATGGTCAGTCTGACCTCAGTTCCTTTCTTTCCTCGAATGAGTTTTACAGCTTCGTCCAGTCTCATGTCGACCACGTCAACTGGTGCATCAGTTGCCTGAGCGACTTTGAGAATCATATCTCCTTCCTCTAATTCACCTTGTCTGTAAGACGCACTGCCTGGAACAATTCTCGTCACCTTGATATAGCCATCCTTTTCTTGGAGTTGGGCGCCAATTCCCTCGAGTTGACCGCTCATTGAAATGTCAAAATTCTCCTTATCCTTTGGGGGGAAATAACCTGTGTGAGGCCCAAAAACATTCATAATCGAATTGAGGTAAACCTCTTTCAAATCGTCTCTGTTCCACTTCTCCATTCGATCAAAAAAGCGTTGATTTGACTTGCTCAAGCTCTTTCGAGCCTTGGCCTCCACTTGCTCAAACGAACGAATGGTCATGGTATCATTATCTGCGCTTGTCTCCTCTTGCTTTTTCTCCATCTCATGAATCCGAGCCATCATCTGGTATTTCAGCAACTGTGACCATAAAGCCTTGAGCTCCTTCTTCGTAGATTGAAACCCCCTCTTCTCACCATCCAGCTCGACCTGACCTCCTTCTGAATAATCAAATGATTCGGACAGCAACTCCTCATAGTAAGACCTTGACTCCTTTACTCTCTTTGTCAAAATCTCAAAGGATAGATCGAAGAATTCGTAATCTGATGTCTTGATGGCATCATCGATTTGACTCTTGTGCTTGGAGAGTTTCTGCACATCCTCTTCTAATAAAAACCTTTTCGCGTAATCCAATCTCTTCAGGTAGAGATCAAAAACATCTTCCGAAAATTCATCATTGATCTGCTTCGGGCTATAGTGACTGCTCTTCAAACTGTTGATCAGCACTTGCATGAGGACCTCATCCTTTTTCGTTGATTCGCTTGCTGTTGGCTCTCCGAAAGTGGGTGAGCTCGTTTCGAATACTATGTAAGAGGATAGGGTGAGAGCCGCAATTGTTGCAACTAATATTTGAAGACTTCTAAATCTCATAATCATTATTTCGCTTTAGAATCACAAGAAACCTTGATAATTCGAGTGCTAGATTATCAAAAATAACACCAGTGCGCTTACATTTAGGCCGCTTTAATGTGAAAAGTCCCTAACTACTATGATAAAACAACTACTTACGCTGTCTCTCTGTCTCGGAATTATTGACCTAATAATTGCCCAAGACACCGCTCCGCTTTCGCTTACAAACGGAACTTTCGAAATTGAACTTGATGTAGATAAACAACTGAGTTCGGATGAAGTAAAGTCTTGGCCCTCATATGGCGCGAAGTTTTTGGGCCTAGTAAAACTATCTCAATACCCTTCCCCAGCTCAGACCAAAGTGCTGATTGAAGCTGGGGTCCAGATCCTTGATTACTATCCCAAAGGGTTTTACTCTGTGTCGATCGACAAGGTCGCGAACTTAAGCTCATTGACCGGCTTTGGAGTCGAAGCACATTCCCCGTTTAAGGCAGAGTATAAACTCGGACTAGATATCAATTCAATTCCAGCCAGAGCTGTTGCGAAAGACGATAAGGTTCTTGTAAACCTGCTCCATTTCAAGCATATCGATCACGAAAGATTCTTGGGCTGGTTGGCCAACAATGAATTTGACATCATTGGGGACAAGGTGTCGTATGATTTTATTACGGTTTCTGTTGATCCTGATGAAATAATGGCATTAGCAGGAATTGCCGCTGTTGAGCGCGTTTCATGGGTCTACGATAATGGAGTGCCTGAAAACTATACTGGCCGAACGAGTCACCGAACGAATGTCATTTCATATGGAAACTCTTACGGATTAGGATATTCAGGTGAAGGCGTAAACGTCATGCTCCAAGATGATGGAGGAATCGGAACCCATATCGATCATCACGGTCGAGTTGCTATGCAATTTTATCCTGCTGAGGGAGGAACACATGGGGACCACGTTGGAGGTACAATTGCTGGTTCTGGTAATCTCGACCCGACTGTGGAAGGACAAGCTCGGGGAGCTGACCTCTATGTCTACAAGGCAGCAGATGCTGATCCAAATTGGAACTATCAAGGGTTTGATAGTGTTTATAATCATTACGACGCGTATGATGTCGTTATATCATCGACCTCTTACAGCAACGGCTGTAACGCTGGATACACCGCATTCGCGAGACTCATGGATGCGCAAGTCTATGATCTACCTAGCATGATGCATGTTTTTTCTGCCGGAAATAGCGGCACCTCAAATTGTGGCTATGGGGCGGGATCCGTTTGGGGAAATGTAACCGGCGGGCACAAGATTGGCAAGAATGTAATCACCGTTGCGAACCTAACTGGAACTGATGTTATATCCACAAGCAGTAGTAGAGGACCTGCGCACGATGGAAGAATCAAGCCAGACATCAGCGCAAAAGGAACTCAAGTACGCTCTACTATTAGCAACAATGAGTACGACATCTACTCCGGAACATCTATGTCATGTCCAGGCGTTTCTGGGACACTCGCTGTCTTATATGAAGCATATGAAGATGTTCACGGTGAGAAACCAAACAGCGGGTTGATAAAGGCCACTGTTTTAAACACCGCCGACGATCTTGGAAATGATGGGCCTGATTTCATCCATGGGTGGGGCCGAATTAATGCGCGAAAAGCATTTGAGGCTTTTGAATCAAGTCAATGGGTACTCGATAGTTTGGGTGATGGTGACTCAGCCACATTGACAATCAACGTTCCTTCCGGGTTAGAGAATGCTCGTTTCATGCTGTACTGGGTCGACCCAGAGGCATCGGCTGGCGCGTCCACCGCGCTCATCAATGATTTGGATTTGACGGTAACTGATCCAAATAGCGGAGTCAAGTTCCCATATCTACTCGATCATACACCAAACGCTACGACGTTAGCATTGCCTGCCATCAATGGAGCAGATCACCTAAATAATATGGAGCAAGTCGAATTTGACTCTCCGACAGCAGGCGACTATACCTTGAAAATTAAAGGATATGATGTCCCAATGGGGCCGCAGAAATTCTATGTCGTTTATTGGTTTGAGGAGCCGGCCATAACGTTAACATATCCAGTCGGCGGAGAATCATTCTTTCCGCAAGGCAGTGAGCTCATTCGCTGGGACAGCCCTTTAGATAGTGGCGCTGTTCTACTAGAATACTCAACCGATGCCGGCGCAACTTGGACCACGATCTCATCGAGCACTTCGATATCTCAAAAGTATTACACCTGGACTCCACCCGCAGTTGCCGAAGGAGATGTGCAAATCAGGATATCCCAAGGCTCTGCATCGGATCAATCTGATAATTTTTCCATCATGGCGGTTTCTTCGGTCCTTGACGTCGCTTTTGCTTGCCCTGATTCTATTGGGTTGACTTGGTCAAATATTAACACTGCCTTGAGCTATGATGTCTACAAGCTAGGGAACAAGTACATGGATTCTATTGGCACATCTACAACCACTGAATTTGTAGATTACTTGTCCAATCCATATGATGACATGCTTTGGTATTCAGTTTCTTCAGATGGACCAGATGGCGCGAAGAGCAAAAGAAAAATAGCTGTGAAGAAGACCCCTGGATTGACAAACTGCTTTCTTCCAATTGATTTAGAAGTAACAAGCGTCCTTCCCTCGAGCACTTCACTGTTCGCATGCGAAAGCGACAGTCAGTCAGTCGCTATGATCGTTACCAACACTGGAAATAGCCCTGTCGCTTCAGTTGATGCTGAAGTGAAACTTGGTGGCACCGTAATGGCTAGTGAAACATTCAGTATCAACCTGGCTCCGCTGGCTTCAGATACACTCACTTTTTCATCCGGGATTCTTTTATCGCCTGGAGTTAATGAGTACACATACAAGATTGACTTGACGAATGATGCAAATCCATACAATGACAGCTCCATCGCCACGTACGCTCTAGACGAACGGAGTCAGTTTCAAGCCTTCTGGAGCGAGAGCTTTGACTCCTATCAGAGTTGCTTTACAGATGCGAATTGTGAACTCGGTGTCTGCGAACTAGACACGACGTGGAAAAACGAAGAGAACCAAGTTATAGACGATATTGATTTTCGCGTAAATCAAGGGGGAACGCCTTCCCAGTTCACAGGGCCATCTTCTGATCATACATCTGGCGGAGGTAAATACTTATACTTAGAAGCCAGTGGGGGATGCACAGGGCAGGAAGCCTTATTGATCTCTCCTTGTATAAATTTAACGGGAGATGTCCAGCCGATCATTTCGTTCTGGTTTCACATGTACGGAGCCAACATGGGTTCATTGCATATGGATGTATTTGATGGCGCGAACTGGACGAATGATGTCATGCCTGTAATTTCAGGTGACCAAGGAAATGTTTGGAATATTGAAGAGGTAGATCTTTCAGCGTTTGCTGGAATGACAATCAACATTCGGTTCAGAGGAATCACCGGGGCAGACTATTCCAGTGATATAGCAATAGATGACATCTTACTTTATCATCCTCCGATTGCAGATTTCGAATATGAGACTTTGCCGGGGCAAACGGTACTCTTCACGGACGAAAGTTATTATGGAGACACCATGTCTTTTGATCTTGGAAACGGCGTTGTAATGGGAAGCGTACCAGCTTCGTACACATATTCTCAGGTCTCAGCCTACACGGTCACTCAAATTGTGTCAAATCCAATTGGATCAGACACAGCGGTGCGAGAAATAAATAACCTCGGAACCATCGAGACCAGCGAGGGTCAGGTGCTTGTTTTTCCAAACCCAGCTTCTGAAGTTCTGCACTTCATGCTGCCACCGACCCATCAAGTAGAAAGAATCGTGCTTCTCACAACCGATGGCAGAGTCATTCATACCGTCATTCCTTCTCGATCTACTCAAGTTCAGATGAGCGTAGGTAGTCTTGCTAACGGGACGTACTTACTCGAGTTTGTTGGAAACGAGCGATATTCGATGCCCGTAATCATCCGCCACTGATAGATGATTTTGGTATCACTTTTGCTTTGTTTGGATGCAATGCACTTGAATCCGTTTCTTTGGACTTGAATATTTGGTATGAGATCTATTGTGTACTTACTTATCGGCTTACTCGGATCTATGAGTTTAACATCTGAGGCTCAAATGACATTTGATGACGTAACAATGCCCGCCGAGTACAAGCTCAACGAGCAAAGTCTCAAGCTGAATGGAGCTGGTGTGCGAGAAAAATTCTTCCTCGATCTTTATATTGGTGGGCTCTATTTGCAGTCCCCTTCAACCAGCGCCGATGGGGTAATCAAGGCGGATAAGCCTATGTCCATCAAACTCCATATAATTTCAGGCTTGATTGACAGCGACAAAATGATTGACGCCATCGATGACGGAATGGATAAGGCCACCAAGGGAAACTCAAGCCAATTTTCAAATGAAATTATTGCCTTTAAAAAGGCGTTCGAAGAGGAAATTCAGGTTGGCGATATTTACGATATAACTTACGATCCCTCAAAAGGAACCGTCATATATAAAAATACCAAACTGACAACGACCATCCCAGGTTTCGATTTTAAACAAGCGCTTTTTGGCATCTGGCTCTGTGATGACCCAGCTGATGAGGACTTAAAAGAAGGAATGCTAAAGGGCTAATACAAATTCATTAATCTACGTTTATGAAGACGATCAACTTATTGTCTGTACTATTTATACTCACGACCCTACCTGTATTTGCACAACACGATGCGGGTACGGCTCACGACAAAGAAGGTGTTGTGGTTTTTCTCGAATCCATGCCTGCCAATCAGTATCGGCACCTTGGTACAGTACAGTGTTCCGCTGTCAGTCCTGACAAAATAGAGCCAATGATCAGCCATATGATCAAGCAAGCCCGTAAAACTCACGAAGAATTTGATGCTTTGATCTTTCGATCAAACAAGGGTCTGTGCAAGGCTGATATCGTTCAGTACTTCCGTGATCCGAAGGCAAAGCGAAGCAGAAGCCGCGGTAGAAGTGACGAGGTACCAACAGTGAAGCCTGAATACAAAATGTCCAAGCTTCGAATGAGGAAAGGAACGAACTTGTTCATTCAGAACAACCCGACCGACCCTTACACCTTGTTAGGCAAGGTTGAGATCCCAACTAAATTCAAGTCAAGCAACCTAGAATCACTCATGGACGAGATCGTTCGAGTTGCAAACGAAGCTTACCCAGACAACGACGCTGTAGTGGTAGTTGGAGGGACGAATGTTCGCAAAGCGAACATCATAAAGTTTAAATAACAACCTTTATAGGGAAACTTACGTCTTAGAAATAAGACCCGCGGATGATCATAACAGAAGACGATATAAAAGGCTGCATAAACGAAGAGCGAAAGGCTCAACGGAAGGTTTATGAGACCTATTATCCTGTTCTGTTAGCCATTGTCCGACGATATATCCGGGATGACGAAGAAGTCTTAGATGTCCTAAACCAGGGCTACATCAAGATCTTTAAGAAGGTAAATAAATATCATTTCGAAAATTCATTTGAAGGTTGGTGCAAGCGGATTGTAATCAATACGGCTTTGGACCATCTACGATCTTCTAAACGCTATCGAGACTTATTTTCTTTCGATGCCATCATGCCTGCAAAGCAGATTTTCAATGATGGATTGAATGAATTGTCGATCAGTGAACTCATGCAGATCATTGATACTATATCGCCAATTAGCAAAGTCGTCTTCAACATGTTTGCAATAGACGGCTATAGTCACAAAGAAATCGCTGAACATCTCGGAATATCGGTTGGGACGTCCAAATGGCACCTTTCCTCAGCGAGGAAACAGATTCAATCGAAACTCAAACTAGCCTATCCCGAGATTTCATTACTCTATGGATGATAAGCATCATATAGACGAGTCATTTAAACAACGATTCTCCGATCTTAAAGACCACTCCACAAATCCTTCAGAACAGTGGTTTGGGTTTGAGTCGAAGCTAAGTATGTTTAATACCGTTGCTTCTTCAGCTGGATCGTCGTCCATTGTGGGTGTGTCCTTTTTGAAGATGGCTGCAAGCATTGTATCAGTTATTGGTCTTGCAGGACTAACAACACAAGACGCCCGGGATTCAAATCAGCAATCAACTGGCGTGGAGAAGATAGAAGTGTTCAGCGCTTCTTCCTATGATTTTTCCAACTCGGCTGCGACCTCTATGAGTAACGGCGTAATACATACTGAGTTTACAGCGCCGATTCAGCAAGAAGAGGTGATGCTCGCGTCGACTGACGGGATTTCTGACCTTGTCTTTGAAGAAGAAATTGACGAGTACTATTCTCCGTCAATATCGTCACTGGCTGATAATTCTAGGCCGTCCATTACAGGAATGCTTCGTTTCTCTCGAGAGGAATCGCCGGCGTTTCTTGTGGATGAAAACAGAAGTATTCCCAAGAATGACTTCAACCCAAAATACTACAGCCCAGTTAGCTATTACGCTCGGGCGGCCATTCGCGTTGGAAATGGCGAATCAAACTCTCGTGTGATTGAAAACTCCACTACACTCAATGGTGTCCTCGGTATTGGGTTAGCCTATTCCATTACCCCAAATACCTTCTTGAGTATCGAAGCAAACTACCTTAAACGGTCCGGAAACGGCATCGAACGATCAAAAGAATACGATATAGATCCGGTGGTTTCTGCCTTTAGCAATTCAAATTACCTCAACAGCAATGAATTTTCAACGGAAGATTTCCGAGTTCAGAAAAGCCTTGTTGCCACTGACTTGAACTATTTGCATCTTCCCGTAATGGTGCACGTGGTCCTTAATCACCAATCCAGTGCTTCTATTGGGTTTTACACTGACTATTTGATTTCTGTTCGGAATGAGAGTTTTATGATCTATAACTCAGAACACTACATCACTACCAAAACCTTCCTCGCCGAAGAGCGATCTAAGAAAGGTTTAAATTCAATGCGCTATGGATTGATGGCTGGGTATCAGCATTCAATCAACTCCAAGATATCTCTTGACGCTCGGGCGATGCTTCCAATTAGCAGCAGCTATGACCGGTCTAGTGAATACGATATTGAGCGGGAGCCAAATCAATTGGTTGACCTTAATATCGGTCTGATCTATAAGATCTAAAACGTAGAGATCTTAAACTTCTTCTTTCGTTTACCAAAGTGAAAGCTAGGTAGTTTAAACCCCCGTTTTTTTCCTTTGAACTTTCGCTTTTTCTTTCTTGCCGACTTATCCTTTCGGGTCTTGTTCTTGTGCTGCCTGTTTGAAATCGACGGCCCAAACGCCTTGCTCAAAGTAACTTGGAAGAAAAGGTAAGTATCATTGCTTTCGGAATTTCCCCTAGGCTGATCTTCTAAATACCACTCCCGATCTGGCACATCTGGCAGAGAAACGCTTGGGTTCGCAAAGTAGGCGGAGAGTTTTCCAAAACGACTTTCAATTTCATCATTGTTATAATAGTATCCACTTGCATCATCGATGTAGTCCGTGATCGTCCATCGATAGCCAAAGTCTAGACCAAGAGTGAAATTCCGGTTAAGAAGCATGTACACACCACCGCCCAAGGGGAATGAGGCGCTAAATCTGCTATACGGCGCGGGTCCATCCGGTAGTCCTTGACCTTCAGTTGACAATGGCTTTAGTGCATACCATTTTCCGTCGAATTCAGACTTGGAGTTAAAGAAGAATAATCCAGCCCCTCCTGCTGCGTATGCCCCAAAGCGGTTACCCGTAAAGAGCTTTGTAGTTTGGGCGCCAGCTAACTGAAGTGTTTTTGGCTTTAAAAAATGAAATTCATAGTGCACTGCCGCCTCGATGACTGGAGCCTTAAAATGAATGTTTCGGTAATGCCGCTTTTCATAGGTAGTTAATGCATCGTTACCCCTAATCTGAGCATAAGTTAGAGCTCCTCGAACTGCGTGCTGTTTGAGGAGGAAATACCGAACTGCTGTAGAGACTGCGTATCTCGTTTGAGTAGGCTCAAGATCAAAAAACAGGGGCTTTCCGATATCATTTTGACCTCCCAAGTCTCCAAGAAACCCTGATGGCCCAACACCGAGCATAAATTCTAGCCGAGTAGGCTTCCAGGAAATATCCCTCTTTTTGTTCGCCTTTGGGGTTTCGAAAGTTCCTTTTGCCTTAGATTTTGAACTACCCTTTGGTGGCTTACCGAAGTTTGATTTCTTTTGGGCGTACGTTGTGCCTGAGCTAAGAATTAAGCAACAGACAATCCAAACTATATATTGGGAATTAGCGCGCAATGTTCGACCGAGTTGTCACAAAAGTAACGGCTTCAAAATAAAGATTGATTTTAACAGCCCTTGACTCACATCATGCCTACATATAACCCGTCTTTGAGGACTGTGATATTTATCCTGGCGCTTGTTGGAACTGTGAGTTTCACAACTTCGTCAGCGCAGTCAGACTTCGGGCTGGAGGAAAGCCTAGACAATCTAAATACATCAAATCGCGATTTGGCTATTTCAACTCTTGATCGCTTATGGGTTTCGTTCAATCATGATTTGGACACAAGCAGCCTTCAGTTTTCCCGAAATGTAGCTAAGAAGTATCGTGGGCTTAATGCGCATCACAAGAGTGTCATAGTATATGAGTCCCTTCTTGATTTGGCCATCAGGCTGAATGATACCGCATTGATCTGTGAATCTGAGTATTACCAAGGTCTTGGATACAGGAACATGGGTTTATTCAATGAAGCCCTCGAACATCTATTTCATACCCTTTCATTGGAAGAGACTTCAGATCAATCAGAATGGACACGGGTTTCCTTGATCCAAATTGGAATTATTAAAAAGGAACAGGGGCTTCTACATGAGTCGATTGAGCATTTTGAACGGGCATTAGAAATCGCTCGAGCAAGCGACAACATCACCGGAATTGCATCTGTCCTCAATAACATCGGGAGCGCATACAAGTTGTTGGGAGAATATCAACTAGCCAAGGAATATCTCCAAGAGGCTATTGAGCTGAACAAATCTGACGGGAACTTAAAATACCTCAGCTACAATTACAATACCCTGGCTAATGTCTATGAAGAGACCAATGATCTGGAAAATGCCTTGACTTACCAAAATAAGAGCATTGAGTATAAGCGTCAGCTGAATGATAATGCGAGCTTGAGCGTCAGCTATCTGAACAAGGCCATCATCCTCAATAAGATGTCTAGGACAAATGAGGCCTTTGAGCTTCTTGAGAAAAGCCTTGAGATGTCCAAGAGATACGAGCAGGCCTCCCTCACTCCCCACATTTACGAAGAATTAGGGAAAGCCTATTTCTCGGCGGATCAACCAGAAAAAGCCTATGAATATGTGGTTGCATCATCCAACTATCAGGATAGCCTCAATGAAGCGGATAAAAAAGCATTGATCAGCGAGATGGAGGCGTTTTATAATCAGAGGAAGGTTGAATCTGAGAACTCCACCCTTAAAAAGACCTTGGAATCTGGGGCTACCGAAATTAAGAAGCGAGAAACGTTGCTTTTCAGTCTGTTTACAATAATTGGAATCCTGCTTATACTCGTTTCAGCATATATAATTGCAAATAGGAAAAGGGTTTTTGAGGCGAAGGCCTACAAGGATCAATTTGAAGCCCTTCAGGCCAGAAGCACGAAGATTCAGGATCAATCACAGCGAATCGAAATGAGCACGTCTCGACTAGAGCAATTGAAAAATGACAATGAGCTCTGCCTAACAACTCTCCGGAGTGACGTTCGTGGCCTGGTGAGCGCATTGAATGCTTTGCTCGGGGTGATTCAAAAGAGCAACCAGGATTCTCAACTAAATGAGAAAATCGCCTTGTTAGCTTTTTCCAGTGAGAACTTAATGTGGTTGATAGAAAACATTTTAGAATTCGAATCAGACTTATCTCAAATGAAGTCAACATCTCAAACTCTCGATGTAAAGGAAGAGCTTGAGACTATCTGTTCTAATTTCCAGCAGCTATTCGATGACAAAGGCGTTGATTTTATTGTTCAGGTTCAAATTGGAGAATCTTCTCGAATAGCCAGTATAGATCGGCTTCATCAAGTGACATTCAGCCTGCTTGATAGTGCCTTTAAGCTGACGCAAGAAGGATTTGTAAAGTTTGATGTAGAAGAACATGGTGGCTCGATTAATTTAAATCTCGAGTGTTCCAATCCAGAAATCCCCGCCGGCTTCCTCAAGCGTGTCTTCAATCGATTCTATCTTACGTCTGAAGAGAATTATAAAATTCTCGGTGGCAGCGGCCTGAATCTATACATGATAAATCGAATTGCAGAGCACAACAACTGGTCTTTTGAAACAACGCAACCCCCTGAACGTTTACAGTTTAAGTTGAGATTGCCATTGAAAATCCCTACCCCTGCTGAGTCAATGTAAACACAGTAATCTCCGGTAGAATTCCGAACCTGCCCGGATAACCAATGTATCCGAATCCCCGATTTACGTAGAGCATTTGCTCTTCTTCTCGATACAAATCGGCCCATTCAGGATAGAAGTACTTCACAGGGCTCCATTTAATTTGACCGACTTCAATTCCAAATTGCATCCCGTGCGTGTGGCCAGAAAATGTCACATCAATATCCTTATAATTCTTGGTCACTTCTCCTCGCCAGTGGCTTGGATCATGTGACAATAAGAGCTTTACTTTTTGGTTTTCTGTTCCTTGATATGCAGACGCCAAGTCTCCATATTTTGGAAAACGGCCTTTGCCTCCCCAATTCTCTACTCCTAGAATCGCGATTGTGTCTCCCTCGCGTTCAATAATTCTATTCTCGTTAATGAGTAAATCCCATCCCATGTCTTTCTGAATCTGCTTGAGATTGGATAGGTTGTTGACTTTATCTTCTGGACTATCCCAAGGAACATAATCACCGTAATCGTGATTCCCAAGGATGCTAAAGACCCCATCTGGCGCCTTCAATTGTCCAAAAAGTTCCGTCCATCCATTGAGTTCGTCCGACTTATTGTTCACTAAATCTCCAGTAAAAAAGATGGCGTCGCCTAGCTGATCATTGATCAACTTAACCCCTCTTTCAACTGCTCTTTTACTCCAAAATGAGCCGACATGGATGTCCGAAATTTGAACGATGCGATAGCCTTCGAAGGCCGGCGGGAGATTCTTCAGCTTGAGATCTCTCTTCCTAATAGTATAATCATGTGCCCCGCTGAGCACTCCCCACCCCATTGTGAGTAGAGGCAGCGTTGCCGAAACGGCCCCCACTCCTGTAATGAATTCATTCCGGCTAATTCCAGTTTCAGTGTCCTTGATTTGCGGGTTCAACTTGCTCCAAACCCATTGGATTGCTCGCCATCCATCTGCAACCAAAAGCCAAATTGCAAATAGTAGCTTCCCCAGAATGTTGGCAACGCCAATGGTAGCAATGATGGCTAATACACTTCTTCCTCCCTGTGTATTTGATAGTGGTTCGTATAAAATGAAGGATAGAAGCGTTATCGCTGTGAGGACCCAGAACAATATTTTAACTGCACGTTGGACTGGTTCCCACCATGATGCACTAATGAATTTTAGCCCTTGGTAGGCGTATAGATCGAAGAGCATTACCAAGCCACTCAAAATCACAAAAAGAAGTAGTCGATTCACAATGCAGGATTAACCAAAAAAACCCCAGAGATGACTGAGGTTTATGTTGGGGGAAATTTGGAGGTCTCGAGCGGATTCGAACCGCTGTAGATGGTTTTGCAGACCACTGCCTAGCCACTCGGCCACGAGACCTTTTAGAGTGGGCGAATTTACTACTTATTCAATCTCCTTTTACGCGTGGTGACCACAGATACATAATCCAATTCGTGGTGAACAGGGGGTGCCATTTTGCGAACGACCACCTCAACTTCTTCCGCGCGAGGAAAGGCTTCTATCATCCGATCAGCAATGTCAGCAGCCACTGTTTCAATAAGGTTTTTTGGAATGCCCATGATTTGTTTCACGATATCCATGACTTCAACGTAATCGATCGCCTCCTGAATGCTATCGTTCTTTGCTGGAATCGTATTATCGGTTAGAATGACAATGTCGGTTTCGAATACTCCACCTGTCAAACGCTCTTCTGCATGGCACCCATGAAACGCCTTGAATCGAAGTCCTCTAATTTCAATTCTGTCCATCCTGAATCTTTCTTAGACCATCTGACAATCGTCGCGTTGATTCCTGCTTCCCGAGAAACTCCATTATGTCAAACATGCCTGGTCCGGCTGGTTGCCCTGTAATTAAAACTCGAAGTAGAGGCATAGCCGCGCCCATTCCTAATTCTTTTTCTTCGAGATAGTTCATAAATAGAGCCTGCAACTTCGTAGATTCAAAATCTGTGGCGGCTTCATAGAGCGTAATAAGCTCCTCAACGATCAATGGGCTGTTTTCCTTCCATTTTTTACGGATCGTTTTTTCGTCATATTCAGCAGGGGCTGCAAATAGATACTCGCCTTCCATCATGTCCGCAACAAAAAACGCTCGCTCCTTCATCAATTCGACAAAAGTATTGGTCTGTTCGGTCGTAAAAGCAATGCCCGCCTCCTCTAGATGAGGACCAAGCGCAAATGCCAACTCCTCCGTTGATTTTGAACGAAGGAATTGTTGATTATACCAATTCGTTTTGTCCGCATCAAATTTTGCCCCGGACTTACCGACTCGCTCCAACGTGAAATCTTCAATGAGTTCGCTAAGTGTATAAAGTTCTTTTTCAGTTCCGGGATTCCAACCAAGAAATGCCAGCATGTTTATGAAGGCCTCTGAGTAGTATCCTTTTTCGCGGTAACCAGAAGAGATTTCACCAGTACTAGGATCTGTCCAATCGAGTGGGAATACTGGAAACCTTAGCCGGTCGCCATCCCTCTTGCTCAATTTACCATTCCCGTCAGGGCGAAGAATTAAAGGAAGGTGAGCGAATTCGGGACGAGTGTCTTCCCAGCCCAAAAAACGATATAAAAGGACGTGCAATGGCGCGCTCGGCAACCACTCTTCTCCTCGAATCACGTGCGATATCTTCATCAGGTGATCATCAACAATATTGGCTAGATGATATGTTGGCATTCCATCAGACTTGAAGATTACCTTATCATCCAAGTTTGAGGAATTGACCTGAACCCAACCCCGAATGATGTCTTCAAACCTGACGTCTTCATTTCGAGGAATTTTCACCCTAATCGTGTATGGCTCGCCTGCGGTCAACTTTGCATTAACCTCGTCTGCTGAAAGGGTCAACGAGTTTATCATCGTCATTCGAACCGATGAATTGTATTGCGGGTTCGGCACTTTGGCTCTTTTTAGACGCTCTCGCATCTCCCCTAACTCTTCTTGTGTATCAAATGCGTAGTATGCGTGTCCGGACTCAATAAGCTGATCTGCATACTGTCTATATATCTCTTTGCGGTCGGATTGACGATAAGGTCCAAACTCTCCTTCGTTCCATGGACTTTCATCAGGCACCATGCCTGCCCACTCCAGCGCCTCTTTTATATAGTCCTCAGCGCCAGGAACATACCTCGCCTGATCCGTGTCTTCAACCCGAAGGATGAACTTCCCTCCGCTCCTTCGAGCAAACAAAAAATTGAACAACGCTGTTCGAACGCCACCCATGTGTAATGGGCCAGTTGGACTAGGCGCAAATCGTACTCTTACTTCGCTCACTTCTAAAAATTTAAGCGCGCAAAGATAGAGAGCCAGAAACGATTGAAATTCAAGGTGCAGAGAATCTTTAACCGTACTTAACAGCTAAGCTCTGTCTCCGATGATATCTTTGAGAGTCGGGTCCGATTCCATGGAAATAAAAGAAAACCTTCAACGCTATTCGAGAAAGCTCCAGGTGAAGCAAATGATCACCGGGGGAATCATCTCGTCATCGCTATTAGTTGGTGTCTGGATTGCGCTTTCCTTGATGGAGTACGAATTGCACCTAGGGATATCAGAACGGACAATTCTCTTCTTTTCGTTCGTTGCCACCACCTTGAGCGTCCTTGGCTACTTGCTATTCATTCCCTTCCTCAGATGGCTCCGGCTCCTTCCTTCTCGATCAAACCACGACCTGGCTTTAGAAATTGGACGCGATATTCCACAAGTTGAGGATCAACTCCTCAATTTTTTGGCTCTGGAAAACGAACGGCAAAACAATGCCCTCGTCCATGCCAGCTTGGAACAGAAATCTCTCCGTTTTGTGGATTTTGATTTTAGCCAGACCGTAAATCTTAGGTCAAGCCTTCAAATATTGAGGGTTGCCATCATCCCCATGCTGTTGGCCTGTATAATTCTTCTTTGGGACTCTTCACTGCTGATGGAAAGTGGTTCTCGTCTGGTCCAATTCAATAAATCATTCATCCCGCCGGCTCCATTTACTTTCAATCTCGAAAATCAACTTCTACAAGTTGCTGAAGGGAATGATCTGGAAATCGTCGTCTCTGCAGAAGGAAAGGCCGTCCCAGAAAATGCGTTCGTTCTCATGAATGATGCCGAATTCAGGATGAAACGACTCTCTACGGGAAGCTTCTCATTTCTCTTCAAAAATGTTCGAAAGGATCTAGATTTCCAGTTGCGCGGTGCTTCTGTTTATTCAGCCGCTCATAGCATCACTGTGCTCCCTAAGCCGAGATTGGTAGAAACGGAGGTATACGCTGATTACCCGGCCTATACTGGGCTTAAAAATGAATCTTTCACAAATCGATCTCGACTGGAAATCCCAGAGGGAACGGAATTAAACTTTCAGTTCTTGACTTCAAAGTCGAAAACACTCCAAATTGCTGAAGATGGCATGAGTATGCCGATTGAAATTGAGGATAATATTGGCGTTTATAAATCTCGTATGACCGAGGGTCAAAACCTCATCGTCATCACTAACAACACTTCTCTTTCTGATACAGCAACCATCGCAATTGCCATTATTCCAGATCAATTCCCTGCCATCAAGATTTACGAACACGTGGATAGTTCAAACCTATCCTTCAGGTACTTCAATGGGGAGTGCTCTGACGATTACGGAATAAGCAAGGCCACATTTAACGTGTCGATGACTACAAGTGGGTTCACAACTTCCCAAATAATCGCCCTCCCAATCGCTGATCGAGCTCAACAAACGCTCTCACACTTGTGGAACGTTGATAGCCTCATCACGACCCCTGGACAAAAGATCGAATACTTTTTCGAAGTCTGGGATAATGATGGGATCAATGGAGCAAAATCGACTCGTAGCGCCAAATGGACTTATACGGTGCCTTCGCTGGACGACATGAAGACGCAAGCTGAGTCTCAAAGCGATGAGTCAAAGAAGGCGCTCGAGACCAATATGGACGAGCTCACTGATATGCAGGAGGAAATAGACGCCCTTAAAAAGGACCTGCTTCAAAAGAAAAAGCCAGAATGGCAAGATCGCGAGCGCCTAGAAGACCTCCTGAAGCAACAGAAGGAGATGATTAAAAATTTGGAAGAAAAATCGACTCTTCAAAGAACCGAGCAGGAAAAGCTAAGCCGTTTTGAGCAGATGGATGAAGACCTCATGCAAAAGCAAGAACAGATTCAAAAGATGTTCGAAGAGCTCTTTGATGATGAATTCAAAGAAAAATATGAGGAGTGGAATGAGCTGTTAGAGGAGCTTAGCAAGGAAGAAATGCTTAAGACCTTGGAGCAGATGGAAATGGACCATGAAAAGCTCGAAAAACAGCTTGATAGAACCTTAGAACTGTTTAAGCAATTGGAGTTTGAAAAGAAACTTGATGAGTCTATTCAAAAAGTGGATGAGTTGATAAAAGAACAGGAAGAGCTCATCGAAGAGACTGACAACAAGCAAAATTCCGAAGATGAATTAAGTGAGAAGCAAGAAGAGCTGAATGAGGAGCTTGAAGAACTTCAAGAAGAGCTTGAGGAGCTCGAGGAGATGAATAAGGAACTTGAAGAGCCAAACGAGCTGCCTGAGTCTGCAGAAGAAAAAGCGGAAGAAGCTTCTCAAAAAATGGAAGAAGCCGCGGATGATTTAAGTGGGGGTAAGAGGAAAAAAGGAAAGGAAAGCCAAGAAGGGGCCAAAGAGAATCTTGAAGAAATGCAGGAATCCTTGAGTCAGTTCCAAGAACAGATGGCCCAAGATCAACAAGCTGAAAATCTTGATGACATGAGACAGCTCTTGGAGAACATTGTTGACTTATCCCACGCTCAGGAGGATGTGATGGAAAACATAAAAGGGACCAAGCTCAGCGACCCAAAGTACATCCAATTAGCAAAGACTCAAAAGGACATTGTAGATGATGTTAAGACTGTTGAAGATTCGCTCCTGGCCTTGAGCAAAAGAGTTCCCCAACTCGATCGAGTAATCAATGATGAAATCACATCTGTGAAACACAACATGGACAAGGCTCTTTCGAACCTCACAAATCAGCCTCCAAATCAGGAGAGGAGATATAAGGAAATGGCTGCGCAGCGGCAGCAATTAGCCATGACCTCGTTGAATAATCTAGCACTCCTCTTTGACGAAATCATTCGAGACATGCAAAGCGACCTAAGCGAAAAGGCTTTTGGTAAAGGGGCGTGTAAGAATCCTGGCAATAAGCCAGGCGGGAAGCCCTCTGCAGGTGACATGAAGAAAATGCAGAAGAATTTGAACAAACAACTTCAGAAGTTGAAAGAAGCCATGGAAAAAGGGCAGAATCCAAATGGTAAAAAGCCAGGGGGAATGCCTGGCATGCCGGGCATGAGCAAGGAGCTGAGTCAAATGGCCGCCCAACAGGCTGCTATTCGTCAGCAATTGAGGCAACTTTCCGAATCATTAAGCGAAGAGAAAGGCGGGAAGCAAGGTGGTAACGCACTACAAGAAATTCAAGAGCTCATGGAACAGACCGAAGAAGATATTCTTTACGGGAAGATTAGTGCTCAAACGATGCAACGACAGCAGGACATTTTGACCAAATTGCTCGAATCAGAGAAGGCAGATCGAGAGCGAGAACTAGACAAAGAGCGCCAAAGCAAAAGCTCTACTATTTCATATGATGTTCCTGAAGAAATATGGGAACTATACTTGCAGAATAAAGAACGGGAAGTTGAATTGTACAAAACTGTTCCTCCCAATTTGAAACCTTTTTATCGAAAAAGAGTAAATCGCTACTTTAGTACTTTCTCCGATTGATCATGTTCAGCAACCATTTCGAACTCTCATTTCCCGCAGATATTCAGAATCTTTCTCTGGTGGAGAACGCCATTGAAGGTCTTGCCGAACAAGGAACAATTCCAGATACAGTTTTCGGAAACGTCATGGTGGCATGTACAGAAGCCACGCTCAATGCAATTCATCATGGTTCATCTGATGACGCAAGCAAATCTGTCAAGTTGAGAGTAGAAATTCAAGACGATGAACTCAATATTTACGTTCATGATGATGGTGACGGTTTTGATCATGAAAACCTTCCTGACCCGACCCAACCTGAAAACATCGAAAAGGCCAGCGGCCGCGGAATATTCATCATCAGAAATCTTGCTGATGAGTTGGAGTTTCTTGAAAATGGGTCCAGCATCAAAATGACATTCAGCTTAAACGTTCCTGTTGTAGCAGAGGCGTAACTTTGCAGGCCGAAATGGAGAGGTCTGATTTTCACATATTTCCTGAAGTAGAAACAAACGCCAACTTGGAGTTGCTATCTGAGTTAGGGTTTCACGCGTATCAGCATATATCTACTGATTTCAACCAGAATCCGAAGGCAATAAACGTAATTCTCCTTCCCGATTCCGACCATACTGGTTTGAATATCAAACATTTAAACCACCACTACTCTACTGACGTTCTAACCTTCGACCTGAGCGATGAAGTTGGGATACTCGAGGGAGAAATCTATCTGAATGTGGACATGATCAAGACGAACGCTACGGAGTTTGGTGAATCATTCTTCGACGAACTTCTTCGAATCATAATCCATGGTCTCCTCCACCTTGTTGGATTAAATGACCATACGTCAGACGAAAAGAAGGAAATGAGCGAGAAAGAAGATTTCTACATTAACCAGGCTAAAGTTTCATGTGAAACATTATGACGCAGGAATTTGACATAATCGTTGTAGGTGGTGGTCACGCGGGTTGTGAAGCCGCAGTCGCCGCTGCCAAGCTCGGCTCAAAAACGCTATTGGTTACCATGGATATGACCAAATTCGCTCAGATGTCATGCAACCCAGCTATGGGTGGTGTAGCTAAGGGACAAATCGTCCGTGAAATTGATGCTTTGGGAGGATACTCAGGGCTTGTGAGTGACTACAGTGCTATTCAGTTCAGAATGCTCAATAGATCCAAGGGACCTGCCATGTGGAGTCCAAGGACTCAAAACGACCGCGCATTATTCACCACGAAATGGAGAGAAATGCTGGAGGATACTCCGAATCTATACTTCTGGCAAGATTCCGTTACAGGCATTCTACTAGAATCCAATATCGCTGTCGGTGTTTCGACCTCACTCGGAATCAATCTTAAGGCGAAGTCGGTGATTCTAACCGCAGGAACATTCATGAACGGAGTCATTCATGTAGGAGAAAAGCAGCTAGGCGGAGGCCGAATGGGAGAGAAGTCTTCACAAGGGATCACTGAACAATTGGTCTCATTAGGCTTCAATAGTGGTCGAATGAAAACGGGAACTCCACCGCGTATTGACGGGCGCTCGCTCGACTATGATAAAATGGAGGCCCAAGTGGGAGACTCGGATGCTAGATCCTTCTCATTTCTAAATCGATATCCAATTAAAAAGCAAAGGGATTGTCACATCACCTATACCAACAACACGGTTCATGAAATAATCAATGACAGCATATCACAGTCTCCGCTCTATAATGGCCAAATACAGTCGATAGGTCCTCGTTATTGCCCTTCTGTAGAGGATAAGGTGCAGCGGTTTGCAGATAAAGACAGGCATCAAATTTTCGTTGAGCCGGAAGGTTGGAAAACGCACGAAGTTTATGTCAATGGCTTCTCGACCTCACTCCCACTGGAGGTTCAACAAAAAGCCATTAAGCACATTCCTGGCTTTGAAAATGCGGTCTTATTTAGACCTGGTTACGCTATTGAATACGATTTCTTCCCTCCTACCCAGCTCAATCTGTCACTTGAAACCAAAAACATTCAGAACCTATTCTTTGCTGGACAGATTAATGGAACAACTGGATATGAAGAAGCCGCTGCTCAAGGATTGATGGCTGGTATTAACGCACATCGCAAAAACACTTCGCAAGAAGCCTTAGTTCTCACTCGTGAACAAGCATATATCGGTGTCCTCATTGACGACCTCATAACCAAAGGAACTGACGAGCCGTATCGCATGTTTACTTCTCGCGCCGAATATCGGATCACACTACGTCAGGATAGCGCAGACATTCGACTGACTCCGATAGCTCATGAGCTTGGATTAGTCAGCGACGAAAGAATGGACCGGTTGAAAGAAAAGGAGAAGCAGAAGACCTCACTGCTGCGGGCTGTCAAAAAAAGCAGTATCACACCAACTGAGGCTAACGACTATTTGATTGATCAAAGCTCAAAACCAATTTCTCAGAGTGTCAAAATTGAAAGCTTGCTTCTACGGCCAAACGTAAAACTGGAAGATCTCATTCCGCTTTCGAGAGAGTTTTCCAAAACCAATGCTTCTGGGCACTATCAAGAAGAAGTGATTGAAGCCACTGAAGTACTCATCAAATATGCCGGCTATATCAAACGAGAAAGGGAAATGGCCCAGAAAATGTTGAATTTAGACAAGGTCAAAATTCCAACCCCTTTCAATTTTGAAATACACCAGAGCATTTCAACAGAATCTCGAGAAAAACTTCAGCAACATCAGCCAGTGAATCTTGGACAAGCAAGTAGAATTCCTGGAGTTAAACCGGTGGACATTTCTGTACTCATGATCGCTTTGGAAAAGCATGTTTCACATGAAACATAGAAATAAGCCTCTATTCACATCCCCCATCAAAATGGATGCGCGATATTCACACCGTCTCGATCTCTTATTACAAGAGAAGTCCATAACAGGCTGTTAATCAAGTGTTTGTGCCATTTCATATCATTTTCGCCAAATTCATCGTTAATCCCGCAGTGAAGTACTTCAGCGCCCTGCTTTTTCTTACCCTATCAATTTCAGGTTTGGCCCAGCATCAAGTTGGACAATGGAGATCTCATCTCCCAATGGAAAATTTTAAATGGGTTGGCGAGCTTTCTCAAAAACTGGTATACGCAAATGAGTACGGTCTGCTAGTCTATGACAAAGAGGATCAGTCTTTAACTGAGCTCACCAAAATCAATCATCTAACAAGCACCGGAATCACCTCCTTTATTTCTTCCTTCGAGCATGACTTGTGCATCATCGGGTATTCAGATGGTAACATTGACATTTTAGAATCAGGTGTAACGATAATCAACCAGCCCGCTGTTGCTACTAGCAACATAATTGGCGACAAGGCCATCAACGATATTGAATTTGACGGGGATCTGGCCTTGCTGTTTACAGGAGTTGGTATCCTGCAGCTCGATTTAAATTCTTACAATATTATCGAAAGGGGAGAGGTCGTAATCGGAGGCAACAATGTGATTCCAACAGAGGGTCTTGTAAACAGCTCCAACATTTACTTTACCTCCTCGATTGGGACCTTCAGAACGCGTAAAGAGAGCTTTTACACGAATCCCACGTTTGAGGAGTTAGACATCAATCATCCCGATGGCGTCATCACGCAATTCTTTGAACTCGGTGATGACCTATTTGTTGTTTCGGTCAACGACAGCTTCATGCTCGATTACATCTACAAGCTCGAAGACACTGCTTTTACCCGTACAACTTGGGTTGAAAATCGAGAGATTCGCTCAATTACGGTCGAAGATGATTTCATCATAGCCTCACTTTTCGACGCGGTTGAACAACACTCATTTGATCTTGAATATCAAACTCACATCTTCACGTATGGAGATGGCGCAGATGGCATTAAAGGGCAGATGGCGATTAAATTGAGAGATGGGAATATCACCATTGCCGATGCGCAATATGGCGGCGTCATCACCACCTTCGAAAATCAATACAATTCCCAACTTCTGGCTATTAGCTCTCCATCTTCAGCGCAAATCAGCAGGATCTCTAACATCGATGACCAAATTATTGCGCTGCCGGGCGGTAATGAATTCACCTTTAACAGTCCACTTATTCATTCCTACGACGAATTAGCGTGGAATAGTATTGATCTTAATATTCTTCTGAGCGTTGGGGTTCGGAACCCTGTTCAACTGGTTCAAAATGATGAATTTCGATATCTCGCACTTGACGGGGCTGGGCTATTGCAACTTAATCACGACAATGCGCCTATTCAACTCTTCAATGAGTTCAACAGCTCGATTGAAGACCGGTCCGACGTTGATGCCGACTATTATGGTATAACGGATGCGGGAGTTGATTCGAGGGGCAACATTTGGATTTTGAACAGCTTGTCAAGTCATCCGCTAAAAGCGCTTCATAACGATGGCACATGGACGTTAATTGACTTCTCAGATTTTCCATCGCCTATCACCAAAGATCTTGTCGTTCTAGAATCTGATTTGATTGTTTTCTCACTAAAAAATGAAGGTCTAGTTATATATGACCCAGCCGGTACCCCACGAAACACATCTGATGATGATTTCAGGATAATTAATAGTTCACCAGCTAAAGGCAGCCTCCCCAGCGACAACGTTCTCTCATTTGTTGAAGACCGCGATGGCGAGTTATGGATAGGAACTGATGCGGGAATCGGCATCATATTTAATCCTGAAAGTGTTTTCTCTACAGGTTTCGAAGGGGTACAAAAGATCATTGTAAGCCAAGATGGATACAATGGCTACCTATTCGAATCTGACGCCGTACAAAGCATTGCAATTGATGGCGCCAATCGTAAATGGATTGGGGCAAAGGGCGCAGGTCTTTTCTTAATATCTGAAGATGGTCAGGAGCAACTTGGAAGGTATACTCAAGAAGATAGCCCGCTGCTCAGCAACAACATCCAGAATATCGCCGTTCAACCAAGCTCGGGTGAAGTCTTTTTAGCTACAGAAAAAGGGCTTCAGGCTTATCGTTCGGACGCAACAGAGCCTGCTGATTTTGCCGAAGAATTAGAAGTGTTTCCAAACCCCGTTTCTAGTGGATACGATGGTTTGATTTCTATTACTGGCATGGGGTCTGAAAGTAGGGTACGAATCACTGATGCATCCGGAAACCTTATGTATGAGACCTTGAGTAATGGTGGTTCCGCTACTTGGACTGGACAAGATAACCAGGGAATTCGGGTACCAAGTGGGGTGTATCTAGTCTTTGCTTCTGCGCCCGACGGAAGCAACGGTCAAGTATCCAAAATAATGTTCAATCATTGACATGATAAAGGATAGGGGTGTCATTCTAAGACGTGTTCCTTACTCTGATTCCGCCATCATTCTAAGCTGTTTCACACATGATCGTGGTCTAATTTCCCTCTTTACGAGAGTGCAGAAAAAATCCACCACGGGTCACCTTCAAATCGGCAGCTTCATCCTTTTCACCGCGAAATCTAAACCTGACTCCGATCTATTCACCCTTATCGAGGGTCAATGGGATTCGAACATCCCCTCCCAACCGATCCCATCTGCATCCCTTGGGGTTTGGAGCTTTACAATTGAAATCCTTTACAAGAGCTTAGCCACTTCATTTCCCATTCCACAATTATTGCATCAAGTATCCGGCTACTATGCCCACTTGTGCTTAGGGGACATCAGTACACACCCATACGTTCCTTTATGCTTAATTCTTCATGCTATCGGTATATCAGACTTAAGGAACCGCATAGATGATCAAGCGGTCTACGACTCCTTGACAGAATTCAATTTAATCTCAAGTGACGAAGACTCTGAATCCTTCTCCCCGGACCGTGCATTTAAGAAAGAACTAGTTCGGTTTCAGCAACATTTCAATGTTGATCAAATCGAGTCTCTCTACTTGGTAGACTAAGAACTCGGTATCTTAGTAGGTTCTATGCGCTTGATTGCCATAATATTGACCCTTCTTTTAGCGTCACAACTATGTGTTGGTCAAAAGAAAGAACAATCCGCACTGGGAGATTTTTTCAGCAACCCTTATGCATCTATCGAAAAAGGTCTGATGTCCAGTCCGTTTTCCAAAAAGCTGAAGAGCTCAAAAGAGCGAACCCTTTTAAAAAGTGCGTTCTCACTCAAAGCAGGAAAAAAGAAAAGCCGAGGACAACTCAGTAGCGCCTTTGGTTCAAAAGTCAAGAAGCCTTCAGAAAGAGGACAATTAGCCTCTTCGTTTTCATCAAAGAATAAGAAGCCCAGTGAGCGAGGGCAAATGAGTGACCACTACTCTTCAAAAGTGGGTAAGGGCACACGTTCCCAACAAGATTCTCATTTTGGTAATAAGGTGAAAAAGCCGAGTAAAGCAGGTCGACAAAATGACTATTTCGCATCGGCCGTTGGGAAGAAAGAGAAGTCCACAGAATCCGATCACTTCAAGAGTTCGGTCTCAAAAGTGGATCGTCCAAATCAGAAAGATCATTTTGGNNGATCATTTTGGCTCTCCCATAGGTAAGAATGAGAGGAAGTCTCAATCGGATCATTTTGGATCAAAAAACAAGTCCAAAGAAAGAAGCGCTGATGAGCTGGTCGAAAAGGGCCGCAAAAGGATTCGGTTGAGAAAGAATTTCAACGGAGAGCGATACCGGCTCTTTAATAAAGACCCGAACAAGACGAAAAAGGAGAATCGAGATAATATTCGCCCAAAAAGACCGAAGGATCCTTTTGGAAGAAAGGCCAAAAATCTTGACCGGCCTCGGATGCCACGAGGAGAAAGCGATTTGTTCGGGCCTGGAGTGGGTCCTAAAATGGCCGACTTTCGAAAAAAATGACATGAAAAAGCCCACTCAATTGAGTAGGCTTATCGTCGCTTTCGCTCCCCCTATTATTCAAAGATGCAGCACAACTAATTCTATTAGTGGATTAAATTATTCTTTTTTACGAGGGAATTAAGAATAAGAAATAAATGAATTGTGCCGATATGTAATTGATAGTTATAAATCAAAAACAGAAATTAAGGGAAATATTTGAAGGATGGCAGTCCAGCTATAGCCAAGTTGATGATGTTTCCGTCTTGGGATTGAGATTTTAGAAAATTGAAGTTAACAACTGATAATCCCCCCAGATTACTTCAATCAGACTCTTACTCTTTCAAATACTCTGGGGCGATAGAAATCTACAAGCTTACAGGCTCATTAGTCAAGCCAAAGAAGGTGACGGTCATTCCAGCCTTAAAATGTATCCCTGACGTATTTAAGGGGCTTATGAAGTAGCTGAATTAACCGAGGAGGATATGCCGAAGGTTTAGACAAACTCATTTTAAGCTAAAACGCACCATTTTCACCTCTTTTTGACCATTTTTAGAGCTTTTTGACTCAAAAAACGTCAATTATCCCTCAAAACCAACTAAAACCTGAAAGCTAAAACCTAAGGCATCGAATCACCTCAGGGGGTGAGTTGGTTTAAATCGGTTTTTTGTTTTGGTTAGCGTTTCGAGAGTATAGTATTACCCAACTTTAGTTGTTGAGTGTACCATTGGAGAAAAACTTCTCTACGCTCCCATCGTCATAGACATTGATTAACAGTGTATTTGGTTTAAAAGTAGTTTCTCTGCCCATTATATCAAACGTTTTAATGAGGGTTTTAGATGAAGTAAATTCCTTTATCCCCGAAATAGAACTACAATCTTCACTGAAGGATGATGTTGCATCTATCTCTGTCCAATTAGCTGTTGAATAGGCTGCATCATCTACATCAATACAAGTTAGATTTGGATTGTTAGTGCATGCAAAATCTACTATTAGAGTGTTGTTGCCATTTTTAAAGTCAAGACTGGTTAGTTGATTGTTTTCACAATAAAATTCAGTCAAGGCAACGTTTAGGCTTAAGTCTAAACTTGTTAATTGATTATCCGCACCTTCAAAAAAAGTCAGAGCAGTATTTGAACTTAAGTCTAATGTTGTTAGAGTATTAGCATCAACATCTAAATGATTTAAAGCTGTGTTTTGGCTTAGGTCTAGAGTTGTTAGTTTATTCTCCTCACACTCTAACCTCGTTAAAGAAGTGAAATCTTCAATTCCTGTTAGGTCGCCAATGTTAAGACTACTTACATCTAAGTATATTACCGTGTCAATATTAGCTGTAGTTACCGAGTCATCTAAAACAGCATCATATCCCTGTTCAATTAATTCATTTTCAAAATTATCATCAGGAACATAGGTTTGTTGAGCTAAAGTTAGAAGGGGTAAGCAAAATAAGATAAATAGCGCTTTTTTCATTTTAAGTAATTTTAGTTTCAGCCGAAGATAAATTAATTGTCTACAATTTCTGTATCCCTAACCTATTTAAGGGGTTTAGAGGTAGCTGAATTAACCGAGGAGGATATGCCTAAAGTTTAGACAAATTCATTTCAACCTAAAACGCACCATTTTCACCTCTTTTTGACCATTTTTAGTGCTTTTTGACTCAAAAAACGTCAATTATTCATCAAAATCGACTAAATCCTGAAAGCTAAAACCTAAACCCTCAAATCACCTCAGGGGGTGGGTTGTTTTAAATCGGTTTCTTGTTTTGGTCAGGGTTTCACATGTATAGTATAACCCCATATCTGGGTGTATAGCATCGTCTTTACAGCGCAAGGGTGTTGTTATCGGGTGCAGGAAGAATCAAAACATTTATAATCGGGTATATGATGACCGAAACACGATTATGAAGCTCTGTCCCTGAGTGCACAGGAAACAGGCCTCATTGAAGTTGTTAGCTAGCTCAGAAAATAAATATAGCTTTGGAATGCAATTGGTTATCAAACCAAGAGGGCCTGTCAAATCCATTATCATGAGACTTCTCCTCACCGTATTCTTCATCACTTCAGTCGTCTGCTCGAATGCCCAAGATTGTTGTTCTCCAGTTTTTGGGTATAAACTGTTTGAGATCATATTTGGCGGAATAAATCATAACGATAACACAGAGGGTTTCGTTGGTAAAGAGCACCAAGTTAAAAACAACTTAGCCCGAGTTGATTCATTAGACAACGTGTACATTTTTACAGATTGTCAGCCTATTACAGAATATGAAAAAGTGGGGCAGATCGACATTAGAGGCGGTAAATGGAATTTGGATAGTTACGAAGAAATAAAACAGGATTTAGTGAGAGACGCAAAATCGCAGTACAATGATTTTGATGCGATTTTATTTAAACCTCCTGGGGGATCAATTTTTGACGATGGAAATGCCGTGCTAATAAAATTTAAACCCTAACAAACTAATATGCGGTGGAAGTCGAAATCATAAATGGTTAATTCGATTATAGACGCTTCCTCTTGCCTTAGAGGCTCTATTTGAAAACCACGTAAATAGGTTAGTATAACCCAATATGTGGGTTATTATTGTTTGGAGATATCATAGTGTCTAACTATGAGGGCGCTTTTAAACAGTTTGAGAGGATATGCCTAGGGTTTAGACAAACTCATTTTAACCTAAAACTTACCATGTTCACCTCTTTTTGACCATTTTTAGAGCTTTTTGGCTCAAAAAACGTCAATTATCCCTCAAAACCACCTAAAAACTAAAACCTAAAACCTAAGACACCGAATCACCTCAGGGGTGGGTTGTTTTAAATCGGTTTTCTGTCTTCGATCTGGTTTCCGCGGGGTATAGTCTAACCCCCTTATTTGGGTGTAGAGCATCGTCTTAACAATGCTTTGGTGTTGAGTTAATTAAAATCTATTGCGTTCTTAAAGTGATTAATTAAGTTTCTTCTATTCTTATTAAATTAATGGACATCCAAAATATGTATGTGTTTAAAATCATGTAAAAAAAAGCTGGTAAAGAAACCCAAACGCTGTCTTTTAACTTTATTCTCACCGTGAGACCAACTAACATGAGCAAGGCAAGACCTAGAGATGAAATAGCAAGAAATAAATAAAATTTAAGTCCAACTAATAAACCTAGAGCCCCCAAAATTTCTAATATAACGGTTATTAATCCTAGTTTTTCTAAACCAAACCGCTTAAACTCGTTTTTCATGTATGGAGCTTTAAAGTATGAAAAAGCGTAAGCAAAAAAGGAGAAACTTGATACTAAGGTAAAGAGGACAATTACGGACATACTTGTTTATGAACTAGATGAATATGCTATAAGGGCACTCAAGGCTAAAAGTAACAGAGATGGTAAATGTTTAACGAGTGGATTACCTACTTTGAAATGAAAATATTGCGCACCTATCATTAACAGACCCATTAAAATAGAAGGTATAAGAATTAAGGAGGGATGCCAAATACCTACAATAAGCAAAGTCGCTAGAGATGTTTTTGTGGCTCCAACAATATTCCGCGTTAAATCGCTCAATCCGAATTGTTCGAACTCTTTTAAAACATTATGAAATCTAAAAGTCCAAACATATACAACAGATATTGCAACAATAATTTGTGATAAATTTATTAAGTTTTCCATTTTTCTTATTTTTCGTTTTTACTAAGTCTTTAATTTTTCTATCTGTCTGCATAGGCCTTCCTGTAACTACCTCCATAGTGTCTTTTTGTAGCGAAGGAGGAAAGAATCAAGAGCGCGACAATAAAAATAGTTTTCTTGACTTTGTTAAATAATGATCGTGTCAGAAACTCCACCCCATTAAAATTCGCTAGTTTTTTCAGCGTTTTCTGTTTTGGTAAGGGTTTCGAGAGTATAGTATAACTTTAGTTGTTGAGCGTACTCTTGGTGAAGACCTTCTCTGCGCTTCCATCATCATACACATTGATTAATACTGTATTTGGTTTGAAGGTAGTTACTCTGCCCATTGTGTTAAAGGTCCTGATGAGGGTTTTAGATGAAGAGTATTGCTTTATCCCCAAAACAGAACTACAATCTTCATTAAAAGATGTTTGTGCATCAATATTTGTCCAATTAGCAGTTGAATAGGCTGCATCATCTACATTAATACAAGTCAAATTTGGATTTCCGATAGCTCTAAAATCTACTACCAGAGTATTGTTGCCATTCCTAAAGTCAAGACTTGTTAGTTGATTGTTTTCACAATCAAATTCAGTCAAAGCAACGTTTAGGCTTAAGTCTAAACTTGTTAGAGCATTAGCATCAATATCTAAATGATTTAAAGCTGTGTTTTGGCTTAAGTCTAATATTGTTAGTTTATTCCCCTCACAGTCTAACCTCGTTAAGGAAATGAAACCTTCAATTCCTGTTAGGTCAATTATGTTAAGACTACTTACATCTAAGTTTATTACCGTGTCAATATTAGCTGTGGTTACCGAGTCATCTAAAACAGAATCATATCCCTGTTCAATTAACTCATTTTCAAAATTATCATCGGGCACATAAGTTTGAGCCATCCATTTGACACTTTTAAGGTTGCCGAAAACATAATCTGCTAGTTCAGGGTGGTCTATGTAAGGGTTTCTGTTTTTTTGAAACTCATCATAAATTATATTATTTCTCCTTTTTTCCTTTGCGCTTACCTTATCTAATTTATTCCAAATCAACAGCGTTGTAAGTACTGAATGAAAAGGGCTTTGGTCGATATTACTACGAATGATGTCATCAAGTTCTAAGTCAACGCCATCATCTTGCTCATAACGAGTAGCCATATAGAAAAGCATTCGGGCAACATCACCTTTCATTTCATCTCTTGGCTCAAAAGTCCACACATTAGAATCTGTAAAGCTGCCTGTATTCGAACCTAAGTATTGAACATTGTTGCAGCTTGAACAATTATCAAAAGCACGATTATTTCTTAACGAATTAATGGAGTTATAACATGGTCTTATGGCATGAACATCTGTACCAGGTCCTGCAGATGTCCCGAAATTACCTCTTGATTTAGCCCAGACGTGCTCTCTCGTCCACCCCGAACCACTATTGTACTCTTGTGCTCCATTAACTAAAGCGCCGCTGTAAATCAACTCTACCAGGGTAGTATCAGAGGGATCTCTATCGGTTAATTTAAGGATGTCCCAAACATCTGTTGATGAACTTGTGTAAGGGAACTCAACATGACCTTTTATAATCTCATGCAAGGCATCTTTCAGGTCGTTTCCTGACTTATTCCGAGCATTATCATAATGTCCAACTGGCTGAGCAAAGACAACCTTAGCAAGTATTAAAATCAAAAAAACTAAACTGAATCTCATGTGCGTTATTTCTAAGTCCAAAAGTAAAATTTAGCTTCGTGAGAATGAACAAGGACAAATTAGGTGGGTAAATATTAACCTTCAGGGGCGCTAGTAAATGAGGCGAGAGATAAAGAACCAATCAAAGACATTGGCGTAATACACGAAGTAGAGGACGCAGTGAATCAGGATACAGAGGAAGATTTACAGAAGCATATATCAGCAAAGCGAGCAGAGAAAGTGAACACAAGAGGTGAAAAAAAGTATCCAATCGAGTTCGTTCATGTCTTGGAGGGTGAAACGTTCATTCATTATACTAATAAATGTGAAGTCGCCCCAGGCAGATGGGGAGACTGTAAAAGCTTAGCTATTATAAGCGATTATGGTACTAATGCTTCATTAATTTCGGGTGGAGATCTTGCTCCTCCACTTATTTGGGTTGAGAAATACTATAAATAGCATCAATTTACTCGCACTGAGTAAAGAAGCAATGATTAATTGAAAGCTTGGATGACACGCAGAATAATTGAGAGAGAAGGAAAGAAATACAGGATTCTAGATGGAACCTCTTCCGATAGTCTTTATTTTTTTGACCGTGGTTTATCTAGACTGAGAAAAGGAGATAATTATCAAGGCGCTTATGAGGACTTCACATCTGCAATTAATCTTGACCCGAATTTTGCTGATGCCTATGTGAATCGGGCAATTACATATCGGTGTCTCAATAAACGCCAAGAGGCATATGATGACGTAGCTAAAGCACTAGAGTTAGAACCCTTAAACACAGCAGCACTTTTTAATAGAGGCTATATGTACGGTCAGCAGGAGATGTTTCAGGAATCATTAACTCAGATGGATGCTGTACTTAAGCTCGACCCTACGCATGAAAAGGCCATGTTCTACAGAGGGATAGCAAAGGTCAATTTAGACGATGAAGCAGGAGCTTGTGAGGACTGGAAAAAGGCAGTTGAGTTAGGCTTTGAAGATATTCACGGTATAATTGACGAGCATTGTAAGGGCTGAACTCCCAAACACGCTCACCAAACCAACAAAAACCTGAAAGCCAGAACCTAAACCCTCAAATCACCTCAGGGGGTGAGTTATTCTAAATCTGTTTTCTGTTTTCGATATAATCTAAGATGTAAAGCCCCCGCCGAAGTGAGGGCTTAATTATATTGGTAACCCTGTTAATTAGGCAGCAGCCTTTTCTCCTCTTGAGAAGGCCCAGGCTATTACCCCTCCAGAGATTACGGTAAATCCAATGTAAATAAGAACATTAGTAAATGCTGCATCTGTTGCATTGAATACAGAATATGTTGAAGCTTCGTTTAAACTCTGAATACCAGCTAATATTGCACCAAGCCATATGCCGTTTAAAGCTCCATCCTTCAATGTTCTGAAGCCCATTTTGTCCCAGACTATAACCTGTAATAAGGTTTGTAGTAATCCAGCGGAAAATCCAGCCCAAAGTAATGGTTCAGCATAATATGCTTCTGGAAAAGCTTCGTGCAATGAAGCCGTAGTAGGGTTGAACCAAAGAGGCACAACCACAAAAAATGCGGGTACAGCTACGGATACATATCCCGCTACTAATGGTAAGATGTACTTGTTCATTTGAGAGTGTTTTATGAGTTATCCGCCTAATATACAAATAAATAGAGACTTAAATATTAACCTCTTCTGCTTACTACAGTAGTCAATACGATTTAAGTCGAGTTTACTTCAGCTTGCTTGATTGCGACATTTTCACAAGAACATAAAGCGGAAGAAGGCCCAACACACCATGCATAATCATTGGGTAGATACGCATAGACTCTGTTATGCCTTCAGGCATATTAGGATCAAATTTTACAAGTAAAATGGCAATAATATTCACTACGCTCAAGGAGAGCAGCGTTTTTATCATAAACGATTTTACTAAAGGTTTAGCTTCCTCGTTCATCTCATAGTCTGAAATATTCTTTTTGGCAGGGAACGAGATGATACCCATAACTAGAAAGAGAGCGATCGAGGTAAGCGCTAGCATTTTATCATCATTATAAGTAGGAATAAGTGACGTTAATGCGAGCAGTGAGAATAGGAAGTACCCCAGTAAGAAGTACAGGCGTTTTAGCATGACTGCGCCATAAATACTTATGGCAGAGATTACAATTGCGACAATTAAAATTTCCATGTTTTAGAGGTTTTAAGTTGCTTCAATATACGGTTTCTTAACTAAAAAGTCAAGCCAGTCTCCATTCCCTTTCCCAAGTCCAGCCCGTTTTACTTATTTTATAGCGGACATGCCTGTGTTACAGTTCAACTGGTAGAAGTTTGTAATCTGAATCAGGTTGATAAATTGCTGGCCTTGCTCCTTTATCGAACAAATACTTTTTTAAGGTGTTTGGCACCTACTGAGAGCCCAAATCCCACCTGTTTAAAAAGAGGAGGAGTTTAATATCCAAGGTGTAAATCGAAGTTTATTGAAAATATACTGGTCAAAGCCAAAATTAAAAAACCGTAACTCGCTATTATTTAGAAAGTTACGGTTTGAATAAGTGGTCCCACCAGCTCCACAAGTAAAAAGCGTAACTCCTTGCATAAAAGGTAGTTGCGCTTTTTTATTTTTCAAGTTAGGCAACAATCACCTATTAACCCTTTTCGAGTGTCCTCAGTTAATCGGTAAGCTGTGTTTGACCCCAAGGGGTTTTCAGATCTGTTTTCCCGTTGCAAAATCTATGGGGTTGTTTAAGGTTATAATACAGTCTTGGGTGGTGTAAAGATTTCCCTGAGGATTGTAAATCTTTTATTTTACAACATGATGCCTCTGCCTTCTGGTAGGGGCTTTTTGTGTTTCAGGGGGTGTTGTGCGGAAAAATCCCTATATTCAATATATTCGCCTTCAAACTTTTTACCTATGAGATTTTTTACTGTTCTGTTTTCGCTTTTGCTTTCACTTTCTCTCAATGCCCAAAGCATCGCAGATTATGAGACCACTCAATCTGGAGTGACATTTACTGAGAATAAAGGGCAGGTTTCTGACCAGCATTACACCCCTCGTCCTGATGTGCTCTATAGCGGTAATAGCGGAGGGTTGAACTTCCATATACGAACTGATGGTATCAGCTACCAGATGACTCGAATCGACTCCTGGAAAGAAGATGATATGGGTCTACCAGAGGAATTAGCTATGCCAGATGGCGCCAGTCAACCTAAGGACTCAGTGATTGATCAAATGACCATCTACCGAACCGATATTAATTGGATTGGAGCAAGAAGCGATTTTGAGGTTGAAACAGGAAGAGCTAAAAAAGGCTACAATAACTACTATCTAACGACCTGTCCAGATGGTGCTTTGAATGTTCTATCGTATGATGAGGTAACTTTTAAGAACCTCTATGAGGGTATTGATCTGAAATGGTACAGTAACGAAGGCGCATTAGAATATGACTTCATAGTTTCCCCGAATACAGACTACAGTCAAATAAAGTGGGAGATTCAAGGGGCTGAGCAAATAGCTATCGGACAGGA
>ENA-UZWW01001327-UZWW01001327.1-metagenome-genome-assembly--contig:-Day-5--50m-contig-1327_pt1 | contig 33898 bp, 30 predicted proteins | sample MGYA00260348_ERZ794908 | MGnify/ENA metagenome assembly ERZ794908
AGTTTTTTGCTGTTGGTTTTCTCTTCGGAAACTTAAGGGCCATAGCCATGCAACCTTTAGGTCATATTGCAGGAATTGGTGCTGCGATAAATGGATTTATTTCTACAGTTATGGCGGTTCCTATTGCAAACTACATAGGTGATTTTGTTACAGACTCTGTGTTACCTCTATTCATTGGGTTTTCTCTATTTGGTATTATGTCCTTATTGGTTTTTGTTATTTTAAAGCGGAAAACTAAAGTTATAACTGGTTGATTTTCGGATTCATTAAATTATATTTATTTGATTAACCAATAATTATAAACTCAGCTTATCGCTCATCATATTTAAATTATTTAGACCAAATACTGTATCCTGAACCACTTTTTAATTCTATCCAAGTTCCAGACGGTATATAGGGGGCATCACCAATTTTAATTAATAGTTTACTATCAATTTCAGCTACATAGTATCCAGAGGAGCCATTTATAGCTTCAATAACCTGCACAGAACTAGTAGCATTAATCCCCATTTCTTTTCTTATTAAAATAAATTCATCTATATCTTTTCTAAGTGAACCAGTAGTATCTGTGAAAAAATAATGATACCCCCAAATCATAGGAATTCCAGGGTGGGTTAATAAATAGGCATATCCTTTTGTTAATTCATTTACGTTTTTTGAAAATAAATTATCACAATCCGTCCTATTGATACAACCTGTATCATGGTTATCTAAAAAAGTAATAGACTTGTTTCCATACCCACTCTCTCTAGCTAAGGAATTATTACTTTCTAATAAGGAATAATCTTTATTTACTATAGCATCACCTAATTTATACTTTAAGGCAAAATCAAAAGCAGCTGATTCTTCTGTTAAAATATTTGAAGTTGTAAATTTGGTATTATCTATCCATCCTTTTAAAGCATTTATATCACCATCCCAGTATTCGCCTACAGATAAATAATAGGGAGTAGATTGATTATATTCTCCGATGTATTTGGCTGGTAAACCTTTAACAAAATCGTAACGCCAAGAATCAAAACCAAGCGCTTTTAATCTGATGAAGTAATCTTTAATACCATTTTGAACTTCCAAACTTTTGTGGTTTAAATCTCTTGCGCCTCCCCAACTTTCACCTTCGTCAAGATCCCCACAAGGTGTAGTGCCAAATGCATTAGGGTCAGTGAAACCTTCATCATCTATACAAATAGATTCACAAGACCATGCTGGTTCAGTAAAATCCGTCCAATTAGATGTGCCAATCCGATGATTAATAACGATGTCTGCCATAGGATGCATTTTTCTTGATTTCATAGATGTAATTAAGGATTCTAACTCCTCCTTTGTTCCATGTTCTGAATTAAAATCAAATAACTTACGTGGGTGATATCCCATTCCTTCACCCTCACTTGGTGGTGGAAGCCAAATGGCATCAATATGTGCATTGGAAAGTCCAACAATTTTATCTTCAAAAAAATCGTAAAAAGAATTATAATTACTAGTTTTTGAATCTGAATAACTATCCCACCAAAACGCTTGCATCATGACATCGTTATAAGGATTGTTATCTGCAAAAACGCTTGTTCCTTTATCTGTAAATACTTCTTCTTGTTCTGTAATTTTATCATTTTTACTGCATGCTAATATTGCAATAATTATATATCCAAATAATAATAATTTTTTCATAAGTTAATAGTTTTCTTAAATATATAAATTTTTTAAATTCTTAGTTTAAAAAAGAACTAGCTAAATATAGGAAGTACCTTAACGTTAAACAAAAGTCTAAATTTTAGCTTGATAAGTGTATAAGTCATAATATCTACCTTCTAAACTAATCAAATCATCATGCGTGCCGCGTTCTACAATACGACCAGCTTCTATAACTAAAATCTGGTCCGCTTTTCTAATAGTGCTTAATCGGTGAGCAATAACAATAGTTGTTCTGTCCTTTACTAACTCGTTTAAACTTTTTTGAATAAGTGCTTCACTTTCTGTATCTAAATTTGATGTGGCTTCATCTAAAATAATAATTTTAGGGTTTGCTAAAATAGCACGTGCAATGGCTAATCGCTGCCGTTGTCCTCCTGAAAGCTTTACACCTCTTTCTCCTATTAATGTCTCTAAACCATCTTCAAACCTGTCAGTAAATTCATTTACATAAGCTGCTTTCACAGCATTTTGTAATTCAGTTTCTGTGGCATTTGGTCTTGGAAACATAATATTTTCCTTGATAGTGCCTTCAAATAAAAATTCATCTTGTAATACCACACCTAAATATTGGCGGTAACTATTCAATTTAACTTTTGATAAATCTTGATTATCAATAGTAACTTTACCTGATTTTGGGTTTAAAAATGTAGCCGACAATCCTGCAATAGTGGATTTACCAGAACCTGAACTCCCAACTAAAGCAGTTACAGAACCTGCTGATGCTTTAAAGTTGATATTATTTAGCACTTCTTTCCCTTCTTCATATGAAAACGATACATCATCAAACTCAATATCGCCTTTTAAAGTTTCTAATTGTACGCTTCGTTCCTGGTCATCTTCCTCTGCAGTCATATTCATAAGCTCTTCCGTTCTATCTAAACCTGCTAATGCTTCAGTTAATTGGCTACCTATATTACTCATTTGTACTATGGGTGCAATCATAAAACCAAGTATTAAAGTGAAGAATAAAAACTCTCCTGTAGTCATTTCACTTTGCATCATATAATACCCTCCAATAGCCATAATGCCTGTGGTTGCAACACCAATTAAAAATGTTGAAGAACTCGTCATTAAAGCAGTTGCTGTCAGACTCTTTTTTACATTCTGAAATAGTTTATCCACACCTTTTTCAAACACGATATTTTCTTGAGCTTCTGCATTAAATGCTTTTATAACTCTTACTCCAGCTAAAGTTTCATTTAAACGCCCCTTAACTTCTGCATTTATTTTACCTCGTTTTCTAAAAATAGGGCGAATGTATTTAAAAGCCCTAAGTGCAATATATCCGAATATAGAAAGTGGCACAAACACGAAAAGTGTCATCCACGCATTTAGTTTTATTAAAATAATTAAGGATACTATGGCTGTAAAAGAACCCCCAACTAATTGCACCAATCCTGTACCTATAAGGTTTCTAACCCCTTCAACATCACTCATGATACGAGATACTAATGCTCCCGATTTTGTATTATCAAAAAAGCTAATAGGTAATGATAATACCTTTTTCTGAACCTGAGCACGTAATTCGCTTATTAAATATTGTGCTTGTACACTTAAAATACGCGTTAGTAAAAATGATGTAATAGCTTGCACAAAAATAGCCAATAACACAATGGCTATTAAATTATATAAAAGACTTGTATCTTTACTTGGCACGACTTCATCAAGTAAAATTTTACTTTGCCATGGTAAGATTAACCCAGACAAACTCCGGATGATTATTAAAACCAACCCAATAAAAACCAATTTACGCCTAGGCCATATAATGGTTTTAAAGGCTTGTACCATGGTTACTTTATTTTTGATTTTGGATTTCGGGTTATCTTCTTTAAGGTGACGCATCTAAATGGTTCTTTATTGGTAAATTGAATGTAAAAATACTTAATATAGCTAGGATATAAATATTAAAATTAAAAACCACTCATATAGAGTGGCTTTAAAATTTCTGAAACTAACTTATAACACACTAAGTACGCTTTGCCTTTTTAGCGAGTTTTGCAGCTTTCTTTTCTTTAGGTGTTAAAATAGCCTCCTTTTTTACATTTTTCTTTGCATCTTTTGATTTTGCCATAATTATCTGTTTAGTGTTTATATTATTAAATACGCCTTAAGTACCAATCTGAACTTTACATGCTATATGAGTAGCATACGGCTTAACTTTTGTTATGAATTTAATTTTGGGGTATTAACAAATATTATCTAAAGTTAATACTATTTTTATCCTTAATTTAACTTTTAAGAAAATTAATATTAGTTAATTATTATTTTACAAATAACTTTTTAAGTTAAAAAAAATTTAATAATAAATGGGCTTTGGTAAAAACTACCTAAACTTAGAATGTGAAATTATTGCGATTAAAACGGTTGAACAACTAATTTTCTTAAAGGCAGAAAGTACTTTAATTAGTAATAATAAAAATAGTCCTTTCCCCAAAATTTCATAAGAATAGATTTATGAGGCAGACTTTTTTTTGAAAAATAAGTTTTAGCTCAAGCCTTTTTGTTTATGATATTTACAACACATTATCCATAATATCCTGAACAACCTCAGGGTTCAATAACGTACTTGTGTCTCCCAAATTACTAGTGTCTTTATGCGCAATTTTACGTAAAATTCGACGCATAATTTTACCTGAACGAGTTTTAGGTAAGCCATTTGTAAATTGGATTTTATCCAACTTAGCAATTGGGCCTATATGTTCGGTAATAATCTGATTAATTTCTTTTCTTAGGTTATTTTGGTCTCTAGATTCTCCTGTATCTTTTAAAATAACATAACCATAAAGCGCATTTCCTTTTACATCATGTGGAAAGCCGACAATGGCAGATTCTGACACTGCTGGATGTTCATTAATAGCATCTTCTATAGGTGCTGTACCTAAATTATGCCCCGAAACTATAATAACATCATCTACTCTTCCTGTTATCCTATAATAACCAACTTCATCGCGTAAGGCTCCATCTCCGGTAAAGTATTTATTTTCGTATGCTGAGAAGTAGGTGTCTTTATAACGTTGATGGTTTCCCCAAATGGTTCGCGCTATACTTGGCCATGGGAACTTTATACATAGCCTACCTTCCACCTGATTACCTTTTAATTCTTTTCCATTTTCATCCATCAATGCGGGTTGAATACCAATAAACGGCAATGTTGCATAGGTCGGTTTTGTTGGTGTTACAAACGGAATTGGAGTAATCATAATACCACCCGTTTCAGTTTGCCACCATGTATCTATAATTGGGCTTTTCTTTTTGCCAATATTATCATTGTACCAATGCCACGCTTCTTCGTTGATAGGTTCGCCAACAGAACCTAAAACTTTTAACGATGATAAATCATATTTTTCAACCAACTCTAAACCTTCTTTTGCTAATGCTCTAATAGCAGTTGGTGCTGTATAAAATTGATTTACTCTATGTTTTTCTACAATCTCCCAAAAACGACCAAAATCAGGATAACTTGGCACACCTTCAAACATAACCGTTGTTGCTCCGTTTGCTAGTGGTCCATAAACAATATAACTATGTCCAGTAATCCAACCTATATCGGCCGTACACCAATACACATCATCTTCTTTATATTGGAAAACATTCTTAAACGTATAGGCGGTATGTACCATATAACCACCAGTAGAATGAACCATCCCTTTTGGCAAGCCCGTAGAGCCTGATGTATAAAGAATAAATAATGGATCTTCAGCATTCATTATTTCTGCTTCACATATAGCGGAAGCGTTATCTAAAAGTGGTTGTAACCATTTATCACGTCCCGATTTCATATTAATATTTGTCTGAATACGCTTTGCAACTAAAACTGTTTCGATACATGAGCAATCTTCTAAAGCTTCGTCTACAATGCCTTTTAAATCGATGGTTTTGGCACCTCTATAAGATCCATCACTCGTTATAACCATCTTACAATCGGAATCGTTAATTCTAGTTGATAATGCTGTTGCGGAAAATCCTGCAAATACCACTGAATGTATAGCTCCTATTCGGGCGCAAGCCAAAACAGAAATAGCTAATTCGGGAATCATAGGAAGGTATATACAAACACGATCGCCTTTTTTAATACCTTGCTCTTTTAAAACATTAGCAAACTGATTTACTCTTGCGTGCAATTGATTATAAGTAATATGTTCTGATTCTTCTGATGGGTCATTAGGTTCAAAAAGAATGGCCGTTTTTTCACCTCGTGTTGCTAAATGCCTGTCAATACAATTCTCAGTAATATTTAATTGAGCGCCTTCAAACCATTTTATTTCGGGTTTTGAAAAATCCCAACTTAATACCTTATTCCATTTACGTTGCCACATAAAATGTTCTTCAGCTATTTCTTCCCAAAAATTTTCGGGTTCTCTAACGGATTTTCTATAAACTTGATAGTATTCTTCTAAATGTTTTATGTGGTAATTACTCATTGGTTTTCTTTTGAATTCTTAAATCCTATGATGTGCGTTCTAATTTAATAAAATATAAGTCAATACATTAAACTTTTTCTACGAAAAACATAAATTTATCTACAGAAAAAGACTTTTATACATTAATGCCTAGCATCTCCTGCGCCACTTGGGATTCTTATATTTTCAACGATATCTTGCACCTCTTGAGGAGGGTCTGGTGTAAATCTCATAATAACAATAGAAACTATAAAATTTAAAAGCATTGCAATTGTACCAAAACCTTCAGGTGAAATTCCAAACCACCATTCACTTTTATCTGGCAACACATCATCAAACCAACCCAGCCTATATTTCACCATATATAATAGCATGGCAGTTATACCCACAACCATACCTGCGATAGCACCTTCTTTATTCATTTTTTTATAAAAAATACCTAAAATAATAGCTGGAAAAAATGAAGCTGCTGCTAAACCAAAGGCCAAGGCTACGGTTGCGGCAACAAATCCAGGAGGATTAATTCCAAAATATCCAGCAACACATACAGCTACTACTGCCGACAAACGTGCAGCAGCTAATTCATTTTTTTCGGAAATATTTGGGTTTATTATTTTCTTAATTAAATCATGTGAAACAGATGCAGAAATAACTAATAATAATCCTGCTGCGGTGGATAATGCTGCTGCTAGTGCTCCCGCTGCAACTAAGGCAATAACCCAATCTGGTAAGTTTGCTATTTCTGGATTTGCTAAAACCATAATGTCATTATCTACTACTAATTCGTTTTTAGATTTATCAGCCACATATTGGATGTGTCCATTATTATTTTTATCCGTAAACGTAATTAAACCTGTAGTTTCCCATTTTTTAAACCACACAGGGACCTCAGCATAAGATTTATTTGAAACAGTCTCTATCATATTTGTTCTAGCAAAAACAGCTACTGCTGGAGCCGTAGTATATAAAATGACAATAAGCAATAAAGCTATACCCGCAGATTTACGAGCATCTTTTACGCGTTTTACTGTAAAAAACCGAACAATAACATGAGGTAAACCTGCTGTACCAACCATTAATGCTAATGTAATAGCAAAAACATCTACCATTGATTTTGAGCCCTCAGTATATTCAGCAAAACCAAGATCGGTACTTAAACCATCTAATTTATCCAATAAATAAGTTCCTGAACCATCTGCCAATGTACTACCAAAACCTAATTGAGGAATGGGATTTCCTGTCATTTGAATAGAAATAAAAATAGCAGGCACCATAAATGCAAAAATCAACACACAATATTGTGCCACTTGGGTATATGTGATGCCTTTCATACCGCCAAGTACTGCATAAAACAATACGATAAGCATCCCTACTATCACACCTGTATTTATATCAACCTCTAAAAAACGAGAAAACACTAATCCCACACCTCGCATTTGTCCTGCTACATAGGTAAAAGACACTAAAAGCGCACAAATAACACCTACAAAACGTGCTGTATTAGAATAATAGCGGTCACCGATAAAATCGGGAACCGTAAACTTTCCGAACTTACGCAAGTAAGGTGCCAATAATAATGCTAAAAGCACATAACCACCGGTCCAGCCCATTAAATATACGGCACCATCATAACCTGCAAACGAAATAATACCTGCCATAGATATAAATGACGCAGCACTCATCCAATCGGCGGCGGTAGCCATCCCGTTTGCTAGAGGTGAAACGCCACCTCCGGCGACATAAAACTCCTTGGTAGACCCTGCTCTAGACCAAATGGCGATTCCTATATATAATGTAAATGTTATGCCTACTAAAATGTATGTCCAATTTTGAACCCCGATACCTTCTACTAATAAACTATGCATCATAACCATATTTCTTATCGAGTTTATTCATTAAACGTACATATACAAATATCAAAACAACAAACACATACATGGAGCCTTGTTGTGCAAACCAGAAGCCCAATTTAAAACCTCCAATTTTAAAAGAATTGAGAGCATCTTTAAGGAGAATTCCAGCGCCAAATGACACTATAAACCATATAAATATTAAAATAAGAACATACCTTATATTCTCTTTCCAATAGGCTTTTGCTTTTTCTTTATCTGTCATAATTTAAGTTTGGTTATACTATTTTATAAAAAACTAAATTTAATGCTATTGAGGTAATTAGTGGGGTACAAATCGTTCAAAACAGAGTGTGTATGTATAAATTTCAAAAATCAATCTTCTTTAATTCGTTCTATATATCCTTTAATTTCTTTCACCACTCTCGGCGCCATTATTATTGTAGAAATCATTGTTGGAATTGCCATAAGTGCAAACACACCATCAATTAGGTTTAGCATCATACTAAAAGGTGTGGTTACGGCTAATATGATACTAATAATGTATATATAATTATAATAATGTTTCTTGTCTGCACCAAATAAAAACGATAAACATTTACTACCGTAATAGGCATAAGAGAACAATGAAGATACACTGAAAATTAAAACACAAATCATTAGTAAATAAGCACCATAACCTGGCATGGCATGGTTAAATGCAGAAGCCGTTAAACTAACACCATTATCTGAAGTAGTTTCCCAAACACCAGTAACCAAAATAGCCAAAGCTGTGAGCGTACACACTACTAAAGTATCTATCGCAGGCCCTAACATAGCGACTAAACCTTCACGAACAGGCTCATCGGTTTTTGCTGCACCATGGGCCATGGGTGCTGTACCAATACCTGCTTCATTAGAAAAGGCACCTCTACGAATTCCTAAAAGAATCAAAGCACCAAGAACACCACCAAAAAACGGCTCGCCTTTAAAATTTTCTGCAGCAAATGCATCTGTAAAAATCATCACGAAATATTTTGGAACAATCTCATAATTAGAAATCAGAATAAACAGCACCAAAACAAAATACAAGATCACCATTGAAGGCACCATTTTAGAAGCCGCATTGCTAATTCGTTTTAAACCACCAAGAATAATAACAGATGTTAGCGAAACTAATACCATAGCAATTATCGCATTAGAGGTAAAGCCAACTTCAACACCATTAGGTATAAGAACAATATCATTTATAGCCTGCGTTAACTGATTGGCATTTACAACTGGTAAAGCACCAAACATCCCTGCTAAACTAAACATAACCGCTAGAGGTTTCCATGATTTACCCAACCCTTCCATAATAAAATACATGGGTCCTCCTTGTAACTCGCCCGCACTATCTTTCCCGCGATACATAATAGCTAAAGTTGATGTAAAAAACTTAGTAGACATCCCAACTAGTGCACTTACCCACATCCAAAACATGGCTCCCGGACCACCAACCGAAATAGCGACGGCTACTCCTGCAATATTCCCCATACCAATGGTAGAAGATAAAGCTGTTGTTAAAGCTTTAAAATGTGAAATTTGCCCTGGGTCATTTGGGTCGTCATACTTCCCTCGTAGTACTTGAATAGCATGACCAATATAACGAAATGGTAAAAATCTTGATAAAATTAAAAGATACAATCCGCCACCAATAAGCAAAACTACCAAAGGTATTCCCCATGCGTAATCTGAAAAGGTTTTAATGAGTTGCTCCATATTTATCATTATTTTATAAATATATCACTTTACAAACATTCTGAATCGATAATTTAAAAGTATATTTATCCTTGTTAAATTAACTTATGGCACAATCTAATCGCTTATATTTTATAGATGCCGTTAGAGCATTTGCTATATTAATGATGCTTCAAGGTCATTTTATTGATACGTTATTAGCACCAGTCTATAAAGACAAATCAAATACAGCGTATACCATTTGGTCTTATTTTAGGGGGATTACAGCTCCTACTTTTTTTACAATTTCAGGTTTAGTTTTTGCCTATTTACTATTGCGTGCTTATGCTAAAGGCAATGATAAACCCAGAATAAAAAAAGGATTATTTAGAGGTTTACTACTTCTTGCCATCGGCTATAGCTTACGTATTAATGTTTTTAGTTGGCTCTCTGGATCTTTTAGTTCTTATTTTCTTGTCGTTGATGTTTTACAGTGTATTGGTGTATCATTAATTTTTTTGGTGGGTTTACATATTCTTTTTAAAAAACATAGTTATATTTTTTCTATTGTTCTATTTACCATAGGATGTGTTTGTTTCGTTACTGAACCGCTGTACAGAAACTTAACTTTAGATCATGTTCCACAAATCATTGGCAACTATCTAATAAAATCAAATGGCTCGGTATTTACTATTTTACCATGGTTTGGATATTCGGCTTTTGGTGCCTTTATTTCTACGGTATTTTTTAGACATGTGCATCGTGATCGCTTTAAGCTCTCTACAATTATCATCTTTTTTATTGTGGGTGGATTTCTTATTTATTATTCATCATGGTTTTTATTTAAGCTTTATGATGTAACGGATATAGAATTGTTTAAAATGAGCGCCAACTACAATTACCTATTTTCAAGACTTGGTGATGTATTAATGTTATTTGGTGTTTTTTATACTTTAGAGCAATTTTTAAAACAATCTATAATTGCAAGGATAGGTGAAAAAACATTATCCATTTATGTAATACATTTTATTTTACTCTACGGAAGTTTTACGGGCTATGGATTGAAAAAGTTTTTAAGTAATTCATTAGAACCGACTACTGCAATTTTAGGAGCTGTTCTATTTATGGTTGTGGTTTGTTTTATATCGTTCCATTATGCTAAAACTAATGCGTTTGTTTATAATTTGACACGAAAAATCATAGATACATTTAAAAACAGATAATATAGTTTACGATGAATACTTAGCAGTTAGAATTCGAAGATCACTTATCTTATTAATTAAATTTATATTTAACTTTTAATCCTTTGGCAAAATCAAGTAAAAAGAAAAAGTGATTTTAAATTTAAGCATTCGCGATGTTTTTGCGTCAAGAATAGACCAAACCACCACGACCCACGACTTTTATTTGTTTAATAGCAGACAACGCGGTCGCTTTGTAACCTTTGGTGTTAGTTATGGTTTTAGTAAAGGTGAGGCCATGGAGTTTTCAGGTCAACGCAGGCGCTAGCCATTTTTCAAGTTTATAAAAAAACTTCGTAAAAATCTTCAAAACATGATAAAAGTAAGCTTTTGACTCTGTGATAATAGTAATTTTGTAGGATTAAAATTTTTCAAATTATCATATTATGAATGCGAAACTTTGTTTACTTTCCTTAACTATTTTACTAGCTGTAGTGGCTTGCAAACAAGCACCAAAAACAGCGCATACTGCCGAAACCGAAAATGTACATCACTGGAGTTATTCGGGTGAAACCTCTCCAGAACATTGGGTCGAAGTTGAAAAGAATTCCGATTGCGATGGAAAAAACCAATCGCCGATAAATATTATAAATAAAGATGCAGATTCTGTAAAAACTAAGGGCGATTTAAAAATTCAATATGCACCAACAACACTTTTAAGCGAAGTAGAAAATAACGGACACTCCGTTCAGTTTGATTTTGAAGCAGGCGATTCTATTAATTACAAAAACGAAACGTATCATTTAAAGCAAATCCATTTCCACGAACCTGCAGAACATAAAATAAACGGTGTTATTTACCCTATTGAAATGCACTTAGTACATGTTAGCAAAACGGGAAGTATTACTGTTTTAGGATTATTGGGTGAAGAGGGCGAAGAAAGCCAACTCTTTGAGTTTTTTGAAAGCTTTTTACCTCTTAAAAATGAGGCTAATAAGGAGATTCATCAAAAAATAGATTTATCTAGCTTGTTTTTAGAAGACAAACATTATTACTCTTATGACGGCTCATTAACCACGCCACCTTGTAGCGAAGGTGTTAATTGGATTCTATTTAAAGAACCTATTATTTTATCGGTTGAGGAGGTTCTAAAACTTCGAAACAACATGCCGATTAATAATTATAGAAACGAGCAACCTTTAAATGATAGAATGGTAACACTCAATTATTAACACTTAAAAATTGATAACTTTTCGTTCAATAATTGTAGTAAAACTACTTTTTAAATTTAAAATTCTAACTTCGCTTACTTTTGCTGAACTGGTTTCAGTATCGACTGATATAAGTCATTAAAACGATGTCATATCATTAAAGATAAGCGTAACCCATAAAATAGTTCATAAAAAAAGACCTTAATTGCAGTACGGTCTTTTTATTATAATTTAATTATTTCCTATTTTAAATACTCGAAAACATCTTCAGAATAAAGAAAATTAAAAAAGTAGACTTCAAATAGTAATAGATAAGAAACTCTATGTTTAATATCGAAGCTCCCAAAAAATTTGACTCCATAAATGTTAAAAAAAGAGTTAACAACTATTCGTTCAACATATTAAGCATCAACAATCTAATTGTTATCTTGAGTGTCACACTAACTATATAATTAATAGACATGGCAAAAAAAATTACAAACGTTGATGCCGATGAAACTTCAACACCATCAAATGATGGTAGCGTTTTTACTCCTAGCGCAGCAAATGCTTCCAAATCAAAAATGTATCGTGTAATAGCAATAATTGGCTGGCTTATAGCCATTGGTATAGAGATTAAAGTTATTTTAATGCTACGCGAAGTACCCATAAACATGAATTGGATTATTGGTTTTATTGTAGGCATGCTAATCTTGGTTGTTATTGCCAATATACTCTGGAAAAAGGCTAACCGATTAGATCCAGCTTCAGAAAAAAATAAAACCAAATTTTTTATTCAAAATCAATTAGGGCTAATTATTAGCGTTATTGCATTTTTACCATTGGTAGTGCTTATTTTAACTAATAAAAATTTAAGTGGCAAACAAAAAGGTATCCTTGGCTCTATTGCTGGTGCCGCGCTTTTAATTGCTGGTTTAACGGGTACAGAATTTAATCCAGTATCACAAGAGCAATATGCTGAACAAACAGCACAAGTTGAAGGTTTCATGGGTGGCGTTAATAATGTGTATTGGACAAAATCTGGTAAAAGTTACCATCTTTATCAAGATTGTGGTTATATAAACTCTAAACGAACCACTGAAATATTTCAAGGTAAAGTTGCAAGTGCTAGAGAATTAAAAAACATAACAGATATTTGTGACCGTTGTGCAAATAAAGCAAAAAAGCAACAGGTGTTAGATATAGGAAATGAAGCTGAAGATAAAGCTGAAGCCACAGAGTAACAATATTCTATTTAATATTTAAACAAAAAAAGACCTTGAATAAAACAAGGTCTTTTTTGTTTTATTAAATAGCTCCTATTTTAAATACTCTAAAACATTTGCTTCAATACGTTCTAGTATATTACTTACGTCTGCCTTTATAAAAGTTTCGCCTGTAATATTTTCGTAAAGCTCTATATAACGCTCAGAAACCGTTTCAATATAAGCGTCGCTCATATAAGGCACCGTTTGCCCTTCTAGTCCTTGAAAGTTATTGGCTATTAACCATTGGCGCACAAACTCCTTAGAGAGTTGTTTTTGGGTTTCGCCTTTATCTTGACGCTCTTGGTAGCCTTCGGCATAAAAATAGCGTGAGGAATCTGGTGTGTGTATTTCGTCAATTAAAACGATTTGTCCTTCTTTTGTTTTTCCAAATTCGTATTTGGTATCTACTAAAATTAAGCCTCTTGAGGCAGCAATTTCAGAACCACGCTGGAATAATTTACGCGTATAATCTTCTAGAACCACATAATCTTCTCCTGATACGATACCACGTTTTAGGATATCCTCTCGAGAAATATCCTCATCATGGTCGCCCATTTCTGCTTTGGTTGCTGGTGTAATGATAGGTTCTGGGAACTTATCGTTCTCTTTCATGCCTTCTGGCATAGCCACGCCACAAAGCATGCGCTTGCCTAATTTGTACTCGCGTGCGGCATGCCCAGACATGTAGCCACGAATAACCATTTCTACTTTAAAAGGCTCACATAAATACCCTACAGCCACATTTGGGTCTGGTGTTCCGGTTAACCAATTAGGAACTAAATCCTCAGTTGCAGCCATCATTTTAGTAGCAATTTGGTTTAGTATTTGCCCTTTGTATGGAATGCCTTTTGGCATCACAACATCGAAGGCTGAAAGCCTATCGGTGGCTACCATAACCAACTCTTCATTGTTAATGTTATATACGGCTCTTACTTTACCTTTGTAAAGACTTTTTTGACCTGGAAAATTGAAATTGGTATCGATAATGGTGTTACTCATTTTTTCTTGCTTTTAGCCCCTGGCTGTTGGCTTTTGGTAATTATTTATTTGTTTATGCGACACTTCGACTAGGCTCAGTGTGACATTTATTGTTTTATCTAAAAACCCTAGCCCAGATTGATGCGGCATACTTTTTTGTTTTTCTCAAAAAAGATATAGCGGAAAGCTGGAAATTGCTTCTAAAAAAAATTAGTCTACGTTTTCTATACTTTTATACGCTGCTATTACTTTTTTAACGAGTTTGTGACGGATAACGTCTTTATCGTCTAAAAAGATCATGCCAACGCCTTCTACATTCTTTAAAATTAACAAGGCTTCTTTTAATCCAGAAATGGTACGGCGCGGCAAATCTATTTGCCCAGGATCGCCGGTTAATAAAAACTTAGCATGCTTGCCCATACGTGTTAAAAACATTTTCATTTGGGCGTGTGTTGTGTTTTGTCCTTCATCAAGAATTACAAAGGCATTATCTAAAGTACGCCCGCGCATAAATGCCAATGGCGCAATTTGTATGGTGCCCTTTTCGATATAACTTGCTAATTTCTCAGGCGCAATCATATCTCGCAACGCATCATAAAGTGGTTGCATGTAGGGATCTAACTTTTCTTTTAAATCTCCTGGCAAAAACCCAAGGTTCTCACCTGCCTCAACCGCTGGTCGTGTTAAAATAATACGTTTTACTTCTTTGTTTTTTAAGGCTTGAACCGCCAATGCAACACCCGTATAGGTTTTACCCGTTCCTGCAGGCCCAATAGCAAAAACCATATCGTTTTTACGCATAAGCTCTACCATTTTACGTTGGTTTGCGGTTATGGCTTTAATCATTTTTCCCCCAACACCATGCACAATGGTTTCGCCACTAGCCTTTGATGTGGTATAATCATCACTACTTTGGCTTGTCAGCACGCGCTCTATAGCGTTTTCATCTAATTTATTATACTTCGCATAATGCTTTAGAAGCATAGTGATACGACGGTCGAATTCCTCTAGCAATTCTTCATCGCCAAAGGCTTTAATTTTATTACCGCGTGCTACAATTTTTAATTTAGGGAAGTACTTTTTAAGAAGTTCTATGTTGGCATTTTGAGCTCCAAAAAATTCTTTTGGAGTGATTTCTTCAAGTTCAATAATAATTTCGTTCAAAAGCGTGTTATTAGTTTAGTTATTAACCCGTATAATATGTTGAAATAATGTTTACTTATATAAAATGATTTATTAGTTTTATTCAGTATTTCTTATTTTCACTAAATAAGACATCAATAGCCTACATTTTTCATTTAAAATATAAAAACTAAAACGAAAATTTATGTAGGTTTGTATCACATACATGTTAAACTCAAAATTAATAATTTTGATTGAGTTAACATTAAAAACATATCAACAATTTTGCCAATGGCAATCATAACATTAACAACGGACTTTGGTGAAAAAGATTACTTTGCTGGCGCTACAAAAGGCGCTATTTACAGTGAGCTACCCGATGTTAAAATTGTTGATATCTCACATTCTGTTTCGCCATTTAATATTCCTGAAGCGGCTTATATAATTCAAAATGCATATAATAGTTTTCCGAAAGGAACAATACATATCATTGGGATTGATTCTGAGATAAATCCTGAAAACAAACATATTGGAATCAAGTTAGACGATCATTATTTTATTTGTGCCAACAATGGTATAATGAGTATGATTTGTTCTGAAATTGCTCCTGAAAAAATTGTTGAAATTAATATTCATGATAAAATTCAGACTAGCTTTCCTGTTTTAGATGTGTTTGTAAAAGTGGCTTGCCATATTGCTCGTGGTGGCACTTTAGAAGTTATTGGTAAATCTATTTCTGAGATAAAACCAATTAAAAACATTGTACCTTATGTTAATGATGACAAAACCCAAATTGTTGGCAGCATTGTTTACATTGACAATTACGGCAATGTAGTTACTAATATTAAGCGACAATTTTTTGAAACGATACAAAAAGGACGTGATTTTGAAATTTCGGCTCGTAATTACACATTCAAAAAAATTCATGATAAATACAGTGATATTGTAAATTTTGAAATTCCCGAAAACAAACGACAAGATGAAGGTAGAAAACTTGTGGTTTTTAATTCTGGTAATTTTTTAGAAATTGCTGTTTATAAAAGTAATAGTGCAACTATTGGCAGCGCATCAACACTTTTGGGCTTAGGATTAATGGATGCGGTAAGTATTAACTTTATACCAAAACCAATTGTTCCTAAACGATTAGAAATTCAGCAAAATGCAACCAAAGCTGCGGATTATTAATTTAAAGAAAATTTATGCTCGTTAGAATAGTTAAAATGGGGTTTTACAAACAGAATATTGAAGTGTTTCTTCAAAATTTTGAGGCTACCAAAACTAGGATTAGAGCTTTTGAAGGTTGTGATTTTTTAGAATTATATAGAGATAAAAAAGACCCTAGTATTTTCTTTACTTATAGTTTTTGGGATTCTGAAGAGGCTTTAGAAACTTATAGACAATCTGAATTATTCAATACTGTTTGGAGTAAGGTAAAACCGCTTTTTAGTATTAGACCGGAAGCTTGGAGTGTTGATAAAATGGAAACTTTAGAATAACAAATAAAACGTCATTGCGAGATAAATTAATAAATTTGTTGTGGCATTCTTTTAAATAATAAAACGATTAAACAGATTACCGCGTCGTTACCTACTAATAATGACGTTCAAATTAAAAAATAAAATGTTAGCCATACTTAAAAAAGAAATAAACTCATTTTTCGCCTCCCCAATTGGGTATTTAGTCGTTGCTATATTTTTAGTTTTAAACGGGCTATTTCTTTGGTTATTTAAAGGTGAGTTTAATATCCTAGATTATGGGTTCGCTGATTTATCATCGTTCTTTTTATTGGCACCTTGGATTTTAATTTTCTTGATTCCTGCAGTAACCATGCGTAGTTTTTCAGATGAAAAAAAACAAGGTACTTTGGAGTTGTTATTAACGAAACCTATTTCGCATTTCAACATTGTTTTAGGTAAATATTTTGGAGCACTCATTTTAATTTTAATTGCGCTTACACCAACTTTACTCTATGTTTACACGGTTTATCAATTAGGAAACCCTGTCGGTAATATAGATATGGGTAGCACTTTAGGGTCGTATTTTGGCTTATTTTTTTTAGTAGCAGCTTATGCAGCTATTGGCGTATTTGCTTCTACTCTATCAGATAATCAAATTGTTGCATTCATAAGTTCTGTCTTTATATGTTTCATCTTTTATATTGGTTTTGAAGGTATTGCGGAATTTATGTCAAGTGATTTTATAGAACAATTAGGCATGAGCACGCATTATAAAAGTATGAGTCGAGGTGTTTTAGATACTCGAGATATTATTTATTTTTCAAGTATTACTGTGTTCTTTTTAATGCTAACCAAACTAAATATTAACAAAACGAAGTAAATGATTATAACGCCTTTAGTTGTTTTTTTTCTAGTTCTTGTATTTGTAGTTGTTTGGCTATTTATAAATACTATTGATAAACGTAAATGGCTGACGTTAATAGTCAGTTTAGTATTAACGCCTATAGCTTATTTCTATTTATTTTACCCAATGCTAAATATTTTTAGTAGTTATCATCATGAAAAACACTTTGATGCTAATGCTTGGGAAGAACAACCTGCTTTGCGCTACGAAATGGCTAATCAAATAATAACGGATAGCTTATTAATAGGAAAAAATAGAAATGATATTGAGGCCCTTTTAGGGGAATCTGAATGGTTTGGATGGGATGAAAATTTGAAAGCTAATTCGGAAGAAAAATGGAATTATAATATGGGATTTGTCCCTGGAGCATTTAATAATTTGCAAGAATGTTTGGAACTTCAATTTAAAAACAATAGTGTTAAATCGGTAAGACCGTATCAATTAGAAAAAACTTTTGAATAAGACTATAAAACACATATTAATCCTCATCATCGCCTTAATTGCGATTAACGTTATAAGCGGTACGTTTTACAAACGTTTTGATTTAACTACTGATAACCGCTACACATTAAGCGAATCTGCTACACAAATTATTGAGGCTATAGAATCTCCTATACGTATTGATGTATTTTTAGAAGGCGAAGATTTTCCATCAGAGTTTAGGCGACTTCAAAACGAAACCAAACAATTATTAGAAGAGTTTGCAGCTTTAAACAACAACATAGTCTTTAACTTTATTAATCCATTAGAAGACGAATCTACACGAGAACGTAATATACAGCAACTCACACAGCTGGGATTAAAACCTATGCAATTGAGTGTTCAAGAAAGCGGAAAATCTACTCAAGCAGTGATCTTCCCTTATGCTCTGGCAAGTTATAATGAACAAACCGTTGTTATTCCGTTAGTAAAAAATAAAATTGGAGCCTCTCAACAGGAATTAGTTAATAATTCTGTTCAGAATTTAGAGTATACTTTTGCTGATGGTTTTAGCAAACTAACAAACCCAAAGCGACGTAAGATTGCTATTTTAAAAGGGAACAAACAATTAGAAGATAAGTACATTGCTAACTTTGTTAAAAAACTAGGCGAGTATTATTATATTGCACCATTCACGTTAGATAGTGTGGCATCAAATCCACAAAGCACACTTAAAGATATAAAAGGTTTTGATTTAATTATTTCTGCAAAACCTACCGAAGCTTTTACTGAGGAAGAAAAACTGGTTCTAGATCAATATACCATGAGTGGCGGAAAAAGCCTGTGGTTAATTGATGCCGTAGCTATGGAAAAAGATAGCTTGTACAACGCTACAGGAACAAATTACGCTGTTAGTAGAGACTTAAATTTAACTGATTTCTTTTTTAAATATGGTATTCGTATTAATCCTTATATGGTAAGTACGCTATACTCTGCTCCCATTACTTTGGCTATGGGAGAAGGCAGCCAGTCTCAATTCCAACATTTAAAATGGCCATATTCACCTTTAGCGGGATCGAGTAGTAAGCATCCTATTGTTAATAATTTGAATTTAGTGAAATTTGACTTTGCTAACCAGATTGATACTTTAAAAAATAATCTTGATAAAACCATTCTTCTTGAAACAGCACCGTTAACAAAATTAGAAGGCACACCTAAAGAAGTGAGTTTAGAGTTGGTAACCCAAGACCAAGACCCACATACTTTTGATAAAGGCAATCAAACACTAGCCGTGTTATTAGAAGGCGAATTTAATTCGGTTTATAGCCATCACGTAAAGCCATTTAAACTTGAAAAAAACCTAAATAAAAGCATCCCTTCTAAAATGATTGTGATTGCCGATGGCGATGTTATAAAAAATGATGTGACTAGAAACGTACCACAAGAATTAGGATTTGATAGATGGACGGGACAAACTTATGGCAACAAAGAATTTTTACTGAATGCGGTTAATTACTTATTGGATGATAACGGACTTATAAACATTCGATCTAAAGAAATTGCTGTTGCATTCTTAAATCAAGAGAAAATAACTTCAGAAAAAACCAAGTGGCAACTTATAAACATCTTATTACCACTAATATTACTAGCTGCTTTTGGATTAGTTTTCAACTACCTAAGAAAGAAAAAATACGCTTCTTAAATGTTAATAAGTTTGTTTCCAAATATAGAGAGTTTGGAATATATTTGTAAGTAGTAGAAATACAATTAAAACTAAGCTTTAGATGAAACATTTATTACTAAGCGCAATTTTTTGTGATTAGAATTACAACATAAATGTTACATGTGGCCTTTTAAAAAAATATAATCCAGCACATGAAATTTATAGTATCAAGTACTTATTTATTAAAACAGTTACAGGTCTTAGGTGGCGTTATTAATAGCTCGAACACTTTACCTATTTTAGATAATTTTTTATTTGAACTAGATAATAGCCAACTTACCGTTTCTGCGAGTGATTTAGAAACGACTATGGCTTCAACCTTAGATGTTGAAAGTGATAGCAAAGGTAGTGTTGCTATTCCTGCACGCTTGTTATTAGATACTTTAAAGACCTTTCCTGAGCAACCTTTAACTTTTGTTGTTGAAGATAATAACACGGTCGAAATCAGCTCTAATCATGGTAAATACGCTTTGGCTTACGCTGATGGAAACGAATTCCCAAAAGCTGTAGCTCTAGAAGACCCAAGTAAAACTGTTATAACTGGCGCTGTTTTAGCAACTGCAATTAGCAAAACAATTTTTGCTGCGGGAAATGACGATTTGCGCCCTGTTATGAGTGGTGTGTTTTTTCAGTTTTCTACAGAAGGATTAACGTTTGTTGCTACTGATGCTCATAAATTAGTAAAATATACTCGTGAAGATGTAAAAGCAAATCAGGTTGCTGAATTTATTATGCCTAAAAAACCATTGAATCTTTTAAAAGGTATTTTGGCAGCTAGTGATAATGATATTACGATTGAATACAACGAAAGCAACGCTAAATTTACTTTTGAAAACTCTGAGTTAATTTGTAGGTTAATTGATGGAAAGTATCCTAATTACGAAGCGGTTATACCGAAAGAGAACCCGAATAAATTAGTGATTGATAGAAATCAGTTTTTGAATTCTGTGCGTCGTGTTAGTATTTTCTCTAACAAAACGACACATCAAATTCGATTAAAAATTGCTGGTGCTGAACTTAATATTTCTGCTGAAGATATTGATTACAGTAATAAAGCTGAAGAGCGTTTAACTTGTGATTATCAAGGAGACGATATGCAAATTGGTTTTAACTCTCGTTTTTTAACTGAGATGTTGAATAATTTAACTTCTGATGAAGTACAGTTGGAAATGAGTATGCCTAATCGCGCAGGTATTTTAACACCTGTTGATGGACTTGATGAAGGCGAGCATATTACCATGCTTGTAATGCCTGTTATGTTGAATAATTAAAACGCACTCCTGTTTATTCAGGAATCTTATACTATAAAAGTGGTTATCTAAATTAAGATAACCACTTTTTTTGTTTCGAATTTTAAATCTCTGCGGTAACACATTAACCTAACGGCAAGCCTGCGTTAAGGATTGCAGTAAAAAGCCCACAGCGAGTTCCGATAGTTATCGGATAAGCGAGAACTTGCAACGGAAAGCCTAACCCCTTTTTCTGGGTAACCTGCCTGCCGACAGGCAGGCGCCAAAATATTTAAACAAAAAAAACGCCCACTAAAAAGTGAGCGCTAAATTTATCTCGTCTAACTAAACTAACTAATAAAATTAAGAGATAAAGGATATGTTGGAGATTCGCCTCTACTTGCTTTTACAGCATTTATAATAGGAAATACCACTGAGATAATACCTAAAACCAAAAAGCCTAATAGCCCTAAGCCGAATAATAAAATTAACGGTAAACAAATGATGCAATACACGATTAAACTTAATTGAAAGTTTATGATGTTTTTACCGTGTGTATCCATTTGGCACACCTTTTCTTTTTGCGTAAGCCATAGCACCAATGGTAATAATAAACTACCGAAACCAGTTACCAAAGTGATTAACTGACTTAAATGTGTAAGGACCAAAAGTTGTCTGTCTTGTCTCATGATGATTAATTATTGATTGAAGCTTATATGACGTAATTTTTACTAAAATGTTACAGTTTCACCTAGTTATAATACAAAATCACCCATAATTAAGTAAAGAACACTTAACTCTTTATTCGTTCCATAGTATAATTAATACCTTTTATTTAATGTTCATAGAAACCGATATATAAAACCACTTTTTTTTCATATTAATACATAAATAATCATTAATAAATATAATCTTAAAAAAAATCAAAAAAGCTATGATAGTATTTGGTTTAATGGAAACTATTCTTGTTGTTTTAGGACTTGTTATTTGACAATGCTGCACCTTTTGTCGATACTTAAACACATTTCGAGGTATTATTATATCAATTCAACGAAAAAAATAGTAAAATCCTACAATTACAATTATATTTACCCAGCTATTATATAACAAAAAATGAAATCACAAAAAATGAAATCTCAAAACAACATTTCTAAATTATTAGGGGCTCTCTTTATAATTTTTGCCTTAACTTTTTCAACAAGTTCTCATGCGGTTGATAGCTACAGCTCAAAAAGCTCAAAAAGCTCNNAAAAGCTCTAACAAAACTGATTCAGTTCCAATAGACGGAGGACTTAGTATTTTATTATTAGGAGCAGCTGCTTTTGGTGTTAAAAAATTACGTGACAATAAAGAATAAAAAAAATTATTTGCACTTAATTAAAAGTTGTGAAATTGCAAATAAATAGTAAACAAGTCTTTAATAGAGATTAAAATAAACTTATAAAACCTGAGCAATAAATTTATTGCCCAGGTTTTTTAAGTTTATATCGCTTTTTCATAAATTGTATTGTTGTAGATTATCTCAAATACAAACCACAACATGTCAATATTAATCTACCCCTTCTGCACTATATTCAGTCCTTACATACATTATTTACCTCAAAATATTTTCCTCTACTCTCTCTAGAGTTTTTAGACAAATTTGTGAAGAGGGTTTTTGTATTAATTAAATTTCATGATATAGCCACCTGAAATTGTGGCACTCGTTTAAACCATAAATTAATATCTAAATAAACTCTTTTCTTGTTAGAAAAACGTTGTTCAATCTCAAAAACGAATTGAAGTTAAAGAAAATTGAGAAATCTTTTTTTACACTTGACAGAAACAAACTCCTTACAATTGTTGTTAGCTCACTAAATAGTACTTAATGCATCATTATTTCTTAACGAGACTTGTTTCAAAAATAAAACCTATTTCTTCTCTCATATATTTAGCAAAGCTAGATTACTTTAAAAACCTAAATTATTTAATTACAGCCACTTCTTCATTTACAGAATCGACTAATTGAATCTTCCAATTTTTAGCCAACTTTATTAATTGTTGGGTAAACGCCACCATAAAAAAAGTATTACCCACCATTTCAAATAGTTCCTCAATTAGTCTAGAAAAATGTTCAACCGTATCCAAATCTGTATTAAAAAATGATATTATTCCATCATAAACACTTACATCCAACTCTTCGAAAAAATCAATAAATACTGAAGCAACGAAACAAGAAAAGCCTAGTACTATAAGTATCATTTGATTTTTTGTTTTTAAGTTTTTAAATAAAAAAAACAACATAAAAATCGCTATTAAACCGAAAATAGGTACAAATACAAATTGCCAACCATAACTAGGGAAAACATCAAACAAATTTGAAATAACACTAGGACTATGTTCATGTCTTGCTTCTATACTATTTCTAAATGCTGTGCCAACACTTTCATGTAACATAGAACCATCATCAACAGCTAAATAAGTAAAAAATAAGGCACTTATTCCCCATCCTATTTTTTCTGTTTTTTTCTTTATTAAATTTGGCTTAGAATATAATAACACAAACAAAATCATCCACAAAACAATTGCTATTGCCAATAATTGAATACTAGAAAACCAATTAGGCAAACCATCATCTGCGGCAATATCTACCAAACTTTGAAGGGCATAACTATCAGCCCACTCGTAATGATTCAGAAAGACATCTGCTAAGCCTAAAAAAAGAATAATTATACCCCAAAAAGTGATTAATCCCCGTAACAAAAGTTTTTTATTTATTTTAAGAATCTGAAATGATTCTGATTGATTTGTCATAAAATTATTACGTTAATATTTCTACAATATTAATTTAAAATTTCGATTTAATCGATTATTTTAGATAAAGCGCAAGATTTATTCTTCCTCGAGAAGGATATTTATCTCTTCACTTTTTTATTCAACCTTATCTTTATTTATAATAGCCATTTAGGTATTTTGCCGTGGCTAGATTTAATGGCATATATTATTGGAAAGATAGAAACCATGTAGAATATAATAAAGTCGAATATACCGAAAAATAATATGGGTGAATAAATACACTAAAGTATACGCTTCAAACTTGTCTAGTTACCCAATATCCTAATTATAAGTAAAGCCTGAGTTATGGTATTACCAAAATGATTGAAGCATAAACCTTAAGTTCTATTGTAAAAAGGAAGGTTTTAATTTAATAAGATTTCAATTTCTAAAAACCTTATTGCTTCGCTGCATAACCAAGAGCGGAATATCAATTTTAAACGCAAATTTTTCCACTGTATGTGTTGTGAACAAACGCTCTAAAAAGGAATGCTTTTTATTCATAATGACTAACATATCTATATTATTTTTTTCAATATAATCATGAACTACATTAAACATATCATCTTTTGCTGTTTCTACAAATTCATGTCTCAGCTGGCTAAAATTATTGTTAAAAAAAGCGATATTATCATGTGTATCATATACTAAATGATTTTGATCGGCAAGATGGAATATTTGTAACGAAGATTTATTCATAGTCATAATTTCTCTTAAAACCTCCAAATCTTCTATTTTAAAGCTTTTTGAGTTTGTAGTTGCTAAAGCAATATTATCCAAGTTCTTAAATTCACATCCGTTAGGAATAGCTAAAACTGGTGCTTTGCAGCGTTGCATTACCCTTACGGTATTACTTCCAAAGAGTACTTTATCTAAACCTGAAGCGCCTTTGGTACCCATAATTATCAAATCTATATCACGATTTTTACAAACTTGATTTATGGAGTCTATAAAATTATCATAATCTACAATAGAATGAAATTGATGGTTTTTATTGTTAAACTCTTCATTAATTGTTGAGACTATATTATTGATAGATTTTTTAGCCGCATTAATTAATGTTTTATAAATGGTTGTAGATGAATTTACAACCATCATATCATCTGTTATAAAAGAAGACGCTTTTTGTACATTTAAGATATAAAACTGGCATTTTTGATCTTTTAAAAACTCTAAAGCATAACCAATAGCATTTATTGAATTTTTAGAAAAGTCTGTAGGCAATAGGATGTTTTTCATGACCATAAAATTTATTACCAAGTAAACTTATACTTAATCCATTTTAAAAACTATGATATAAATCAGTAAAACAAATACTGTACATTAATAAATTAGTATAATAATTATAAGCATTGTATTTTCGGCACAATAAATGACTAATAGTACGTTATAACCTAAATTACTTTTATGACACGTATTTCTTTTTTGCTATTGTTTTTAGTTTCTATATCACTAAACGCACAAAACAATGCTATTGGATTTGGAGAAAAACTTACCTACACCGCTTCTTATAATATGTCTGGTATTTTAACGGATTTGGCTGAGGTCACAATGGAAACCAGTGCCGTTAAAACATCAAAAACAACTCTATTACGATTAAAATGTAAAGCCACTACGTATAGCAAATGGGATAATTTTTTTAAAATTAGAGATTTGTATGAGAGTTATGTTAATCCAAAAACATTAAAACCCTATTTATATAATAGAGATATTAATGAAGGTGGTTATTATAAAAACATGAAGTATACCTTTAGTCATAAAACTAAAACGGTAAAAACGGTACAAAGAAAAAAGAGTAATTGGGTTCAAAAGAAAACAGTACCTATAGGTTCTGATACTAAAGATATTATTTCAACATTATACACCATAAGAACTTTTGATTTAACGAACTTAAGCTCTGGTACTAGTAAAGATTTTACTATTTTGTTTGACAGGGAAGAAATTAAAGCCAAAGTAACTTACTTAGGAAAGGAGACTATTTCTACAGCTTTAGGAACTAAAACATGCTATAAAATCTCATTAGGATCTACAAATTCAAATACTGTAAATGGTACTTTATGGCTTACCGCAGACGAAAATAAAATCCCTGTATATGGTAAATTTAAAATACCCGTAGGTACCGGAGAGTTAAAAATAAAATCAGCTTCAGGATTAAAAAACTAAATACATTTAAGATGAAAAAATTATTTACTATTCTAGCTTTAATAGCATCCATATTCGCGATTATTTTTTCTGTTTTACCCTTATCAAACTTAGCAATTATTCCTGCCATCGGAGCATTAATTTTTGGTATTATCGCATTTTATCTTTCGAAAAAAGAGGGGAGCGTTAAAAAAATCATACAGTTTACATTTATATTAACTTTTATAGCTTTGGCTATTACAACATATAAATCAATTTTTACCAAAACAGAGGTTACCAATACAGATGCTATTGAAGCTATAGAAGACAAACTAGAAGCAGAATCTATGCAAGAATTAGAAGATCTTGATATTGAAATTGATGAATCTGAATTAGAAGATATTCCATTTGATGAGTAAGTAATTTTTGCTGTAAATATGTATATTTGTTCTTGAATAAAATAATGAAACTATCAAACTTATAATTTTATCGCTACAAGATAATAATCTGATTATAAGTTGCATGCGGTTAATAATTACTTAATATACATGAAGGTATTTTATATTCTCTCTCTATTTACATTGCTAGGTACTTGTGCTACCAAAAAATACACCTCCAAAATACAAGATGTTAAAGATAATATAGTGTTGATGGATAGCACTCAAGTTATCAAATATGCAAATACTATAAATGCAGAAGAGCTAAAGACTCACTTATACAAATTTTCATCTAATGATTTTATGGGTAGAAGAGTTGGAGAACCTGGGCAAAAACTAGCCGCTGAGTTCTTGAAATCTTATTATGAAAGCGAGAACATCGATTCTCCTTTTGGCGGATCAAACTATTATCAAACTATTCCTTCTAGCTTTTTTAATGATAAATATGGAAGTTCGGAAAATGTATTAGCCTACATTGAAGGTTATGAGCATCCAGAAGAAGTGATAGTGATTTCATCTCATTTAGATCACTTAGGTGTTTCTGAGAATGGGCTTATAAATAATGGTGCAGATGATGATGGTTCTGGAACAGTAGCCCTAATGGAAATGGCACAAGCATTTAAATTAGCCAAAGATGAAGGTCATGCCCCTAAACGGAGTATTTTATTTTTACACCTAACTGCAGAAGAAATAGGCAAAAAAGGTTCTGAATTCTACACCAAATATCCCGTATTCCCGCTTGAAAAAACCATTGCCAATCTTAATATAGATATGATTGGAAGAATAGACAATTATCATAAATATGATAAAGACTATATGTACTTAATAGGTTCAGATAGATTAAGCAAAGAGCTCCATTATGTTTCTGAAAAAGTAAATAATCGTTTTTTTAACATCAATCTAGATTATAGGTTTAATGCTGAAGGTGATACAAATGATTACTATGATCGGTCTGATCATTATAATTTTGCTTTTCATGGTATTCCAGTAATATTTTACTTTAATGGTGAGCACGACGATTATCATAAAGTAACAGATACTCCAGATAAAATAGATTATCCGTTATTAGAAAAACGTACCAAACTCATTTTTGCTACAGCGTGGCAAATTGTTAATCAAGATCATCGATTAGCGGTAGATACAAATAATGAATTGTTAAAATAGACTGAAAATTAGCTAGCTGATTCGTTCCTTTTTGTAATATAGCATATCTAAAATAGTATAAACACATGAAAAAACTAGTAATTCTTATCTGTGCTACAACATTTTTCACATCCTGCAGTAGTTCACAAAATAAAACTGAGAAAGTCGTTAATCCTGAAACTTTTGCTGCTACAATAACTTCAAATGAGCTTAAAGACATGCTTTACACCTATGCTTCAGATGAGTATGAGGGAAGAAAAACTGGAGAACCTGGTCAAAAAAAGGCTATTGAATTTATAAGGAATAATTATCGCACTAATAACATTCCCTCTCCTATTGCTGAAGACGACTATTTTCAAGACATTCCAGCCAGTTATTTTGGGAATGGTATAAAAGATTCAGAAAATGTTATTGCTTATATTAAAGGAAGTGAAAAGCCAGATGAAGTAATTATCATTTCTGCACACCTTGACCATATAGGGATTAGCAGGAATGGCGATATTAACAACGGTGCTGATGATGATGGATCCGGAACAGTAGCCATTTTAGAAATAGCTGAAGCTTTTAGAGCAGCAGAAAAGAGTGGAAATGGACCTAAGCGTACTATCGTATTTTTACATGTTACTGGAGAAGAAATAGGACTTTACGGTTCACGTTATTACGCAGATGAAGACCCCATTTTTCCTTTAATAAACACAGTGGCTAATTTAAATATTGATATGATTGGTCGTGTTGATCCAAAACATGAAGAAAGTGGTGAAAATTATTTATACTTAATTGGTTCTGATAAATTAAGTAAAGAATTACATAACCTTTCAGAAAATATCAATAAAAAATACTTCAATTTAGAGTTTGATTACACCTATAATGAGGACGATGACCCGAATCGTTTTTATTACCGCTCGGACCATTATAATTTTGCAAAAAATAATATTCCTGTAATCTTCTATTTTAATGGGACACATGCCGATTATCACAGACCATCGGACACACCAGATAAAATAAATTATGCCTTTCTAGAAACGCGTACTAAGCTTATTTTTCACACAGCTTGGGAGTTGGCTAATAGAGATGAGCGGGTTAAGCTAGATTAATTATAAATACAAAAAAAGCCTTTCAATAAATTGAAAGGCTTTTGCTTTTTGGGTGGAAGACCGGATTCGAACCGGCGACCCTTGGTACCACAAACCAATGCTCTAACCAACTGAGCTACAACCACCATGTAACTGCATTTTGTAATGCGTGTGCAAATGTAATTTATTTCAATCTTTTCTACAAAGACTTTTTGAATATTTTCTTATTGTTTTTATAACTACTTCAAATCGAACAAACTATCAACAGCTACATAACGTTCTACAGTAAAACCCTCTGCATACTCTACTCCTATTAACCTACCTAAGTCTCTAGCTCTGTTGGCAATACTATCTGTAAAGCTCTTGCTAGATATAGGTGTTTCTGGCTCTTTACTTTTAGCATCAAAAAATTGTGTTTTATAGGCTAATACAGATTCCATCTTTTTATCCATAAAACCAGTTATATCAACTGCTAAATCGGGTTCTAAATTTTTCCATTGTATATAATGGTATACTTGTTTTGGTCGCCAAGGTTTTTGTATTTCTCCTTCATCTTCGGTATCAATTTTAATCAAGCCACTCAAAAAGCAAGCATCACTTACTAGTTTGCTTCCTTTTTCGTGGTCAATATGTCTATCATCTATAGCATTACAAATCACAATTTCTGGTTGATATTTCCGTATCATTTTAATAATGGCTAGTTGATGCGATTTATCATTCACAAAAAAACCATCAGAAAACTCCATATTGGTTCTTATAGTCACGCCCAAGATTTGTGCTGCGTTAAATGCTTCTTCATCTCTAGTTTCCGCCGTACCTCTAGTTCCTAACTCGCCTCTAGTTAAATCAATAATACCAACTTTTTTGCCATTGGTAACTTCTTTTGCAATGGTTCCACCGCAACTTAATTCAACGTCATCTGGATGTGCTCCGAAGGCTAAAACATCTAATTTCATATATTAATTTGTGTTTTTTTTTGTATTTGTTATTTAACGAAATCATATTATTCATCTAAAATAAAGAATATCGAAAGACTCCGCATAACGAAAACGTATTCGTTAACGTTTTCTTCATTTTTTAGTTACTAAATTTAGCAATTATTGAAAAATCACAGCTTTACTCAAAGCATGACATTCGTCATAATAATTAGAGGGCTTCCAAAGTAATTTTACACTATATTTATTCAACGCTTCTAATTAATTGCTAAAGCTAATAAAGAATTACAATATATGATCTATTTAATGCTCACCATTTTAGTTATTACCATTGGTCTCTTTGTTTGGGGAAAGTTTACACCAGACATTGTAGCACTAATTTCTATGCTGAGTTTGTTTTTGACAGGTATTTTAGATTCTAAAGAAACTTTAAGTGGCTTTAGTAATCCTACGGTTATTATGATTGCTGCTCTCTTTATTATAGGCGAAGGTATTGCCCAAACAGGTTGGACAGCTTTAGCTGGTAAGAAATTTGTAGAATGGGCAGGGAAAAGTGTGCCAAAATTATTGGTTATTATAACACTTGGTGCTGGTGTATTATCTGGATTTGTTAGTAATACAGGAACAGTGGCAACCTTAATGCCACTTACCATTTCATCTGCTTGGAGTATTGGTACATTACCTTCTAAAATGTTGATGCCTGTTGCGTTTGGATCTAACACAGGTGGATTATTAACTTTAACAGGTACACCTCCAAACATTATAGCTAGTAATGCTTTAATGGAGGCTGGTTTTGAAGGATTCTCATTCTTTGAGTTTGCGTTAATAGGTTTGCCACTACTCGTTGTAGCCCTATTATATTTTAGATATATAGGCTATAAACTTTTACCAAAAAATAAAACAAATAATAAACCAGTAAATATTGAATCTACACTTCATAATTGGATTGAAGCTTATAAAGTTGACAATGGGTACTATCGTTTGCGTGTAAGATCTATATCACCATTACTAAACACTAAAATTGAAGCATGGCAGTTTGAAAAAGAGTATAACGTATCCATTATTCGTATAAGAAGAAGACATCCAAATTTATTAAAAAAGACACCTCGATTTATAGAATTCCCAGACCACAGTACAGAATTTCTTTATCATGATATTATTACTATAAAAGGGGAAACTGAAGCTATCAATAAAATAATGATTACGTTCAGATTAGGGCTTTTACCTCTTGAACCTATCACTGATGAATTGAAACACAACCTTATTAATCAAGAGGTTGGTATGACTGAAGTTATTGTAAACCCAAATTCTATTTTAGTAGGAAGAAAATACAAATTAAACAATTACTTCAAACTCTATAATCTTCAACTTTTAGCAGTATCTAGAAACAAGAAACCTCTATTAGAAAAAGAAATCACTGTTAAAGCAGGCGATGCGTTCTTAATACGAGGTACTTGGGAACATATAGACGATTTAAAACAACAACACGAAAATCTGGTGATTATTGGTAGTCCAGAGGGAATGGCTAAAAATGTAGAAAGTCTTAATTCTAAATCATTTATTGCCTTAGGAGCCCTAATACTCATGATTATTTTTATGGTTTTCAAAATTGTACCAGGATCTATGGCTGCATTAATTTCAGCAGGTGTGGTTTTACTAACGGGATGTGTACCAATTTCAAAAGCATATAAAGGTATAAGTTGGACAAGTGTTGTTATGATTGCAGCAATGATACCAATGGGCATAGCACTCCAAAAAACAGGAACTGCACAATTAATTGCCAACGCTCTTGTTGATTATTTAGGTGCTATACATCCGATCTTATTACTAGGTGGTGTGTTTTTATTAACCACAACATTCAGTCAAGTAATCAATAACTCAGCAACAGCAGTATTAATGGCACCGATAGCGATACTTGCTGCTAGCTCACTAAACCTATCTCCTGAACCATTTATGATTGTAGTTGCCATTAGCGCATCAACAGCCTTTTTAACACCAATAGGCACAACGACAAATGCGATGGTTATGACAGCAGGAGGTTATAAGTTTATGAACTACTTAAAAGTGGGTGCTCCATTACTACTTATGTTCTTCATTATATCAATGATACTAGTGCCAATGATATGGCCATTTTGAAATAAAAATTATTAAATAGGAACCTTTAAATTAAACTAAAATGAAAGCAACAGCAACAAAACATCCAAGTTTAGAACAATACGGATTAAAAGATGTGACGGTTAACTGGAATTTATCACCTGAGGAACTTCAAAAAATAACTGTTGATAAAGGCATGGGGAAAGAAACAGCAAACGGAACCCTAGCTATAAACACAGGAAAATTTACAGGACGTTCTCCTCAAGACCGTTTTCTTGTAAAAGATGATTATACAACTGATAAAGTTTGGTGGGGAAAAACTAACAAACCAGTATCTCCAGAAAATTTTGATAAGCTAAAAAACGAAATCACTAAATACCTTTCTGGAAAAGAAATTTATGCTAGAGATGGTTACGTATGTGCAGATCCAGAATTTAGAACAAATATTAGAACAGTAACTGAATTACCTTGGTCTAACATGTTTGTATATAATATGTTTTTAAGACCTAGTGAAAAGGAATTAGAAAACTTCAATGAAGATTGGTTAATCCTATGTGCACCGGGATATGTTTGTCCAGATCCAAAAGCTTATGGCATCCGTCAAGGTAATTTTTCAATATTAGACTTTACGAAAAAAATAGCATTAGTTGGCGGATCTGCTTACACAGGAGAAATGAAAAAAGGTATTTTCTCTGCCCTAAATATGATTTTACCAGTAGAAAAAGATGTATTACCAATGCACTGTTCTGCTAATGTTGGTAAAAAAGGAGATACTGCTATTTTCTTTGGATTATCTGGGACAGGAAAAACAACGTTATCTGCAGATCCAGACAGAAAATTAATTGGCGATGATGAGCATGGTTGGACAGCCGATAATACAATCTTTAACTTTGAAGGTGGATGTTACGCTAAAGTAATTGACTTAACAGAAGAAAAAGAACCAGACATTTTTAGAGCGGTTAAGCCTGGTGCAATTCTTGAAAATATAGTGTTTAAAGATAATGGAGAACCCGACTATATGGATAGTAGCATCACACAAAACACCCGTGTAAGTTACCCAATTCATCACATTGATAATATTCAAGAAACGCTTTATGCTAACAACCCTAAGAACATCTTCTTCTTAACTTGTGATGCTTTTGGTGTATTACCTCCAGTATCTAAATTAACGCCAGGTCAAGCTGCATATCACTTTATTTCTGGTTATACAGCTAAAGTTGCAGGAACTGAAGCAGGAATTACAGAACCTGTACCATCATTCTCTGCTTGTTTTGGCGAACCATTTATGCCATTACACCCAACAGTTTATGGCGAAATGCTAAGTAAAAAAATGACTGAGGCCGGTGTAAACGTTTGGTTAATTAATACAGGATGGAGCGCAGGACCTTACGGTGTAGGATCTCGTATAAAACTAAAATATACAAGAGCAATGATTACTGCAATCCTTAATGGTGACTTAGATAATGTAGATTACGAACAAAACTTTATTTTCGGATTATTCATGCCTAAATACTGTCCAGGTGTACCATCAGAGATTTTAGACCCTATGAACACTTGGTTACAAAAAGGAGCTTACGTTGGTAAAGCTATTCACTTAGCACACTCATTCCACTTAAACTTTGAGAAATTTGCTCAACAAGCATCCGAACAAATTATTGAAGGTGGACCACTGATTGATGAACATCATCACTTACACGAACACTTTTAATAGGTTCTTATTAAACTTAAAAGGAGCTCAATTTGAGCTCCTTTTACTATTTATTTACTAAACTTCATTTTATATGAAACGTCATATTGCCCTTTTATTACTTGTACTTAGCCTGAACATTACTTTTGCTCAATCTCCTGTTGAGGATGAATTAGGTTCATGGTTTACTTTTTCAGGAAACCATAAAATTTCTGATAAGGTTAGTTTTAGTACCTTAATTCAGGCTTGGGACTACGAATTAGCAGATAACTTCAACTTTATTTTATACAACCTTTCGCTAAACTATGCTGTTTCACCTAAAACAACTGCTTCGTTAGCTTATGGGTTTTCAGATATTGATAGTGGCTTTGAAACAAATGCCCCACATACTTTTGAAAATCGTTTATCCGAACAGGTTGGTTATAAACATAAACTATTTAAACTACCAATAGACCATAGATTTAGAGTTGAACAACGATTCCTTA
>ENA-UZWW01004252-UZWW01004252.1-metagenome-genome-assembly--contig:-Day-5--50m-contig-4252_pt1 | contig 31060 bp, 49 predicted proteins | sample MGYA00260348_ERZ794908 | MGnify/ENA metagenome assembly ERZ794908
GTATTATCAGCTTCAATCTTCAAAGAGTTATCAATATCATACCCTGTAGATATGCTTCCTCTATTGGCTGTACGTGCTAGTGATTCCATGTATTAAGTCTGTGCTAAGTTTTGTGTTCTTCCAATCTCTTGCCAAACGCTACCGTTGTATCGAAAGCTAAAGATATCTGTTTTACTTGCGGTAGCTGTTACAGTTGGTGCTGTAGAAGCTGCAAATTCAAAGACAGTATTCCAAGCCACTGTACGGGCTGTACCACCTTGTGCAAGTTCTAAAGTTATAATAGCTCCTTCTGTCGCATTACTTGGTGCAGAGAATGTTGTGTTCTCTGTGGTTACGTGATACGCATTAGCTGCTGCTGCTGCATCCCATGCAACTGCTGCTGAACTTGAAGTAATTGCAACTTGTGTAATTTTTGCTGAAGTTGATGCTGTAACTATTCCTGTTACTCCTAGTGTCCCTGTAACTGTTGCATTGACATCTACATCTAAAGTATCTACATGTGCTGTACCGTCTAAATATAAATCTTTAAATTCTAATGAGCTTGTACCTAAATCAATATCATTATCAGTTGTTGGTTTTAACACACCATCAGCTAAAGTAATCTGTTCAGTACCAGCAATATCAAATCTTATAATATCTTCGTCTGAGCTTTCTTCTACTTGAATTTTTGTATCGTTATCAGCATCTTGTACAATAGTTGCCGTACTAATTGTATTAGTATTAATAACAATACATTCTACAGCTACACCACTTGCAGGGGCTGTAGAGAATGTTAAAGTACTGCCTGATACACTGTAAGTAGACTTATGCTGTACCACACCATCTAGTGTTAGAATGGTTGCGTTCTCGTTAGTTGGAGTTGTACTTAAAGCTAGTGTAGTATCAGAGCCATCACCTGTCATAGTATTAACACTAGGAGCAACTCCTCCATCACCACCTGAACCTGCTATAGCACCCCAAGCTCCATCAGCATAACCTTCAAACTGTTCATCGTCAGAGTTATATCTAAAATAACCATTAGCACCTGTAGGTCTTTGAGCTGTTGTACCAACTGGCATATGAACAGCATCTGTGTTAGCACCTAAGTCAAGAGAAACATCCGGTGATGCTTGATTAATACCTACTCTATTAGCACTTACATCTGCAAACAATACACCACTGTCAACGTTTAAGTCTCCAGAGAATGTAGCTGCTGTGAAAGTTGTAGGTGTTATATTAGCAGAACCATCAAAGCTTACACCACCAATAGTTCTAGCAGTTGTTAAAGTAGCTGCTGAACCTGTTGTGTTTTGGTTAAGAGTTCCGACTGTTAAATCAATTGTACCATCACCATCTTCATATGCAACAGTAATTCCTGATTCTGTGTTAGAACTAAACATAGCTCCAACTGTATCTTGTACAACCTCTGAAAGGTCTATATTTGCTGTACCATCAAAAGATACACCGTGTATGGTTCTAGCGGTAGCCAATGCTGTTGCAGTAGCTGCTAGATTAACTGCAATGTTAGCTGTACCATCAAAAGATGTACCGCCAATAGTTCTAGCAGTTGCTAATGCGGTAGCTGTTCCTGCTAAACCTGTAGTATCTTGGTTAAGTGTGCCAATTGTAAAGTCTAATGTATTATCTGTATCTTGGTAAGCAACTGTAATATTTGTTTCAGTGTTGCTTGATACCATTGCACCAACTGTATCAGCTATAACCTCAGACAAGTCAATGTTAGCTGTACCATCGAAGGATACACCATGAATTGTACGTGCTGTTTCTAGAGCTGTAGCTGTTGCTGCGTTACCTGTGGTATCTTGATTAAGTGTACCGATTGCAAAGTCTAAAGTATTATCAGAGTCTTCGTAAGTAACTGTAATGTTTGTTTCAGTGTTAGAGCTAACCATAGCTCCTACAGTATCACTAATTGTTTCTGCTAGTGTTACACCACCAATAGTAATTGCATCGGCTTCTAAAGTTCCATCAATGTCTGCATCACCTGATATGTCAAGTGTAGCTGCATCTAGTTCTCCAGAGATTGTGATATTTCTACCACCACTAATATCTTTATTAGCATCTGTAATGATAGCTTTACTAGCTATAACAGTTCCGTTAGTTATACCATCTATAAGATTTATATCTGCTGCACTGGCTGTTACACCGTCAAGAATGTTTAACTCATCAGTTGTAGCTGTTACACCATCAATAAGATTAAGCTCTGTAGCAGTTGCTGTGACTCCATCTAAGATGTTTATTTCAGCAGCAGTAGATGTTACACCATCTAGAATATTTAACTCAGCAGCAGTACTTGTAACGCCATCTAAGATATTAAGTTCGGCTGCAGTGGATGTTACTCCATCTAATATATTTAGTTCTGCAGTTGTTGCTGTGACACCATCAAGGAGATTAAGCTCATCAGTTGAAAGTGAAGCACCGTCTAATATCTCTAGTTCAGCTTCAGTAATTGTTGCACTACCTATAACAAAACTTGTACCTGTAATGGCTGTACCTGTAATTGCAGCAGCACTAGAACCACCAATTATTGCACCATCAACTGTACCACCATTAATGTCTGCAGTGTCAGCTACAAGGCTGTCAATGTTTGCAGTACCATCAATGTATAAGTCTTTCCACTCAGAACCACTTGCACCTAAATCATAAGTATTATCAGCACTTGGTAAAAGATTAGAAGCTACATCAGCACTAAAAGCAACTGTATCAGAAGCTGCATCACCAAAAGTAAGGTTACCAGCTATAGTAGCAGTTCCTGTAACTGTAAGATTACCACCAACACTTACGTTTCCGGTTGTGGTAACTGTATCTGTATAGGTATCTTTAAATCTTAAACTTGTTGTACCTAAGTCAACATCACTGTCTGTGACAGGAACAATAGCCCCATCAGAGATATAAAGTTGTTGTACCGGGCTACTAGATACTTCTACATAAAATTCAATGTAGTTATTTGTTGTATCTATTAGTACTTTGTTGTTCGGAGAAGTTTCTCCTGCATCACCAATCAGTCCTATAACAGGTCCTTCGGCTGTTGTGCCATCGTGTTTGTGCCCTGTAGAGTTGTGAAAAGCGTTTACAAGTTGGTTAAATTCGTTATTAAATAAAGCAGCGGTGATTGTATCCCCGTCTGCAAACGAACTTTGTCTAGTGTAACTTGCCATTGTCTATTCTCCGTGTGTTTTTATTTAGCTGTTGTCTGTAATGTAAGTGTTTCCAGTTGTGATTGCACTTGTATAGCTAGACTTACTTGATGAGTCTCCTGCTACGTCTGGGTCTGTGTAAGCCAAGATGATTCCTAGGTGGTCAACATTACGCTGTACCATGTCGTTGATGTCTTCTTGGGTCATGCCCTCAATATCATATGAACCACCATTTACAGCGTTGATAAGCGTTACGCTATCGGTTGCTGCTGTTAATACTTCTGTTACTGTTTGTGCCATTTTTTAAACTCCTTTTGTTGTTAGCTTTCTAAGGCTGCTATTCGTGCTTCTAAAGCATCATTTTTTGCTGAAAGTTCTTGTACTGCTTTAATTAAAGGATGTACAAACATTTCTTGTGAAATACCTTGTATCCCATTATCACCTTGGTCCCAACCTGCAAAGTCTGTAATATTATTATCATCCATTGCCTGTTTAACTTCTTGAGCAATAAGACCATACATTTTGTTATCATAAAGTCTGGAAGTTTTAGAAGCATCATAATCAGGTAATGTATTATCTACATCTGCTAGTGGTTTAAATTTAAAAGTAACTGGTCTTAAATCGTTTATAAAAGATAAACCACAATCAGTGTTGTTAGTTATTTCTTCTTTATACCTTGAGTCAGATGATCTAGTCCAAGATGCGTTTGCACTAAAGTTATTGTAAATTCTGTCTGAACCTGCTCCTGACCCTAATGTTGTATAATAATTACCTTGTCCAACAGTATTATAACCAAGAACAATTGAAGCATTTGTGTCTACAGCACTACCTCTAGCGTTTGCACCTACAAAAGTATTTTGACCACCTGTTGTTTGGTTATTACCTGCTCCATAACCAATAAAAGTATTAGCATCACCAGTTGTTTGACCATACCCTGCGTGTCTACCTACTACTGTATTATCGTTAGCTGAACTAGCTTGATACAAAGCATTTACACCTATCGCAACATTATATGTACCTGTTGTACTAGATTGCATTGCACCTGAACCCATAACTACATTTGAAAACCCTGTAGTGAAAGTTGTCCCTGCATTATAACCAACTGCTGTATTGTTAGATGCTGTGGTGTTTGCTGTTAAAGCACTCTTACCTACAGCGACATTAGAAACGCCTGTAGTATTAGCATATAAAGCAAGTGAACCCACTGCGACATTGTTACTTCCTGTGGTGTTTATTGCCATAGCATCAGAACCTAATCCAACATTAAGAGTGCCAGAGGTGTTTGATGTCATAGCACTCATGCCAACCGCAGTATTATTATTTGCTGTGTCCAGTGCACCTAAAGTAGCAACACCTATTGCCACATTTCCACCGCCAGTTGTAAGAGCATCTAAAGCCTGTTCGCCAAATGCAACATTAAAATCTCCTGTTGTTAAAGCTGCAAAAGCAGTTGTTGAAACTGCGGTGTTGTAATCAGCAGCATTAATAGTGCCTGTGCTATTAGAGCCGAGCATTATAGAGTTAGTGCCAAAGGTTTTAAATGTAGGTCCTCCAGCTACTTCTTCCCAAGCTACGTTACCACTTCCGTCTGCTGTAAGCACATATCCATCTGTTGCATTGCCTGAAGCTAATGCTGATGAAACTACATTAAATGTTGCTTTTGTTGTTGCCATTTGTTTTTATCTCCTGCCTGAAGGTATAAAGTCTACGTAAAGACCGTTAATTGTATAAGGTGCTTTAGTATCATCACTTATAAATGTAAAATTATTACTGTGTCCACTGCCTTGTAGTGGCACTCTAATTAAAGGATTGTTACCACCACCAAATACTGTCGTACCAAAAATACCATCTCCAAAGATAGCAGGTGGATTAATCGTTCCTAAATCAAAAGGTGCTACGGGTTGAGGTGTATCTGTGTTACCATAGTCAAATCTAACTTGAACATCTGGTTCTACGACACCTTCTGCACTTGCAGATACCTTTACAAAGTGTAAAGTTTTTAAAGTACCTAAATCTCCGTAATCATAGTTTGGTGTAGCGTATCTTGCTAAAATGGAAGAGCCATCAAAGTTATTACCTGTATCGTGATTATACACGTAACCTGCAGTAGAACCGTGATAATATTTTTCCACACCATCTTCGTTAAATGCTGAACCAACCTCAGTAACTTCTATTCCTCTTGTTTCTCCCCACTCAAATCCGTTGGGTCTTAATGTTCCTATGATACCTCGTTGTTGGTTTTCCGAGACTGTTGTATCTGTATAAAATAATCTGTATTGTGATTTCTCACGTATAACAACACTACTAATAATATAACTATTAATGTTGTTTGCAAGGTCTGTGAGTAATGGCTGTATAGATTTACTAACAGTTCCTAACTCAACGTCTCCAATCCTTGCAGTACCAGCAACTGTTCTCAGTCCGTCTGGTGCTAAAAAGAGAAGGTCACCACCTATCTCTTGGATACTGTAACCACTTAAACATCCAATGTTCTTGGCTACAGGTACAACTATCGGTGTACCATTTATATCTTGTAACTTAAATATACTATTCTCACAAAATATAAAGAGTTCATTACGGAAGCTTTTTAATCCTACTATCTGGTCTGATAAGGTTATAGAACCTGAACCAGTACCACTAAAGTCTGTAGGGTCTAGAAGTTTACTATAAAATACAGTACTTAGATTATCTTCTACACCTGCAACAACTAAATGTTTATCGTGTATCTCACCATGTGTTGCAAACTTAGTACCTGTTACAGTAGACTCACCGCTAAAGTATGTCCTACTGTTAATGTTAGCACCCGTACCTTCCATTCTAAAGTAGTAAGGTTTGTTTGCTCCATCACAAATAACAAGCATACCATAGTCATAGTCTGGTCCTTCAAACAAAGAAAAACTTATTTGACCTTGTGAAGTTCTTGCTAATGTACTACGACCTGTAAAGGCTGTATAATCGTCTCCACTACTAGCTACTGAACTTCTACTTACGTTTAACCAGCTTGTACCGTCTTGGCTAAAGTAAATACCTGTAGATGCACAAGCTATAACGCCATCAGCATAAGGTATAACTCCTAGTATATTTGTTGTGCTACCTGTTACTTGTGCACTTCCAAACTTACTAAAACCATTAATACGTCTGTATCCACCCTCAATAGAGACTTCAAAGTTACGAAGTTCTTGAGCTACACCGGGGCTTTTAAGTAAATCAATCGCATTGGAAGATTTTACTAAGCCACCAGCACAAGCTACTGTATAGGGTTGTGATGCTGCCATAAATTAAAAGTATCTTCTATCGTCTGTCATTGTACGAGGAGTTGGGTTTACCAAGTTAGACTTCATAGCCCTCATCGCTTTCTTATAATCATCCATAGCAAACGCTGCTTGTTGTGGAGATTCTTTAAACTGCCATATGTAATATCTTGTTTTAGCAGTTATAACATTCGTGTATTGTTCGGGGAAGACAACTGTGTCTCCGTGTGCTGTAAGCTTTGTAGGCTTATCAAATGCGTAGAAGTGTATGTTGTATACTTTATCAGGTATTGGACTAACTCCAAACTTTCTAGCATCTGGTGATTTAATTACAAAACTAGGCTCACCATAAGCTTGACCATCTGCATCATCTGAATTTTCACTATCTCTATAATATCTTTTCCAATCAGCTAAGTTTAAAAACTTTAATCCCTTTGAGACAAAAGGAGCTGATTCACCACTAACGTTAATGGTTGTTAAATAAAAATCATCCCAATCTATCGAACCGTAATCATCTGCGATGCTTGAGCTACTTTCTTTTAGTTCGTACCATCTAGTACCAGCTACTGTAGCTACCGTCACGTTTCCATAGAAGGGGTCAGTTGCACCACTTTCACCTGCTGTGAGGAATGGTAACTGGGGTTCTTCATTTGCTATATCGAATATAGACTTGTTAATGGCATCCTTGACAAACTGTTGGAGTCCTACAGCACTTGAAAAGTTTGCAGAAGTCAATGGTATTTCATTGAGTTCTCTTAGTACTTCGTTAGTTAAATCTAAATATGTTGTTGCCATTTATAATCCTAAAAAAGAGGAGGAGTCCGAAGACTCCCCCAAAGGTTGACTAGTTAGTCAATACCGTAGAAAGCACTTACAATCGCTTCATCTCTTAGTACTTTCGCACCATAAACATGAAGACCTCTAACGATATCACCGAAAGAACTTGGGTCTCTTAAGACTTCAGTTGAAGTGATAGATTGAGCAGTAGCAGTAGATGAAATATGTCCAGCCAAACATTTACCAGCAGCATTAGTTGTTGCAGCAATGTTGTTTGATTTGTACATGTTAAATCCACGCAGTTTTCCACTTGAGACTAAACCATTTCTGATTGAGCCTTGTCCTGCATTGTAGTCTACTGACAACAATTTAGAACTAGATTGTCCTAGAACTTCGTAGAATTCAGGACTTGCAACAAACCAACGACCTTCTTCAGGTACGTTCTGTTCGTCTAATAGTCTTGACATTCTAGCCATAAGGTCTAGTGGGTCTGTTTCAGAACCACCACTACCGATGTCAGCAGCACCAGAGCCGTCAAAGACTCCTGCTCCTAAATCAGTTGCACTGTCAGCACCTAAAATGTGATTGGGTGATGAAGCTGAACAACCAGCAAACATGACAGCTAATACAGCAGCATCATATGAATCTTTCAATGCATATGCAGCAGCAGAAGAAGCTACCTCTTTGAAGTTGACGTGTGACATTTTAGTCTCAATATCATCTACGATGAATTTGAAAGCTTTAGCACTATCAACAACAAGAGATGTCTCTTGGTCTGTTAGTTTGGTTGCAGTAGTATCACTACCTCTTGTGTAATCTGACACAGAGATAGTAGGTTCTTTGATAATCTTTACAGAGTCTCCATAAGCAGTAATCTCACCGGCATAGTCGGTGTTAGTAATAGCTTCGACAACCGAAGATTTCCTAAAAAAGTTTAAAACCTTTTTAGAATAAATCGAAGGTAAGAAGAAACTATTAGTTTGTCCTGCGACAGAGTTTGCAAAGTTAGCATCGGTATCAGTTGAGGGTTCAAAATATTGAGCCATTTGATATTCTCCTAAGTTTGTAAATTAATAATTATGATTTTGCAATTCTGCCTTCTTGCATGGCTTGACTTATCTCAGCTTCGTGCTTGTCAAATTCAGCCATCGACATACTTGCAATCTCCTTTTCAGTCCAAACTCTTTCCTGCTTTGGTTCTACACTAGTTGTTTTAGTGGAAACCATATCAGCAGCAGATTTCTTGGACTGTTTAGAACGTGACTTCTTCGGTGCAACATCCATACCAATATCTTTCTTAAATAAATCTAAAGCTCTTGAAGCTAGGTCAGCATCGTCAGCATTGTTGTATACCCAATCTTGGATAGACTTTGGCTGCTCTTTAGCCCAACCGTGAAAATCATCGCTGTTGCGAATATCTTCAAAATCAGGATGCTTATCCATCAATCGCTTTTCAGCATCTTTACGAACTAGTTCTTGCTCACGAGTCTGTAGTTTTTCTAGCTTCTCTCTTAAGTCTTTAGATTTCTCTTCAGACTGTAAATGAGAAACAGTTTCTACAACTTCGTAGACATCAGGATACTCTTCTCTAAACTTTTCAAGTTCTTCTGGAGATTTAGGAGCAACATAGCTTGGTCTGTTATTAGCAGCTTCATCTAGTAGCTCTTGTTCTCTAGACTTAAATTCATTTAACTTAGAGTCATAATGCTTTTTCAAGTCGTCATAGCGTTTCTTGTAGTCTGGTCGCTTGTAAGGTTCGTCTTTTGGAGTCTTCTCTTTAGCTTCCTGTTCCACAGGTTCTTCTATGTCAGCTTCCTTTTTTGCTTTGGGCTTTTCGAAAAAAACTCCGTTTGCATCTTGGAAACCTATTTCGTCTTCAGTATGCCATGATTTATTCATATTGTAAGGATTGGCATTTTCCTCTTGTACTTCTGTAGTCATATTCTTCTCCTACGGGGGCTTCGTTCACAAGGTAGCTCTATGTCGACTAGAGGGCTTGTATGTAAAGGTAGCCTTTCGGTTTATAAAATGATAGGGTGCTTATGACATAAGGTAGCCCTACCGTTAAGTTTGTTTAGCTTCTAACGTGCCTTTGGTCAGGGTCAAGCATCATTTTAGATTTAACACCTTTCGATATTTCATCTTCATCTATAATACCTTTCCCACCGTTGTCTACTGTTTCTTTAACAACTCGAACCTGTGGTTCTTTCTGTTCTTCAACAGGTAGTACAACTCTTTCCTCGGGCTTACCGCCTTCAGCTAAACCTTGCCTTTCTTCTGCTTTCATTTCTGCATCTTTCATCATTGCCATTAAGTTGTCGGCTCCGATTTCTTCTACAGCTTTAGCAGTAAAGACAAATTCTCCATCAGATAACCTTGCGGGTATGCTGTCAGAGACTCCTGAACCCGGACCTTCAACAGGACCAGACCCAGCAAATTCTTGTGCAACGTCTATAACTTTATCAAATATCATTGATAGTTGTTCGTTGTCTTGTAACTGTGACATTAGATAGTCTTCTTCTTCGCTATCTAATGCTTCATCTAAAATAAAATCTAAGTATTCATCTTCCATTGTTTCGTCTGACTCCATAGGAGTTTCTGAAAGCATGTCTTGTTCTTCAGGAAGAGAAGATGGTTCGTCCATCATTGTTTCGTAATCTTCGTGTGTAGCACCGGGCATTACAGTCCCATCAGGCATCGTATGAGTAGGCATATCATCTTCTAATAAAGAGCCACCCTTTACTTTATTTACTCTTACAGGTCCTCCTTCAGCATATCCCATATAACTTGCAATTTTATCTAATCTAGGATTTTTAAAAACTTTTTTATCTATTTTATCTCCTACTTTTTCTCTTGCAATAACACCTGTGATTTCTCCATTTTTTCCATACATAAGTTCATAGTTTTGCATACCATCACGAACTAAATCATCAACACTTCCTTCGGTGTATCCATGTTCTTTTAAAAATCTTTCAGTTTCGGCATGTGAAAACTTATCAGAATTTTTCATTCCTGAAAGATATTCATAAGACTTTCCATACTTTATTTTAGGAGCTTTGGTTGCTTTTTTAGAAACCATTTTTGCAACAATAGCACCTATTCCATATTGTTGTCTATCATCTTCTAATAAATTCATATTTCCTCTTTTCTGTTTACTGCTTCCTTAACCTGTTCCGGCAACTGCTCTAGGCGTACCAGAGAATTGATCTTCCCCTGCAACCGGAACATTTCCGATTCCGATGTTGCCACCGCCAGTGCCTGTAGGTCCAAGGTCTTGAGGTTGTGCAGGTGTTCCTGCAAGACTTCCCATACCTCCGGGTTGTTCACTATTGGGTTGAGCTTCCTCGCCAGTTGTTTGTCCAACATTTTGCATTCCTATTATCTGTGCCATGATAGCTGCTTCTTCAGGATCGTTTAAAACTTCATCCGGGTCTAAGTCTAAGCTATAAGCAAGTTCACTAATTAGTTTAGAAATCTTAACAAACGGAGCAACCGCAGGATTTTGTACAGTTTGTAAGAAGGTAGTAAGTCTTTGACTTCTTACTTCTTTCTGCATCAAGCTGTTTGTTCCAGTAGCTTTAACTTCTAAATCACCTTTGACATCTAGACCACCTTCAAAGAACTGCATGTTCCATTGAAAGAAAGCCTCACCGAGAGGTCTTAATAAAAAGTCGTCAAGGTTTTTAACAACTGTTTTAACATTTAAACTTGATGCACCTAACAACATTGACATACCTGAAGCAGTCCTTGTCATACTTTGTACACCTGTTTGTCCGTGTGAGTAACTAGGTATTCCTGTTTGTTCGTCTGCAAGTTGTCTAAACTTGTCAAACATCATCATGTTTTCTGGTGCTGTGTTAGGAAACTTTAAACCATGTATGGCTTGTCCCGGCATTCCAGCTTGTCTTCTAAAGATTTTACCCGGATATATTTCCATAGACTGTCCACCAACTAAAGCAGACTCATCTACATCAAACACCAAAGACCCAGCCATTGCTAGGTTATCTACAGCCATACGTGCATGACCGTTCATAATCTGTTGGCTATCATCCATGTTCTCAGCTACACCAATACCAAAGAAGTTGTATGGATTTCTTTCGTATGGGAAAGCGTGGTACGGTAATCTATAAGGAGTAAATGGATTGACCACTGCTCTTAATAAACTATCACCACATATCCAAGCATTAACTTGGACTTCATCTAAATCATCAATATCATCTGAAAGTTCTATACCGACTTCACGTGCATACTCTGCATCCATGATTCCCCAGTATTCAAGAACTTCAAAGTTTGTTTGATAGTCTTCATCAGCTCTTGCATCATCTTTTAAATGAGACTCAAAGCTTTTCTCTTCGTAGTTAGCCCCCATTTGTAAACAGTTACGTATTGCATCATTATCAAAATAAGGCATGTTACGAAGTTGTCTAAGTTGAGATTTGTTTAGCTTGTGTCTGTGAATAACATACTCACACTCTTCAATGCTAGTAGCTCCGGGGTCTGGGTACAAATCCCAACAACTAACAAACTCTATACGTGGAACTCTAACTTCTAAAGGGTTATAAGTTCTCTCACCATCTTCACCGGTTTCCCATTTGTGAAGTTTCTTATTAAAGTTAAATGGTCCTTTTACAATCCCTGTACCAAGTAAAGCAGATTCTAAAAGAGCATTTCTAATTTCTGATGAACCTTTTGATTCATCTATTTGATCGTGAATAAGTTTTTCCATTCTCCTTGCAGCTTTCTGAGCTGGAGAAATTTCTAAAACTGTAGGGATAGGGCTAAAGCCTTCGACTAATTGATCTTCTACTTTATCTTCAAGACTGTCTTCAAAGATTCCCTTTTGGAAAGTAGCTCCGGGTTTAAGAACTTTACCATCACCTTCGTAACCAACATCGTATGGGTTGTCTAAAGCATTCCCATCAACATCACCCGGTAACTCACCACCACCCATAGTACTTTCAATACCGGGTGCACCTGTTTGAGTATCTAAATGAGCACTTGCTAATTCACCTTCAGGTATTTGAGTTTCAGTAATACCAATTGGAAATTTACCTGTGCCAAAGATTACATCAACAAGTTGACCAAAAGCAGCAAGTACTTTTGTTTTAGTAATCTTTACAAAGATACGAGACTTCTCTGAGTCTCTAAACTTAACAGACTTGTTATAAAGTCCTCTATAATTTTCGTAAGCCTTGAGCCAACGTGATTCATCTGTACGTCTTGAGTCTTCAGCAACTGTAAATCTACCTTTGATAATACCAACAAGATTACTGCGTTGTTCTATTTCAAGAGCAAGTTTTTTACCAGCCTCACCTTCTACTTCTTCGTAAAGATTGTCAGCGTTTAAAAATGTATTCTCGTTGTCTGCCATAAAGATTTTATATTAACAGGGTTTTGCCTTTGGCATATCACCCTTTTTGTAAGAAGGCTGTCCACCTTTATTTAAACCAACCCTACCGCCTTTACTAAATTTTAAAGATTCTTCAGGTTTTGGTAGTTTTAAATTTCCGTGTGCATCAGAAGCTTTTGACATTCCTTTTTCAACATACTCTCCACTTTTTTGACCTTTTATTGGGTCTCCTTTTCGAGCCACACCCTTTGGAGCTTTTGCAAACCCCGGATAGTTTTTACTTGCTTGATAATTTTGAAAAGCTTTTGTATTTTGTACATACTTAACTGCATCATCCCCATATTTTTTAACTGCTTTTTTTACACCGTGTTGTAAGATGTATCTTGCTGCTGTAGCTAGTGCAGGTCCTGCTAAAATTGCTGGTCCGGGCATATTTTTCTCCTATAAACTTTAATATCCAAATGTTGAATCTGACGGTTGATGGATATCTCTTTTTAATCCTCTCAGTCTGTCAAACGTACTAACCATTCTTGGTCTACTCATAATCATATAACGCAATGCATCATAAGCATGGTCTGAAGCGTGTGTATCAACATCTTCAGGATTATTCTTAGAGAGGGGTATACTTTGTATTTCTCTTATTAAGTTAGGACATGTATTAAATATCTGTAACTTAGGTCTACCATTCTCTTTAACCTTTAGGAACTCATGTATTTGAATCTTGCCTTGAACTCGGTTCTTATCAGCCGGTCTCAGCTTATGTCCTGCCCGTACTAAGGCTTCTCCAACAGTAGGTCCAGTAGTACCTGTTCTTGCCCAAGCTGCTGTATCCAATACACCAGAGACCGAGTAAGGGTCTTCTAGCTCCATACTAGTTATTATAGCACCTAATTCCTCACCTGTCAAGCCTTTTCTGTATAATTCTCGATATATTATTAAAGTTCCATCGTTTTGATCCATTATTCCCCATAAACAACAGCTTTCTGCAGCGTATCCATAGTCAACTGCTTTAAGTCTTTCCCAGTGTAAAGGTAATTCAAACGGAGTAATAACATGTTGAAGTGGATCAAACTCTACAAATGCAGCTCCTTCGGCTACATCCCAGTTACCTTCGAGTAATTGTCTGCGTTGAATGGGCGGTAAAGACTTAAGCATTTGCTCATAGACTCCGTCCTTTGCAAGGTATGGGTTATCTTCTAGCTTTGCTGGTATAAACTTTCTAGTTAAACCATCGTTACCAGCAAAAGATTTATTATGCTCTGAAGGTTCTATGTATCTTTTCTTAACCCAATGAGAACCAACACCACCGGGGTTAGCAGTACAGCGAAGGTATGTTTGTATTTCAGGATCGGTTGTTCTAAGCCGTGAAGCTAGATAGTTCCAGCTAAACTCTGTAGGTAAATGGGTGATCTCATCAAACCCTATCCAAGAGTACGCCTGTCCTTGATATCTGTATACGTCCGCATCTCTTTCAAGGAATCCAAACTCAACCTTTGCACCGCTTGGAAAGTTCCAAAGCTTTTCAACTTCTCTGAACTTAGCACCGGGAAAGGCTTGGGGATATAACTCACGAGACTTATCAATCATCTCACGAAGTTCTGGCATAGACCTTCTAAGGATTAAAGCTCTATGGGCTTTCTTGTGACAATATCTAAGTGGATCAATAATCATAGCATATGATTTACCACCACCTGCAGCTCCACCATAAAGAACATCTTTCTCACCAGCAGCAAGGAAGTCTGTCTGTGGACCTTCGTTGGCGTGGAATAAAACCTTATGGTTGTCTAGATTTTCTTTGACAGCTTTTGGAAGTGTGTCAAGTTCATCTTCGGTAACAGGACCTTCTACAGTCTTGTCAAGTTTTTGAATTGTTTCTTTTTGTTTTTTAAAAGATTGTCTAGCGTTGTTAAGCTTTGCTTCAAGCTTTTCAATGTTACGCTTCTTGCGACCAACCGTAGCCCTTGCAGCTTTGATTGCTTTTTCAGTAGATGTTTTAGGTCTACCTGCTTTCTTTTTTGGTGTTCCGTCTTTCTTTAAGACGAAGTTACCATCCTCAGTCTGTAAGTAGAGATGAGGATTCAGCTCCCAGTCTTTCGTTTCTTGTACCATATTTTTTGTCAATGTGTTTCTTTAAACCGGGAGTAGAAATCTTTCTATCTGTTTTATACTCTAACCAATCTACTGCAGCTTGTAATGATATCTCTTCGTTGACTACCATGTTCTCCGCAACTTGTAAAGCATCTAGCTCTTCTTCAATTGGTTTTAAATATCCTGTTAGATTATCTAACTCATACCCAAACGGAATGGTTGATGTTTTTCTTTTCATGTATCCGTCAGGTAATAACATTTAGATTAGCTAGTCTTTTTAGACTATCCACATAAGTATAAAAGCTGATATAAAACCTATACCAAAACAACTACCCCAAACTTGTAAGTCTGTAAGGTCATTTGTTTCTATGATACTATTTAGTCTTTTTTCTAATTGCTCTTTTAACATTTGTTTTCCTCTTGATTGGTTTCTTAGGGGCTAGTGCTTTCTTAAAAAGCTTACCGTATGCTTTACGGACTTTCTCTAACCATTTATTAATCATGTTCATTGTCTTTATTCTCCTAGTCCTTTTTCGGACTATCCTCGGCTTTCTTCTTCTTACCGAATATTTTATCCCAGTTATCTCTGTAGTCTTGTGTGTAAAAGCCGGGTCTAGGATTAGCACCTTTGCTTCCGTGTGAGTTCTTATAGATTGGAGACGTAAATGTAACTGGCTTGTTGTTGCTGCCTATTTGTTTACCCATATCTTACCACTTCACCTTGTTAGCCCAGTATGCTGCAGACAACACACCTCTTTTAATATTTTTACCGTGCCTAGCTTTAAATGATTTTTTTCTTGCTTTATCTTTAGCAGTCTTAGGGCTTTTACCTGCACCACTCACACCTTGTTGTCCAAACCTAATAGTCTTAATGGTACTGCCTGATTTAGCAACAACCACATGAGACTTAGTAGGATGATTAGGAGTACGCTTGGGTTTGTTGTAACCACTTACTCCTGCTCGTTTTAATCTTCCGTCTTTTTCTTTACCCATTAGTGTGTTATCCTTTCTTCTTCTTTTGGAATTGTATTCATGTGTTCATCATCACTATCATCAATGTAAATACTATCGAGCTCCCCAACAACAACCAAGTGATTCTGAGCTGCAGCAAGTTCTGCTTTCTCAAACGTTGAAGCAATAATGTTAGGTCCTGCAAACGTTGTCCCATATGCTTCTATCTCAGTCAGAAATATCTTCATAGTCAGCCTCTGTAATGTTAATTGCCTTTTTCTCTGGAAGAATAAATATTCCACCACCAGCATTATGATTAACATCTATCCGGTCTGTCTTACCAACCCCTACACGATCTAGTATAGTCTGTGCAGCTTGTAACTTATAGTTAGCTTGAGGTACAGGCTTATCTGACTTCAAAACCTCTATAATCTTGAACGCTGCTGTAGGAGCTTCCCTTGCAAGTACGTTCTGTGCTAAATCTACTACTTCTTCTTTTAATGATTGTAATACTTGATAGTGATTGCCTGAGTAACCTGCAAGTTCGGCTGACTTTTTAAAGTTACCTCCTGTATCCACGAGGTGACCTAAGAATGCTTCTTGTTTCTCTGTGAGTTTTCTGTCCTTTGTTTCAGGAAGATAGTTATTGCTCATGTCTTTATTATAGTAGTATTTGTAAAGTTTGTCAAGTCTTTGTTGTTATTTTTAACAAAATGTAAAGTTTTTTACTTTATTTCGTAAATGACTTGACAAAGCTGGAATAAATGTGTACAATAGAATTGTAAGGTTCGCCCCGGTTATATATATAACATAACCCCGATCTAGTCTTACAACTCCCATCATATTATTATTCAAAACACCATAACTCATAGGCGGAATTATTGCATACCGGGCAATCTGGTTAATGTTGTAAAACCTTTCGAAATGTATATGATTTATATATATAGGGGGGGGGCGGCGGGTGGCTCCTGTCTACCCCCCTTATAACACATTATAACTGTACTTTATAAAGGTACATCAAGACTTTACAAGCTTTGCAAAGGTACAAGACTTTACAAAGTGGCAAAAGGTACAGCACTTTGCGAAGTTTAAAAAGGTACAGCACTTTATAAAGTTTTTAAAACTTTTAAAACTTCACAAGCTAGTTAATGAGCCTGTAAAAGTTTGTAAAGTGTTCGCAATTTATAATCATTGCATATTCAAACTTCACAATGGCTGTATCACTTCACAAAGTGTCATACAGTGTCATACTTCACAAACTTATAATGTTATATAAGTAATTCATATAAAGGTAATCTCGTGTTAAAACCACCTAAAAAAGATGCTCTGTATCCCTTTGTTTATATGGGGTTGTACATTGGTTTAAAAATATGCTTAAAATACCCCATGTTTAAAATAATACAGGAGAAAATAAATCATGGATAATATTATGCTGAACCAATGGATAGAAGAAATAACTTTTAAAATATTGGAGTTAAAAAAAGAAGAAAAAAGCTGGGATAATTTTATAGCTGGTTTTTCATCTGAAGCTTTTAATATTTCAAGACAAATAAAAATGTTTGAAAGATTAATAGATTTGGAAAAGAAAAACTTTTTAAAAGAACAAAAATTTAAAATGATAAAGTAAATCTAACCACCACTAACAATACCCCCGTTTTATATGGGGGTTTAGTGGTATAAACAGGAGATAATAAAATTATGAGAATAAGAAAAATACCAGACTTAGAACCAGAAGAAAAAATACACGGCTTTCAGGTATTGCTAGGGAGTAATACAAAAAAGCGTTATGTAGCTTTAGATATTTATATCTGTTTAGATTGGGCAAGTTTTAAATTCTATTGTGATTATGAAAGAGGAGAATACTTAGCTTTACAACTAGGTATATTTAATTATGGGTATACAAATTTAAATTATATTTATGATGATGCTTATTACGAAAGTAAAGATGCCTAACAGCTAAACCACAACCCCATTAATGCCCAGCTTTTGTTGGGCTTTGGTGGTATAAATAGGTTAAGAACCTAAACTAACGCTTATTTATATAAGCATAACAAAAGGTAAAGATTATGAGCATGAAAAATAGAATAACAGTTGAGCATGATGACTTGCATTTATTGGTCTATATTTTAGAAAATATGAACAATTCAAAAGGTTTAGAATATTGTTTAAGAGAAAATAAATCTATCATTAATCATCTTTCAAATAAATTTAGAAAGAATATTGAAAAGAATTATAAAATATTAGGAACTTATGCAGTAAATCAAATTAATAATTAAAATAGTTTCCCCTGTAAAAACTTCACAAAGTTTTATAACCCCATTCAAAGTGGGGTTTTTTTTGCCTATAATTCCCTATTATTTAACAAGCCATACAAGGCTCTGAGATGCCACAGGTTGCAAAGTTTGAGCAATGCAAGGGTTACTATTCAAAAACTTTTTAAATGTCTTAGGTGAAAGTCAACACCTTTTTAAAATAAACTTTAAAAATTTTGTAAAGCCTTGCACATTTAGATTAATTCCTGTATGAGATTGTGCGATAAAATAATTTAAAATAATTGTAAATATCTATTGACATTTAAAAATCTATGGTTTTTAATTAAGAGAAACATAAGGAGAAAATAAATTATGAAGCAAAATAATTGTGATAGAACCGAAAACTTTTTAAACGCTGAAAAGATTTTCTTTGATGCTTTAATAAAAGGTTATGCAAGAGAATTAACAAAGCAAGAAAGATTAAAAAATAAATCTGATAGTGAAACTTTGGCACGGAACATGACAAGGAGAAAACATTATGTTTGTAGATGATAAAGAAAAAATGGCAGACTTTGAGTTGCTATCAAAAGAAGAATTTTTAAAATCATATTCTTACTTGACAGAAAAAGAGTATGATGATACTGTTAAATTTTTAAATAATAAAATTAGCTTAACAGCTAGGGAGAACGAAGATGATAGTTGATGCAGACGATCACAATGCACAGCAGTTAGAGAGACTCTTTGACGAGTGTGTTGATGAGGGTATGAGTTTTGAGGATGCAGAGATTGAAGCTTACATACGATACGAGGAACAAGGGATATGATGGATAACGATATAACAAATATAAGATACGTTGAGATGACCTACGATCACACGATAACCTTTGATATAGATGAGATAGCTAAAGCTAACAACTTTCTAACGAGAGATATCGAAGCAGTAGAGTGTGGCAAGTGGGCTAAACTAAACATCACTTTGAAAGATGGCAGGGTTATAGAAGAGGACGGATGTTTCTATGGTGAAACTGATATGAAGTGGGCAAGTGAAGAACATTTGTATGACGGAAGTTATAATGAACTTGTTTAATCGGAGTAAGATATGAGAGGAATAAAATGTGACCATTGTGGTTCGACTCAACTAACAGGTTACGTATATGCGTTTAAGAATCCTGCGTTTAAGGGTTGGGTTAAGGTTGGTAAGACAACAAACTTACAAAGTAGGTTAGGAAGTTTTAATACTGGTGTACCATTCAGAGATTTTGAATGTTTCCACGCTGTAGAAATACCTAAAAAGAAACTTAAATATTATGAGAACAAAATTTTAAAAGAGACTTTAATACATGCAAAAGAAAGTAAGGGAGAGTGGAGAAAAATATCTAATAAAAAGTTAATGGATATATTTAATTGTTACACAATTGTTACATAACTGTAACACAAATGTAACATTCGTATGGTTAAATAGATTTTGTAGTTAGGAGTGAGCCTTTATAAAATCCCTACCCTCTATTAAATTAGAGTAGACAAGAGATAGGGTTAAGGCTAAAAGTAAATGAGAACTAAACCACCATGCACTAACTACAAATTAAATCCTAGAGTTGGTAAGGAGAAAGCTACCCTTACTGTATCACTAGGCTTACGGACTGCTAGGTAGCGTAGTCATTCTTATAAAGGAAAGCATTATAGGATAGTGTTGACAGGCACGATAAAAACCGATAGTTATGTTGCTGTTGGAGGAGTTGGTAGTTATCTTCGGAACTAAAAAACTACCACCTAATTTTAACAAGGAGGAATGAAGATGAATAGAAAAGAATTTTTTGAATGGCTATCTACTTGTCCAAGCGAAAAAATGTTTTTTGAAAATGATGATGTAGGTAATACAACAATAAGATTTGAATATGAGGAGGACGAAGATGAGTAAAGTATTTAGAGAATGGTTTGATACTGTTGACAAGAACAGTCAAGAGTGGTTAGACTTTGTTAAACAACAAGAGCAAGATGATGAAATGTCTGCTCAAATATTGAAGGACTATGATGGAAGTTAGATTACAATTAGGTGCAAAGACTTTTGCATGTTTGGTATTGGAGGATGTCTTTAGGTCGGGAATAGGAATGCTTGATGGGGTGTATGGTGTAAATGTTAATAGTATAAAAATGTATAATGATTTTGCACCAGAAATAGTTTTGAGAAGATATGAAGCTATGAAACTGTATAAGAACTTAAGAACTTTAGCACCTAGATTAAACGCAGGATTAAGAAATCAGATGGTAAGGCAGATGAAAGAAATTAAATTACAGTTAGGAGAAGCTATATGAAAAGAATAGAAAAAGGTACATGGCATTCCAGAGTTGAGGAAATTTTATGCCGAGACTTTGGAAATTTGTACAGTAAATTGACAGGTATAACGCAACATTTGTTGCTAGATTCTACTCATGCTTATGTCATAAATCGTAGAGACTTAGATTCTCTATCAGAAATGGACATAAACATGCTTGTAGAAGAGCATGTGGCTTCGTGTGTTGCACGATCATTTAGGTACTAAGGGTATGCCCTACCTTTTAATTAACCCTATGCTTAGAAACGATCTGAGAGAGTCATTAATTTTACTGTCACATAACTTTACTTTTGTTAAAAAGTATGTTATAATCTTTATACAATTTAAAACATAAATGAAAATAATAATTAATTATATTAATAATTTATATTAAAATAGGAGAAAGTTTATGGATGATTATATTAATAATCTAATAGATAATTACTACAAAGATGCAAACTTAATAGGTACATTACCTAATGAGTTTGATTATCTAAAAGATAAAGATGTGGTTAAAGCAGAGGAAGAAGATGATTGAATGCAATGGTAAGAAAGTAACACCAAAGGTGTATGCTAAACACCAAGTATCTAATTACTTGATGGGTTTGTTTGATAATCCAGAGGTTCATATGGATAATGGATTCACAAACGCTACACCTCGTGAACAGTCTGAGATAATGAATCAGGTTAGTTTGTTTGAGGATAGGATTCATAAGTTATTGGGTGTTAAATTTAAAAGTATTACAAGCAGTAGTAACTTTGAAAAATCTATATAAGGAGATAGAGTATGGAAATAATATTAGTAGTGGTTGGGTTAGTCTTGCTCATAGCAATGACAACTTTGTACATGTACTTAGTTGAGGATGATAGAGTAGAACCACATGTCCCAACACCTATGAAACACAAGGGTAATTTCTGGGATGCAGAGACACAGAAGTATTACAAGTGGAATGAGTTAGAAAAGTTGAGGACATCTAAGGAGGAACAAAATGACACAACACAATGAAGCTGTTGAACAGCAACGAGAGATACTTGAGCTAGAAAAACAAGCCAAACAAATTGTAGCTATTGACACCAGATACAAAAATGGGTTATGGTATAAACAAACAGTTGACTATGCTGATGGTCGGAGAGTAACAGAGTACAGAGACAAACGTAAGCATACAAAGGAGGAGAATAGATATGGCGAAGACGTGGAATAAATCAAAACATAACTCCGCTACTAAACAAGGTGGGAAAAAAACAAGTCAAGGTAGAGGTAACGTTAGCACCTCCACCATGAACAAGAACAAGAAAGCTAACTTAAAAAAATATCGAGGGCAAGGTAAATGAAAGAGAAAATAATAACAGTTAAAATCCAAGAAAGAAATTTAACATGGATGAAAAATAACTATCGTAAATCCAAACAAGGTGTGAATAGTTTGTTTGAATATGGTGGTATAGATATACGAGAGGTACATGCCATAGCAGACTTACTGTATCATCTTAACGAAGCATTTGAAATTGAGGATGAGTTATGAACATATTTTATTTTAATGAATGTCCAGTTGAATCAGCACTAGCACAGCCAGATAAGATGCTAGTCAAGATGCCATTGGAAACAGCACAGATGTTATGCACAGCACATAGAGAATTAGATGGTGATGAGTGGGCAGACAAGCAAGGACTTTACAAAACTGCATACAAGAATCACCCCTGTACTATCTGGGCAAGAGAATCTAGTTCTAACTATCAATGGTTGTATAGGCACTTCATAGCCTTGTCCATTGAGTACAGTCACAGATATGGTAGATCGCATTTAAGTTTTGATAAACTATCAACACCTCTTATGCAACTACCACTTAATATAAACATTGGTGATATGACACCATTAGCACAGGCTATGCCGGAGGAATACAAACACAATGACCCAATCGTTGCATATCGTAGATATGTAATCAATGAAAAACACTATGCCAAGTGGGAACAAAATAGAATTAAACCTACATGGTGGACTACACAGGAGGTAGCGTAAAATGAAATTTAAAATAATATTTGCAATGGTACTGGTGGCTTCTATAGCTTCTGTCTATAGTATCATAACAACAACAGCCGGAGGTATAACAGAAAACAAGGCAGGACTTACAAGGCTTAACAAATCTTTCCTGTCTCTCAGCGAAGAGTTCGAAAGCGTAGGTAGGACTGCAGACTTAATAGAATCTACCAGAGAAAGCTATCGCAATTCTTTAATTAATCTGTCTAACAGAATAGATACATTAGAAGATTCTACTTTTGAAATACATAGTATATTAAAAGAGTTAGATGAACTGTTAAACAAACCACCGGTAGCAACTGTGGTTATTGAAAAGTATGTAGAGCCAGAACCTACAGAAGAGTTAGGAGTTAATGCTGGACTAGGTGTGCTTACAGGAACACAGGTTTTAGGACAGCCAGAGATAATACCAGAGCCAGAGCCAGACCCTATTACATGTCCAAAGGTGAGGTCATCTAAACCTTATGGAGATTACATCCAAAACATTACTATCAAAAGGAATTTAAAATTCACAGCCATCTATGATTTGTTTGAGGGAAATGTAACTAACATACAATACGATGGTAGATTACCTCGTAAAGTTAAACAAGCCACACTTAATTATATCATGGACTTATCATTTGATAACCCAGTCACTGTGACAGGTTGCACATTACCCTTTACAATTAACATTTAGGGGTTGCTTTTTATATAAACCTATGTTATAATACACGCTTATTAAGATGAACTATATAGTAGAAAGAGAGCAATACAACACAGAGATTCTTACTCGTGATGAGTACAGAAAGTTTGGTGTGTATATGACGGAACACTATCCGAATGTCGGGCATGTGGTAGAGAAGCTAGACGAGACCTTTAGGGTACGAATAGATGATACTCCACTGACATTCTGGGAAGAGATACTCACTTCTATTAGGGATTAATTGAAGGTATATTATAAGTAAGTCATGCCCTCCTTGTTTAACTTATAATATCTACAAGTTTCCGGTCTTGTGCCATCTAAAACCGGACTAACTATTTTCAACCAAACACTTTACATTCATATGAAAGTATGTTATAATGTGTGCACTTAATACAAACCGATGGAGGAATAATTATGTATGAGTATGTAACTGGAAAGGCAATGTGGGCTAATATCACATCGCCAAACACGAGGTTCCAACCTCACAAGTATGGGCTAACAGTCTTGACTGATGCTGATACAGCTACTAGGCTAGAAGGCTTGGGACTGAATCAAGTAAGAGACAGAGCTGGTCAACCCAAGTATGATGAACCTGCTTTTACATTTAGTAAGAGAGCAGCCAACAACGATGGAGCAGCTAATACTGCACCCAAGTTAGTTAATTCTGATGGTGAACCCATTGATGTTAGTGTTGGTAATGGTTCAGAAGTTGTTGTAAAGATCAAGCCTTACAAGAATGACTATGGTCAGTTCGCTGAACTCATGGCTGTAAAGGTAGAGAATTTAATTGAGTACATCGAAGGTGATACTGATAACGAGGAATTCTAAATGATTATTACTATTAATAATGATGATGGGAATAAATCCTTTGATGTCAACAACATAGGTGACGACACAATAAAGCAAGAAGCTACTGTTATTGTACAGAAAGTAGGTAACTTACAAGTTATCATAGAAGCTTTAGACTTTGCAAGTCGTACACATCGTGCTAACTTAGAAGAACTTCTAAAAGATAGAGAGGAAGCAATCGTTGAAACAGAACCTGCTCGTAATGAGAAAGGTCAATTTGTTGGAGACGATCCAGAAACTATAGAGGATGAATCTAAAGTAGCAAAATAAAATAGTCTTTAAGGAGGGCTAACATGAATGATACAACATGGCAAAAGTTGAAACAACCCTGTCCACTTTGTAATAGCAGTGATGCTGTAGGAGTCAATGAAGATGGCTCTGCAAAGTGCTTCAGTTGTGGAGACTTTATGCCTAACTATGAACAAGCATGTAATGGAAAAACTATGACACAAACACAAACAACACAGACGAAACAACCTGATAGTATAGGTGAGGGTAACTTCATCGCACTAACTGATCGACAAATATCACAGGCAACTGCTAAGAAGTATAGTGTAAAAGCTGTACAAGATTTGAAAGGTCAGGTCGTTAAACATTTCTATCCGTACTACAACGGGCATGAACTGTCAGCTACTAAATGCAGGAACTCTTTAACAAAAGATTTCTTCGTGTCTGGTAGTTACAATGACACCGGATTGTTTGGTCAACAGTTGTTTAAGGGTGGCAAGTATGTCACCATAACCGAAGGGGAGTGTGATGCTATGGCAGCCTATGAACTACTAGGTAGTAAGTGGGCAGTTGTATCCATCAAGCGTGGAGCACAAGGTGCAGTACGAGATATCAAGGAGAGCTTAGAGTTCTTTGATAACTTTGAAAACGTGATCGTTGCTTTTGATAATGATAAAGCAGGAAAGGATGCAGCAGTAAAAGTTGCAAGACTTTTCAAGCCGGGTAAGGCTAGGATACTCACACTTCCTAATGGGTTTAAAGACCCTAACGATATGCTTAAGTCTAACAGACATAAAGACTTCGTTGAATCTTGGTGGTCTGCTAAAGTCTATACACCCTCCGGTGTTATCAATGTCACAGAACAACGTGAGAAGTTTCACAATCGTGAGAAGAAACAAAGTGTACCCTATCCCTATGAAGGACTTAACAAAAAGCTGTATGGCTTAAGACAGGGTGAGCTTGTAACTCTTACAGGTGGAACAGGACTTGGTAAGTCTAGTGTAACAAGAGAGATAGAGCATTGGCTTGTGAAACAAACACAGGACAATGTAGGTATCATAGCATTAGAAGAAGATTGGAGACGTACCATTGATGGTATACTTTCCATTGAAGCTAACGCTAGGTTATACATTGACCAAGAACGTGAGAAGTTTTCTAAAGAAGAATTGGATAAGATGTTTGACATGTTATATGATGGTGATAATAAAAATAGAGTATGGGTTCACTCACACTTTGGCACCAATGACATTGATGATATCTTTACTAAGCTACGATTTATGATTATAGGATGTGATTGTAAGTGGGTTGTTGTAGATCACTTACACATGTTAGTCAGTGCGGTACATGAAGGTGACGAGAGACGTGCTATTGATTCTATTATGACTAGACTAAGAAGTTTAGTTGAAGAGACTGGGGCAGGGATTATCCTTGTATCTCATCTCAGAAGGGTTGATGGCAACAAAGGACATGAGAATGGAATTGAAGTTAGCCTCTCTCATCTACGTGGCTCTAACAGTATTGGACAACTATCAGATTGTGTTATTGCTTTAGAACGTAATCAACAAGCAGACGACCCAGAGGAAGCTAGGACTACAAGACTTCGTGTACTTAAATCAAGATACACTGGTGATGTAGGTCTGGCGGCTAGAGTTATCTATGACGGTGAGACCGGTAGATTATCTGAACTAACAAACGATGATATAGAGTTTGACAACTCTACCTCGGAGGCTTTTTAATATGGACTTAGTATTTGATATAGAAACTGATGGACTAGAAGCCACTAAAGTTTGGTGTCTTGTTGCTCAAGATGCAGAAACAAAAGAGGTGTATAAATTTACTCCAGATAATTTAGATGAAGGGTATAAGTTTTTAACTACAGCCACTCGTCTGATTGGACATAACATCATAGGGTTTGACATACCTTTAGTAGAAAAGTTTGGAGGAGTAGACCTTAGTGCTATAGAAGTTATTGATACGTTAGTCTTATCTCGACTGTTCAATCCTACTAGGGATGGTGGTCATAGTCTAGCAACTTGGGGGTACAAACTTGGATACCCTAAGATTGAGTTCGAAGACTACTACAATTATTCAGAAGAGATGATGAACTATTGTGTAAGAGATGTAGAATTAAATACCAAAGTATTAGAAGAACTTAGAAAAGAATCTAAAGGCTTTGAAAAAGATTGCATATCTATCGAGCAAGGTGTTGCTAAGATTATGAAGCAACAAGAATCAGATGGCTTTGAGTTTGATATGAAGTTAGCTCTTAGTTTATTAGCAGAGCTTAGAGAAAAGAAACAACTGATTGAATCAGAAGTACACGAAACGTTTAAACCTAAGTGGGTAGACACAAAACAAGTCACACCCTACATAAAGAAAGATGGTAATCTATCTAAGCGTGGTATGACTGATGAAGAATATCAACGTTGTTTAGATACAGATAACTACAATCCTTTTATGAGACAAACTTTACAAGAGTTTAATCTTGGTTCTCGTAAACAGATTGGAGAATATCTTATTGACTTTGGTTGGAAGCCAGATAGGTTTACACCTACTGGTCAACCTATTGTTGATGAGAAAACATTATCAAAGATCACACACATCCACGAAGCAAAACTTATAGCAGATTTTTTACTACTGCAAAAGCGTATAGCTCAAATTGATTCGTGGGTTGAGGCAGTTAAGGATGATGGTAGAGTACATGGATTTGTTATTCCCAATGGTACGATCACAGGTAGGATGGCTCATAGAAATCCTAACGTGGCTCAAGTACCTTCACAGGGTAGCCCATACGGTAAAGAATGCAGGTCATGTTGGATTGTTAAGGACGGATACAAACTTGTAGGTGTAGATGCAAGTGGATTAGAGCTACGTATGTTAGCACATTATATGGACGATAAGGAGTATGTAAATGAAATTATTAACGGAGACATTCACACAGCTAACCAAAACTTTGCTGGTCTTAAATCAAGAGATCAGGCAAAAACTTTCATCTACGCCCTCGTTTACGGTGCGGGAGATGAGAAGATTGGAAGCATCATTAAAGGAAGCAGAACAGCAGGTAAACAGTTGCGAGAACGCTTTCTTAGTAGTCTACCAGCATACCGAACTCTTAAGGAGAGAGTTGACAGAGCAGCTACAAAAACATTCCTTAAGGGGATAGACGGTAGGAAGCTTTACATTAGAAACAAACATGCTGCATTAAATACCTTGCTTCAAGGAGCAGGTGCTATCTTAATGAAGAAAGCATTAATTATGTTAGATGATATATTAAAACTTAATACCATTGACTATAGGTTTGTTGCTAATATACATGATGAGTGGCAGATCGAAGTCAAAGAATCACAGGCTGATTTTGTTGGAGAGATGGCAGTCAAATGTATTATAGATGCAGGTGAACATTTTAATCTACGCTGTCCTATGGATGGCGAATATAAAGTAGGAGGTAACTGGAGTGAAACACACTAAACAACAACAGTTATTTCCGGACGACCACGAAGAGTTATTTTTTGAGGATGGAAAAATATGTATCAAGTGTGAACATAAGTTACCACTTACATCTTTTAGCCCTGCTTCAGGCGGTAATTTTTTAAGACCTGAATGCAGGTCTTGTAATAATCATTTAAGTAAAGCTAGAAAATTATTAAAAGAACAGTATGGTATGCCACAAGACGATAATTATCAGTGTCCTATATGTTTAGGTACAGCAGATAAAGTAAATGGATTAGGTAATAAAAGAAATGGGTCTTGGGTTATAGATCACTGTCACGAAACAGAAGCCTTTCGAGGTTGGTTATGCCATACATGTAATAGATGTCTTGGAGGATTCAAAGACAACATACAAATTTTAGAACGAGCAATAGGATATTTAAAAAACAATGAAAAATAAAACAAAAACACTTGACACAACCGACCAAGATGTATATAATAAACTGTCGGCTAAGAAAAAAACAGCCGAGTCAGGACACTGGTACACTCAGACAGGTGAGCCAATGTATACTGTTATCGGAGCTAACGGTAAAGAACGTAACACTACTCTGAGAGATGCTAAGAAAGATAACTTAGTCCCTTCAGTTACTACCGTGTTAGGTATGATAGCTAAACCCGGATTAGAAAACTGGAAGATCAATCAAGCATTAAACTCTGCTCTTACTTTAGAGAAAGAAGAAGACGAATCTATTTCTGATTTTGCTTACAGATGTAAACAAGATTCCAAAAGGATAGGACAAGAAGCTGCAGAACAAGGCACTAAAATACACGCTATGATTGAGCAAGGATTTGAAGGTGGTAAAACAAACAAACCGTACAAGGCTGTTAAAGCTTTCTTAGATAACCAATTCCCTAACGAGCATTGGATAGCAGAGGATTCTTTTTGTGCTGACTTAGGTTATGGTGGTAAGATAGATTTATATTCTACTACCGGAATCTTTGTAGACTTCAAAACAAAAGACAACTTAGAAGGTAAAGACCCTGCTTCATTAGTATATGATGAGCATGGTATGCAGTTGTCTGCCTATGCTCAAGGCTGTGGTTACAATGACGTTGAACGTGTATCTATCTTTGTAGATAGGAAACAACATGATCTTATTTCATGTCATATCTGGGATAGAGACTCTCAAACAAAACATACAGAAATGTTTAACAGCATTTTAAACTATTGGAAATTAGTAAAGAACTATGAATCAAAAAAAATCTAAACAACTAAGAAGAAGATCAGAAGACTTACTCATTGAGTGGTTACGAACAATGGTTCCGGACGGAGAAGACACATCTAAGATTAACAGAAAGAATCTTAATGAGTTCTTACCAGAGCAAACTCATATCTTTGCTAACAATAAATTTCTATTGAGTGCATATAGTTTGAGGTGGTTCTATAAAAAAGTAAAGCGTAATCCTAATATTACATTAGGAGAGCTGAATGCCTAGAAGAGTACCTAGAAAACCTAGACCTAAAAAGATTAACGTGCCTAAAGGGTATGACAGTCGATGGGAGTATGACATTCATCTAGGGATACTACAAGATTGGAAACATCATTGGGATAAGATTGATTATATAGTAGAACATACTTATGAGCCAGACTTTGTAAAGCGTGTCGATGGTAAAATAATATTGTTAGAAGCAAAGGGAAGGTTCTGGGATTATGCTGAATACAGTAAGTATATCTGGATAAGAGAAGCTTTGACTGAAAAAGTAGAAGATTATGAATTAGTATTCTTATTTCAAAAACCTTTTGCACCTATGCCGGGAGCTAAGATAAGAAAGAACGGAACAAAAAGAACCCACGCTGAGTGGGCTGAAACAAATAATTTTACATGGTACAGTGAAGATACTTTACCTGACGACTGGAGAAACGATGAACTATAAATTTAACGAAGGACAATTAATACAGGAACTACAGGCTTATATTGATGGTACATATGGTGAGCACTATGCTTCAGATAAGTATCAAGCAACAGATATTATTATTGACTCTGGACATGGTGAAGGGTTTACTCTTGGTAACATTATGAAGTACGCTAAACGCTATGGAAACAAAGACGGAAAGAACAGAAAAGACTTGCTAAAGATACTACATTATGGTATAATAATGCTTAACATACACGACACAGAGAACTCATAATGGTTGAAGACAAAGTAGGTATCAAGGAATATCTTGGTATCAAAATTAATTACAGTAACGAAACAAATTTAGATAAGTTCAGCCTTGATACACTCAAGGATAGATACTTATGGGAGGTAAAAAACGTTGTCAAAGAAACACACGCACAAGAAGCTTTCGCCAGAGCAGCAGTCTTCTCAGCCACCTACAAAGGTCACACAGATTTTGAATTGGCTCAGAGACTTTATCACTACAGTTCCTCTTGTTGGTTCATGTTTAGCACTCCTATACTTAGTAACGGGGGAACAAGTCGTGGGCTTCCTATTAGCTGCTTCCTCAATTATGTACCTGATAGTCGCACTGGGTTATCAGATCATTATGACGAGAATATTTGGTTGGCATCTTCAGGTGGAGGTATTGGTGGATATTGGGGAGACATTAGGAGTAACGGTATTTCTACTACTCACGGTAGTAAGTCTACTGGTTCAATTCCTTTCATGCATGTCGTAGACTCTCAGATGTTAGCCTTTAATCAAGGCACTACAAGACGGGGAAGCTATGCAGCTTACATGGACATATCTCATCCTGAGATTGAAGAGTTCATTAACATGCGTAAAGAATCTGGTGGAGATATTAATCGTAAGAATCTTAATCTTCATAATGGTATCAACATTACCAATGAGTTCTTACAGGCTGTTGAAGAGGATGCAGACTTTAGATTGATTGACCCTAAGACTCACGAGCCTACAAAGATTGTGAATGCTAGAGACCTATGGTGGCAAATTATTAATGCAAGAGCAGAGACAGGTGAACCATACATGGTCAACATAGATACATGTAACGAAGCCTTACCTAAAGAACAAAAAGATTTAGGTTTAGAAATCAAACAGAGCAACCTATGTTCTGAGATTACTTTACCTACCAATGAAGAACGAACAGCAGTGTGTTGTTTGTCTTCAGTAAACTTAGAATACTTTGATGAGTGGAGTGAGAACCCTTTGTTCATTGATGATTTAATAACCATGTTGGATAACGTACTTCAACATTACATAGACAACGCAGTAGATACAGACAACTTAGGAGAGTACAATGCAAACTTTAAAAGATTTCAAAAACATATTAAGCCGGGCAAAGAGGGCTTTACTAAATCTGCCTACTCTGCTTATAGAGAAAGGTCGTTGGGTCTCGGTGCGATGGGCTTCCATTCGTATCTCCAATCACGCAGCTTACCTTTTGAAGGTATCTATGCTACGGGCTTCAATCATAAAGCGTTTAAATATCTTAAGACACAGGCAACCAGAGCTTCTCAAAGACTTGCAGACGAAAGGGGCGAAGCTCCTGATGTCAGTGGTAGTGGCAGGAGGAACGCTAATCTACTCGCTGTTGCTCCTAATGCTAGTTCTAGTATCATATGTGGTGGTACTTCTCCTTCGATTGAGCCATATCGTGCTAACGTTTATACGCACAAGACTCTCTCAGGTTCTTTCCAAGTTAAGAACAAATACTTAGAAGAAATTTTAAACAACAAAGTATTAAAGAAAGATGAGTTGGCTA
>ENA-UZWW01001846-UZWW01001846.1-metagenome-genome-assembly--contig:-Day-5--50m-contig-1846_pt1 | contig 31050 bp, 23 predicted proteins | sample MGYA00260348_ERZ794908 | MGnify/ENA metagenome assembly ERZ794908
AGAATTGTATTACAATCAATCCTCTCCAGAAATCTCGGATGCTGATTTCGATGCGTTATGGGATGAACTCAAGCAATTAGATCCAGACCACGCAGTGCTCCATGAAGTCGGGCCAGAACCTTTGCCGGGAACGGTCAAGGTCGAGCACCAATTTCCAATGCGTTCCCTCGATAAGGGGACGACCGATGAGGACATTCTCCACTTCGTCAACCAGTCCACATTCGGCGGCACTCGGTACCTTGCCCAACCGAAACTCGACGGTTCGGCTCTGTCGCTCGAATACGTCGCAGGAAACCTGCATCGGGCTGCGACACGAGGAAGTGGTGAGCGCGGCGAAGATGTGACGCTGAATGCAAAGCAAGTGGCGAACATACCAACGCGCCTGAACGTACCAGTCAATTGCCATGTTCGTGGCGAAGTCGTCATGCCATTGGAAGTGTTTGAGAAGAAGTACAAGCACGTATCACCAAACCCGAGAAACCTCTGCTCTGGTGCGCTTCGGCAAAAACATGGGGACGGAAAAGCCAGCGCTTCAGACCTCGTGTTCTGTGCATACGATGTCAAATTCGTGTCCGATTCCCCTGATGCGCAATACGACAGCGAATTGCTCGAATTCTTGAAGCATTCAATTGGAATCGAACCTGCCCCGTGGCATGTCTTCGAATCTTCAACCATTCAACAAGATATGATCGATTACACGCTTGAATGGAGTACGAAACGCCCTGACTATGAGTTTGAGATTGATGGCATTGTGTTCAAGTTGGACGATTTGGCTCAACGCCAACGGCTCGGGTCAACAGCGCACCACCCTCGTTGGGCATTGGCATGGAAATTTCCACCCGAGGAAGCAACCTCGATTCTTCTCGATGTGACCTGGCAAACGGGCCGAACAGGAGCCGTCACTCCCGTAGCAAGAATCGCCCCTCAGTCGGTCGGTGGCGTGACGGTTGAACACACAACCCTGCACAATGTGGGTGAAGTTGAACGCCTCGGTGTCAACATAGGCGACCGTGTGTTGATTGTTCGCCGGGGCGATGTCATTCCCAAAATCGAGGCAAGCCTTGGCCCCGGTTCGCCAGAAGATCTCAACAATCGTAGCCATGCAGATGGGACACCTTTCACCGAAGAGATGCCTCAAATCACAGCGATTGCGGTGCCGAACCAATGCCCAGCATGCCAAGCATCGCTCGAGGCCGATGGAGCGTTCATCCGATGCACCAACATGATGTGTGATGCCCGTACAAGCCGTGCGATTCTCTATTGGTGCCGAAGCCTCGAAATGGATGGAATCGGGGAGAAATTAGTCGACCAATTGCTCCACTTGGATTTGATTCAAACCATTCCAGACCTGTATCGCCTCCAACAAGCAGAATTGGAAAACATCGAGCGAATGGGCGAAAAATCAGCGCTCAATGTCCTCAACGAACTCTCGAAGACAACCTCTCTCAAACTCGGACGTTTCCTTCATGCCATGGGCCTTTCAGGCATTGGTCCTGAACTTGCTACCTCTGTTGCGCAGCGATTCACGACGCTTGATGCAATCATGAAATGGGCAGAAGATGCAATGGCGGAATCCAACTCAGCGGAATTTGGCCCAACTCTCAATGAAAAAGGAAAACCATACGCGGATAATCAAGCCATTCGGGATTTGTGTGAGGTTGACGGCATTGGGAGTAAAGTTGCCATTCTCGTTCGCGACGGCTTGCTGAACAGAAAGGCGATGATCCTCGACTTAGCCTCGCTGATTGAAGTGCTCGACGAGCCAAAACCTGAACAAGGCGGGCCTTTGGCCGGCATGACTCTGTGCCTCACAGGTTCTCTCCAACGCCCACGAAAGGAGGTTCAACTCTCAATCAAGGCGGCAGGCGGTAAAGTCGTCGGCAGCGTCTCCTCTCAACTCGATGTTCTCGTCGCTGGAGAAAAGGCAGGCTCAAAACGGGCAAAGGCGGAGCAATTAGGGGTCACAATTTGGAACGAAGAAGACCTCCTACGGGCATGCGCATCACGGCCAGTCTTTTCCGGTCAGTCTGAGCAATCAGAACAACCACCCCCTCTGGAACCAGAGCAACCGTCAGCACCTGCAGACACTTCGCAAGCCTCGTTAACGGACTTCTAAGACGGGTGTTGAAAGCCTCGTTTGTCCAATCATCAAACCAAAACACTCTCATAGACCACGGCGCAGCAAAATACATGCGTTCTTTCCGAGTCCCCGTTTTGCTCGTGACCCTTCTCTTGCTCTCAGTCGTTCCATTGACTGAAGGAAGTTCCAGTGGCAAGTACAGCCAAAGTTCAGGCTGCACATGCCATTCACAAAGTGGGTCGACCGCAGCCACGGTGTCAATCAGTGGCCACCCCGCTTCCTACACTCCCGGCTCAACATACACATTGACCATCTCCGCCACGGGCGGCGTTTCTGGTACCGATGGCGGCTTTAGCCTCGAGATCAGTCATGGTTCCCTCTCTACCGGGCCCACCTTTTCAGTCAATGTCAACAGTGCAGGAACAAGTGCAACCCACTCCATTACCGGCAGCAATCAGCGAAGTTGGAGCGTCGACTGGACAGCACCATCTGCTGGTACCGGCCAAGCAACCCTTTCGGTAGCAGGCCTTACTGCCGATGGCAGCACGAACAACAACGGCGACCGCTGGGCAACAGCGACCTATCAGGTACCCGAAGCAGGCGCTGCGCCGAACAATGCGCCGACGGCTAGCAATCTCCTCCTCGGCCCGAACGGCGCAACCACCGTCTCGACACTGAGTCTCTCGTACACATACAATGATGCAGACAACGACCCTGAATCTGGGACGACAATCGATTGGTTCAGGGACGGCGTTCAGATCACGAACGCTGGCACAACAGCAGCGTCGTCACTGACTGCTAAACATCAGGAATGGTACGCTGTTGTGACCCCTTCGGATGGGTCGGATGCCGGTACGAGCGTCACAAGCAACACGCTCGTGATTGCCAATACGATTCCTACGGTTGGCTCGCCAACTATTCAGCCGAGCTCCCCTGAATCAGATGACGATCTTTCCTACAGCGCGAGCGCCTCTGATGCAGACCAAGACATCCTCACATACGAGACGCGCTGGTTGCTCGAAGGCTCGGTTATTTCCGATCTTGATAACAGCCAAACAGTTCCTTCATATGCCACGAGGAATGGTGAAAACTGGTCCATGGAACTTCGCGTGGACGACGGCGAAGCGACCTCGGCATGGCAAGCAGCTCAAACAGTGCAAATCGGAAGCGTGGAGCAGAACACACCGCCTGAGGTCGTCACGGTTGACATTTCTCCGCTTACGCCAACGACGACCGATGNNNNTGTACCATCGACCTCGACCGAAAAAGACCAAACTTGGTCTGCCCGAGTTCGAGTGAGCGATGGCAGCGCATGGTCTTCATGGGCCACGACAAGTACGATCACCATTGGAAACACGGCACCAGAAGCAACCTCCCTCGAGGTTTCACAGACGAGCCTTACCACCTTGGAAAGCGCAACCATTTCCATCACTCAATCTGACATTGATGGCGACGTACCTGTTGCTCCGAATGTGGTTTGGCTCAAAGATGGTGTGCACATATCCGCCCTTGATCAAAGCCTCAATCTCCCTTCAGAGCAGACCTCGAAAGGCGAGCAATGGACGGTGCAAGTGCGAGCAAACGATGGCGTGGACCTCAGCGATAACACGCTGACAGCAACGATTGCGATCGTCAACTCGGCACCATCGGCATCCGTTGAATTGAACGATGATGCTTCAAGCCTCAACGAATTGAACGCCACCATTAGCACCACTGACGCAGACGATGATGCAGTCACGTATTCTGTTGATTGGTACAGAAACGGATTCCTCGAGGCCTCACTGGCCAATCAAACATCAGTGCCGGTTGCCTTGCTTGGCCCTGGTCAACTGTGGTCGGCAGAAGTCGTTGCCCACGATGGTGAAACACCCTCTCCTCCAGTTCTTCAGACGGTCACGATTCTGAACATCGCACCCACGGCGGTCATCACGAATCCAACTCCCACCATCTGGATTGGGGAAGTCTTCACGCTCGATGGGAGCGATTCCACCGATGCCGACGGGCGAATCGTCACATTCGCATGGTCTTGGGCAGACACCGCAGGGGGAAGTGGAACCGCCACAGGCGTCACAGCAACATTCACACCAACAACCATCACAACAGTACAACTCACCGTTCAGGATGATTCAGGCGATCAAGCATCGACGACCTTCTCGTTTACGCCAGTCCAAGGCCCCACCATCCAAGAACTGGATTGGTCGTTGAAGGGCCAATTGGTCGATCTCACATGGGCATATGATGGACCAAATGCTAGCTTTAACATCGAGCGAAACGGCATCGTTATCGATTCAGTCACTGACCTACACTATGCCGACACCCCACTTACATCCGGCGACACCGTCTACACCATTCGACCAATGATCGATGGTGTTGCACTGCAGGACGGCGCATCGTCCACCGTGACTGTTCAAGTTCCAGCAACCATCGACTCCACCTCCTCTGAAGGCGGTCTCAGCGGTTCGATTCTCGGCTTTGTTCTGTTGCTCATCGGTGTTGGTGCACTGAGCCTAATTTTCTTGGAAAGGAGGGACTGAACGTGATTAATCAACGCACCAAGGTGATCGTTCTGCTCATTGTTCTTGTTGCCTCGACCACCTTTTCTGCTGCCGAACCCGGGGGCAATGGAGATGGCTTGCGTGATATGCAGTGCGGCGGGGCATGCCATGGTGACGCTGGACAGAACGCTACATCCCTGCTCACCCTTTCAGTCGAATATCCAGAGCATTTTTGGGCTGGACAACCTGCAGAGGTTCGCATCGTCGTCGAAGGCGTTGATGTTGCCCACGATGAACAGTTGATCGGCCTTTTCTTGCTGTCTTCCACCAACGCCAACGGCGATACACCGCTGGAAGATGGGTGGGAAATCCTCTCGAACGGGCAAGGCGGTTCCGGCAATTATGTTGAACGTACGACCGATGGAACGGGTACCATCTTGGAGCACACATGGGTGCTGAGGGCCGATGCTATTGGTGCTAAGACCCTGTATGCAGCCGTGCACCACGCTGATGCAAGCGGGCCATCGCAAGGCAGGCCCTTCTTTGGCGTGTCACAAGGTTTCGAAATCAATGTGGCGTCGGTGCCGGAGGATTTGGCTCGCATTCATGAGGATTTTACGCCCACGACAGCACGGGAAGTTGGTGAAGATCTCACTGTACTGCTTCATACAAAATACACCGATGCAGCACAGGTTGAATGGCGGACTGAGGATGGAGCTGTCATCCAAGCAACTGTTAATTCAACAGAGGCTAATTATTGGAAATTCACATTGCCAGCAGCCATCGCCCCTTCCACAATTGAATGGAGAGCCACCCTTTCTGGCGAGGGACCTTCACAAACCACGCCTTGGTTTGCAGTAAGCGCTCAAATCACGCCGGAAGAGGTTGACGCTTTGCCAATCTATCTCCAAGGCCTTGCGATGGGTTTGGTGCTCTTTGGTGCGGTTTTAGCCATGCAGAGACCCGCCGGAAAAACTGATGAATCCTTGAAAATTTATGATGAAACGCCAACCATCGTAGCCCTTCAGCAAGCAGAAGAGGCAGGCGATTCACACCCCTCGATTGCTCCATTGCCAGAGGGAGGCCTTCCTCCTGGCTGGACCGATGAACAATGGGAATGGTATGGACATGAATACCTCGCAGGCACGTACGGAGATGGACCACAATGATCTCGACAAACACACTGCACGTCGTTGCGACCGAACTTGTTGTTGGCGCCTTTGCACTTTCAGGTGTCGCATTCCTCTTGTGCTTAGCACATCAGTACCTTCCCGCTTCCATCCGTTCTTCATACCGTCCGCTGGATGCAGTGGCTCATTCAGCCATGCTGTTTGGATTGATTGCCACGCCGTTCGCCATTTGGACGGGGCTCTCTTCGGCACCGGGCGGCGAAATGAGCAGCCCAATTCTTGCTAACAAGATGCTGTTTTCGATGAGCGGACTTGGGCTCGCCTCAGGTGTGCTTTTCGCTCGCTGGCGGCTCGGGATGTCTCTATGGGATGAGGCTCGCTCTCGTCTCATACAAGGCGTGTCAGGCTTAGGAGCGGTCGGCTTCATGTTGGTCACCGCCTCGGCAGGTGGGACGTTTTCACGCGGAGAATCATTGTTGGACTGGTTGCACCTTCCGTACGGCGAGGCGTTGCTTATGCCAACGGCACTGAGTGCCATTCTTCTCCTAGTTGGAATCGCATGCACCACAATTGGGCTGCGTTCAAATGCTTAACCGTACATTGAATTGTCTTGAGATGGCTCTGGGAGAGCGGCTCCATCCATCATCGATTTGATTTGGGCCTCAAGGAATTCTGCTTCTTCGATCAGCGGCTGGTGAGGCAGATCAATAGCGGGCAGGTATGCATTCAAGTGTTCAATGAGGGTTGCGGCAGCGCGGGCGTCTGGGAAGCGAGGGTCCGCCTCTACCATGATGGACATGAGATCGAGGCCTCGGCGACGGGCTTCGCTCAAAATCGCTGCATTGATGCCTTTGATGACGCCCTGGTTGAGCAACGGAATGTTGAGTTCCTTGAGCATCCCACGGACCTTTTCATTCGCACCGATACCGACGACGTCCACGCCTTCAGTGTCTTCATATTCAATCGAAGGTTCTGAACCATTGAGGCTTCCTTTCATGCCTTCCTTAGCGAATGCATCGATGACAACGCCTGCTACAATGTTGTTTTCTCTTGACCATTCAAACATCGCCCAAACGATGTCGTTAATGAGCGGTTCCGGGATGACGAGTTCGCTCATTAGCAAAATGACTTGATCGCATCCATCAATCGTGCATTGTGGTTTTCCTGCATAGGCTCGAATGACCGGAAGCGGCTCACCATCGTTGACGAGGGTGATGACCGGCAAGCGATTGTCGACAACGGCACCAACGAATTCTAGATCGAGATGATCGATTAAGAAGTGAGCGACCACACTCGAGACCATGCCGATGCTTGGGAAACATGCTACAACAAGAGCATTTTCTGTGTTAACATCTTTTGTTATGCGGACCTTTGGACCTTCCATGCCTTCTACACACTTCCTCTTCTGTATCAACACTTTGCCTTCATAAGATGGAGCCGGTGGCTTCATGTTCGTTGAGGATAAGCACACGGCATGGCCGATGAAGCACGACCGCACATGCTTTCACCGTCCGCATGGAATCGGTACGAGACCTGCCCTCGGATGTATTGGTTGAGCCGTCAAGGCTTGCCAAGAAAAGCCGGTATGGCGGCATCGGTCGGCACAGCGGTCCACGCCTCGATTGAAGATTTACTTCAAATCGACATCACAGGTAAGCAGGATTCAGAAAGTGGTTGGCTCGTTGAAGAGGCCGAACGCATTCTCAAGCGCCGATGGGAAGAGGAGAAAGCCACATTCATGGCCACACCTCGACGGCCAAAATGGAAGGAAGAGAAGTGGAAGGACGCGCTTCAACATCAGCGAGGTGGCATCATCATGCTGCTCGATCATGTCGGCGTCCGAGGCCTTGATCACAACAGAATCACCGCTGCGCTATGGCGTCGAATCCAATCGACGGCCATCGCAGTTGAAGGTGAATTGAAAACCTCAGATGGCCGTTTGATGGGCCGCCTTGACCTGCTCATGGCCGACCTTGGAGACGATGGACAACCGAAAGGCTGGCTCGTCGCTGACCTGAAAACGGGACGAATTCCCGACGGTGAACTCAAAGTTGACGTCAACCGTCAATTGAGAATGTACAGGGACATTCTTCTTGCCAATAATCCAGATGCGCCTCCGGTGCGAACTGAAGGCTGGTACACACATGACGCTTCAAAATGGGCTGCGCTTGGGGACAATGTGCTCGAAGATGCCTATGCTGCTTGGCAAGCGACGGTTCCAACGCCCATGCCTATGGAGCCGACAGTTGGCGATGCTTCGTGCGGTGGGTTTTGTGATTGGAAAGCTTGGTGCCCGCATTGGTGGCAATGGCGACACGAGAATGGCACGCTTCACAAAAGTGATTTCTCGGACGCAGTTGTGCTTTTACACGAATTTGATCCATCTTCGGGTGCAGCCGTGCTCGAATTATGCGAGCCGCTCAATGCAGAAGGCCGCGCCGTTCCAACTGGAGTCCAACAGTCGGCTAAATTTACCGACAGAGGGAAAGAGGCACTCCAGGAAACCCTTGCCTCCGGTCATCAAGGGGCTTTGTTCCTTGGCTCGATCATGACGCAGAACAGGGTATGGCGTATCGGGCACTGGTGTGATGTCTTGCCTTGGTCACCAATGCCGGATGGCGTTGAGCATCACAGATAATCCGGTTGTCGTTGCTACGGGACAGCGAAAGAGGTTATCGAACACCGTCGAGGTAAACCCTGACTTTCTCACGCGCCTCTTCATCTTCGATGCCTTTTGGAGAGAGCAACCAATGGATGTAGCGAGGGTCTTCAAACTGCACTTCGCTCAAGTGGCGGCCTTTGTGCCGTCCAAAGGCGAGCACCATGTGTCCATCGTCAATGCGGATTTTTCCAAGCGAATCCACCGGTTCGAGATCGCCCAAGCCACGGCCAAGTTCGGAAGAATCTGAAGCGACGGTGCCATGCACAGCCCACCGCTCAATTTCTTCGATGGACTTCCTAAACGAAGGGGCGTGATCAACAGACAGCCGCCAGAACAGCAACATTGAGGCCGCAGCGTCAGCTGCCGCTGTGTGGGCGTCTTTGAGGGCAATCCCATGTCGAGTGCATTGAGCCCCAAGGCCATGAGGCCGGCCTATTTTCAGCCGCCTTACCAATTCGTATGTGTCCATAATCGCCTTTGGTTTCGGGGTTCTTTTTCCCAATCGTAAGTACTCGCTTTCAAGCATTCTCATGTCAAATTTTCGAACGTTATGACCGACGATAATGGCGCCTTCAATCAATTCAGCAACCTCATCAGCCACCGTTGAGAAATCCCCTTTCGAGCGCACATCGTGATCATAAATGCCGTGAACGCCACTGGCTCCAGCTGGAATTGGACGGCGAGGGTTTACCAAACGCTCGTAATGCACCTCGCCACCGGTTTCATCAGCCCCAATCAGGGCAAGTTGGACGATACGGTCGTATTGCGTGGATACCCCGGTGGTCTCTAAATCGAAAGCGAGCACTCGCTCGCCATCAAAGACATCAGGGGCCATGACAGGTCGACATCGCTGTCCCTCTTTCAACATCACCGTGCTCGAATCATGTGATTTGCGTCGGTTTAACAGTCTTTTCAATCTCCTATCGATACCTACGGCGGTCTTTGAAATCCCTTTGAACCCCGATGCAGGTTATGCCAACCCCCCCAAGCGTTAGAAAGGGCGGGCGATTCCTCTCACTTATGTCGAGCACACAAGGGCCCTATCGGGTTGGTTTCGTGATGCTCGCGGCCCTCGTGATGGCGACCACATCACTCGCAGGTTGTACAGGTGTTTTGGACACAACGGTTGACCCACGAGCCTCCCTCAACGCCTACCCTCTCCAAATCCAAGAAGGAGAAACCGTGACGTTTGACGCTCGTGATTCCGATGCCGTTGAAGGCGTCATCACCACCTACGAATGGGACTTTGGAGACGGACAAGCCTCTGAAACGATCTCTGGATTTACTTCACACACGTACGCCTCATTCGGGGTCTTCAACGCTCAATTAACCATTACAAACGACCAAGGCGGCACCGACGACATCACCACCATCGTCTTCGTCAACGGCGCCCCACAACTGAATCTCACGTTCCCTGAATCGATTCGTTCAGGCGATTCCGCCCTGCTTGACGCAAGTGATAGTTACGATCCGGAAGGAAAGGACCTCATGTTTGAATGGGATCTTGATTGGAGCGAGGACAGTGATAAAGATGGCGACCCGCGCAACGATGTCGATGCGACAACAGACACTGTGCTGGTACCAACAAACACATCAGGAACCATCACTGGAAGCATCTTTTTGGATGACGGAAACGGCGCAACGGCCCAAGAAGTGTTCAAACTTGAAATCATGACACGTCGCTATGAAGTGACATGGGAAACAGTGGAAGTCGAATACTCCTGGGATGAGTACCTTGACCAAGGCGAGGAATGGCAAGGCAACATTACACCTGGGGTTCAAGGCAGGATCCTCGATTACGAGGGAATCCTCACCCTCGCTCAAGATGTGATTGCTCCTCAAGACAACTTCACCCTCAATCTGTACATCGTCGATGATAATTACAAGCGCACTGACCAAACGGCAGGCGAGAACATTACCTCAAACGAATCTGCCACAGCAACTTTGGCCGACGACGGTTTGAACAGATTTGGAGAAGATGGCATCTTTGATTCAGACTCGGCAGAGGATCTCATGGAATTTTTACTGTCAAATCCGAGCGCTCGTTCGGGTCAAGGCGATTGGGTGTGGACGGTTGTTGCACAACAAGCAGATCCGGACCCACTGTTCGCCGGAGCACCCGACCCCGATCCAGGCAACGATTGGACGCTGACTGTGGTGGTCAAGATTCATGTCCCGCAACTTGTAGAAATTGCCTACGAGTGACCACTTTGCTGAATGGAAAGGCGTATCAATACCAGACCCTTCGGATGAGTTGATTGCCATGGTCGATACTGTTGAAATCAGCCGAGTCAACATCCGAGATTCCCTGTCCGTCGATGTTTCAGTGTGGATGAATCATCCAAACGATATGGACTTCAGGCCCACACTTTCCGTTTCTGGAAAGACCTTCACAATCTCAAGCATCACCGATGGATCGACGCTTGCAACCATCGATTTAGATGAAGAGCAATTGGAAGCCGTCGTCCGAGATGAAGCAGCAGAGTTGAGGGTCAAGTTCCAAGTTCGTGGCATGCACGGCGAACTGAAAACAATCCACCCAATCATTGCAGATGGAAAAGCCAAGAAACTTGCCACTGCGAATTGGAAAACCACGCAAAAAGTCATTTTTGACTGATTTTCGGCCGTTTTTTAAGCTGGGACTGCCACCGTTTCTTTCATATCGGTTCAATGCGATTTTCTCGCTATGCCACCACGCAGAGAGGGAAAAGGTTCCCAGAAACGAGCACGCTTTGAACGCCTTAAGATTGAGATCATGCGCTTTGTGGGCGCGAACCCTGGGTGTTCAGCACAATCCATTGTCGCCTGTCTTTCCAATGACAAGTCCATGAGAAATCACGGGCTAACGCCTCGCAAAGTTGGCTTCTTTATCCCTCGTCATCTTGGCGATCGACTTGAGTGGTGGCAAGATCACCGGGCAGGACGACGTGTCTATGGAGAACTTGGTTGCGATCAAGCACCACAAAAACGCTGACCCTGGCACAGAAAATGGGGTCGCGCTCATGTACGGTGGGTGGCCCCCATTGGTCATGGCAGGACCGGTCGCAGCCTACTTCGACTTGGATGGAACCCTTTTGGACGCCTCGAGTGAGAAGACCCTCGCTGCAGAACTCAGCAAGCGCCGTCCATGGCGAATCCCAGTTGGAGCAGTCAGTTGGACGCTTGGCTTCATCGGAAACCTCCTGAGGGGGCGAGCAGTGTATGATGCCGCTCGAAACAGAGGCCATTTTTCCCTTGCTTCATGGCACGTCCTTGAGTCCTATTCAACCCGCCTTGCGCAGGAAAAATTAGCTCCGAGGGTGACGGATGAGGCCAAAGAAAAATTGGAATGGCATCGAAGTCAAGGCCACCGTCTTGTGCTCGTCACAGCAACGATCGCCCCAATGGCCGAAGCAATGGCCGAAGTGCTTGGAATGGATGCTGTCTATGGATGCGGCCCTGAAGTTCGAGAAGGTCTCTTGAGCGGTTCAGAGCGTGGATGGTCGGTTCCTCGTCGGAAGGGGAAGGTCTCTGTCGTCGAAGCTGATGCCCGAGAAAACGGCCACGATTTAACAGCCTGCTATGGATATGGTAACACGATGGCAGATTCCTGGTTCATGCGAATCACCGGCAACCCCGTGGCCATCAACCCCGAGGGTTCACTAATCCGTCATGCGAAGGAGCATGAATGGCCATGCCATGAATGGCGAATTTGAGGCAAAGCGTTCGCAAGGAACAGAGAAGAGCGGCCCCACCGCGATTCGAACACGGGTTGCTGGCTCCGCAAGCCGGCGTGATATCCAAGCTACACTATGGGGCCTTGGTGTTCGGTCCACCGACCGCTTGGATATAAGCGCAACGGGTTGCCTTTTGGTGGAACCAAACGTTGCCATAAGCAAGCCTTCTTCACGCCCAACCCTTTCGCTGTAGCATGGCCGTTGAACTGTCCCGAAGGGTCGATTACCCAATGTTGGATGGTGCAAACATCGCCTACTACCCGCGCATCTTTGACTTAGCACACCGTTTTTTTGAAGAAGCATGGGAGCCAATGTGCGGCGTTTCCTACCCTGTGATGATCAACGAACGAAAGATCGGTTTCCCAGTCGTTCATGTTGAAACAGACTTCATTACTCCACTGCGGTATGGCGACACGATTCATGCCACACTCGCCATTGAGCGCATCGGCACATCCTCGTGCACCTGGAGATATCATCTTCACAATCAAAATGGGACCTTGCTTTGGACAAGCAGTCAAGTCACCGTATGCGTCAACATGGACACCCTCGAATCGCAACCAATTCCAGACGACCTCCGTCAAGGGTTGCAGAAGCATGTGTTGGAGGCCGAAGCATGAGCGACCTCGATCTTGGGTTCTCAATGCGAATGGATGACGACGCTGCCGTGCCGGCCGCTCCCGTCGACATGTTTGCCGTTCGCCCCGACACCAAAGGGCCGAAAACAGTCGCCGTCCTTGTGTTTCTTGGTGCGCTTCTTCTGGCCTTTCAGGCGTATGGGGATTACCAACTCCACAGTGCAGAAGACCTTTCAGAGGGCGAAATCGACACCCTCCTGCAAACGCCAAACAGTCAAGCTGGTGATGAGGACGAAGTGACGGTTGAGCAATACCAAGAATTTCACGACGCTGCACGTGAAAGCGGCGGCTACCTCTTGAGGGCAGTTGGACTTGGCATTGCAGTTTCCCTGATGTTCACCGGGTCAATCCTTCTGTTCCGCCTTAAACCATTAGGGGCATGGTTGAATGTTTCAGGGGCCGTCATTGGCCTTGGCTCAGGCGTCATCGGAAGTTGGTTGGTTGGGGGGGCTGCAACGGCGAACCTCGCAGGGCCGCTTCTTCTTACCTACGAGATTTTGATGTATTTCTGTGGCGTGTGCATGTTCACTTGCATCGGCTTGGCTGCACTTCCGCTTTTGAACGCACGAGCCCGCCTTGCGCTGTATCCGAATCCGGAAGTCGGGCTTGTGGCTGATCAGGAAGAGTAAGTTCACTCATCGGAGGGGCGTGGCCATTTCTTGGCGAGCGCCTTTTCCAATCCCTCGTCCATTGTAGCGTTCCACCAATCACTTCCTTGCCAGATGGCGTACTTGCCGCGTATGCCACGTAGGTCGGCACCAGCGAATTTACAATTTCTGAAATTCGAAAGGTTTAGGCGCGCCTTGCGAAGGTCCGCACCACGAAAATCCGCACCATCAAAGGCCGATTTCATCAGGTCTGCCTCGTACATCGAAGCTTTCCGAAAATCACAGTTGGAGAAGTCCCCTTCAGTAAGATCCGTACCGTCGAGAATCCCTCTTCGAAAATTGGAACCGGCATGGCGTCCTTTCCGTAGGATTTCTTTCGCATGGTTCTGAAATGACCAATCAAGGACAACAGCTTCACCCTCACCAGTTGATTCACGGGGGTCGTCGTTTCCCCCACCGGACATGACCATGATTACACCTCAGGCAGTGGATCGTTTGTCAAGGTGCGCCCTTCCTTCTTCGGTAAGGTGGGCAAAACGGTTCTTATCTTCTTTCCCGGGAGGGATCATCAAGAAGTTGCGTTCCCTCAAACGATTTAGGTAGAGAGAAAGGTTGCCGGGTGGCGCAATTTTAGCGTCTTCAAACAATTGATTGATGACTCTGGGGGGGCTATCATCGACGCCTTCAACGCCACGAAGGTAGTGGATTGCGCCCAAGACTTGGTCGGGTTTTCGCTCAAGCGAGCATGTGTCGAGGAGCACTCTGAACGCTGAACCACGTTCAGGAAGACCCTTTTCCTTTGCAGCGGAAACTGCGGCCTCAAGCGCATCGCTTCTGGCTTGTGCAAGTCGTCCGAGCATGATTGTCCACGTGTCGTCTTGGCGGTGGAGAAGCAATTGCTCCTCGACTTCCATAGCGGCTCCTTCAAGGTCGATTTCGATGTCACCGGCAATGACAGAAATTTTTGTGGTCGCTTCCAAGGTGTTCCCTCAAATGTTAGTTCTATCCTGTGTACTATAACCCTTTAGAATTCTCGTCAACATACACACACGGCCGAATCGACAGAAGAACACGACTTTTTCCCGAATACTCTCTCACTTCGCCGTAAGGAACTTGAAGGGTGCCCACCCACCATCGCCTCGTGAACACCATGGAACACCCGAACCGCACCGGACCATTCCTGCTCGTCCTCCTCCTCCTTTTCCAAACAGTGGCACTCATGCCGGCTGCTGCAAATCCGACAAGCGGCACTGTGAGTACCTTTGACGGCGGGCAAGCCAGTCCGACGCTCACCTTGACGGGGGGGCAGGTCGATACATCCCTCGGCATTGAAGTTCCAAGGAACGTCACCTTCGATTCAGCTTCCTTTTTGGTGAGCGCTAAAGATGAAGTCGCAACACCGGGACAGGTGTACATTGACATCGGTCAGGACGGCGTCAAAGAATGGGCCTTTGAAGGGCCTGGTTACGGTGACCTCGGTCATCAGAATTCCTTCTTCAACGGCAACTCATCGGTCGATTTCCGTTCCACAGGTATGGTCAGCTCTCCACAAGTCTTCTTGCCGTTTGGAGCGTCGATTGATTCAGCTGAAGTGAATGCCTCCTTCGCTCCTGATGTCAATGGTGGATTGCTGCCAATTGGTGCAGTGAACGACTACACCTCAGGAGATGTGGACAACGATACGTTGCCTGAAGTGGTGGTGCTTTCGAGTGATTCCTCCACCACAGGTTTCAACTCCGCCCTCATGATTGTCGATTGGACGCTAAACGCTGGGTTGAACACCTCTTCATGGGTTCAAACATGCGCTGGCTCTTCCGAAGTCGCTACGGGTGATTTCAACGGGGACGGCCATGATGATTTGGTTGCCTTTGCGTATGGCTCTGACCTTGCGTGCGTGCACATCATGAACGCCACAACAGGCGCAATCGGCGCAGCACAAGGAATTTCTCTTTACAGCAACAGCATTTCAGCCTCTGTCGGTGACTTCGATTTGGACGGTTACGCCGACCTCGTATCGATCCACTCAGGCGGCACATTTGCTCTGCGCACCTACAACAGCAAAACAAGCAGTTTCGCAGCCAATCTTACGCACACGGTGAACATGAACGGTACAACTTCTGCTACAACACTCAGTTTCTTGACTGCGGGTGTCTTTGCCAACAATTCCACAACGTACAGTGCGGTTGTAACGGATTTATTCGACCACAGCACGCCCTTGAGTTGGGTGAACGCCAGTGGCATCACTGAAAACCCGAACCATTTCGACGGTTTGGGTTCACAACCAATTGCAGGGGACATAGATGGCGATGGCGATATCGACTTTATTGGTGCAAATCAACAGGGTTACACGATTGCCCTGAACACAGGCTTCCAATGGAACGCTAGCAATAATTTGGCAACGAATGATCTCGCTTCTGCGAGCGCACTCACCAATGCTTCAGTGTTCGATCACGATGGCGACGGCGTGAATTCGCTTATTGTACCATACCCAGGCGCAACCGATGGAAATTCGCAAACCATCGATGGAAATTTGACAGCTTATTTTTTGAATTCAACCGAAATTGGAATCGTCTCGTCGGTGGTCCAACCATGGTCGATTCCTAGAAATGCCCTTGGAGTTGACATGAACGGTGATGGCCTGCTTGAACACGTTGTTCCAGCAGGTGACAGCAGCCCCGGTCTGTTCATTGGTGCTTGGAATCAAATCGCAATGGACATCGACAGCGATGGACAAGATGACCTCGGTGTCGAAGGCTATGCGGGCGATGCAGCGTACGGCATGGAACCACTGTACCTTCTCGACCCATTAGGCAACATGACCTCAAGACTCTCGCCATTGATGAATGCGTTGCCATACAACGCAGATGGCTATGGCGTGCGCCTCTCCAGTGTCAGTTTTGCATTCTCAAACACGGCTGATGGAACCTTCAACCTCTCTTCGATGGACATCGGCTACGATGCAGACTTCATCGTTGAGAACAATCCGTTTTCGGCAGGAAACCTGACCAACATCATCAACCAACAACAAACGGCAGGTGTTGGTAACTTTGTCGTCACCCTTCCCGTGAATTCAACGCTCTCTGGTGTCTTTGCCGTGTCCGGGCTCGTTGCTCAATACAGCCCCGGTGCACCGAACATTTCGCTGCCTCCAACGCCCCTCGTTTCCGTGACTGAATTAACTTCAGATCGTGTTCAACTTGAATGGCAAGACATGATTGATTTCGGTGAAGACCTGATTGAATTCGAAGTGTTTAGAGCAGCCCCCGGTGTTCCGTTCGACTTGACATCGTCCTACACAACATCAGGCGCCAATACGACGGTTGATGGCGACGTCGAGCATGGAACCTCGTATGTGTATGGAGTTCGCTCGCTTCATTCCTATGGAGTGACGAGCAACATGTCTGCCCCCCTATCGGTCACCGTCCCGTTCCCGGCTCCCCCGGCTGCAGTGACAGGGTTCAACTTCGTCGACACCCCTGGTGACGAGGGTGGGTCGCTCGATATTTCTTGGAATATTTCCATCGATGGCGCCATCGAATACGGGGTCTATCTCGAAACCCAAGCGATTGAAACAATTGACGCATTGCAACCCATTGCCACCATTGCCCACTCGACTGAAAACCCAATCATGGCTCTTTCAACGATCGATGAAGGCCTCACAGTCGTTGACGGTACAGATTACTATGCTGCGGTCGTGGCGTTCGATGAGTATGGAAACGCAACCACTTCCTTCAGTGCCCTCGGACCCGTAATCTCTCTCAATAATTCCCAACGCACGGCGCTGATTGAGTACGATCTTTCGACCTCAAGCACGTACGACGATGGTGGGTTTGGCCTGAGCGCGCTTGATTCCTTGCACCTCAACATCACCTTGACTGCAGACGGTGTACCACTTGAAGGGGAATTCGTCAGCCTCACCATCGAAGCATCAGGTGTCGATGTTGAACTCTCTGGAACGACAGACTCATCAGGAGTATGGCAAGCCATCGAAGCAGAAGACCTGACCGAACTCGGTGGGACGTTCACCACCTTCTTTGACAGCGTCTCGATGACGATCGAATACCTCGGCACGACTGGATCGCCAATCATGCAACCGGTTGGACCTGCGAACTTGACCATCCAAGGCCTTGGACTCCTGCGAGCAGAGGTTACCACGTCAGGGACTCAACTCAATATCGACGATGCAGGTGTCTTCGAACTCGAAGTGAACATCGTTGCTGAATTGCCAACTCAGAACACATACCTCGAGGGCCTTGTCTACACATGGGAACAAAAGGATGCGAGCGGTAATGTCACCAGCACTGGCGATGTGGAGGTCAAAGGTGGGCAAATCATCCTCTCAGGAACGGCCAATGCGACCGACACGCTTGTCCTCACTTCCGATGCTTCAAAGTCGTGGATTATTCCTTCAACGAACCCACTCATCTTCACCTTCACCGGTGGCCCAGATACGGGCTCCAATCAAACCACAGATGGCAACGGTACGAACGACACCAATACCACACAAGAGCCCACATTCCCAGATGCCACCCTACCAGGCACTGTTGATTGTGGAACAGCGACGTACCCTTGGATTGACGACGGCACCGATGCCCCCATCACGTGCACCATCACCAATCCGAATCCGTTTGATGTGCTCCTTGGGTTCTCTTGGAAGGGCATTTCAGACACAACTTCTCCGTTGACCTTTGAGGCGCCTTTTGGCGTGGGCGGTGCGCCGATGCTCACCATTTCTGCGGAGGCCTCAATTCAAGTGGAATTCTCGCCGGTCCGTAATGGGCCATCCGATGGTTTGTTCCCCGGAATTCAAGGCGTAGGATACGTCGTTTTCCTCTCATGCTCTGAACTCGGCGGAGCCAATCAGTGTGATTCCATGACCACGCCCACAGCAAGCACAGAAGGTGAATTGCAATGGACACTTGGCGAAGCACCAGAAGTTGACGCCCCAGCCGACACCGATTCAGATGGCACCAAGGGCAATGCCCCGCTCATCATTGGAAGCATCATTGGGGTGCTTGCGCTCATCGCAGGTGGAGCCGGCGTCATCCTGTTGCGAAAGTCTGACGATGAAGACGATGATTGGTACGCAGAATCAATCGATGACGTTGAACCTGAAATCATCGAAAAACCAACCAAGCCAACCAGTAAGTCACTCGATCAGTTGCACGATGAAGGACGGTCGCTTGACGACGTCGATGGTCCGAAAGACCACCGCCCCAGCCTCTTCGATGAATTCGACAACAACACGGTCGACTCTTATGACGAGACAGAAGTCGAAGAACTTGAGGAAGCACTCGAAGAGGAAGAAACAAGCGAGGAAGGCGAAGAAGACGACGGCATCAGTGTCGATGAAAATGGCACTGAGTGGTGGGAAGATGAGGAAGGCGTTTGGTGGTACCGAGAAGAAGGCTGGGAAGACTGGGCTGTTTGGGAAGACTAAACCCCATCGTAGGTCTTTTCATAGAGCCATTGTCACCCACAGCACGGAGGCCGTTTCATGGAGCATGAGTTCAAGGGGTACGCACTTGTTTTGCAAGACGGCGCAGATCCACGAACTGGTGGTGTTGCCATCGCAGGTTTCACGACAGCTGGAATGGTTGGTGTCATCGCTGCCTCACACATCATCAAGACACTCAAAATGCGGCAACTGGGGACAGTTCTTAATGCGGAGTTTCCTGCGGTTGCGCTCATCCACAACGAGGTTCCAAAACACCCCGTGCGTGTCTATCAAGGTGACGGAATCGGCGTCTTTACTTCTGAAATCCAGTTCAAGAATGAACAAGACATCATGTTCGCATCAACGGTGTTGGAGTGGTTCACGAAGGGCAATTTCGATCGCCTCATCATCATCGATGGATTGGTTGCATCTGGTGATGTGACAACGGGCCAATTGTTTGGTGTTGGCTCTTCCGAAGCAGCCCGTGCCCGGCTTCGTAATTCCGGAATCGAACCAATTCAACAAGGCATTGTGGCCGGAATTACAGGCTTCTTACTCGGTGAAGGGGACCGACTTGGCATCGATGTCACCGCCCTCCTTGCAGAAGCCAGCCCGCTTTACCCCGATGCTCGCGCTGCGGCTCTTGCTGTGGAAGCGATTGGTGAGTTGACCGGCATCGAAATTCCGCTAACCGAACTCCTCGAAAACGCACAGACCATCGAATCGAGCGTTCAAGAAGTGATTGAAAATTCAAGGACAATGCTCCCCGGTCCTGAAATTGATGTGTTGGATGACCCATCACGCGACCCTTCAGTCGGTTGAATCACGAGCGTTCTTTACTGCTTGAATCACATCGTTAAACGGTGCATCGGTCACAAGCATTGGTTCCAAATCCGGGTATCGAGCTGCAGCATGGCCCATTTCGGTGATCGATTCGAGCAGTTTTTCCATTTTCGGCGCCCCTCCCACGCCAGCCAAACGGGGCAATGCATCGAGGTTGAGCAGCAAATGCTCCCTGCTCATGAGGTCGGCCGCTTGTGCAATGTAGCGCACGCTTCTGCGTAATTCTCGTCCTGAGTATTCGATGTCATCATCGCCCCATACCAAGCCAGCTTTCTGGTACTCTGTGATTTCTTCAGCGCTCGGTGCACACAATTCCAAGGCACGCGCCTCTGTCATTCGGCCTGCGATGTCTTTGTGCCACATTGGTCCAATCCACAACGGGCCGCTCGCCTTTGGCAATTGCTCAGGTGTTGGGTGCTGAACGAATTGATAGGGGGCTCCGTCGGTTCTCACTCGCCATCCAATCGATTTGCCAATCGCAGTGGCTTCTGATTTACTTGTTTTGACCAGCAACGAGATTCGAACATGATGGCCATCAAACAAGGCAAGGAGGGGCGTGACAACCTTGTCGAGTCTTGCAGCGGTTGTGGCAACCGTCCCCAGCAACAACCTCACTGCATCGTCATGAGCGTACTCATCAACGATTCCTTTGGCCTGGTAACGTCGTGCTTGACTCGAGGCTGAAGAACCAGTCAGTGCAGCGGTATCGGTGGCCGTTACTTCCAGCACCCCGGTGCGTGAAAGACTCTGCAAGGCAGCATCAAGGAATTGAATTGGTGAGCCAAACGGATCCAAATCCACCCATTGATAGGCTGCATCAACCATGGCCATTCGGGCATCAAGGCGTTGAAAGTGGAGTCCATTGTCGAACACCGCAGAGGATTTCTGGCCGTGACGATCGTCTTCAGCCTCGTGTTCGACTGGCGTCGAAGGTGGGTGAAGTTCGTGAGATGTTGCAGCCCATGCAAGTGCGAATTCGTCCAAGTCGTTGGCAGTGATGCGCAGTCGCTGTTGAAGCGGTCCGGGAACTTCATTTCGCCAGCGTCGAATGCGAACACCTGTTGCGCACAATGCATCGAGTGCACGAACGGGACGACCAGATTTGACCAACCAGTCGTGTTCAAGCGCGTCCGCCAACAACATCACACTGCGCGTTCGAGCCGGGGCCATTGCTGGATTGAGGAACCCAGGCCCTGTGCGTTTGGCAGGACCTCTCGGCATGTGAGTGGGGCGCTCTTGTTCCTCTTGCATGTGGACAAGGGTGCGCCCTTCGAGCCATACATGACCGGGCCAACCAGGAGGATGTTTACCCCGTTGCTCACCCTCGCCCATGCCCCTCGGTGACACTGCTCATTGAAGACCGCACCGATGGACAAAGGTATGGTCGTCACAATTCAGTTAAAGATGCGACACTTGGTGTGAAAATACACACTAAGGCTTATACCGCATCCGCTGTCCTAGCGTTAGTTATGTCCTTATTGAAGTCCAATAAAGCGATGCTTGCAGCCGGCCTAATGTTCCTCATCCTAAACCTCGCAGTTTTGGCACCACTCTCGACCGGGGGCGTCCAAGACGCAGTCGACACAACATTTGCGACCTACACAAAAGACACAGCATGTGCCAACGATGATTGTACGGAAGCGGAGGCCGATTGGGCAGTTTCTACTTCCCAGCGAGACTATTCCGCTTGGTCAATATCAAATCTTGACGATATGATGGCCAACGGTTCAGAACCGGAGTATGAAGAGGTTGGACCATTTACCTATGATATTACCAAGACGAACACTATTACTGGCTATGATAAAACAAACGGTACTCTCACATACACTCAAGTCAAGTCACATCAGTGCGCTGCAGATAGCGCAAACCCATGTGACACTCCTGTAACTCAAATCAATATTGGATTCCAACCACAGGTGATCGGCGCAACAGGAATGGCCATTAACGGAATTATGGACTTGACCAAAGTCGCATTCTCAGCCGGTATGATGGGTAACGATTTGGAAAACATGCAAGCAGGTACTGCAACAGCAGCAACAATTTCAGCACAAATTGCTGGAGCGGCGGCACTAATGAATGCTTCAGGGGTACCTCAAGAAACTGCAGATGGAATGGCTCCAGCGGCTGTCGCCAATGGATGGTTCGATGCATTTGATGCTTACTTCGCTGCAATGAATATTTCAGGGTACAATAACATGTCAGGCATGGGTGAAACAATCAGTTATTCACAAGCCATGGGAGGACAGATGGCAAATTTCACAGATATGTCGTATGCTATGGACTCAGCAATGATGCCAACAGGTGAATCTGCAGCATTGACTGGAGGACTTGGTGTTCTCTTGCTCGCAGGACATTGTTCCGCATATGCTACTGCTGATTACGCAGGAATCATGGCAGATGCAGCCAATGGTTTCGCCAATGTAGGTACAATGCAACGTGCAACCATTTGGGGATACATGGCCATGGCCGATGCAACAACTCCAGACTTCAACACCACAATCGCTCGAGATCATGCAGCGTGCTACGGTGTTGGAGGGACGTTCCTTACCAATGGCGGCGGCGATGCAACATGGTTTGCAACACCTGAAACCTCTGTAAATGCATCATCCCGGTTTGCAAACCTCGGTATTACGATTGACAACATGGTTGCAATGAATTTACTCTTCGCAGGACAAGGCACAGATACTCCAACAGGTCTTCTTGCTAGCAATGCAGAACAAACTGCATTCGGACTTGCCACGTTCATGCAAATGGATGCGGCTTCAGCAATGACCGCATTCAATCTTGACGCTACTCAATATGGAGCTATTGCAATGTGGGCTGGTGCTTGGCTAACCGATGTTAGCAGTTTGCCTATGGTTCTCAAAGGTGGCTCAGGGGACATGACGGCCTCCCTCTTCGTCAACACAACCTTTGGCGCAGCAGACCCGATCAATGGAGGTTACCTAACCAACAGCCTGAACTTAGGCGGTGCATGGGGGATTATCGGTGAATCCTTTGGCGCTCCAGCAGTTGAGTTGACCGCTGCACAATCAGGAAACCTTCTCTACGGCCCACTTGGACTCACAACTTCAGCAGGAGCGACAATATTCCTCTACGGTGAATTATCAGGACAAACACCTCCAATCGATTTCACCACAATGCAGGCTGGACCACAAATGGAATGGAATGCTTCAACGATTGCAGCACTGTACGGAATCGATGTAAATGCAGCAAGCGCAGTTCGCGCTTTGATGATGGGTCCAATCTATGGTGAAACACCAGAATCCTTCGTACCAGGATACTTGATGAGTACATTTGGAACAACTCAGTATTTGGAGCAACCTGTGAGTGCATGGCTCTTTGGATGGCACGATCCAGTTAGCGCGTTCCTTGCTTCAGGAAACCCAATGGACATGACCGTTGGATGGGCTTCTCTCGATACCAACGAAACATACTACGGTTCAGACGGAGTTCTCAATGGTGACGGAACCTCATACACCATTTGCACTGGAGAGGTAGAAGGATGCGACAAAGGAGAGTCAGTGCTCGAAGACGGTTCCAATGAATTGCCATGGCATAACACCAGAATGGCTGCAGCAACCTTTGGATTGATTGGAGTTGAATACCTCGATGGTGCAACCGGCGGATTCCTTACAGGAACTGACGACAAGGTCGATGTGTCAGGTTATGCAGTCGTTCCAGTTACCTGTGACGCAACAGGTACCGTTGAAAATATTCCTGTGGATATCTGTACTGCATCTGTTGAAGCAACAACACGTTCCATTCAAGCAAAGAACTTGCAGACCTTCACGTTGCTCGATGCAACACCGAGCGCTCTACCAATTTTCTTGGGCAGTGATATTACATTGAAGAGTGAACAACTGTCTGGCTTGATTATTGCTGGCGAATCGACAACAACATTCTACTTGGACACCCGTCAAAACACAAACATGACAACAGCTCCACAAATGTCTGATTTGACAAAGGTTTTCACAATCAAGTCATCATCGATGATCGGTGCTGAAGATGCCGATACCATGGAAAGTTCAATTGTGACCAATCAAGAAACGCTGGGATACTGGACAAACTTCGATCACCCAGTGGATTTCATCACGGTCATGTTCTACATCTTGGCCATTGGCGCTCTTGCAAACGGTGTTCTCCTCATGGGTTCAGAAGATGAAACCGATGAAGCAATGAAGGCCGAAGCATCTCCTGCAGACGAAGAATCCTCGGAAGAGGCTTCTGAAGCAACCGAGTGAACTTCATTCGCACAGCATTGATTGAATTGGGACAACAGTCCCAAGAAGCCCCCTATGTGGCCTCAGTAATGGGTGAATTCCACGCCTTCAATGGCGTGGGTCACTTTGTGGCCTGCGTCGTTAACGGAGCCGATGATGGCAACGCCTTGCATGCGTTGGCCTAACCACTCACAGATGGTCTCAGCGTGATGCGCTTCCACAGCGATGATCATGCCACAGCCCATGTTGAACGTGCGGTACATTTCACGGGTTTCAATGCCGCCAACGGACTGCAACCATTCGAATTCGGGATGAGGTGCGAGGGGTGCATCAATGTGCCAGCCGAGGCTGCCATGAAGACGCAACAGGTTGGACAACCCACCGCCAGTGACGTGGCAGATGCCATGCAAATCACTGATTGAGAACGCCACATCTTCGGTAGCGCAAGCATGGAGCAAATCGACAACAGGGTCACAGTAAATTCGGGTTGGGTTAAGGAAGACTTCACCGAGGGTGATTGGTTGGTCATCCATGCCATCGAACCGCAGTACCGATCGGCCAACGCTTGCAACAGCAAACGGAGCATTGTCGGTGTATTCAGCACCAACATGGGCCATCACCTTGCGAACCAATGAGTAGCCATTGGAATGGACACCTGAAGATGGCAATCCAATCAAGACATCACCCGCCCGAAGATTCTCTCCGGTGATGGTGTCGCCTTTCTTGACGTAGCCAAGCGCGGTTCCCGACAGGTCAAGTTCTGTAACGATTCCAGGGAGCGAGGCAGTTTCTCCACCGGCTAAAGTGACGCGAGCCAGTCGACACGCTTCAGCTAACGAAGCACCAAGGGCAGCGTGTGTTGCAGGGTCGGGCTTTGGAACAGCGACATAATCGACAAAGGCGATTGGTTCTGCACCAACGCATAGCAAGTCATTGACGTTCATGGCCATGCAGTCAATGCCAACGCCGCCCCATTGGTTGAGCGCTGATGCGATTTGCAATTTGCTGCCAACACCATCGGTTGCAAGGGCGAGCAAGGAGTCGCCAAATTCGATGAGGCCACCGAATCCGCCGGGGAGATGCACGGGTGCGCCCGGTGTGCCGGGTTTGCGTGAGGAGCCGCCCAGTGAGGCGATAAGGGAGGCGACAGCCGAACCTTCGAGGTCGATATCGACGCCAGCGCTTGCGTAATCCATTGGTTCGGCCATGAACTTTCCAAAGAAAGGCGTTTGAAGAACCATCCGGCTTGAATCCCCGCCTCTTCAGTTGAGGGCATTGGAGAGGAACGGGAGGCTGAGGTCCAATCGGTGGTCAATCCCTGAATGTGTGCCACCAAATTCCTCCCAGGTGTGAGCGATGCCCAGTTGGTTGAGTTGGTCGACAAAACTTCTCGAACCATATTGGATGTTGTATTGATCGCGATCACCGCAATCAATCCATATCGCATTCAGTTCTCGAAGGCCTTGAGATTGAGTCTTGATCATCATCAATGGATCGTAGGCCAACCAGCGCCCCCATGCATCAGGAATGAGATCACCAGTCCTTGCTTTAACAGGCAATTCAATGCCAAGGGGATTCGATGAAGACGGGATTCTCGGGTCGTAGGAAGCAGCCATTGCGCAGATCATCAGTGTGTGAAAGTCGGGGCCGGAGAGTTTCGGCGCAGCACGCACATGGCTGACGTAATTCGCAGCACCACCATGAACTGCCACATGGGTCAGGGTTTCTCCAAAGGTTGGCTTGAACATCATCTCAAAGCCGACGTCCCCTGAATGGCATGCAATTGCATCCCAGCAACCGGGTGTGAGCATGGCGTTGACAACAGCCCCGTAGCCGCCTGAAGATTTGCCAACAAGGGCCGCTTTTCCGTTGGTAGCATACCGTTCAAACACTGCAGGCTTGAGCGCTTGACTCAACCATGAGGACCATTGACCCAACACAGGCGAATCGACGAACTGGTTGCCGCCAAGACTGGTGAATGTATCAGGCATGACAAGAATCACAGGGTCCATTTTCCCTTGCTTAACCAACCGCTCATGGCGTTGAGGGATCGTTTCTGCAAACGCCTTCCAGCCAGCGCGAGCAGGGCCTGAGGATGTGAAGGGAGCGAGGTAAATGACAACGCCAAGGCGCTTGCCTTGAGCCATTGCTTCAACGCCTTCAGGTGGAATGTGAACGAGCACTTCTCGCTGCGTCGGGTCTCCCAATCGATTGGCCAACAAAGGCGAATCGAAACTCCACCGGTCAAGCAGGCCAAGTGTCGGGGTGAACGCATGGTCGGGCATGACTGAGCCTTGAGGTGGATGCACATGGATGATGCGGTTCTGGCGCTCGGCCAGTGGACGCTTAGTTTTGTCAAAAAGAGGCGACTCAAGCCCTCATGCTCTCCAGTGGAAATGAAGGGGTGGCAAATGTTTGAAGATACGCTCATAAACGGTTGACGCTACACAATGAGAGTTCGGTTGGCAAACAACGTCCTATGGTGTTCAAAATGTTGCAAGAATTTGACCTTCCCGCTCGCTGGACATCCCTCATTCAGGATCACTTCGCTGAGGCGGTGCACAACCTTGCACAGATGTGGCCTGACGAACAATCAATTGAAGTTTCATACCGCGTGATTGAAGGGTTCGATCACGAATTCGCACATGACATCGTAGAGCATCCAGAACTCCACTTTCACGCTTCAAACCAAGCCCTTCGCCAATTCTTAATCGATGCGGGGCACAGCAACATGTACCCCTTTGTTCGCATCGTCCACCTCCCAAGCGATCAGATTCGAACGGTCTCACAATTGCGGGCTGACGACATTAGCCATATGTTGGCAATCGACGCCGTTGCGACCAAAATCACCGGCGTCCGTCCACGGATTTACGCTGCAACCTTCGAATGTGTGGGTTGCGGGCACACGATGGTCATCAACCAGCCGAACGAACAAGAATTGATTGAACCGATTGAATGCCAACAGATCGACGGCGGTTGCGGCCGTGCAAAGCGCCAAACTCGGTTTGAATTGAAGCAACAGGACTCCATTCTCATCAACTCACAATTCGTGGAACTGCAAGAATTGCCAGAACAAATGAAGGGTGGAATTCAACCCGAACGAATCCTTTGCATCGTCGAACATGACCTTGCGGGAAAACTCAATCCCGGCGACCGTGTCAAGGCCAATGGTGTCTTGTTCATTCGCTCACAACGCAAAGGCGGAAAGGACACGCCGGTTTTCGATATTTTTCTTCGGATTCACTCACTTGAACGGCAAAACATTCCGCTCGAAGAAATCGTCATTACCGAAGATGAAGAATTGGAGATTAAGGAACTCGCTCGACGCCCCGATATCTATGATGTGTTCACCAACAGCATCGCACCCTCCATCTTCGGGATGGAGATGGTCAAGCGGTCACTCGCGCTCCAGTTGTTTGGCGGTGTCGCACGTCTCAACGCTGATGGAACCCGAAATCGAGGCGATCTTCACATCCTCCTCATGGGGGACCCCGGTGTTGCGAAATCACAACTCCTCAACTACATGGCCGACATTTCGCCACGTGGACGATTCACCTCTGGGCAGTCGGCTTCAGCAGCAGGTCTGACTGCAGCAGCGGTCCAAGACGCAGCCGCAGACGGCCGCTGGACGCTTGAAGCCGGTGCGCTTGTTCTTGCCGATTTAGGATTGGCAGCGATTGACGAATTCGACAAAATGAATGAAGGCGATCGTTCCAGCATGCACGAAGCCATGGAACAACAGAAAATTTCCATTTCAAAAGCGGGTATTAACGCAAGCCTCCGAACTCGATGCGCAGTTCTCGCTGCAGCGAACCCCAAAAGCGGTCGTTTTGAGCCAGTTTCTGAAGTACCTTTCACGGCACAAATCAACCTCGCTCCACCGCTTGTATCTCGATTTGACATCATTTGGCTGTTGACCGATGACCCAGAAATGGAAAAAGATGCAAAGATTGCAAAGCACATCATCGACAATCGATTGCTTGGTGTCAGTGAATTGCTGGTGAATGAAGGCTCAGCGCCGGATCCATCGAAGTCAGCCGCTGAGGCAGGCGTCAAGATATCTGATGCCCATGGAGAAGTCCTTTCTCGGGATTTAATTCGAAAATATGTGGCTTACGCAAAGCGAAGCATTCACCCATCAATGGTCCCCGAAGCACGCGAGAAAATTGTCAACTTCTATGTCGAAACTCGCAAGCAAATTGGTGACTTTTCCGATACGGTGGCCATTACTGCCCGTTCCCTCGAAGCATTGGCACGGTTGGCTGAGGCCAGCGCACGGATTCGCCTCTCACAAGTGGCGACATTGGAAGACGCAGAACGCGCCATCCGCCTTACACGAATGTGGCGTGAAGATCTCATGGGCGGAAACTTCGACGAAACCGCGCTTCAAACAGGACAAAAGGGCACGGCACGAAACCGTGAGAAGTCAATGTTCAACATCGTGTCCACGCTCGCTGCGGACAACAACGGCATCGCTCAACACAATGATGTGCTCAACGAAGCTGAACGCCACAAGATTGACAGAAGCACTGCAGAAGACATTCTTGAGAAGTTCCATCAAGAAGGTCGCCTGTTCCGTCCGGGTGGCTACGACACCCACGGAATCCCTTGATGTTCATGGGTTTGAATCTTGAAGGATGAACACTTGGGTGGACTCATGGCCGAACCTCAAACCACTGAACCAGTCGGTGAAGTTGCAGATGCTTCGGCCCTCATTCCTGAACAACTTGGCTTCATGTGCGGCATTGAGGTGCACCAGCAATTGGCGACCGGAAAACTCCATTCCCGGCAGCCTGGACTTCTCTATGACATCACCATCGACACCGTTCCATCCGATTGGAAGCGCTTCGAGCGAAAGCTACGACCTGCTCGTGGAGAAGGTGGTGCAATCGACATTGCTGCACGGTTTGAATCTCGCCGAAACCGTTCCTTCGTCTATGTTCAAAGCCCCAATGCTGGACTGATTGAACTCGACGATCAGCCACCACTGGATCACGATGAAGACGCCATCCAAATCGCATTAACGGTCTCAGCGCTTCTCGAGGCGAAACCTGTGTCCTTGCTTCAAACCATGAGAAAAACAGTGGTCGATGGTTCAAACACGAGTGGGTTCCAACGAACCTCTCTCGTCGCTACAGATGGAACACTGCAAACAGATGGAGGCCCTGTAGGAATCGATGTGCTCTGCTTGGAAGAGGACAGCGCCCGAAAGTTAGACACCCTTTCCACTGCAAGCGGTGAACAGGTCATCTACAACCTTGACCGCTTGGGATTGCCTCTTATTGAAATCGCAACAGCACCCGATGTCATCTCTCCGGAGCACGCCCAAGTCACCTCAATGGCGCTTGGTCGAGTGCTGCGGCAAACCCGAAAGGTGCGCCGAGGCCTTGGTAGCATCCGACAGGATCTCAATGTGTCATTGGCTTGTGGTGACCGAGTTGAAATCAAAGGGTGTCAAGACCTCAACTGGATTCCTCGCATCATCCGGTTGGAAATGTCTCGGCAGTTGCACTTCTATCGGCTGGCGAATGAGTTACGGAGCATGCTGGACCTGGCCCCACTCCCGCCAGATCGACGAAGTGACGAGTTTGAATTGGAATCTTCTATTGCTGCCGCCGTTTCAGAATATTTGCCACTCAGTCTTGTCGATGTTTCGACTTCTTTCGACTCATGCGAGTCGAAGATGGTCAAAGGCGGTCTCTCGAAGGGCCACGTCATGCTTGGCCTGCCATTGGCGGGACTGAACGGAAAGATTGGAACCAAGGAACTTGACAAGGAAGGCGCTCAACTGCCACGACTTGGTCGAGAACTCGCCGGTGCTGCCAAACTTGCCGGCGTCAAGGGCGTCTTTCATTCAGACGAACTTCCAGCTTACGGCATTGAACAAGAGCACGTCGAGGATGTTCGCAGCGCACTCTCACTGACTCCAGAAGACGGATTTATTCTTTGTCTGGCACCACAATGGCAGGCCGAACTTGCTCTTGAAAGCGTGCTTCAGCGCGCTCGAATGGCTTGGCACAGAATCCCGCAAGAAGTCCGTAATGTTGTGGTCAAGAAAGGCGCACCTGATGATGGAACCACCTCCCCAATGCGGCCATTACCAGGCGGTGCGAGGATGTACCCTGAAACCGATGTTCCCTCAATCGTTATTGATTCAAACCGATGGCAATCCACGATGTCGAGCCTTCCAATGAGCGACCAAGAACGGGAGGCGCGTATGGCTGGCTACGATGTTTCATCGGATCAAGCAAAGCAACTCGTTGCCCGTGAACTTGATGACATCTACGTGGACCATGTCGGCGAAATGCCTCACAAAGGTTGGGCGAGCGTGGTATTGGAGAACGATGAAGCACATCCAGGACTGTGTGCAAATGTTCTGAAGGTCAAAGAGCAAGGCGATATTACACGAGAATCGATGAACGACATCATTGCAGCCTTTGCTGGACAGCAGCCAACCCTCGAGCAAATCGCAGCCTATGGTGAAGCCAATGGCTACAAGCCAGCGGATGAGGGCGATCTTGCTGCAACCATCCAAGCCATTGTGGAAGAGCGCTCAGATTTCGTCAAAGAACGCGGCATGGGTGCCATGGGCCCTCTGATGGGCGTTGTCATGCAAACGGTGGGTGCGGCCGACGGAAAGGTCGTTAGCGCTCTTTTACGAGCAGCCATTCAAAGCAAGATGGAGTGATAGCGATGCGATTCCGCCTGCTTCTTGTTGGCGTCTTTGTTCTCTTTTTGCTTCCAGCCCCCCCAGTTCAAGCAGAATCTTCCTCCTTTGAAGAAGATTTTACCCTGCAATGGAGTCACGATTTTGGCGATGCTTACATCACCACAGCACCTCTTTTTGCTGGTGAACGATTGTTCGTTCGCACCTCTGCTTCTTGGGGTGGGAGTTCAGTCCCCACTGTTGCCTCCTTTACCCTCGAAGGCAAGTTGGTGTGGAGTGAATCGAATGCTCATTCTACCCATCACGACATGGCGCCATTGCAGCACCTCATGGCTGGAAACGGTTCGTGTGGCGCTTGGCCTGAAATGATCATTGTGGGCTGGTCCGATGGCACTGTTGAAGCACGTTCGCCAAGCGACGGGACCCTCCTGTGGGCCTACGAGACGGAACAGGTAACCTGGGGTGTAACCGGGGTGATGGCTGTTGACGAGGATCAGATCGTCGTGCCAACGCGTACCGGTCTCGTGTCCCTGTGTGCTTCGGACGGTTCGATG
>ENA-UZWW01001181-UZWW01001181.1-metagenome-genome-assembly--contig:-Day-5--50m-contig-1181_pt1 | contig 30573 bp, 35 predicted proteins | sample MGYA00260348_ERZ794908 | MGnify/ENA metagenome assembly ERZ794908
ACCGGCGAGAAACCCTTCAAGTGCGAACACGAGGGTTGTGACGCCGCGTTCACCACGTCGGGGAGTTTGACGGTTCACATGCGCACGCACACCGGCGAGAAACCCTACAAGTGCGAACACGAGGGTTGTGACGCCGCGTTCAGTCAGTCGGGGAGTTTGACGACCCACATGCGCACGCACACCGGCGAGAAACCCTTCAAGTGCGAACACGAGGGTTGTGACGCGGCGTTCAGTCAGTCGGCACATCTCACGGCGCACGTGGAGTCCCACCACACCAAGCAAGGCCAGGCGCGCAAGAAGAAGAAGGAGGCGCGCGTTCTCAGATTCCTGAAAGGCGCGGGTATCGAGTGCGACACCGAGGTGCACATCTCGTTCCGCTGCGTGCTCGACACGCCCACGGCATTCAGCCGGATTGACGCGGTGATTTACCTGCCGAGCCGCAACCTGCGCATCCTGCTGGAAATTGACGAGGACCAGCACAAGGGCTACCCGACGGGTTGCGACGTGGTGCGCATGAACAACACCGGCGCGTGCATCCGGGTTTCGGGAGAAGAGGCGAACCTGTTGTGGATCCGGTTCAACCCCGACGCGTACACGGTGGACGGGGTGACACGGCGGACGCGCACATCGGACCGACACGCGGCGCTTCTCAGCAAAATCGAGACGCACGTGCCTCGCCAGGGTATGGAGGTGGTGTACATGTACTACGACATGGCGGGGGGCGTGCCATGTGTGTTGAGCGAGCCGGACTACCCGGCGCAGTTTAAAGCGTGTGTGAATTCGATTTATTAATAAAAATTTTATCGAGCCAAACTCTCGGAGTCGTCTCTTAACCCGATCGACATACCCGAGGTGGCCGCGTTGTGCGTAAAGTTGCCCGTAGGGCGTTGGGACGTGCGTTCCATCGCCTGTCTGTAGTCCCCAAACCACGTGCTGTCGTTTGGCTGTTGACTTTTGACGCCAAACTGGTTGCCGTAGGTTGCCTCGCGCTTGGTGGAGAGGTTGGTGACAGCCCCCAGGTTCTGTGCGCCGTTGGTAATCAGCGAGTCGGTGCCTCCGATGGTTCCCCCGGGCATCAAAAAGTCCGAGAGATGTCCACTCTTGTCGCTGAACCGAGTGCGTGTGGCCTGTGTGGGTTGCGCGGTGCTTCCTCCGATGGCGGTGTTGAAGGCGGTCTGGATGTGCTGCAGCGCCTCTCGTTTGGTTTTGTACTGCGCGCCGTGCACCAGCTTGTCGAGTTGTTGTCCGTGGTACCCTCCCTCGGTGCCCATGGAGGTGCCCTGGTTGGCGAGCAGGCCGGTCTTGACGGTGGAGTTGTCTACGCGCGAGTTCATGAGTTTGTGTGCGTCGTGCGCGTACTGCGCGGGCCCGAACTGGGACTCGTCCACGACGTCGAGCCCGGCGAGCGAGCTGGGCGCGGCCACGAGCTGGTTCTGCAGGGTGGCGCCGTCCTGTTCTCCGGTGATGTTTCCGACGGCATACATGCCGGAGTCGATGGTGCCGGTGGAGGCGTTGGGTGCGGGCACGTCCCCGAACACCTGCATGTTGGATACGGCGGTCTCGGCGGGTCCGATGTTGGGGGTGTACATCTGCGAGAGGGAGCGTTGCGTGTCGATGTTGTCCCACCCCTCGGCGCCGCCGTACTGTTGCGCGAAGCCCTGGTAGTCGGCAACGGCCTGCATGCCCCCGCCGTCCTGGCGCGAGTTCTCGGCGCGCGCGTAGGGCGTGTTGGTCCACTCGTACTCGAGCCGCTGGTCTCCCCCGCCGGCGCCCTCCTGCGAGGGGTCGACGTTGGCTCGGAAGGTGGTCTCGGCCCACTTGCCGCGGTTGGTGGGCGGCAGGTAGGGCATGGGCCGGATCTTGACGTCTCCCTGGTTGCCGAGCGTGTTGGCGGGCAGGCCGACGATGACGGGTCCGTCCGAGTCGGGGTGGTGGTCGTCGTGCTTGAACCGGTTGTTGTGTTCGATGATCTCGAGGTAGCGCGAGGGGTCGTAGGTGCCGTAGGTGTTGATGGAGCGGTCGTACTGCATGTGGAAGTCGTCCTCCAGCACCTCGGTCTTGGTGGGGCGCGGCGTGGTGTCCCTCCAGCCGCCCTGCAGGTGCGCGAGTTTGACGTTGCGCCCGGAGGAGTTGAGTGTTTCCTCGTAGTCGGCGTCGGGCGGCGGCATCGCGCTCTCGTACGCGTCGTACTCCTCTCCGGTGATGGGGTCGGTGTACACGCCGACGAACACGCTGGGCACGGCCGACATGCTGACGAAGCCCTGGTTGTACAGCTCGTGCGTGTACAGCGGGTCGCTGACGTCGACGGGTCCGTGCTGTTGCTGCGTGCCGGAGATGCGTTCTTCGTCGGGCTGCAGCGACACGCCCTCTCCGGGGCTGGTGCCGTAGCGCGCCCTCTGCGCCTGGTTGAGCCCCAGGTTCTCTCGGGTTTGTCGGAGTTCGAAGTGCGGGATGTAGGGCCCGCAACACGTGGCGTCCTCTGCCTGCGGGTCCATGCCTTCCGCGCCGCCGCCGTGTTGTGGGGGCGCCGCGTGTCCCACGTCCGCGCGGTCCACGGGCGACAACACGGTGGGCATGGGGATGCGGTTGCTGAGGTTCTCCACGGGGTTGACGATGGTGTTGAGCACGGGCGAGGGCGCGGCGCCGATGCCGAACTCGGAGCTTCGGCCGAGCTTGCGGTAGCGCGGGTCGAAGTCGTAGGCGTAGTCTCCGCCGTACTCGGGCACGGCGGTGTAGAACGAGGCGTGCATGGACGCGTCGTCGCCCAGCTCCTCGTCAAACTCCTCGTCCTCGGTGGTGTCCTCCTCCGACTCGTCCAGACGTACGTTGGCGAACCTCTCCGCCTCCCAGGTCTGCGTGGACTTGGGGATGACTTTTCGAAACGCCATGGGTGCGAACATTGCAGCCGTGTGCATTTGTAGTTCCCCCCGAAAAAGTTTTAACGAATTTATTGGAGCGCGGAGATGGCCACCGCGTTGAGCCAGCCCATGACGAAGGTGGCGACGGCGGCGGCCTCGAGCGTGCGAGAGTTGAGCGGCACGGTGCCTCCCGCGGGCGCGACGCCGGCGTCCGTCATGCTGATGAGCGCGGCGCCGGTGACAATCACGAGCGAGCTGGTGGCGGACTGGATGACGCGGCCCAGCTTCTCCTGCGAGCCCATGTCGGCGTAGTCCGGGTCGGCGTGCACGATGCCGGCGGTGAGCACTCCCCAGCCGGCCACAAAGGCGGACGCGCCCGCGGCGAGCGGCAGTTTGAGTTTGTCGCGCGCGCGCACCGCGCCCACGCCGAGCACGATGAGGATGGCGCCAACCACGGAGAGCGCCACCTGGCGTTTCTTCCACGTGTCCGAGGCATCCTCGGCACCGGGCGGCGGCTTGGCCAGCCCCACGGCGAACAGCACCCATCCCACGCCGAAGAGCGTCATGGTGGAGGCGTTGACGGCCATGGCGCGCGACGGGTCGCGTCCCAGCAGATGCATCACGGGCACGGCGGTGGCCACGCACGCGGCGCCCGAGGCGGTGAAGGCGAGTTTGGACATTTATTACAGGGCCCCGATTTTCGTGTCGATGTGGTCGATGTACACGCCCATCATGTGGTTGGCGGTCCAGGTGTGCCGGTTGTCGGTGAAGTTGTGCGCGCCGCGCGGGTGCACGTACAGCAGCGGTTGTTCCGCGCCGAGCCGCGGCTGCACCGCGAGCGGCAGGTCGGGCACGATGTCGCACGTGTTGTTGAGCGCGACGAAGCTGTTCAGGGCGCCCGCCATGGCGTCGGCGAACGCGGCGTTGCCCACGCGCGGACAGCCGAACACGACGGTGTCCACCAGCTTGTCGGGGTGGTGCAGCGCAATGTCGTAGGCCGCAAACTGCGCGAGCGCGCCGCCCAGGCTGTGGCCGGTGACGCACACGCGCGCGTGCTCGCTGCGGCCCACGGCCTCGAGCAGCAGGTCGCGCACGTCCAGATAGACGGCGAGGAAGCCCGAGTGCACGCGCGCCTCGGGTAGGTCGGCGTGGGGCGTCTGCGGCGCCTGTGACAGCTTGGGATACGTCATCTTGCGGATGTTTTTGGAGAGCAGTCTGGCGAGGAAGGGCGCCTGCTGCATCTCAAAGTCCTTGTTCCACTCGTCCCGGGTGCACGTGCCGCGGAACACGACCCAGAGTTGGTCGGGGGCCTGCAGCATCCAGCCGTTGCGCTTCCCAAAGCTGGAGCTGAAGGTGCCCATGGGGGCCAGGGTGGGTGGGGGCACCGGCTCCTCTCGCGCGCCGAGTCTGAGCACGAGATCCGCGGCGAACCGGGCGAACTCGGGCTGCAGGTCGTGTCCGCGTGGTGGCGGGGCGGGAAGTGCAAGGTCGAGGGTGTCGGGTTTCGGGGGCGTGGTGCCCACCGCGGTTTGGATGGCGTGCTTCACCGCGATGCTCTCGTGCACGGTGGCGATGGTGAGTGAGAGCATGACTACGAACATGGCGATGGTGAACACGATGCTGATGATGGTTGCGCGCTGCCATCGGTTCGGCATGATGGGGTTTCTTTGTACGCCTCGTTTTATTAAAATTTAATGTAACACAATGCATAAAATGTTCGTACGTGTGCGAACCCCGAGGAGCAAACGAAAGAACGTGGTGCGCGTGGGCGGCGAGGTGACGCTGCGCTGCATGCCGGGCAACACACCCGTGAGCCGCGTGGACGGCTCAACCCGGCCCGTGCTGGCGGCGGTGCGCAGCGTCAACGGCCGGAAGATGGCGACCGTGGAGTACAAGGACAGCGTGGACGGGGAGACGCACCTGGTGGAGGTTCCGCCCTCCTCGCTGCAGGGGGGAGACACCCGTTCCCTGAGTATTGGCGACAAGGTGGTGGTGGTGAAGACGCCCCCGGGGGTGTGCGTGAGTGTTGGCTCCCACGGCACGGTGCTGGGCGGGGAAGAGGTGTACACCGTGTCGTTCGAGATGACGCACTCGAGTGACGGCGAGGAGCTGGCGAACGTGGTGACGGTGACCCAGGACCAGGTTCCGCGCGAGGCGCTGCGGTTCGAGGGCGAAAAGTCGGAGGAGGAGAGCGAGGAACCGAGTAGCGACGACAGTGAGGCCAGTGAGGTGGAGGCGGAGGAGTTGGTGGGCGGCAGCAGTCCCAACACCATGATGCGACTGAAGCAACAGCTGGCTCCCGAGGTGCTGGAAGAGGTGACCCTGATGCTGAACCTGGACGAGCTGGAGGACCTGTCGTCCACCCTAGAGGGCCACGACAACCCCCGCGCCCTGGGTACTGAGGCGGTCCTGAATGTGCTTCTCGACTGAGCGGGCTAGTCGTCATCCTCCGCCGTGCTCTCATCTCCGGAGTCCGGTTCGTCAACGGACTTACTGAGTTCTTCGCGCACCAAAGCACTGGCTTCCCGAATGTTCGACTCGACGGAGTGCACAAAGTCCCACGCCTCTGGATCGGTGTGCACCACCTTCATGGGTGCCACCGGGGTCTGCACCCTGAATATCATGTCGAGGATGTTGCGGATGAGCGAGCCTCTCGTGATGATGGAGGTGCAGCGGAGAAAATGCTTGAATCGTTCGCGGTTCGACCGCAGCCAGGACATGACGGTTGTGACGAGCGTCATGTTCGCGGACACAACCCGGGTGGAGTCCACGATCACCGAGAAGGTCTTTTCGGCGTCCAGCATGGCGTTGAGCGGGCCCAAGAAATTGGATTTCAAGTCCTCACGGGTGGGCACGGCGCACAGGGTGATGTACACCACGCCGCCCTCGTAAAACTCCACCGTGGTGACGTGTTCATTCATTTTGAGAATGGCCACGATTTTTTATACGCTACCGTAAACACGCGCCATGCGTGTGTGTCCTTTCTGCGAGGCCGGCAGCCCGGTGGTGGCGTCGTGCTGCCTGCTGTGCTGCGTCCCGTTCTTCCCCATGTTCTTCGGCGAGTACAGCCTGTTCCCGACAATCCCGGTGGAGCCCATGTGCAAGTCCGTGGCGCTGGACCCGCCGCGCGTGTGCTGCATCTGCCTGGACGACATCTCCACGGGGTCGCAGATCCGAGGCTGCGGCCACGTGTTCCACACCGAGTGCATCCAGGAGTGGTTCCGACGCAAGCGGGTGTGTCCGCTGTGCAGGGCGGGAAAGTGACATAATTCAATTTCCGAGATGAACCTTCTTCCGCGGCCCACGCGCGAACAACAACGTCCTCCCAATCTGCTTGAGGTAGACGGCAACTGGTGTGTCATGATGTACTCGTACCGATACCTCCAGGCAGCCATCCGGTTCGAGTGCCCGAGCGTCATCCGGAAGCTCATCGATGTGCCGGTACCCGTGATGTACATCTCGTCACTGATGGTGGATACATTGGTGCGGTATTATTTCAAGCTCACCCCGGAACACATGCACTACGCCGTCAAACACGGCCACTTGAACATGGTGCAAAGCCTCGTGTACCACAACGTACCTCTGGACCGGCGCACGGGTCGGTTGGCCGTGCTGCACGGCCACTTGCGCATCGTGAAGTACTTGCACTTCAAGCGGTTTGTGTGGGATGCTGACATTTGTCTGCGCGCAGCACACTGTACCAACCCCGACATCATGCGGTTCTTGCACGAGAGAGGGTATGCGCTACCCAAGGGCGTGTTTTGGTTGGCGTGCAGAAAGCGTAATGATGAGGTGATTCGCTACCTCATGAAACACCCATCCGAGATTTAAATAAACGAGTTCACAACAAACATTTACGTGATGTCACGCGCCACGGCTAATGTTAAAGATGATATATTGTTACGTTTAATTGATCCTATTATTTAGAATTGACTACAGCGAAATAAAAACCCGTAGATTCGGGTACTCCCTCAACCTACACTGGTTACAGCGCAAAAGCTCTGGGCCGGTGCGCACGCAGTTATCACACACCGATTGGTAAACAAACGGCGTGTTCGTGACTAGTTTGTGCAGATTCGAAAAGATGCGCGAGAATTCCAACGGATATATGAACACCAACCCGGAAATTATGTTGCACTTATTCATGTGCATGGACGTCAGTCTGGAGAAGAAATCGATGACTGGAGACTCGATGGTGACGCACATTCGATCCGTCCAGCACATGTGCATGCCGAGCTCAGTGACGTTGGGTAGAACTTCCCCGAACCGAATGAAATCTTCGGTGTGGAGGTTGAACACGAGTGTCATCCGCAGTCGCTTCACGTTTGGTTGCACCTGGCGCAAGTTGGCGAGTGGCCGCGCCCGCGGCCTGCCGGTAATCCCCAGCTTCTTCACGTGCTCGAACACGGGCCATACCAAGCTTGGCTTGCCGAGGGGGAGTTCGAGAGACGTCAGGGTGGGGACCGCGTTCAGCACCTGCATGCCCCTGGAGGTGAACTTGGTTTTGATTTGCACGCACAGCGTCCGCAGTCGCGGAGCCGAGTCGACAATGGCCGCCAGCTCCCGATCCGTGAGTACGTGCTTGGCGTGGCGCTCCCCCCACATGTTTCCCAGCTTAAGGTGCTTGAGTTTGCCGCCGCCCAGGCGCATCACGTTGAGCACATCATACGTCACGCGGCGTGGGACGCGGAGCGCGCGCGGGCGTCGGACTTCCGCGTCTTCGCATTCCATGTGCAGCCACAGGGTGCGCATGAACCTGGGCCATCGCTGTACCGTGTCGGCAAACGCCTTGTTCACCAACGGCAAGCCGTGTAACTGTGGGTAGTCCATCACGACCTCGGACGTCAGGAACTCGAAGATGTGTTGGAGCAGGTCGGGTATGTGCAGAATGCTGTTCATCGGGATTTGTTTTGTGAGCCGGCACGCTCGAAGGATGGGGCGTTACGTAACGGCCCGCCACCGGCACGTTGACACGCAAATACAGAGCAACAAGCCGAGCCCCAGCCACGAGCCGATGCCCATGTGGAAGTAGTTCTCCCACCCAAACCCACGGCTACACACCAACTCGCACGACTCATCCGGGCCGAAGCAACACGCGTAGTCATCCCACTCACACCCATGTTCCGCCACGTAATGGGCGAAGGACGCAATGCCCGTGTTCTCGGTGTAGGCGGCGCACTCGCTGTCGGAGGGAAGTGTCAACATTTGTTAAACGCGTTCATTAAAGTCAGCTCTGTCGCTGATGCGTAGGGTACCAGATCCAGATCGTGGTTTTCGGGAGTTAAAAGGAGAGCATTCGAATATTTCATGTTTATTATCACCACCCAAACCGTCCGGGTGCGTCCAGACGCACTGGAATAAACTACATGCTACTATAAAAGCGATGTCCCTCCCCACGTTCACGTACGAGACCCGCCCCGAGTTTGTGTCGGACGTGGCCGACGCGTCCAGCGCGGTGGCTCTGGCGCCCGCCGGAAGCGTGGCCCACGCCGGTGGGTTCACGTACCGCAAGGTGTCGGGCGCGTCCGCCATCCCCGACCTGCCGGCCTGGGTGCCCTTCCGCGAGGTGTGGGTGGAACACTTTGGCACCGAGGTGGTGCAGAACTTCTCGGCCGCCGACGCCGACACCACCGACAACGCGCCGCGCATCCAGAGCGCCATCGAGTACGTCAAGGACGGCGGCGAGCTGCGGTTCAGTGACGGCTACTACCGCCTGGAGTCGACCCTGAGCGTGCCGTACGACGGGGTGGAGCTGATTGGCAACGGCGAGCGCAGCACGCTGTTGTTCGCGGACCACACCGACGGCGCCATCCTGCACGTGATGGAGGAGGCGTGCGCGCTGCGTCGGTTCGCGTGCCTGTCCTCCACCGCGCGCGCCGCGTCCACCGACCCGCTGTGCGTGGGCGTGCGCTTCCAGGTGGAGGACATCCCCAACTCGCCCGGGCGGCTGAAGAACACGCTGGTGCAGAACGTGCGCGTGGCGGACCAGCCGTCGCACGGCATCGTGGTGAGTAACGCGTTCACCGGCACGTTCAACCGGCTGTGGATCCTGAACAACCGCGGGCACGGCGTGGCGGTGGACCGCGGCTTCGCGTACCCCATGGTGAACGTGCAGGGCGTCGCGGGGCTGTGCGCCTTCAACGAGAGCCAGATCGTGAACAACGCGGGCAACGGGTTCGCGTTCGGCCACCCCGACGACGAGTTCACGACCCAGGCGCTGCGCATGACGGTAACCAACTGCGAGATCTCGAAGAACGGCACGGACCCCGGCGTGCGCTACGTGCACGCGCAGGTGTACTGTCGCGCCACCGAGGTGACGTTCACCGCCAACGTGTTCAAGCCGGTGCCCGGCTCGGCCAGCTCCGGCATCTACGTGGCGGGGCGCTGCATCACCATCTCCAACAACCGGTTCATCGACGTGGGCCACGTCGCGCTCATCGGGTCCTACGACGTCTTCCCCACCATCGGCGTGTACATCACCGGCTTCAACGTGATTTCGAGCCCGTCGATGCACTCGGCGGTGCGCGTCACCCAGACGCCGGGGCAGACCAGCGAGCCCAAGGGCATCTACGTGAACAACTACAACTTCCATGGCGTTGTGCACACGCTGATGGACACGGACACCGGCGGCGCGTGGCGCGTGCCCGGGGGCAGCATCGGGGGCACCACGTTGAGCGTGTACAAGCTGGCGGACCAGAGCGTGGCGTCCACCACCTCGCTGGTGAACGACGAGCACCTCAAGTTCTGGGTGAGCGCGGACGAGACGGTGCGGTTCACCGTGACGCTGGAGTACACGGGCCCGCCCGCGTCCGACTTCAAGTGCACGCTGCTGGCGCCGGCCGGGTCCACGTGCCGCTTCGCGCCCGAGTCGGGCATCAAGCTGAACACCGGCAACAGCGTGGTGTTTGCGGGCGTGGTGTCGGCCGGCAGCCAGATCGCGTTCGGCTCCACCGACGCGTCGCACCGGCTGCTGACGCTGCGGGGGTTCATCACCAACGGGGCCACCGCGGGAGAGGTGAATGTGGCGTGGCGGCCCAGCAAGCTGGACGCGTCGCCCACCACGGTGTACTCCGGGTTGTCGTGTATTGATTTGAACCGCGTTGTGCAATAAACTAGACTCCGAAGAAAAACTGGGTGATGCGCCCGCCGTCCTCCACCTCGATGTGGATCTCCCGCACGCTGGGGAAGCCCAGCATGCTGGGCTTGGTGTGAATCATGACGCGCCGCACCTGCCAGTCGCGGTGGTCGATGTGGATGTAGGCGCGCGCGTTGCCGTTGTCGTCGCGGCGGATGGTGAACACCTCGCCCTTGAGCGCGCGCACCGTGAAGTGCGTGGGGTCCAGCACGTCCACGCCGTACCCGCGTCGCTCCAGCATGGTGAGCGCTTCCTCCGACACGAGGTCTCCGTCGATCTGCTCGATCGTCATGCTGGACAGGTCCACGTCGTCCGGGATCATGAGCCAGGTGGGCACCACCTTGTGCTCGTCCAGGCTGTAGTAGCACACGTTGCGGTTCAGGTCGCGCTCCACGATGAACAGGATGTCCTCGTCGCCCAGGAAGCCGCGCGTGAAGTTAATCATGTTGTCCGGGTTGCCGTTGTCCGCGTTGGACCACTCGCGCGCGCCGAGCTGGGTGGCGTTGCCGTACCCGTCCACACTGCCGAGCCTTGTGAGCGTGGAGATGCCTCCGGACCTGGCCTGTGACATCTTTACCACGTGTGCACAAAACTTTTTCTCACGCCATACCGCAAATGCACAGCCTGCAGCTGGCCACCGTGATTGTGACGTGCATCACCCTGGCCCTGGTGTCCACCGTGATGATTATCCTGAGCGTGGCGTGGGCCCGCAAGCCGTGCGAGGCCTGCCCGCCGTGCCCCGAGTCCAACCTGAACGTGGACAGGGTGCGCATGCCGCCGCCACTGCCGCAGGTCCCTCCCCAGGCACCACCCCCACCCCAGGCATCACCCCCACCCCAGGCAGCGCCGCCCCAACCCGAGTCGGTCGAGATGCCACGCGCAGATTTCTCGTTTTTCTAAGAAATGAAGGTCTTCCTCACTGTGCACAGTTTGGCGGAGACCGACGAGCCCGCGTTCCAACACATCGCCGCCCCCCTGGTGGAGCACTCGCTGGGCTGGCCCGGTTTGCGCGTGGTGCCGTCCGCAGAAGCCGCCGACTCGGTGGTGACGCTCACGCCCCGCGCCGCGATGGACGCGATGTTCCCCCAGTTTGCACAGCAGCGCCTGTCGGTGTGCAACATGGCCACCCGGGAGGTGTGGATCAACGAGGACCGCTGGCTGCGCAACATTCCCGACGCGTCCAAGTTGCCTCTGCCGGCGTACCGCGCCTACGTGCTCCAACACGAACTCGGGCACGCGCTGGGGTTCGGACACGTGGAGCCCGACTCTGGACGCGTGCCGGTGATGGTGCAGCAGACGCTCGGAATTGGGGCGTGTCTGCCCAACCCCTTCCCGACCCCGCAGGAGTTGCGGAACGTTACGTAACGGCCGACGACATATCAGCCAATGACAAAACGGACCCCGAATTCCACTCATAATTTCGAAAATAAATGTTTGACACCTCGGACGTGACGTGTTGCGTGTGCATCTCCATGTTCACCAACCCCGTGAGCCTGCAGTGCAACCACGTGTTGTGCCGGCAGTGTTGGGCGCACATCAAGCAGACCACCAAGACGTCGATGTGTCCGCTGTGTCGTCAGGAGGACCACAGCGACGGACGCGCGTGTCGAGAAATGGACGAGATCGTGCGCAACACCGGGCGGCCGCGCGCGTGCGGAGGGCACGTCACCGACAACAACCTGCGGGCTCACGAGAGTAAGTGTGGCCCGTGCTGGGAGGTGTGTGTGGACAGCATCCGGGACCAAGTGAAGGACGCGATGGTGACGATCATGAAGCTCAAGGCCGAACTCGTGGTGGCGAAGCGAGTGATTAAGCGAAAGCACGATGAGTGCGAGTCCGTTAAGGATTCGTACGATGCGTTATGTAGGGAGCACGAGCACAATGACGAGCGCGAGAGGCGGCGTAGACGTAGGAATAATAAGCACGCCATAGTTAATCTCGTTGAACAAGCATGAATAAATAATATTGACCCCTATAAACAAATGAGCATCTCGCGCAGTCACGACAAAAACGCGAGGTTGATTGAAGGCCTCTCGCGGTTGCTGCAGGGGTATGAGAATGGGGAGGAGAGGAGCGCCAGCATTGGCAAGGAGATTTATCTTCCCGGGGACACGTGTCCATCCGGGCTGGTTGCGTGCGACGAATCGAAACAGGAGTGTCCCGGGGAGGAGTTCAGACTGGAACCCGGCATCTACACCAACAGGGGGGTGCGGTGCTACACGCGACAGGGCGTGGCGCGCTCCCGTGAGTTGTCTAGCCAAGACAAGGACACGGCGGTGAAGGGTCTGCGCGCGCTGGTGGTGGAGGTTGCCAAGTTGCGCGACATGAACACCGAGATCGATAAGATGTTCGCGTCCTCGGCGAATAAGGTAAAGCGCGCTATAGGTCGCTACGGAAAAGCGCGTAAAGCCGCAGGCCCGGCCGAAACCAAAGCAGATGACTCCGACTCGGGTGACGCCGACTCGGGTGAGCCTCCATCTACATTTAGCGGGTATTCCGCAGGAGATGGTGAAGATTCCGGACCAGGTCCCACCCCGGACTCTGGGTCGGAGGCCGGTTCGGAGGCTTCAGATGTCGGTTCGGAGGCTTCCGATGTCGAATCGGAGGCTTCCGATGTCGGTTCAGTGGACATCGATATTCCCACTGGTGCTTCAATGGCCAACATCAGAAACCTTTTTAAGAGATATACTAAGAGGAAGAGGTATGTAAAGTTTGTAACACTGCTATCACTACTCGCGGTTATTGTAGCGGCGCAAATAGGGGTGCCAGTCCCCACAACATTACACAAGGGGGGTAAGATGAGCGCATTTTTGGAGAAGCATGAAGAAACCATTGCGAAAATGCTTCCAGCGGTTAAAGCGGAGTTCGAGAATGCACTCGAATTAGTCGGAGGTAAAGTGAAGCAATTGAATAATCTGGTTACCAAGATTGGGGAACAAGTCGAAATCCAGGTACCCGAATTACTAAAGTTTGGTAATCAAATGTCGAAAGACATTGCGCTCCCTTGGTACCAGTACAAGGGCATACCGGAACCCCAATTCCTCACGGACTACGTGAAAGGTGTGACGCAGGACAAGTTTCTTCAACCCGCTGCCGATAATATAGTACTCCCCAGCGCCGGTATCGGTGGACCTTCAGCTACACCTACCATTGATGTCTCTCAATATAAGGTTGTACCGGAAGCGAATGTAACGGCGTTCCTTGATGGATACAGCCAATACCAGATAGCGGGCGGGATGGATGATGACTCGTACGACTCCGATTACAGCATTTATTAATAAACCAATTTGAACTTATTTATTCGTACGCATCCCCGTACTTGTACCCTCCCCACTCCTGGATGTAGATGCCGTCTCCGCCGCCCTCCATCTCGTCAAAACCACGGAGGTACATGTACTTCTCCAGCGCCCCCACAAGGCTCGCGTCGGTGCGTATCCTCACGATGGAGTCGTACAGGATCTTCTTGAACCTTGTGGGGAGCCACCACGAGTTCAGGCGCAGCGCCTGGCCCAGCACCGCCGCCGAGAACAGGTTTCGGCCCATGGACGCGGCGACAATCAACAGGGACACCGCAAAGGGGAGTGATATAATGCGCGCAACCCAGGTGGGAACCGTGTGCACCAGCACGGAGTATATCTTGGACGCAATCTTTTTCGCCAGGTTGCGGTCCTCGGGGGACACGCGCGAGATGAGTTCGGTGGCACGGCTCAACTCTTCGCGCGCGCCCTCCTTGTCGGCATCTTCCCAACCCTTAATGAACTCGCGGGCGCGACGAGTCCGGCTCTTGCGGCTGCGAGAGGCTCGGGTCCGACTGGCGCGGCTCTTGCGGCTGCGAGAAGCTCGGGTCCGACTGGCTCGGCTCTTGCGGCTGCGAGAGGCTCGGGTGCGGCTGGCGCGGCTCTTCCGGCTGCGAGAGGCTCGGGTCCGGCTCTTGCGGCTGGCTCGTGATCTACTTTTCGGTGGCATTTGACAGTACCCCACATAATTCGACGCCCGTAATATGTGGTATCAGTTAAAACGATGTCTGCGCCACCTGTGAAAGTCCTGTGCACCGACTGGCCTCCACCGAGTGACGTCAGTGAGCTGCCGGCCGCCGCCTTCCTGATATCCACGCTCTGGAAACCCGGGCAGACGGTGACGATCGACTTCATCGACCGCCGCGCCGCGCCGTGGAAAAAGGCGTGGGTCGAGAAGGTGGTGACGGAGATGGTGCAGCCCTACGTGAACCTGGACCTGAAGTTCGGCAACTACGGACGCCAGGCCGACATCCGCATCACGTTCCGCCACGAAAACTCGGCGTACAGCCGGCTGGGCACGCAGAGCACGTGGTACAAGGGGTCCAAGGAACAACCCGAGAGTATGAACCTGGGGTGGTTGGACGAGCCCCACAGCGGCACCTTCAGGTGGAAGGGCCAGACCTACACGTTCCCGGGCTGCACGTACTGCAGCAAGAACACCAACGGCTCGGTGATTATCCACGAGTTCGGCCACGCGCTCGGGATGGTGCACGAGCACCAGAACCCCACGGGCGGCATCCAGTGGAACGAGCAGGCGGTGTTGAACTACTTCAGCGGCGCGCCCAACTACTGGGACGAGGAGCAGATCCGGTTCAACGTGATGGACAAGTACGACTCCAACCTGCTGAACGCGAGCCAGTACGACCCCAAGTCCATCATGCTGTACGCGTTCCCGGCCAGCCTGACGCTGAACGGGGTGGCCACGCAAGCAAACGCGGTGATGTCCCCCACCGACATTGAGTGGATGGGCAAGGTGTACGGCGACACCAAGCGCGAGGACAAGAAGCGCGAGAAGAAGAAGCGAAAGTTGACGTCGGGCGAAACCGTGGCGGTTGGCAACGTCATCATCAACCTGGAACCCGACGGGAGTCTACAAGTCGACGGCGTGGCCGTGTTCCCCGACGAAAAGGGCGTGTTCCGGGTGGACGGAGAGGTAGTGGCCTACACCGACGAGCAGGGCGGGGTTGTGGTTGTCACCGAGGAAGGCGAGTTTGTGGTGACGGGCGAGGGGGGCGACGGGGTGACGAGGAAAAAGAAAAACACCGCGCTCATCGTGGGAGTCGCAGTGTCGGTGGCCGTGTTGGCAATCGTGTTGGGTGTTGTCTTCGGTGTTATTATTCCACGAAAGCGCGCGCGCAACTAATCGTACAAGGTGTAGCCGTTCTTCTTCAGCGCGCGCACCACGTCGTTCTTAATCACCGTCTTGCGCGACGCGTACTCGGTGTAGGTGGTGGCGTCTTCGATGGTGCGCGACAGAAACTCCACGAGCGCGGCCTTGGCCTGCGCGGTGACGTCGTGCGTCATTCGCTTGATGCCGGCGCGGCGCGCGAGTCGGCGGATGTCTCTCCGCGAGAGCGTTCCCTTGCGGCGGACTCGGCGGATCGGCGAGTTGGGGGGCGTCGGAATTGCAGGAGACGACGCCGGCTCGGGTTTCACAGACCACCCCGAAGCGGGGCTCGACGGGGGAGTGAAGGGTGCCACCAGTGGTTCCATGTTAGGATTATGAGCATCCATATAAAGTCCAGCGGAACATTCCGGGAAGTGTCCCCGGCCGTTACGTACCCAGCCGTTACGTAACAGCACATGCGTGGCGTGGTGCACCGCATCATTCAACATTTGCTGACGAAGATGATGTGTACCGAGGAATTACCAATGTTCGACTCACCCGAGCTGCCGGCATCGCCCAGCGTGGAGCAGGCCATCCGGGAGTTGTACCCGCACGAGCGCGCGGACACCGAGGCGGTGCGGCAGTCGTTCGCCATGTTCATCGCCAAGCCCGCGCCCGAGTTGGGCTGTGCGTTCAACTACGCGTCGGACATGTTCTACACCGAGTTCTCGGCGTGGGGCGGGTCCGTGGTGCAGCTGGCCAAGATGTGCGAGTGCGACCTGCACACCGTGCACCACACCATCACGCTGTTCCTGAAGTTCCTGCACCGGGGAGACGGGCGCGTCGACACTGGCGAGCAGTGGGCGGACCTGTACTGGCAGCGCATGGCGTGCATGTGGATCGCGTTCAAGTACTCGGACTCGGGGTTCGACGACATCGAGTCGTTCACCACCGATGAGCACGAGCGCAAGATGTTGGTGTGCGCGGAGATGCAGGTGATGCGCACCGTCGACTACGAGCTGGCGCCCCCGCCCGACTACATGGGGATGTTGGGCGTGCTGCTCAACGCGCTACCCGAGGTGATGGACCGCGCGCTCCGCATGTTCATGAACTTCTCCGCGCACCCCGCGCACTGGTACGGCATGTCCTACATTTCCATCTGCTCGGCCTGCATCCTGGCCGCGAGGGAGAGCCTGGACGGCCGGCCGGAGATCTACATTCACCAGCTGCGCCAACTGCACAACCCCGACATACCGGTGTTAATTGCTTTAGCGGAGAGGGTTATACGCTTTATTTGATTTTATTAATAAATTTATTCTGTATTCTACTTCTTGCACGACGTCGGCTTGGACGTGTCGGCGGGCGGAACGGGTGCGCGGGGTCCACAGGCGCGCGTCCGTCGGAGCACAGGTTTGGCGGGGGCGTCCATGATTTTAGAATATGGCCACAAAACAAGCACCTACGTCCCGGGATCCAATTGGACCTCCTTCTCCATGGGATTTATGTATGAGGTTTCCCCAAAGTCCAGTCGCAGCGTGTTGTTTTTGCCGTGAAACTCGTAGGGGCGGTAGTCGCACGTGACGACGCCCGCCTCCACGCGCCCGTACTGCACCATGAACCGGAAGGTGAGAAACTGCAGCCTGCCGATGGGCCAGAAGGTGTGCACCTCCTCCAGCGGCGTCTGCTGGAACACGGGCGCGTCGGGCTCGCGCTCCAGCATCACGCGGCCAATCGGTCCATCCATGCTGTTTGTGAGCTCGTCCGCGAACACGTCGATGGCCAGCACGCCATCCAGGTCCACGCGTCCAGGCGCCGCCGCCACGTGGGACACGCCCACCAGAGTCGAGCTCGTGTCGGTGGTGTACCCCAGCGTGCGCGCCAGGCTCGTGTTGGCGTTGGTGCCCGACACCCACAGCAGGGTGAACGCGGCAGGCGTGCCTTCCGCTATCGTGATGGTGTCGGTGAGCGCCGTGTATGTGGCGGTGAACGCGGCCAGGGCCACGTCGGTTGCCACAAAGGCGGCCGTGACGGCGGTGGCGAGCGCGCTCGCGGTGTACATCCCGATCGGCACCACCACGGCGTACGTGTTGCCCCCGAACGCCACGTCAATCGTGTTGTTCCACGCGTCCACCGTGTACTCCGACGCGTGCAGCCCCACCGATCTCAGCGACACGCTGCTGACGTTGCGCATCACGGTGGGCAGGTCCACGCGCCACACCGAGGTGCTGGGCCACGCGTCATCCCGACACGCCGAGCTAAAGTTCAGTTTCCAGATGCGTGTGCCCTTTTGCAGCTCGCACGCTGAATGGTGCGTGGCGCGCGTGGGGGGAGACGGCACGCCCAGTCTGTCCGAGAACAGCGACTGCGTGGCCAGTCTGTCGGAGAAGCGTGGCACAGGGGGGTGGGGGGTCGCGCGTGGCCGGGGCGCCCGCATGCTTTCGAGCGGCATCTCGGCGGGCACGTGCTGCGATTGGTGCAGGACCCGCCACGCGATAACCACGCACACAACGGCTATGAGGGCAGGGAACACGGCGGCCCAATGATAACTACTCATTTGTATTGATAACGAATTTAAACCCTAAACGATGCGCGCGTCACCACATGGCGGATGAAGCCCACCACCCGGCCGTCCCGGCAGCGCAGGTACGCGTTCCATGGGTGGCTGAACGACAGTCCGTAGTAGATGCGGTGGTCGAGGATCGCCGTTACCTGCACGGCCTGTTGGGGCGACACAAAGATGTCGATGACCTTGCGCCAGGACACAGAGGGATTTTCGTGTAACATACTCAACACCTTGTCCACGATGGGGTTGTACACCACACCCGCCACGAGCTCGTCCGGGAACGCTGAGTGCATGGGGAAATGAAGTTCGTCACACACTCAGGAAGAACGTGCCCGGAACGCGCCACTGGCCGTTACCGGGCACGGGAATTGACTAACACCACGCCACAAACCCAATACTCTCCCGGAACCACATGAGCAACGTCCAGGAACTCGCGAACCAGTACGTCGACTTGTGCAACCGCATCAAGGAAGCCAGCAACGCCGCTGCCGAGATGCGCAAGTCGCTGAAGAAGTTGGACGCGGTGCTGCTGGTGGAGATGACCGCGCAGAACTTGAACGAAGTGACGAGCGACGGCGTTGTGATTTCCCGTACTTCTAAATTATCTACCAAGTAAATTCAATACATCATCGCACAAACCCCATCGGTTCACCTATAGTGGCCACATACACGTCACAACTTTAATTCCATGCAACTCATCAGCTAAAAGTGCTATTGAGTGGATTCGTGAAAGTAGCGATTGAATTTGTAAATCTTGGTATTTTAATACATTTATTACTCCGTAGACTCTGGACAACCCTTTGACCTCGCCCACTTCAACGTCTCCACATGCCCTCCCATGGCCGCGCCGGTACAAACCATCGAATCCCACGGACACCCATTGTCTCTGGCCCAAATCAACGTCTTCAAATCTCCTCTGCTTGCCGCCGATGAACAAGTCGTAGAATTCCATGGACACCCGTGTTTTCGGAGCCACTCCAACGTCTCCAAATCTTTTCTCTCGGCCGCGTATAGACACGTCATCGCATCCCATGGGCATTCGTGTTTCCTGGCCCACTTCAAGATGTGAACGTGTCCTTTACTGACTGCGCGTGCACAAGTCCACGAATCCCACGGACAACCATTTTTCCTGAGCCACTCCAAGATGTCAAGGTGTCCTCCCGCGGCCGCACTTGAACAAGTCCGCTCACTCCACGGACAGCCATTGTCCCTGGCCCACTCCAAGATGCTGAGATGGCCTTCCAAGGCCGCTTGTGAACAAACCCAATGATCCCATCGGCAATCATTGTCCCTGGCCCACTTCAGTACTTCGATACACACACTAGGTCGGCCATGCATGCGAAGACCTTGGCTTATGATGTAAACACAGGTGGTTTCCGACAGTCTATACCCGCTCTGCTGAAGCCATTTGATCCGTTCTATGGAGTTTACGAGTCGCTCCACCTTGACTTCGCCAAGTTCCGGAGCGAACGGCAACAGATCGCGTTTACCAATCTCCTGGATCTCTGTCTTTATGTTGCGTGGAGACAGGTGCATGGTGTTGTACACCAACTTTGCGCACACCAGCTCGACTACATCGTCACACAGGATGTACCGAGCTGCCCTCCACAACTCGACCAGGGACGCATTGGCGGCCGGAAGCATGTCGAACAGTGGCCCCATTTGCGTTGCCAACTTAAACGTGACTGGCGCCTTCACGGCGGGCACGCCCTCACGCCCGATAAAGTTGAGAATCTCCACCAAACACGCGGTGGTTGGCGTGAACACGTTGAGAAGCGGCACGGGTTCGTCTGCGTCACACTCGCTCAAAAGGTTTGAATGCGGCACCGCCTGGGGCGACAGTGTGAACACAGTTCCGTCGTTGCTCGTGACTTCCATCGGGAAATAAGATTATGACATACCCGGACACGTGATTGTGGTGGAAAGGGGGTCGTCGGGTACACTGCAGTCTGTACCGCCCCACCCCGGTTCGCACACGCATGAACTCCCGTCGCAGCTGCCGTGCGAACAGCACCCACGGGGACACGTGTGCGTGTCGCACGCGGCTCCCGTCCACCCCGGGTCGCACTCGCACGCCTCGGTGTCCAGGTTGCACACCCCGTTTCGGCTGCAGTCGTTGGGGCACACGGGGTGTTCGCACCCCTCTCCGCGCCATCCCTCCACACACTCGCACGTGCCGTGCGGCGCATTGCACACCCCGTTGCCGCTGCAGTCGCTCACGCACCGGCGGTTTTCGCACGCGGCGCCCATCCAGCCCTCCTCACACTCACACATACCAGACACCGGGTTGCACGAGCCGTTCACGCAGGTCTGCACACACGTGCGCACCTCGCACCGATCACCCACAAAACCCGGCAGGCACACGCAGCGTCCCGTGGCTGGGTCGCAGCTTCCGTTCACGCACACCGGACAGACCCGCTGCGTGCACGCGTCGCCCGAAAACCCCGGGTCGCACACGCACAGGCCGGCATTGCACACACCGTGGCCACACGCGCCATCGTGCGTGCACAACTTGGTGCCGCATCGTTCACCCACAAACCCCGGCTCGCACACACACCGGGCCGTCACCGGGTCCACCGCGCCGTGTCCGTTGCACACCGGTGGCTCCGGGTCGTGTTTCGGGGGCGTAAAGACACCGCGCGACTTGAGCGCGCTGAACATCTGCGCCGCACTCAGCCCCGCCGAGCCGGGCGGCACGCGCACCTTGATGTGCTGCATCTCCGTGCCCGTGAACGCGTTCTCCACCACGCCGCGCGCGCGCGAGCACAGCACACCATCCCGAGATGTCTGCAGGGTGGCCGCGTTCATCACAAACGCGGGCTCCAGGATGGAGATGCCCTGCTGCACGTCACTGGGTTCGCCCGCGAGTTGCGAGGGGATGGTGGGCGCGCCCGACTCGCTCGCGCATGTCCCGTCCGGACGCACCCTCTCGCACAGCACACGTTCCGGGCCGGCGCCCACATCCGCATCCGCAATGGTTCTCGGTATCTCCGACGGACACGCGCCGGGTAGGTGCGGGCCGTAGCTCCGGATGTAGTGGCCGTCGAACCAGTAACTTAGGCCGGTGCCGGGGTCCTTGACGAGGATCTGTCCGTTGGGTTGGCGTTGGTAGGACACGGTCTGGCAGCGTCGGGTGAAGATGGTGCAGGTGTTGCGCAGCACAGGCACGATGACGAGCAGCGCCAGGGCGATCGCAATACCCACGCCCCCCACCGCAGCCGAGGTCGCAATCAAGATATTTCGGTCCCGCGGTTTCATTTATGTGTTGGGAGGAAATTCACAATCGAAAACCATGGACAAGGAATGCCCGGTGTGTTTGGAGTCCCAGGAGGCTACGTCGCGTCACTTCATGTTTTGGGAGGACTTGCGGATCGAGATGGTATTCACGTGTGGCCACGGGGTGTGTCGCGCTTGTCTTTTGAGCATGTTGAACACTTCAAATGAAACCTGCCCCCAATGTCGAGGACCTATGGACACGTTATTTTAATAAACTACTTTAAAAATGCAACAACAACGAATCCGAGAACTAGAGGACGAGTTTCCACAGTACGAGTTTGCCGTCAATCGTATGGGTGGGGGGCGACATCTCATCTTCCGTACACCCGGCAGGGGTCGATGGAAGGCTCTTCAGTACCAAATGTTAACCGATAAAGAGAAGGCGCGTCGCAGGGAGACGCGGGGCAAATCTCGCAGGGGAATGTCGAGACGTCGGGTGTTATTGGAACGTAAGCGTGCCGATATTCGGCGTCGGCGTGGCTCGAAAAGTCGGCGGCGTTCCAAAAGTCGGCGGCGTTCCAAAAGTCGGCGGCGTTCCAAGAGCCGACGTCGGCGTGGCTCGAAAAGTCGGCGGCGTTAATAATGCCACCGACTGTAAAATGAAAAGGCCCGTGGAGATTACGCTGTGGGTTGTGTCGATCGTGATCCCGGCGGCCCTGCTGGCAACCGGGTTGGCGCTCATCGCGCGACACAGGCCCCCACCCCCCAAACCAGACACCGACGACACCTCGACCGGACAGGACACGCCGCCCACGCTCGCCACCACGTCGCAGGCATGCGGCGCCGATGCCGTGCCGTGCGACCTCGCGGATCCCTACTCGTGCGAGGGGTGTGGCGAGACGTTCAGGTGCACGTCCGTGGGCGCCAACGACACCGACTACAACGTGGAGGGCGCGTTCTGCATGCCGGCCAAGCCGGTGTCGGCGTGTTCGCGCGTGCCCCAGGACCCGTCCCAGCACATGCAGGGAAAGCTGCACTGGACGGGCTGGGCGGGCGTGGACGTGCAGACCTGGGACTGCGCGTGCCCCTACCCGCGCTACTACCCGATGGACACCAGCGCGGACAGCCCTTCCACTGGTGCGTGCAAGCGCAGCTCGGCGCTGTGTCGTCACGGCACCTGGACCTACCCGTGTAAACGTTCGGAGACGGACCCCAGCTCGTGCCAGCCGCTGACGCCCGAACAAACCTCCGAGCTGGTGGGGTCGGACCCGCTCATGAACGGGCTGTGTTCGTGCGACAACGTGCCGTGCAGCGGCAACCAGGATTGCGCCGGCGCGTGCGTGGACGGCGTGTGCGTGGGGCAGCGGCTGGGCATGAACCCAAGCTCGGGCCTGCCGGAGTGCGTGCCCGACACGTGTGGCGCCACGATACCGTGCAACGACGACACGCCGTGTCCGGGCGGCGCCCGGTGCGAGGGCGGGGTGTGCCAGGAGTCCAGCTCCACGTGCGCGTCCGACTCCGACTGCGGTGTGGCGGGCAGGTGCGCGCAGGGCAGGTGTGCCTGGGGACACTGGGAGGTGCTGCCCGAACCGCCCTACGTGTTTGGACGTTGCGCGTGCCCGCCCGGTACGCAGGCTTCCGGCTCGACGTGTCGGCCGGTGGAGTTGGGCGGGTGTGTGAACGACTGGTGCCGCGTGCCGGCGTCGACGTGCCACACCGAGTTGGTGAACGGGTTGTGTCCCCCGTGAACCCCGGGCCCGTCGCTCCGGACATTGGGTGTGGAGAGCGAGGCGTATCCTAAGATGGACCTGACGTTCTCGGACTATGGGGCTGTGACGNNACGGTGGCTGCCGGCGTGCCGATGGTGATGGTGATTGACGCCACCTCCACCGACATTTTCGGGGCGGTGGGGGTTGGCACGCCGGGAAACCTGGAGCAGAGGTTCTTCTTCAACACGCCAGGGAGTGTGGTGCGCGGAGACGTGCTGGGTCTGTGTATTGACAGCAAAATCCTCAGCGCCTACGTGTCGTTTCTTTAAAATCCGGGGTGAGTACAAATGAACGACCAACACACGCGCACACCAATCCCATGGAGGTCCCTGGGCCAGCCCCGCAGTACGGGCACGGCCCCGGTGGTGGGTGGACCCCGCAAGGCTGCGTGGTGTCCTGCCCCCACCACGCCCAATCAGCTGGGCGTGACGTGGCAGACGTACAACGCGCCCTGCCCCAATAAATAAATATGTTTCGCCTCCCCAATAAATAACTGTCGTTTACGAGTTCCGTTTTATTCAAATGCGTAGCCATAAACCATGTTCATTCGCCTGCCGGTGAGCTGCAACGTGGGGCTCGCGGTGAAACAGCCCATGGAGGACGCGCGCATGTCGTCAACGCCGCCCACCGGGCCTCCCCCCATCCCCAAGGCGTGGCAACACCCCGGGTTCTCCCTGGACCCGCGCAGGATGATAGCGGCGGTGGCAAGGGCGCGCGCGCTCGTGAATCGGCAGACCGCGTCCAGTGCGTGCCAGGAGCCGCTCGACGCCTCCGAGACGCTCAGTGTTCTCTCGCACGTGTCCCGACTGGCCTCCAAGTGGAACCTGGTGGGCTACACCCTGGACACCTCCCAGATAGAGACCGAGATCGCAAGCCGCGGCCCGGTGGTGGCGGCCGTGCCGGTTCGGGACAGCTTGCTGGCGCACATCTCCGCGCGTCTGAACGGCGAGGACCCGGTGTACCGCCCAGACGACCCCGAGTTGGGCCTGGTGTCGGTGGCCATTCTGGGGTGGAAGGACGAGCACTGGATCGCGGCGCTGCCCTGGGGGAAGTTCACGTCCGCCACGAGCGCGCACGTGTGGGACGGCTGCGTGCGCATCCCCAAGGACATGTGCGTCAACGCGTGCGCGATGTGCAAGCGCGCGCAGCTGGGTCAGGGCACGTTCGCAGTGAAGGTGATGCCCGCCTCATGGGACCCACCCACCACCAAACCGCTGCCGCCCTCCAACGAGTCGTCGCGCACCAGCGGCAAGGTGAAGCATCTCAAGAAGTCCAAGGTCCCCAAGATGGCATTCACCGACGAGAACGTGACGCTGGTGCTCAAGTGCGTCGTCACCGCCACCATCATGGTGCTGGCCATCCTGGTGTTGGTGATGATGAAGACGCGCCGACACTGAGCCTACTTGCGCGTGGGCATGGTGAAGCCCATGCTCGCGCCGCACACGCACGTGACTTCGAAATTCACCACGTTGCGGGTGCACGAGTAGCCCAGCTCTTCGCCGCACACGCAGATGTGTTTGGTGTGCAGCATGTCGCCCGTCTCCCGGGGTTTCAGGCTTAGCGAGCGATGGGTTTCCATCGACATTTCGTCCAGCTCGATGGCGGAGGTCTTGGTGTTTTTGCGCTTGGTGGCAAACATGTTTATTACGCGAGCCTAAATACTCACATGCTGACATTGAACGTGGCCACGCCGAGTTGGGACGTGAAGCTGCCCACGTTCTTGTCGGAGGCCACGCACATGCCGCTGATGCCGCCCCCTAGATCCAGCCGTGCCTGCCGCGTGTTCTGCCCCCCGCTCAGGCTGGGCACCCACGACTCGGCGAGACTCCAGGTGTAGTGGCCGAGCGAAGTGCTGGTGCCGGACACCATCGCGTACGTGTTGTTGTGCGGCGCGAACCGGATGGTGTACGGGGTGCCGACTCGCGTGCCCTCGGCGCGCGCCGTGGTGGACACCTGCTGGAACTCGCCGGTGACGGTGCGGCCGGCCAGACACAGCGGCCACATGTCGGAGTTGGCGGAGGTGTCCCCCATGTTGGCAAAGGGCGCATCCTCGGTCGTTGCGTAGTGAAGAACCATTTTATTTCATGCGCCCTGTTTTCTTGTCACGTTGCACCCGCACCTTCCGGTTGGCGTTCGTGAGCGCCGCAAACGCGGCGCCGTAGCCGGGCTCGTCCAAGACGCTCTGCAGGGTGTTGGAGAATGCCTGTTCGGGCACTCGGGGCGCGGCCAGGCCGCGGGCGGGTTGTTGTTCGGGTCTCTCCCAGAAATCCATTTAGAGTTGCAGCACATTTTCGTGAAATGTCGCTTTTTTTGTGTCGTTGGTTTAAACAATGTTCCGACGGCCCTCGAAAACAAGCAAACCCAAGCGAGTGCGCGTGGCGTACGGACACGGCACGAGCGTGTCGTCCAAGTCGCCGCCACTGAGCAGCGCGCAGAACCAGGCGTACACGCAGGAGCTGGCGGGCATCCCCCGCCCCACTGGTGGCGCCATGGGCTGCTCCTACACCGGGTTCGACCAGGGGGTGGTGTGCCAGCACACCGGCGGCATGCCGGACTACAAGCAGTCGCCCGTGAGTTTCACCGGGGACTGGGCTGCCAACGTGAGGGGAGGCTTCCCCCTGCCGCGCGTGCAGAGTCCGGGTGGGTACGAGCAGATCGTGATGGGCGGGGGCAGCGGGAGTCCCGAGTGCGCGCAGGCGTGCACGTGTCTGGGCGACGCCTCGTGCCCGTGCCGCAACGGGCCCGGGCAGACGTGCGGGTACACGGCGGTGAATCAGACGTGCGTGGAACCCATCCCGGGGGGAGAGTACGCGTCGCTGGCGGCGTGTGAGGCCGCCAACGCGCGCGGTAACTACAGGATGTAATTTATTCAAATAAATACACGTACAATATACGAAAAGGATGAAAACTGTTTTAACTTCGACATGTGGTACACCCCAGATGTGAGTGGGTTGTCGGACATGAAGGTGTGTGCGTCGCACTCGCGCGCAAACTCGGTCTCCGCCGTCATTTTCGGGAAGCGCCGCGCCAGCATGTCGTTGTAGAAGAACACAAACTCGGGTGTGCGGAACGTGACGTCGGACATGCGCAGCAACATGGGCATGTCGTCCGACACCTGGTGGATCCACTCGCACCGTTGCCACACCGACTGCATGGCAACCGAGATGGCCGCCACCTCGGCGTTGCACAACACCAGTCGGTTGATGTGTCTCTCCAGGTGGGACAGCGTGGCCAACGTCAGCGCGTTCACAACCACGTGCGACGACACGCCCACCCATGAGTTGCTGATGAGATTGTGCACGTCCAGCCCGTACTTCAGCCCGAGCCGCGCGTCGCACCGCATCAAGAAGTCCACCGACACCGCGTCGGGTCCGGCAGAGGCGTGCACGAGGTCGTACAGGAACAGCCGGGTCTGATCGGACTCGGGCTGCGCGCCGAGTATGACGTCCTGCACGACCGCCGCGTCGATGCCCGAGGCGAGACAGGCGCGCTGCAACGCCGGACGCTCAAAGATGAGGGACGCGATCTTGGCGCTGGCCTGCCGCATGGTGCGCTTTTCTCCGTGCGCGGCCACAAAGTTGCGGAACACGTATTCCCACGGCATGCAGCCCACCTGGCTCAGCAGCGCGGCCACGCTGACCGTCAGCACATCTCGGGCGGACACGGCCTGCGGGAAGCGCGCGTGCAGACTGGTGGCCCACATGTTTGCCAGCACGGCCGCGCCAATACTGTGTTCGTACATGGAGTGCGTGGCGGACGGGAACACCCACACCACCGGACCCATCACGGAGATGTCGCGCAGCCGCTGGAACTCCAGGCTCCGGACGATGAGCCCGCAGATGTGCGGCAGCTTGTGCTTGCCGTACACCGAGTCCCACACGTCGAAAGGTTCCATAATTAAAAGTGAGCACTCGGCACTCGTGTTACGAACCGTTACGTAACGTTTTGCACTTGAGAAGGTGCACGACCGCGAGCACCACGGCCGTGCCGATGCACCCCATGGATATCCATATCATGGTGCGGTGCACCGGGGAGCGCTGCACCAGGTTGGCGCGAAGATGTTTACGCGCGCCGAGGTAGGTTGGTGCGACGAGATTGTTTGTCATTTTAGAGTACACGGAATTATTTCCCCCCTAGTAAATGCCGGTGTCCGCCAAGTTAGCCAAGCGCACGCAGGCACTCCGCAAAGTGCCGATGCAGGTGTTCTGTGATGAAGTCCGGGAGTACGACTTTGATAAACGATTCGCGCAGCCCGGCGCGTGTTCAATCGAGCAGTACCAATTCCTGAAGCTGGTGTGGTTCTTCTCGGGAGAAGGCCCACGGGCCGACACCAAGCTCAGACAGGAGAGTAAGGCGGCGCTGCAGAGGTACGGCATGGTGCTGAAACTCCCCGGAACAGCCTCGCGCAGTGTGTTGGGGGATCTGCTGGAGAAACGAGATGCCATTGTCTCCATGATATACAACTTGGGGGATGCCGACGTGGACCGTCTAACCGGCATGAGCGCGCAGGCCGCGCAAGCATACATCGAGGCCAAGGTCGAGGCTCGCAAGAAAAACTTGGCGACCCGACTGAACAACGTGGAGACCCAAATCGCGGAGGGGTACCTGGGGCTGGTGACGCAACCCCCCACCTACTCGGGGCCGTACATGTGCGACCAGCTGGTGCACCTGATGGGACCGAGTCTGAAGGGCTGGCGACTCATCCGCTACCTGGGAGGCGGCGAGTACGGCAAGGTGTTCCAGATGCAATCTCCGACCGGAGACGTGCTGGCGGTGAAGCTCGTGGTCGAGAAAAAGCGGGGAGAGGTGGCGGAGGAGACGCGCGCCCAGGGCGTGTTTCACGGGCTCGGCCTCGCCCCCCGAGTGCGTGAACACAAAGTCGTCCGCACCCTGGCCGGTGCGAAGATGCACCTGATCGTGATGGAGAACATCGACATGACGCTCGAGGAGATGCTGTGTGTGGCCCAGCACGACACGCAAAAGATCCAGAGCATCGCGGACCAGGTGGTGGACATGATGGACCGCATGCGCACCGCCAAGGTGACGCACGGGGACATGCACACCCAGAACATCGGCTACCAGGTGCGCAACGGTAAGTACGAGCCGATCCTCATCGACTTCGGACAGTCCAGCACGAAGTCGAACAACCCGCTGGTTGACGCGGAACAACTGTTGCGCACGCTGTCGTCGCCAAACATAGCCAACTATCCGTACTCGCACGTGTTCGCGGACGCGCTGCAGAGGTATCTGGACCGCATTGGCAAGCGGTACGACTTGACGGGAGACGACAAGGTGCAAAAGAGACTCTGGAATCGCTACTGCGATTTCGAGCGTAACGTGCTGAGCGACGACCGGAGACGCGCGCTCGCGGGCGCTCTGGCAGACATGCTTGACACCATGCAGGACACGCGCCCCCCGCCACTAAAGCGACGCTCACCCAAACGACGCTCACCAAAACGACGCTCACCCAAACGACGCTCACCCAAACGACGCTCATCCAAGCGAGATGCGCGAAACGTGAACTTGATACGTCAACTGATGTAAATAAATTTCGGTGTTAAAAACAAATGGCATTACGGGGAGGCTACGATCTAGAAACGGGCGTGATGACGATGCACGAAGTAGCTGGTATAGACACTCAAATTTCGGACACAAAGGGACGCTACAAACCAATGGGGGTGTACTATCGGGGAGATCGGTTTCCCGAGGAATTCGTCAACCCCGATACACCCTACTTCAAACAGGAGTTAAGGAGACTACCTTTCGTCCCGGGCCAAGAAGTAAAAGTCGGACCGGGGACGAATCGTGCCTGCCGTGTCGGTGAAATAGAACAGGTCGAACACCCGTACACCCACGAGAGGTATTGCTTAAAACCGTGTAAGCAGGGGTATGTACGTAATTGGTACACGAACCGCTGCAGAAAGGAGGATGCGGTGCGACGACGCAGATACAGATGCAGACCCGGTTACCACCGCACGGCAACGGGTAGGTGTGCAAAGGGTGAGCAGCCTGCCCATGGCGATTTCCAAGATTTTGGGGAAATCGCGGCATTGATGCAAGAACAGGAAGAGCGGGGTGAAGACGCGGCACAACAACAGGAAGAGCAGGGTGAAGATTTTGAACCAAACGTGTATGAATTCGATAATTTACTATTCGACGAGCAAGACGCTTTACTCCAGGGGCAGCAACTCATACCTGTTTCGGGAATGTCAAATCTCCAACTCGAGAGAGTCGCACGGGAGGAAGTTGCCTGATCCTTTATTCCCTTAGCTTAAACATAAACACCGGATGTCAACCTACGAACAAGGCCACGGACCGACGCCCACCGACTACACCTACGCCTCCCAGTACGCCGAGGACGTCATGGAGAAGCAGGCGTGTCTCGCGCAGCCCGACAAGTACACATGGATCCCCTCCGCCACCACACGATACCCGTGTCCCGAGGGGCTCGAGTGCGAGTCCGGCGTGTGCAAGTTCAAGCAGGACGCGTGCAAACAGATGAGCTCGCTGCCCTACTACGACTGCCAGCGCCGCACCGTGGAGTGTGACACCCACCCGAGCGGCCAGTGCCAGGTCTGCGACTACTCCATCTCACTCGGGCGCAAGATCCACGGGCCCTTCTCGGGTGACGCGCCGTCGGGCTGCGATGCCGGCGACTACAAGTACAGCCAACAGCCCGAGCACCCCACACCCTACACCACCCCGGGCCTCTCGCTCTCCGGATTCTGCAACCACGACGAGCAGTGCGCGCAGGGCGTCTGTGTGGGGCCCGAGCCGGACGAGGTGGTGGAGCGTTGGGGCGCCGCCTGCACCAGCGCGCAAGATTGCGGCGGCGGGCGCTCCGTGTGCGCGCAAGGACACTGCGTGTCCGACACCTCCTACGAGGGCATGTGCGTGGTGCCCTGCACGGCCTCGACCGACTGCGCGCACGTGGACCCCCTGGCGCAGTGCGGACAAGACCCCGCAGACGCCGCGCTGTACGGCCGCTGCTTCATCCCGCCGCAGCCCAACGACACACCCAAACTGTGCCAGCCGCCCGTGCCGGACCACGCGCCCTACACCGTAGACATGTACGAGGGAGACCAGGTCGTGTCCAAGCCCGTGCCCTGCGAGGTGGACCAGCACTGCTGGTTTCCCCCCGGCGTGGGCGGCGTGTGCGGACGCGACCCCGCACTCCCCACCTACGGCTACTGCTACGACCCCTCCTCGCCGCCCTACCTCGAGTGGAAGGACGAGATGCGCCTCTGGGACGGCGTGCCCCCCAGCAAGAACGTGTGCATCGAAACCGACGCCACCGCGCGCAGGTGGTGCGAGATGCCCTGGACGCGGCCCGGCACCGACGACGAGGACTTCACCCATCCGCTACAGAGGCGCGTCAAGGACGCCTGGAAAGAGAAAGCCCGCCCACCCTTCATGTACGACGAGCGCGACGGAACCTGCCACGTCACGCGCACGTACTGCACCGCCAACCTCAAGGACGGAGGCTTCAGCGCGGGCTACGGACGAAGCACCGACTACTGGCTCGGGAGTACGTGTTCGGGCGATACCAAGGGAGAAGTCGTGGGCGCCTACGAGTGCTGCACCAAGTTAGGTGACTCCATTTCTGGGTTTTTCCTCGGGCGCACACTCACCACGGACTTTCGCGAGCTCGTGGAGGGCGACGTGGAGGGCTTCGGCCAGCGCTGGGGAAACTACATGGACCGGTTGGCGGAGCAGACCGGGTTGCATCCCGGGCCGGACAAGGTTGTAGTATCCAACGAAGACCTGCTTCGGGAGGGTAACCCGGGACTCGCCAAGGTGATTGAGTTCGTTTGCGACCCGCGTCTCAAAACGGGGATTCGGAGGATCGCGGCCAACGTGCTGCCCGGGGGCGTGCACGGGTACGAATGGACGTGGAACGAGGCAGCC
>ENA-UZWW01005602-UZWW01005602.1-metagenome-genome-assembly--contig:-Day-5--50m-contig-5602_pt1 | contig 27899 bp, 28 predicted proteins | sample MGYA00260348_ERZ794908 | MGnify/ENA metagenome assembly ERZ794908
AGTTTACTATGGTCAAAACTGCGCATGATAGCCAAAGCTTTTGTTCGCGTACGGAGATGAGGCGACCGCTATGGCTGTGTCACAGAATGACTATGATTTGATCGTTATTGGCGCAGGCATCGTCGGAATGGCGACCGCACTTTGGGCACAGAAAGAGGGACTAAACGTCCTGATTTGTGATCCTAACCAACCTGGGTCAGGCACGACTTATGGCTCTGCTTGTACCATCGCAACTTATGCCTGCATCCCAGTCAACAATCCGTCAGTCTTCAGATCGCTACCACATCTGCTTACAAATCGTGAAAGTCCACTCAGCTTCAACCTTCTATATGGACTTAGAAATCCACGCTGGATGCTATCATTCCTCAATAATTGCCGTACTGCTAATGTCCATCACATAAGCGGTGCGCTTGGACAATTTTTGACAAGCGCAGATGCAGGCCTTGATCCTCTGATAGTTGAAGCAAGGGCTGAAGATTTAATGGTCAGTAACGATTGCCTTTATATTTGGTCTAGCCGTGCTGGCTACGAAAATGCGTGGAGCAGTAACAGTTTGCGACGGGCGCAAGGCGTGGATTTTGATGAATTAACGCGAGATGAAATACGCCAGCTGGAACCAAATTTGCAGAAACCAATTCACCGTGGGCTACGTTTCAACGGTGCACGGCATGTAACTAACCCTCAGGAATTAGTTACCCGCATGCAAAAACGCTTTGAGGTTCTCGGCGGAAACTATCTGAAGCAAAGCGTCGTCCGCTGCGAACCAGATCACGCGGGAGTAACGGCCCATACGAGCGATGGCACGCAAATCCGCGGAGACCGCTTGGCATTGACCGCAGGCGCACGATCGACCCAGGTTAAAGGCACTGGCGCTGAACGTCTGCCGCTAGGCACCGAGCGGGGGTACCACATTCTCTTCCGCAATCACAAAGGATATGTTTCACGCCCAATTGGATGGGCCGAGGCGGGCTTTTATGCAACTCCTATGGCACATGGTCTGCGCATTGCAGGGATGGTGGAGATCGATTCCATCGATGCGGCTCTCAACGAAAGCTGCATCACGTATCTGCATCGGAAGTCACTGGAATTATTTGGTTCGATTGGGGACCCCGATGAAACCTGGCTTGGTCATCGTCCGACTATGCCGGACTCACTTCCAGTGATAGGGTATTCAAAAACCTCAAACCGTGTGATCTTTGCATTTGGACACCAACACATCGGCCTTACGTTAGCGGGTGTTACCGGGAAAATTGTAACCGATCTGGCTAATGGCATTACTCCGCAATGCGATATTGCCAACTTTGCTCCTCAAAGATTTGGTTAATTGTGTTAGATCATAATCTTTTTGGCACTGGCATCACTAAGTTTGATCCAATTATTTTGGGGCGTAGAGAATACTTAAGACATACTATTACGCCGACGATCCCGCCAAATAACTATCAGACCACCCCCAGCAATCAAGATTGCACCAGGGAAAAGATCTTGCAATGGTACTTCATCAAAGAACAGCCATCCAAAAAAGAATGCCATCGGGATACCAAAGTAGCTAAATGGGGCAAGGTTGCTCTGTTCAGTCATCCGATAGGAAACAATGAGAAGTAAGACAGCGGTACCCCCAAAGCCACCCATCGCAATGATCCAGGCTAAATCAAGCGGGCTCTGCAGCGGGGAAAATCCGCCTAGTAAAAGCGCAAGGCCCACTGACCCTAAAACGGCAAAGCCCGTTGAATACAAGTTAGCCAGTGCACTTGGAACCTCTTTGTCGATTAACCGCGCAGTCACTCCAGTCAGCGCATAGAGGGCCGCAGCAGCCAGAGGAAGGAGAGAAGCCAACGTGAATGTTTCGCGTCCCGGGCCCATCACCATCACGACACCGATAAAACCAATCAACACAGCCGTCCATCGGATACGACCCACATGCTCTCCTAATAGAAGTACTGCAAAAGCCGTCATGAAAAGTCCGCTCGAATAGGAAATCGTCGTAGCGTTAGCAAAAGCAATCAGGCTCAAGGATGAATAAAACATTAACTGCGCAAAAGTAACGATTAGTCCACGAACACCCATCAAGACCCACTGTCGGACATGCAAGCGGCGACCACTTTGGTGCCAAACGTGCGATGACCAAAGCACGATAATGCTGGGTATTAATCCAAAAATATTTCGATATGCAGACAGTTCTGCCGCACTATAGTCAGATGACAAACGCTTTATTACTAGCCCCATCAGATCGAAAAATACCAGTGAAAGCAGGCTAAGCATGATTGCGAGAGAGACAGAGCTTTTGGGAATAGCCCTGGTTTTATCAAAACCAATCATACGTGTTCCTACGAGGTGCGCCAAGAGAACGCAAACGGTGTTCGCTAGATTTAGCGAGTTCAGGTAAATTTACTGACTTAGAGCGAATGTGCTGAGGCTATTCAAAGCCGGAGATTGCAGGGTAGAAAAAGGCATCTGCAAAAGTATTGAGGTATTTTGGGAATTTTCAAAACTCGTTCAAAGGCGTCATGGATACTCTACCACTACAAAGTAAAACCGCACCTCATGAGCCTAATGGCAAGAATGACTCAGTCTACGCACAAGAACACTGAGCGACGACATAAAACATTTTTTCAACTAATACCTCATTTTATGTTGTTGGCTTAGATGTAATCTAAGCAAGTGCTTCGCGCAATCTTGGGAAAGGTTCCTTTAATTATTTTCAGTGTCACTTGTTAAAAATTGCTTTGGTTACGACCCATCGTGATGGGCCGTAACATGTTTGTTCCAATTTTCGGCTCATTCCGCCGGTAGAAACTTTCTACCCAATTTCGGGGTTGAGAAATGCTGACGATTTAGGATGACGATCAGCGCAATCATCAAAAACTGCGCTACTAGCGCTAGTCCAGTGAGGCTCCAATACACCAAGCCAAATTTAGTAATAATTTGTGTTGCGACCAACCCTTTGTTTATAAAAAAACTCAGCATGACGGACAGAGCAACACCGGGACAAACCAAAGCATACGAACCAGGCGATGTCTTTTTGCCAAACACAAAATCATTGAAATAACCCTGTCGGCGAAGAACCAATACCCCCAATAACAGAAAGAGAATTTGCACAGCGAGTAAGCGAGCCAAGAAAATCATCGTCTCACCTGTGCTAGTGTGTGCATCAAACGATGAGTGCATACCATGATTTTGTCGTAAAAACGTAATGCCCAACACTGTAAGGATCGGGATGATTACCATCAATGTTGGACCAGCTTCGCGGGCAGTTCCGAACTGAAGCATCGATGTAAACGCCGTTGTCGCAGCAATGATTGTATAAAGAATTGCCGCCGTCCCAAAGAATGTTGATAAGATCAAAGAGGCCGCAACAGTCACGGAACTGTTGCTCATTGCCGCTGGCGCAGCAAGACCAACAGCAACCATCGACAATGCGAAAGCCGGCAGTAACTGTGCAAACGAGTTGTTTGCTGTGACGTCGAACAAGCCCCCTTTGGTTAGCACGCGCCCCAAAAAGGCACCAATAAGATTTAATGCCCAAATACCAATTGCAAGGAACGCAACAAGTGCAGCAGGAAATAGGTATTCCACGACAGTCCAAAGCTTAGGTACGAACACAAGACCAAAAATGAACAATGCGTTGATCGTCATGGCTGATGCCAACGGCCCAGCAAGCAATGTGGTCTCACCGTTTGAAGCACGGAGGTTTTGAAAGTCTGCTGTTTGAGCAAAGTTCGAAAGGGCTCTGAAATTCCATATCAATAGCCGGATATTGAGAAAGGAAAAAATAGCAATCCCTGTCATTGCGATCACAATTGCAACCTGCAAGGTTAAGTTTTCCGTGGTGAAAATGGCCATTAAATTTTCAAATGTGGGAACGGGTTTATCTTTGTGTGGCACCCAGAAAAGCAGGTACATGAAGAATGTGACCACTAATCCACCAGATCCAAGTGATGCCAAAAAATAGAGAGGGGAATAGATATCAGATGGTCTGCGCAGCGTCGTATTCATTAGATGCCTCCAATGCTATTGTGGGTTCCTTTCGTACTTTATATTCTTTTTTTGGAATATGTTATTGATTTATGTCAAGTCCACATTCAGTGAAAAGACGCAACCTTTAGCTTCCTGCTTTGGCCTATTCCTTAGCAAGCATGTTTCCTCCGGTTATAGTCGTTAAAATTGCACCCTGATTAGTGATCAAGCGCATTTTAAGCCCAAGCAATTCAACGTTTGGCGGCAGATTATAAAACAATGAGACGGGCATCATTCACCGAAACCCAAGAAACGGGTAGTATCATTAAGTGAACGCCGCCGGGAGACCACTGAATTTGCAATAAATGTCTCATCTGGCCATCCGAGTGCAACACAGGTCAAAATTACCTGATCTTCAGGTATACCGACAACCTCGCGAACCACCGGGCTTTGCATAATTCCTTGACCGTTAATGACAGAACCGAGACCTCGGCTCCAAGCAGCCAAGACCAGACCGTAGGTCATTGCACCAGTATCAAAATGTGCAATCGTGTTGTTTAATAGCGTTTTGTCAAAGCAAATCACGATGGAAACCGGCGCATCAAACTGGCGAAAACCACGCATCACCCAATCCTGACGACGCTCCGTGTTGTGTCGCTCAATCCCCATTGCTTCGAACAACTGAACGGCTATTTCGATTTGCCTCTTTCGGTGCTCCCCCTCATACGAGGCATAGTCCTCAATCTCGCGGCTTGGTGGAACACCAGCAAGCATTCGCTCCGTATTGCCAAGTCTTACTTGTTCTAGAGGTTCGCCCGTTAGAACATGCAGATGCCAAGGTTGAGTGTTCATCGACGAAGGAGCACGGTTAGCCAACCCAATAATTTCCTCCAACAACTCTTTCGAGACAGGCTTATCCTTAAAACCCCGGATGGAGCGTCGATCTTTAATAGCCTTTTCTATTTCCATCTGAGCACCTCTGTAGATTAATTTCGAATATCCACCCCTTATCAGAGGCTTGAAAAGCAGAGAGCACAACACAAAAGCCCCAAGCGGCAACATTTCATTGCACTTTTTGACCCCGTAATTTCCTAACCCATCTTACAAGCGTCAAAATACACCAATTTTTTTAAGAGCTATAGCGCCAGGACACATGAAGCGGGAACACTCCGAGTACGCCTGTTACAAGTTTTAAGGCAAATACCCAGTTTCAAAATACGTTATCAATAGGACCGATACTCAACCGATATTACACAAAGCCAATTCAGCTTTCCGCCTCATCCATCAATCTACGCACCCATCGTGCTGACACCCATGTCATCGGAAAAGAAAATGGAAACGCGATCTGGATCGCGGTCACAGGTGCAATTACGGGTAAGTTGATCACCTGCCACATCAATCCTATGAAATAGAAATTGATCGCAAGAGCTCCCCACACAAACACAAAAGACCAAAGCGAAATACGCCATACTGTCCAGTACGGAAGCTCTGTGTTGGTGCTTTCAATGACTGGTGCCCTCAGAGAACGTGATTTTGTTCCAAACATTGTACTTTCCCGAAGGTTTTCGCATCGGCAACCGCCGTACTTCTCTCAGCGTATCAGCATCGTAAACGATCACTGCACCATCATCTTCCCAAACCGAAACCAGCGCATGTCGTCCTTCTTTCGTAAACTCAACATGAGCGACTGTAGAGCCTTTGACAGGGTTTAACGTCCGCACGATTTCAAGAGTCTGTTTATCAATGCTGTGCATTTTGTCACGGTTCGGCCCAAAAAAAACATCAGCCCAAACATATTTTGAATTCTCATGGCTACGCATGAAAAACCCTGGACCTTTTGTTTCAATTTTTCGAACTGTTTTCCAGCTTTTCATGTCGATTACCGAGATTACTCCATCTTTGAGATGTGGCGTTGCCATTACCGTGGTGTCATTCCACTTCCAGGTTATCCCAGACCCCAGATGCGGCATTCCTTGTAAGTCCAGTTCGGCGATCTTACGCCCGATCTCCAGATCAATCACCTGCCCACCGTTACCAGAACGTGACGCTCCCATAACGTATTTATAACTTTGATCAAAAAAGAAGTCGTCAAGATAATCCGGTGTTTTGATCTTACGGAGGGAAAACGGGTCGTCACTAGGCTCTGCGCCCTCAATCCGCCAGCCTCTCTTTGAACCATGCTTTGGGGCGTTGGCACCATAGAAAATCTCCCAAATCTCCGGAACATCCTTCAGCGCCAAAACAAAACTTTCCCGAGGCGGCGCCTGATACACAGCAGATACACGGCTTGGCTTACCATTTTGGCCATTAACTTCCTGAATATGCGCCACGGTTAGGTCTTTGGTAGAAAGTATAGAAAGTGAGTTTGGGAGATAGTTTGCCACCGCTAACCATTTTCCGTCAGCACTCATCGCAATGTTGCGGCTGTTAAGTCCTGCTCTTACACGTCCCACTTCTTTAAGTGCGTAAATATCGTATTTCTGCACCCATCCATCCCTAGACATGATGAATACATACCGCCCAGTCGGGTCAAATTTTGGCCCGCCATGAACAGCAAACGGCGTTGGAAACCTATCGAGCACATCAAATGTATCACCGTCCAGAACACTGATATGATGGTCACCAGTTTCAACGACCAGCGTAATGTTCATTGGATCTGCCTTCCAAACTGGTTTTTCAACCCACACATAGTCTGGGTTCAATTTCCGGCTTGCATTAATTTCGGCATCTTGCCACGTTGGGATCGATTTCAAGGGTGTTTTTAAGTACGCGGCCAACTCGTCCACTTCATGGGATGTCAAAGCATTTTGGTATGCTGGCATCTGCGTGGCGGCTCTGCCGTTAGTAATGACATTTGCAACCTTCGGACCACGCATTCGCTTCAGAGTTTCCGGAATCAAAGCTGGCCCAGTTCCGCCAAGCCGATCTGGTCCGTGACAGTCAGTACAAAATTCTGCGTAATCGTTTGTTGGTCCTGCTGAGGTCACACCAACAGACACAAGCGAAGCTAATGAGACCACTACTCCTAAACGTCGGCATAAATTAAAAAAACTGATGCTTTGGGTCATATCGTTTTCCTCGGAATGGGGTGACGCCTAGGCGTTCTGCTTCGGCAACACCGATCTCAGAATTTGTAAGATAACAGGCTGGATCTTCAGCCCAAGGGTCGCCCGTCAATTGCAATGCACGAACTCTTGTGTTGCCACCACACACATCGCGCAAATTGCAGGAACCGCACCGACCTCTCAGTGGCCTCGGTCGGGTTCGTAAAATAGCCAACATCTTATCCTCGCCAGTCCACAACTCAGAGAAAGGCGTCGTTTTCACATTACCAACAATGTAGTCAGACCAGTAAGTATCAGGATGGACGCGGCCCAAAAAATCTATATTGCCCACTCCCAAGCCAGACGAATTACCACCCCAAGCCACTAGATGATCGCGCACGTGCGCAACTTTCTTGTTGTCAAAGCGTTCGGTCGCCCACTGCAGGAAATAACCCGCATCAGCATCATTGTTGCCCGTTACGATATCGAGTGGACCGCCACCTGACACTGCCTCCCAAGCTCGCTGAAACAGAAGGTCCATACTGTGCCGCGTCATCTGATGATGCGTATCCTCTCCTCGATTTTTATCTCCCCGACCAGCATAAACAAGGTGGCTAAGATAAAATTTATCCACGCCTTCATCGTCACAAAGCTTCAGCAAATCTGGAAGATGATGTTGGGTGCCTTCCGTTAGACAAAACCGTAAACCGACACGAACACCGCGTTTTTTTAACTCACGAACGCCTCGCACTGCGTCATCAAACGCACCATCAACACCACGAAACCAATCGTTTGTGTCACCGATGCCATCAATCGAGATCCCAACATAATTGAACCCGATCTCAGCCACCCGATCTGCGGTTAAGCCATGAATTTTTGTACCGTTCGTCGATAAAGCCAGAACTCGGGTCAGTTTACGCGCACGTTCAGCGAGCGGAAATAAATATGGACTGTCCAGCGGCTCACCACCTGAAAGGATTATTGCAGGCACTTCATATTGGCCTAGATCTTCAAGAGTGGTGAAGGCTTGCGCAGCATCCAGTTCACCCGGAAAATCAACATCTGCAGAAACCGTATAACAGTGACGGCACTTCAAATTACAGCGACGGGTCAGGTTCCAGATCACAACCGGTTTGACTGGCCGTTGTGAATTGTATTTTTGCACTGGGGTCTTTCTGACCAGCTGGTCCATGTATTCAGTTAGACGGAACATAATTTCATCCCCGATTTTTCAGTCTCAGCCCAGTTTTCTTCAAAATTCGAGTGGAGTAGAGAATGTCGCAACTTTTGAGCGCCTCTCCTAAAATTTCAGTTATCTCTGCACGCTTTTCAGCCACCGCTTCTCGCGATGTACCGTGAACCATGGCGAATAAATTGTATGGCCAATCCGGCAACGCACGCGGACGCTCATAACAATGAGTTACATACGCGAGGGAACCGATCTGTACGCCGAGCGTGGTGAGGCTGGCGTCATCCACATCCCAAACAGTCATGCCGTTGGCTATCATTCCAAGCTTGTAGTGGTTCGGCGCTGCGGCAATCCGGCGGATGACGCCACAGTCCTTCATGGCCTGAAGCCGGGCAAGCAATTCACCTTCTGGAATTACTAAATTCGAGGCAACCCTTGCGTAAGGTGCCGGTACCAAGGGCAAACCTCCCTGCAGTATCTGAACGATACGACGGTCTGTTGCATTCAATGTCATGCAGCCACCCGAAAACCGACAAAAAACTCTCGCATTTTTGGAAATTGCAAGACTGGATATCCGGTATCTTTCTCGATTTCGTCCGCAATTATCCCAATCTCCTCCAAGGTCTCACATGCCAGTACAAACCACATATTCAACCGGTTTGTCCGTTCATAGTTGTGAGCCACTTGGTGTCGCGCATTCACCTTAACCGCGACAGAATTGAAGTCTTTCTCAGGTACAGCCATCGCACAAAGGCAAAAATCGCCCCCCATAGCTGCGACATCAAAAAATGGACCAAATCGAGTGAGAACACCACTTTCACGCAGCTTAATGATGCGATGCAGTAAAGCTCCTTCACTCAGACCAATTTCCACAGCAAATTGGGCGAAAGGTCGATGGGTCAATGGTAAATCATCTTGCAAGAGATTGATTAAATCACGGTCTGTTTGATCAAGTTCGCTCATACAGCGCGCTCCCGTGATAACGCGATTAATGCACCAGTCTGTTTAAAACAACGTGTCGAAAACAATATCTGGTATGGAACATGTTTGAGCTCGGGCAACCGCAAAGCATTTTTCAAAGAAGCCATAGCCTCCTCGCGACTGCGGGCATGTATCATTGAGTAAAGCTGATACGGCCATACAGTTTCAGCAGGATTACGTTGATAACATAATGTCACGCCAGTTTGGGTCGCAAGTTTTGGACCTACATCTGTGATTTCATCATGGTGTAGATCCCAAACGATCATGGCGTTTGCCCGCCATCCAAGAGCACGGTGTCGCACGATCACGCCAAGGCGCAATATGATACCAGCATCGGAAAGAACCTCCAACCGACGTAATATTTCCTCTTCACTCCGCTGAAGTTCCTGCCCAAGTTTTGCGTAAGGGCGTGAAACAATCGCCATGCCATTGGTCAAGGCCTGCAAAATATCCCGGTCTCCGAACTCAATCATCGAACAGTCGATGATACGCGCTGTTGCAGGCGCTGCCTTGATTGCCGCTTCGCCAGACATCCGAAAACCAAGATCAACATTGAACGGGCGGACCAACTGCAAGTCCAAAACCTGCAGCCCAGTATTTTCTCTGATCCGATCCAATGTGCCGGCGACATGCGTCCGATCCGGGCCTGTAACAACAAACCAGAGATTCCAATGATTTTCGCGTTCATAAGAATGATTCACTCCCAGTTCTCGACCAACGATTAGCGCCACTTCATCAATCTGCTCCGGCGGCACTGCCATGGCAGCCAAGGTGCTGGCGGATACTGTGTTCGGCGAGCACGTCGCGCCCACGCGTGTGATCTGTCCACTTTTCAACATCCAATTCAATCGACGTAGAACATCTTGCTCATCAGTTTCCAGATCTGCCGCCAGCTCGGCAAAGGGGCGTTCGATTATTGGAAAGTCCCGCTGCCAATTATCAAGCAGCAGGCGATCAACTGGATCATCCAAAATCTCCATGACTCACAATCCCGTCCGATGGGCACGGGCAGTGAAAAAGATGCCTGACGGGCTATTGGCTGAAATTTCACTCAGTTTTTTAAAGCTATGAGTGTCATAAACCATGACTTTCCCGGCATCCCGTACGCTTATCCAAACCTCATTGCCACGCGACGTGAACTCCATGTGCAACACGGCCGGGCCTGGCTTAAATTCATGGACTACCTCTTTGGTTACCGTATCGATTACTTGAATCGTATCGTTCTTGGGGTGAGCGAAATTCACCCATACATAGCGACCATCGGGCCTAGCCATGGCAAAAACTGGTTGTCCATACGTCTGCGTTCGCCCTGTTTCTTGCAGCGTATTGGAATCAATCCACAATACTTCATGATGGCCAACAGCAGGCAAAACAAATTCACTACCAGTATACGCCCACCCTTCAAGATGTGGCATTTTGTAGACCGGCATCTCTTCTTGGCCTCGACCATAGTTTGGCAACACACGTATGGGGACTCAGTGAGGCTCCATTCCTTGACTTTTGTTAACTGACCTCTCGAATTCGTGATCGATTGTGAAAAAAAAGCTCTCCGGGTTTGACAATTGTTAAGGGCGCCAATGATGTGACTCATATGCTTATTCAAACAATACATTGGTGAACCACGCCAATATCATCCAACAAACTTGTCCACCGATAAAATGGGCACCAATAATGGAGAAGGTCAATTGTCGACCATTAAGCGTATTCTGAGCGAGGGGTTTCGCATCTTTTTTTTATCAGCAGGACTTTATGGCGTGTTCATTGGTCTCACGTGGGCCACATGGCTTGGAACGCAGTCCTCCTTTTCTGCATCCGTTTTAAACCTCTCAGAGCCACAACTGTGGCACGCCCATGAAATGACATTTGGCTATGCCGGAGCAGCCATCGGCGGATTTTTCCTTACCGCCGTACCAAACTGGACGAACACTCCAGCCGCTCGAATTCCTTTTCTGTCCATTGCCTTCAGTCTCTGGCTTGCTGGGCGACTGGCGATATGGTTTTCAGGTGCCATGCCACCCGAGTTGGTCGCAATTATTGATTTGGCATTTATTCCGTTTCTCGCGCTCAAAATTGCATCTCAATTGATCAAACGTCCCAAACCCCAAAATATGATGTTCTTGCTGATCCTATCACTACTTTGGGTTGGCAACCTTTTTGTTCATCTTGAATGGATTGGTTGGACGAACGATACCGCTCACAATGGCCTGCGCGGCGGATTATTTGCCCTGTGTGCAATGATTGTTGTTTTAGGGGGACGCGTTACACCAGCATTCACGCGTAACGCAATGAAGCGTGAGGGGACAGCCGAAGCAGACTGGCCACGTAGTTGCAAGGTATCCGATCACGCTTCATTGATCCTAGGACTGATCTTACCTTTGACAGTTTTTTTGCACTTACCTCTTTTTCTATCGGGATTAATTGCGTGCCTTTTAGGTGCAATTCAAATAATACGTTTGACACGGTGGCGGGCACGGTGGGCTTGGCATCATCCACTCCTTTTTTCACTGCACCTAGGTTTAAGTATGCTGGGCCTCGGTCTCCTGCTTTGGGGCGCCTCCATTTTTGGCTTTGGTGATGAAATCGCCGCTCTCCATGTCATAGGCATCGGCGGAATTGGCGGGATGACCCTTGCGGTTATGAGCCGCGCTTCTCTTGGTCACTCAGGGCAACCTCTGATTGCGCCCCGTCCCATCGTAATCGCCTACGGTTTGTTGGCCAGCACCGCAATCGCTAGATGGGTTATTGTGTGGTTGAACCCCACAGTTTATTTCCCACTCATGGCAGCAATCAGTATGCTTTGGGCCCTTGTTTTTATTCTCTTTATTATTTCGCTCTGGCCAGCCCTAACACAGCCACGAAAAACCACTTAAGCTTCTGTCATTATTTATTTTTCGTTTTAATCAAACACTGATTTGGAGCACGATTTTTTCATTGTTTCATGAAACTTGACTTTCGTTAAGGAAGGTTGACGGAAGCTTGCTGATAACAGGCTCACCATTAATCTGGCGCAAAGGAGAGCCCAATGCGCGAAGTCATGACCAAAAACATGGCCCGAAACATTTTTTACGGCGGGTCATTGTTTTTCATCATCATCTTCCTGGGACTATCGTTCCATTCGCACCGCTATATCGTAACCAAATCTACCAACGTAGAGACCCTCACTGAGGAGGTCGCTCTAGGTAAAAGAGTTTGGGAAGATCACGCGTGCATTAATTGTCATACTCTAATGGGTGAGGGCGCCTACTTCGCACCTGAACTCGTGAATGTCATGACTCGCTGGGGCGTCGAGGACGACCCAGAAGGCGCTTTTGATATTCTGAAAGGCTGGATGGAATCTCAGCCTTCCGGCATCGAGGGTCGCCGCCAAATGCCCAATTTCAATCTGAATGACGACGAAATCCGTCACCTCGCCGAATTCTTCCTGTGGATCAACACTATCGACACGCAGAGCTGGCCACCGAATGACGCGGGTTAACGAGGTCTGAACCATGAAATATAAATCTCAAAAAATCGCTTTAATCTATTTTGCAGTCGCAATGGGTCTATTCGCGATTCAGGTTCTGGGTGGCCTTCTGGCTGGCTGGATCTACGTCTCTCCAAACTTCTTGTCCGAACTTCTTCCGTTTAACATCGTTCGAATGTTGCACACCAACTCACTGATCGTTTGGCTATTGCTTGGTTTCTTCGGTGCCGCCTACTTTCTAATTCCGGAAGAATCTGAACGTGAAATCCACAGCGAAAAGCTTGCATACATTCAACTCGCGATTCTCGTCTTGGGAACCCTCGGCGTGGTTGTCACCTATGTATTCAACCTGTTCGAAGGCCACTGGCTTCTAGGAAAGGAGGGTCGTGAGTTCATCGAACAGCCCAAGTGGGTCAAAGCCGGAATTGTCGTTGCCGCGCTTATCTTCCTCTACAATGTTACCATGACGGTCTTGCAAGGTAAGAAAACCGCAATCACCAACATCCTACTTCTCGGGCTCTGGGGTTTGGCGCTTCTGTTCCTGTTCAGTTTTTACAATCCACACAATTTAGCGCTGGATAAACAGTACTGGTGGTACATCGTGCACCTGTGGGTGGAAGGTGTCTGGGAACTGATCATGGCCTCAATTTTAGCCTACTTGATGCTCAAATTGACTGGGGTTGATCGCGAAGTAGTCGAAAAATGGCTTTATGTAATTGTCGCCGCCGCTTTGTTCTCGGGTATTCTTGGGACCGGCCACCACTACTATTGGATCGGAACCCCTAGTTACTGGCAGTGGATCGGTTCAATCTTCTCATCACTTGAAGTAATTCCGTTCTTTGCCATGATGGCTTTTGCCTTTGTAATGGTCTGGAAGGGTCGTCGTGATCATCCAAATAAAGCCGCTCTATTGTGGTCGCTCGGATGCGGTACGTTAGCATTCTTTGGCGCAGGTGTTTGGGGCTTCCTCCACACTTTGCATGGTGTCAATTATTACACGCATGGTACGCAAATTACCGCAGCCCATGGTCACTTGGCATTCTACGGTGCCTATGTTTGCCTGAATCTTGCGATCATCAGTTATGCGCTACCTGTTCTGCGTAATCGTGATCCCTACAATCAGGTTCTTAACATGGCATCCTTCTGGATGATGACCTCTGGCATGGTATTCATGACCTTCGTTCTGACATTTGCCGGTACGGTGCAAACCCATCTTCAGCGTGTCATGGGAGATTATTTCATGGATGTACAAGATCAGGTCGAAATCTTTTATTGGATGCGGTTAGGTTCTGGCTTGGTGGTTGTTCTCGGCGCGATCCTGTTCATCTACGCCATGGCAGTCCCACGCAAAGAAATCATCGAAGCCAGTTCTGCAACTCCGGCGGAGTGATGAAAATGGACGGTTCAATGAACCCTGAACAGAAGGGGGCGTCGAACGCCCCCTTCTACCTTGCCCAAAATGATGAGTGCGATATCTTCGAAGCCGCCTCCTCTAATAATTTACCAGTGCTCCTAAAAGGCCCAACCGGCTGTGGAAAAACTCGATTTGTCGCTCATATGGCGGCAAAGCTGGGTCGCCCTCTTTACACAGTTGCCTGCCACGATGATCTGGCAGCAGCCGACTTGATCGGACGCTACCTGCTGAAAGGCGGAGAGACCGTCTGGGTTGATGGACCGCTGACCCGCGCCGTACGCGAGGGTGCGATCTGCTACCTCGACGAAGTGGTAGAAGCGCGAAAGGATGTTACGGTGGTTTTGCACCCGCTTACGGATGACCGCCGCATTTTGCCAATCGACCGGACCGGAGAAGAATTGGAAGCCTCGTCCGGCTTCATGTTGGTGGCCTCCTACAACCCCGGTTATCAGAATATCCTCAAAACATTGAAGCCGTCGACACGGCAGCGTTTCATCGGAATTGAATTTGATTTCCCCACACCTGATCTTGAGGAAAAAGTAGTTGCTGAGGAAAGTGGTTTAGCAGTTGAACGTGTAAAACCGCTTGTGCGTCTGGCCAACAAACTACGCAGTCTAAAAGGCCAAGACCTGGAGGAAGGCGTTTCGACCCGCCTCGTTGTTTATTCTGCCACCTTGATTGCGCAGGGAATGACCGTTGACCGCGCTATACGCGCGGCCATGATCGAACCGCTCACCGATGATGCGGACATCAAACGCGGCCTCTTCGATCTTGTCACTGCTGTCTTTGGGTGAGGCCGGTAATGACGAAGATCGAGTTTGAGCCATGGGAACCCGAAGAAACAATCGGAAAACTATGGCACAACTTTGCCAGTCGTCTTAATGCGCCCAAAGCGCATGATGAGGCCGGGGTTGACCTTTCCGAGGTCGGCGGGCGACTGGCAGTCCTTTTCCGAGGGCTGGGGGGCAGTTCAAGCGTCGAACTGCGCCCCGTCTCCGAGGAAGTTTCTCATCATCGGATCAGTTGGAAGCGCCGTCTGGCGACTGAAACCGAATTAATGCCACGGTCTAGTTTCGACGGTGAAGTGCTGCGCCTACCATCGCGTCTTACAATTCTACCAACTCGCGAGGCAAACGGTGCAATGTATATCTGGCTAGCGTCAATTGCCGCCCATGCACCTGTGAGTGTTAGAGAGGTCGACGCGTTGCAGGCTGATCTCAGGGCACTGGCCATCTCCATGCAGATGATAAATTTAACCTTGCGCAATGCACCCGGTCTTCGGGATCTATATCAAGCTCTCTGCAAGGGTGTCCTTCACTATCGCCAGACACCCGACCTATCCCATGACGAGGCCGCTGTCGAAGCCTGCGCCCGAAACTTGCTAGGTGTTCGGTTACCAAAATTTGCACAACCATACTGGGACGCTATTCGTAGCGGCAATCTGACTGGATTTGATGCCCCTCAAGGCTATAAGCCCTTGCAGCCTGTGCCACTTTGGCCCGAGTTGCGTACCGTGCAATTTTCGGAAGGCCATGATGATGAAAATCACCAAAACGAAGGTCCCTCCGAGGAAGGCGGTTCCGAGGGTAAACACTATCGAGCAAGACGCCATAAATCAGATCAGGCCGAGCGCACTGACAGCTTTATACTTCACAAGTTTGAGGCAATCTTAAGTTGGGCAGAATTCTTAAATCTCAATCGGCGCGTTGATGACGATGATCCCGACAACGCCAAAAAAGCGGCTGACGATCAGGAGGAGATTGGCCTTGGCCAGATCACCAAGGCACCACCAACCAAACTTAAACTGCACCTTGATCTCGCTCCAGAGGATGTAGATCGTGAACGGTTATCTGAAAAAGTCATGTATCCTGAGTGGGACGTCCGGTCTGGACAATATCTGCCAAACCACGTCTGTGTTTTAGCCAGTGTTGCGGAAGGCAAGCCAGAAAATATAGCCTATGCCCGCAACCCCGCGGCCGCACGACGAATTCGCGCCGTTAAACGTCAGTTTGAGACACTTCGGCCCGGACGCTGCATGACTCGAGGCCATTTGGATGGTGACACACTCGATATGGATGCAGCTGTTCGTGCTCAGGTTGATCGCATCACTGACGGCGATGGCTCAGATCGGATTTGGTTACAATCGCGACCTGAAGCGCGCGATTTAGCGGTCTCTATTCTCTTGGATATCAGTCGTTCCACTGAAAGCGCCGTCTATGGGCGGGCCGTTATTGATATAGAACGTGAAGCGTTGAATGCATTGGCGTGGGGGTTGGATGCATGCGGTGATGATTTTGCAATTCACGCATTCAGTTCTTTAAAACGAGAAAGGGTTTTCATACAGGAATGCAAAGTCTTTGGCGAACCAATGAGTCAGCTTGTAGAGCGAAAAATTGGCTCTTTACGCCCTGGATTTTATACCCGCCTTGGCGCCGCCATCCGACATGTTTCCAAAAATTTGAGCGCGGAAAGCCATAAACGTCGCTTACTCTTGGTAATAACTGACGGAAAGCCAAACGATCTGGACCATTACGAAGGCCGCCATGGTATTGAGGACACCTACATGGCGGTACGCGAAGCGCGCCAAAGCGGCCAATCTGTTTATGGCGTCACTGTGGATCGCGAAGGCAAGAGTTGGTTTGCGCGAATGTTTGGACACGGTGGTTTTTCAATCATTCAAGATCCGGACAAGCTTATTTATGCTCTTCCACAGATATATCGCCAACTGGTTACAGGGTAATTCGCAATGAACAAAATTCCGTCCGAAAGAGTTCACTGAAATAAAAAGTAATGCAGATAAATACCTCTCAACAAAATGCAGATTTACCTCCTGCCTTGCCAGGAGAACTATTGATGTGGGTGCTGATAGTTTCCGAAATAATGGTTTTCGGAGCAGGGCTAATCGCGTTCATGTCTGTACGCCTAACTGATCCAATCGGTTTTGCCGACGCACAATCATATTTAAATCGTACCGGCGCCACCCTTAATACTGGAATTCTCGTTACCAGCGGATACCTAGCCGCTCGAGCGTTGCTATGGCGACACGCCGGTGAGAGAGCTTACGCCCGATTTAGTTTGCTGGGATCTGCTGGGTTGGGCGTCGTTTTCATCGTCATCAAGGCCACAGAGTTTGCAGATAAAACTGCTAAGGGAATCACTTGGGAAACCCACCCGTTCTTTACTTTTTATTATTTGCTCACTGGATTTCATACCGCTCACGTGGCTGCAGGGATTGTCCTCTTACTGGTTGTGACTTGGCAAGACACCCCACGCAATATTGAGGCTGGCGCACAATTTTGGCACATGGTTGATCTTGTCTGGATTTTGCTGTTCCCAATCATTTATCTGGTGCGGTGACACCAATGACACACCGAAATCTCACCGTGGCATGGCTCATGCTCTTGGGGCTGTCTTTGGGTGCGGCTTGGCTTTCCGAGGCCCTTCTACTTCGACTAGTTGCGCCAAGCATTCTCCTACTGACACTGATAAAGTCGTGGGTGATACTGTCATATTACCTCGACTTAAGAGCCGTTTTAATCTGGCGACGGGGGTTCATCCTATCACTGAGTCTCTTCTTTATGGTTATATTAGCACTTTATCTGGTAGCAACGAGCTGAATATGCAATTCGTGACCCTTAAGTTTCAACGTCAACGTATTCCCGCAATAAGGTAACGTCCTCAATTTTTGCAAGATCCTTTTCGATTTTCACCCGGGCATCTTTCAGACGCGCAAACGAACGGGACAGGCTTTCAGGTTTCATCCCCAGCCTCCCAGCGATCAGAACTTTATCATAGGGCATTTTTACTGTGCAGGGGCCACTGACTTTATCACAAAGGTTCAAAAGAAAATCCCCTACACGCTGCGCTCCAGTCTGCGCCTTCAGCTGTTCTAGCTGCGCAACTAATGAATGAAGATGGTTGAAAGTCGCAGAAAGGATAGTCAGTCCAACTTCGCTGTCGTGACGGATTAGATCAACCAGTGCATTAGTTGGTATGTGCATGACATCGCTGGCCGTTGCTGCCTCTGCAGAGACCGGATAGGGCAGGTTTCGCAAAGCGACGGCTTCACCGAAGCTCTCACCACGCGCAAATACGCTCACTACCGCCTCGTTTCCATTTGGCGTAACACGGTACAACTTAATCCATCCATCCAAAACAATGTGGATTGCTGTGGCCTCTTCGTCTTGCAGGAATAGCGTTTCACCACGTTCATAGTGGCGCCAAAGCGCCTTGGACAAAAGCGTCTCAATATGCTGATCCGGTAGCGCTTTCATCAGCATTGCGTTGCGTGCAATCGCTTTATGTACTTCGTTTGGCACTCTCGTATTCCCCTAATCCCAACGCGCGTAAGGCCTATATCACTGGTGAAAAATCAATCTCTGCAGGTCTATGATACAGCCAGAGACAACGTGCTTGACGGATGTCAAGATATCTGTGCGCTAACTGTGTTTTCTGACTTGCAAGAAACTGCGAAAGGTCAGCCATGGACTTCCAGAGCTATTTCACCGACCGGCTAAACGCCCTTCAAACAGAAGGAAACTACCGCGTTTTTGCAGACTTAGCCAGATACCGCGGAAACTTTCCACGCGCCGAACATACAAACAGCGCCGGCACACAGCAAGATGTAACCATTTGGTGCTCCAATGATTATCTTGGCATGGGCCAACATCCTGATGTACTTGAGGCGATGCACAATGCGCTGGATAGGTGTGGCGCCGGGGCCGGCGGCACGCGCAATATCTCAGGTACAACTCACGAGCATATTTTGCTGGAGCGGGAATTGGCTGACCTCCATGAAAAGGAGGCAGCACTTCTGTTTACGTCCGGCTACGTCTCAAACTGGGCTGCGCTTAGTACACTTGCCAGCCAGATTCCGAGATGTATCGTTTTCTCAGATGCCCTTAACCATGCCTCGATGATCGAAGGAATTCGCCACTCCAAGGCGCAAAAGGTGATTTGGCAGCATAATGATATGGAAGATCTCGAAGCCAAGTTAGCAGCCGCGCCGGTGGAAGCGCCAAAGCTGATTGCTTTTGAGTCTGTATACTCAATGGATGGCGATATCGCACCCATTGCTAAAATCTGTGACTTGGCCGACACATATGGCGCAATGACTTATCTCGACGAGGTCCATGCCGTAGGGCTTTATGGCGCGCGTGGTGGTGGGATTGCTGAACGCGAAGGCCTGATGGACCGGCTCACCGTTATCGAAGGCACTTTGGGGAAAGCATTTGGTGTGGTTGGTGGGTACATCACCGCCTCCACCGAACTGTGCGATTTCGTACGAAGTTTTGCCAGTGGCTTCATCTTTACGACCGCACTGCCCCCAGCAGTCGCTGCAGGCGCAAGGGTCTCAGTGCAGCACCTGAAAAAGTCCAACAAGGAACGCATTTCTCAGCGCGCCCGGGTCGCCGAAATTCGCGACGCGCTCAATCAACTTGGCATTCCGCATCTACCCAATTCCAGCCACATCATACCAGTGATGGTTGGAGATCCGGTCAAATGCAAATTCATATCTGATTCGTTGATGTAGAGTTTGGAGTCTACATCCAGCCAATTAATTATCCAACGGTGCCTAAAGGCACAGAGCGGTTAAGAATTACTCCATCTCCAGTACACACAGATATCGATTCAAAGCATCTCGTTAATGCGCTCTCAATGCTTTGGAGTCGTTGTCAGATGGCAAGGAATTCACTCGCGGCACAGTAAATGTCTTTTAACTGGAGATTTTTAATGATCCCCATAAACTTCGCCGGATGAACAATTTTTAATCAAAGCACAAAAATCTATTTGAAATTTTTGTGTTGCGGTTGATTTAGATCAAGTTAATTAGGAATAATAAAAGATATTTATTAATTACATGTTTTTAGAGCCATATTTTTAGAGCCAAACTATGCCACATCGTTCAGGTAGGCGGTCCTTTTTAAGGGGCCAGTTCTGCCACTCAACCATCAAACGTCCACCGGGCGCTGTTGACGCCGAGGTGTTCGCAAATCAGTGCACAAAGTGCAACGCCTGTATCGACGCATGTCCCGAATTAATCATTCTGCGGGATGAGGACGGATTGCCTCAAGTCGATCTGAGACGAGGTGCCTGCACCTTTTGCGGCGTTTGCGCTCGAGCCTGCAAACCTCAAGCCATTTTGCCAGCATCCGGCTGGGATTGGCGCGCCCACGTTACAAATGCATGTTTGTCGCTACAGGGCGTTACCTGCCGCACCTGTGAAGATCAGTGTGACAATCAGGCCATAAGTTTCAAACTTATGGCCGGCGGAAAATCCGAACCTCAGATTAATAACAAGCTCTGCAATGGCTGTGGTGCCTGCGCCGCTGCTTGTCCTACTGGCGCAGTCAGTTTTTACGAAACGCAACAACACAGCGAGGAAAAGCCATGCTAAACATCTGCGGATGTCTTGTTCACGCAATGCCAGACACGATTGAAAAGGTCACTAAAAATATCCAAGCGATGGATGGCGCCGACGTCCATGCCCATGAGGGCGGGCGGATTGTCGTGACCGTCGAAGATACCGAAAACAAACGTGCCTCAGATCAGATCATGGATATGCACCACATACCCGGGGTGTTGACCGTCACACTCACCTACCATCACTTCGAACCGCACCACGGCCAAGATACGGCCACCGCATCTACGCTTTGAGGAGCCTCAGCTATGACATTGCCAACTTCCCGACGTTCCTTTCTAAAAGCAACAGCGGCTGCAGCCACCGCATCGGCTGCAGGAATTAATTTGCCACAAACCGCTACCGCCCAAGTCGGATCTCCTGACATTCGCTGGGATAAAGCAGCGTGCCGTTTTTGCGGAACCGGCTGTTCTGTGCTGGTTGGGGTTAAGGATGGTCGTGTCGTGGCCACTCAAGGCGATCCCAAAGCATCAGTGAACCGAGGTCTGAATTGTATTAAGGGCTATTTTCTATCCAAGATCATGTACGGCGAAGACCGACTGACCACACCACTCCTACGCAAAACTAACGGCGCATATGACAAGGAGGGCGAATTTACACCCGTCTCTTGGGACGAAGCCTTCGACATCATGGCTGAGAAATTTAAGGCGGCACTCAAGGAAAAGGGTCCTGATGGCATTGGTATGTTCGGATCCGGTCAGTGGACGGTTTGGGAAGGTTATGCTGCGACCAAGTTGATGAAAGCCGGCTTCTTGTCCAACAACATCGACCCCAACGCCCGTCACTGCATGGCCTCGGCCGTGGTAGGGTTCATGCGGGCCTTTGGTATCGACGAACCAATGGGTTGTTATGATGATTTCGAACACGCGGACACGTTTGTGCTCTGGGGATCAAACATGGCGGAAATGCACCCAATCCTGTGGTCCCGCCTAACCAACACCCGCCTGACAAAACCAGGTAGTGAAGTACACGTGCTTTCAACTTTTGAACACCGGTCGTTTGAGCTTGCTGATAACGGTTTAATTTTTACGCCACAAACGGATTTAGCAATCCTGAACTACATCGCTAATTACATTATCGAAAACAACGCTGTGAACTGGGACTTCGTGAACAAGAACGTAAACTTCACGAAAACAGCAACCGACATTGGCTACGGTCTACGCGACGAACATGAGCTTCAAAAAGCTGCCGCTAACCCCAACTCAGGCAAGCTGGAGCAGATCAGCTTTGATCGGTATAAGGAATACGTCTCCGAGTACACGTTGGAGAAAGTCAGTGAATTGTCAGGCGTTCCAGAATCAAAACTTCTTCGTCTTGCCCAACAGTATGCCGATCCAAACCGTAAAGTGATGTCGCTTTGGACGATGGGCTTCAATCAGCACACTCGAGGATCCTGGGCTAATGGCCTGATGTATAATGTTCACTTGCTGACCGGAAAAATTTCTGAACCCGGCAACTCACCCTTTTCACTAACAGGCCAACCCTCTGCCTGCGGAACAGCGCGTGAAGTCGGCACATTTTCACACCGCTTACCTGCTGACATGGTGGTCAATAACGACGAGCACCGCGCTATTTCTGAGAAAAAATGGAAATTACCTTCAGGAGTTTTGAATGCCAAGGTCGGCGCACACGCAGTATTACAGAACCGGCAACTTAAAGACGGCATCATCAATGCTTATTGGGTCCAGTGCAATAACAACATGCAGGCCGCGCCCAACATCAACGAAGAGGGATGGCCTGGCTACCGCAACCCCGAGAACTTTATCGTGGTATCCGATCCGTATCCCACCGTCACAGCACTTGCCGCAGATCTGATACTTCCAACCGCAATGTGGGTTGAAAAAGAAGGTGCTTACGGTAATGCTGAGCGCAGGACGCAGTTTTGGCGCCAACAGGTTAATGCTCCAGGCGAGGCTAAGTCGGATCTCTGGCAGCTGATGGAGTTCTCCAAGCGCTTTACCACTGACGAAGTTTGGCCAAGCGAAATTCTTGACGCAAACCCTGATTATAAGGGCAAAAATCTCTTCGACGTTCTCTACGCAAATGGTCAGGTCGACAGATATCCGCTTAACGAGATCAACCCAAAATTTGCCAACGCCGAGTCTGAGGATTTCGGTTTCTACGTTCAAAAGGGCCTATTTGAGGAATATGCCAGCTTCGGGCGCGGCAAAGCGCATGACCTCGCTGACTTTGACGTATACCACAAGGCCCGCGGCCTGCGCTGGCCAGTCGTCAACGGCAAGGAAACATTGTACCGCTTCCGCGAAGGATATGACCCCTATGTCAAAAAGGGCGAGGGCGTTAAGTTCTATGGCAACAAAAATGGCAAAGCGAATATCATATTCGCTCCGTTTGAACCCGCTCCAGAGGAACCAGACAACGAATTTAATCTCTGGCTCGTTACCGGTCGTGTCCTCGAGCACTGGCATTCCGGGTCCATGACACGCCGAGTGCCAGAACTCCATCGAGCGTATCCTTCCGCACAAGTATTCATGCATCCTGACGATGCCAAACAGCGCGGATTGCGCCGTGGCCAAGAAATCTCTTTGTCGACTCGCCGGGGTGAAGTTTTAAGCCGTGTCGAAACTCGCGGCCGCAACAAAATGCCAAAAGGCGTCGTGTTCATGCCGTGGTTCGACGAAAGTCAGCTGACCAACAAGCTTACCCTTGATGCAACATGTCCACTTTCCAAGGAAACAGACTTCAAAAAGTGCGCATGCAAGGTCGAGCGCGCCTGATTAAATTTCAATAACTGTGGGGCTGACGTGTTTTTGCGCGACCTCCCCTCCTTTCGAGAGATACAGCCATGTCCGCACTGTCGATACCATCAGGAAACCACGCCTACCGTCGCTTCCCTCAGGACACAGCACATGTCACGCTGGGCTGTAGCGAAGTGGGCATAAGCCTTTCGCGGCCGGCTGAGACCGCTCGCGACCTCCCCACACTTGCCACTCGCTCTGCCGGAGCACTTACTGAAAACGATTTTCTAGTCGCAGGCATCCAAAACGGTAAGGGTGGTGACACACCGCTGATCCTCTTACCACATTGCACCAACTGCGGACATTGCATCGACGTATGCGCGTCCAAGGTTTTTCATTTCACACATCGGTTCAAAGAATCTCCCTCACCCAGGCGTATCCGAACACGATCCAGCTTTGCGTCACAGGTCGGCAAGGCCGCCCAAATAGCGCAATGGAGATAGCAAGATGAAAAAACAACACCTCATTAGTGCCCTGACAATAGCTGCGCTTGTCTCGGTCAGCGGCATTTCCATAGCCCAGCAGGCGAGTAGCGTCAAAAGCCTGCGCGGCACACAAGTAGACGAATATGTTCCACTTGAACGAAATCACAGGCAAGATGAGAAACGATTTGTTCGCAATTATCGGCAACAGCCACCACTCATTCCACACGCCGTTGCTCAATATCAAATCGATCTAAATGCCAACCAGTGCTTAGCTTGCCACGACTGGTCGAACGCTGGAGATCGCGGCGCACCAACTCTGTCGATGACCCATTATCTGGACCGTGATTACAACCAGCTCGACTCTATTGCTGGTACCCGTTGGTTCTGTAACCAATGCCATGTGCCGCAGGCCGATGCCCCAGCGCTCGTCGGCAATGCGTTTCAACCCAGCAGTGGCAACTGATCCAGATTGACCCCTGTGCGAGGAACATAAAATGACACAAACCAACTCACGCAAACCACGCCCAAAGCTTCTTCGTCGCGTCTGGAACTGGTTCTGGTCTCCGATAGCAGTTTTCAGCGTCGGTTTTACGCTACTCGCAGGATTCTTGGCAGGTATCTTATTTTGGGGCGGATTCCACTGGTCAATGGAGATGACCAACTCCGAAGAATTTTGCACCGGATGTCACACGATGGAAACTAACCTTGGCGAGTACCGTGAAACCGTCCATTATAACAATCACTCAGGAGTCCGGGCGATCTGTTCAGACTGTCACGTACCAAAGGAATGGAACCACAAAGTGAAAGCCAAGGTTATGGCAGTGAAGGACATCTATCACGAGCTGGTTGGCACCATCAACACGCCTGAAAAGTATGAAAGCCACCGCTTACATATGGCCGCGCAAACCTGGAAAAAGATGAAACAGTCCGACAGCCGTGAATGCCGTAACTGCCACAATTTTGACTACATGGATTTTACCATCCAAGAAACTCGCGCTGCTAAAGAGCACCAGCGTGCAATAGACAACAGCATGACGTGTATTGATTGCCATCAAGGAATCGCACACCGTCTGCCTGAGGGATATCTTGACGAATACAAACGCGTGGTTGAAGAGGTCACGATGGATATGGTGTCAAAGCCACACAAGGACGCCGCTATCAGCACCAAAGAAATTCTTGGTTACCTGTCTTTTAAAGAAACACCAGAGGGCTAATCCTATGCTTGAATTACTTGGTACTATTGCTGGAAACGTCCTGAGCTTGCCTGGCATTCTCGGTCTAGCGCTGGGCATGACCACTCGAAACGTGTTCCTTGCGGCCGGGCTTGGTGGACTAGTAGGCGTTGTTGAGACAATTATCTTTGCTAGCTTCCAGATGACCAATGTTGACATGATGGAGCTTTCAATTTCAGTCGCTGTTGGCATCCTTGCTGGTGCGTTAGGCTCTGCCATCCGCATAAAGGGAACAACTGTATGAGTGAGATACAAAACATTTTATGCATACATCAATTTTCGCTTCCAGCGCTCTGATATAGTTTGGACGTTACATGAAGCTTGCCTATGTACGGTCGGACAATTCTGGTCAGGTCAACCTGTTACTGTCCAACGCCGCATACGAATTGATTGAGTGGGGAGTAAAGGTTGTCGGCACGATTCAAATCGATACTCAGCGCTCTGATACGAATAAATGTGATATGGACGTCCGTGTTTTGCCACATGGTGATACTTTTCGTATCAGCCAAAACCTTGGACCAAACGCTCGGGGTTGTCGCCTAGACACAGATGGGCTTGAACGCGCCGTGGCACAGACTGTTGCTCAACTGGATAACGCTGAATTATTAATCATAAACAAATTTGGAAAGCACGAGGCTAGTGGGCGTGGTTTTCGCGAGTTGATTGCCGAAGCTCTGGCAAGGGACATACCGGTGCTAGTTGGGACAAACGCGATGAACCTTGCTGCGTTTCTGGCATTCTGTGACAATCAGGCAACCTACCTGTCTCCTGATCCAGATGACCTGATGAACTGGCTTCGGCCTAAACCCTATCAAGTGGCTTGACACAGTCGGAGCTGCCGCAAAATAGTTCTCAAGACTTCAGTGTGAACTCCCGACGGAAAAAACTTTTAAGTAATTTAAACATTTGCACTAATTCAGATACAGATTTTTCAAAATACTGGTTTATCAAACGTAAATTTATACTCTCGAAAGATGCCATATTTCGCAGCGCTTCATATTAATAACTTTTCCCAAATAGAGTCCCAGCAACTCCCGCAGATTTAGTGACCTAGTTCACGTTAAATCAGGATGTAGCTCTAACAATAGAACCAGCCAGCCATTCTCTTGGCTTTCAGTGACAGAGAAACGGTATACAGTACCAAACAATAACGCTTGGCTTTCAATTCTGTTTAAAGTAGCTGATCCATTCGATAAATTGGTCGAAACTACTATCTGTGGCGTGTAATAAAAATTAATCTGTCGCTTGGAATGTTTCGCATTGGACAGCTTGCGGTTATTCCAAAACCAATATGAAAATGCTTTAAGAAATCCGAAACGGAGCAAAAATATATGTGTGGTATTGTAGGTGTACTCGGACGGCATCAGGCGGCGCCTCTCCTCGTGGAAGGTTTGAAGCGCCTCGAATATCGAGGTTACGATAGCGCGGGTATTGCAACCATTAACGCCGGAACTCTTGACCGGCGCCGCGCGCTGGGAAAGTTAGTGAACTTATCTGACTTTTTGGTACACAACCCACTCGTCGGCACCTCCGGAATTGGACACACTCGCTGGGCAACGCATGGTGCGGCAACCATCAATAACGCCCATCCGCACGCCCGGGGTCGGGTGGCAGTCGTGCACAACGGTATTATTGAAAACTATCAGGAACACCGCACCTTTTTGGCCGACCATGAGGTCGTGCCAGAATCTGATACCGATACAGAAACCGTTGCAATGCTATGCAACTGGTATCTCGATCAAGGAAATACTCCAAAGCAAGCAGCACTAGCCACGATTGCGCGCCTCGAGGGGGCCTATGCCCTATGTTTCCTATTTGAGGGTGAAGATGATCTGATCGTAGCCGCGCGGAAAGGAAGCCCCCTCGCCGTCGGATGGGGTGAAGGCGAAATGTTTGTTGGATCCGATGCCTTGGCATTGGCACCGATGACTGACAAAATTACTTACCTGGAGGAGGGAGACATTGCGTTTATTACGCGCTCTGGGGCCGATTTTCTCGACGTTAACCAGAAAGAAGTGATCAGAGAGAGTAGAATTGTCAATGTTGAGAACGCTAATATTGATAAGGCTGGCTACAAACATTTTATGGCTAAGGAAATCGCTGAGCAGGCATCGGTTTTAGGTTCAGCAATCAAATTTTACTTTGATGATCAAAAACGCAGCCATGTCGTAGACCGTGAGTTGGATTTCACGAAATTTGACCGTGTTGTTATGGTGGCCTGCGGCACGGCATACTATGCTTGTCTTATGGCAAAATACTGGTTCGAACAGCTGGCCGAAATGCCAGTAGAAGTAGATATTGCCAGCGAATTTCGCTATCGCGAGCCTCCAGTTTCCAATCGCACGTTAGCTCTTTTCATCTCACAGTCCGGGGAAACGGCCGACACGCTCGCCGCTCTCCGGTATTGTGCAGGAAAGGCCGGCAAAATTGTCTCTGTGGTAAACGTCCCAGAAAGTTCAATTTCGCGCGAGAGCGACACGGCCTTTCCAATTCTGGCAGGCCCAGAAATCGGCGTTGCCTCGACCAAGGCTTTTAGCTGCCAGCTGACCGTCTTAGCCACTTTAGCGCTTGAAGCGGCACGGCAACGCGGCACGATCACTCACAAACAAGTCGAAGTCTATACCAATCAACTGCACCACGTGCCGACACAAGTTGCGGCAGCCATGCATGTTGAGGGCGCCGCTCGCGCTGTCAGTTCTCAGCTATCCCAGTACCATAACGCCATTTTCCTTGGGCGCGGGACAATGTTCCCTCTGGCGCTTGAAGGCGCGCTTAAACTTAAGGAAATCAGTTATATTCACGCCGAAGGCTACGCTAGCGGCGAACTGAAACACGGACCCATAGCACTTATCGACGAAAACATGCCCGTAGTAGTTCTCGCTCCGCGCGATGCCCTGTTTGAGAAGACCGTGTCAAATATGCAAGAAGTCCTAGCCCGAGGCGGTAAGATTGTGATGATCAGTGATAGCGACACAATCTCAGAATTCAGAGACGATATTTGGGCATCATTGCCGATG
>ENA-UZWW01003326-UZWW01003326.1-metagenome-genome-assembly--contig:-Day-5--50m-contig-3326_pt1 | contig 27205 bp, 24 predicted proteins | sample MGYA00260348_ERZ794908 | MGnify/ENA metagenome assembly ERZ794908
GTATAAAATTGGAGCAAAAGTTTCTTTTTGAACTATTTGTGCGCTGTTTTTTATTTCTGCAATTACAGGTTTTACATAATTATCACTTTTGTAATTGTTACCTTTTAATGTTCCTCCTTCAACAATTATTTTTCCACCCTGTCTTACTATTTCTTTTAGAGCAATTTGATATTGATTTACTGCATCTTTATCAATCAGTGGCCCCATATGATTACTTTCATCTAAAGGATTACCTATTTTAATTTGTTTATAAGCTTTTTTGAGTTCATTTTTTACCTTATCTAGAATAGATTCATGAATTATTACTCTTCTAGTTGAAGTACAACGCTGTCCACAGGTTCCTACAGCTCCAAATACAATATTACTAATAGCATGTTTTATATCTGCGTGTTCTGTAATTATAACTGCATTATTTCCGCCTAATTCTAATAATGTTTTTCCTAATCTAGCTCCAACTCTTTTTGCAACATCTTTTCCCATTTTTGTTGATCCAGTTGCAGATAAAAGATTTATTCTTGTGTCATCGGACATTAATTCACCAATATTTTTGTTGCCATTTATTAAACAAGAAACTCCATTTATGATTTTGTTTTCTCTTAATACTTGTGAAATTATATTTTGACAAGCTATGCTGCATAGTGGAGTTTTTTCAGAAGGCTTCCAAATACAAACATTTCCACATATCCATGCTAAGGAAACATTCCAACTCCAAACAGCTACAGGAAAATTAAAAGCAGATATAATTCCAATAATTCCTAAAGGGTGATATTGTTCATACATTCTATGATTTGGTCTTTCAGAGTGCATAGTTAAACCGTATAGTTGTCTTGATAGGCCAACTGCAAAATCACATATATCAATCATTTCTTGGACTTCTCCTAATCCTTCCTGTAAAGATTTTCCCATTTCCCAAGAAACTAGCTCACCTAATTCTGTTTTGTTTTCTCTTATTTTGTTTCCTAAAAGACGAACTAAATTTCCTCTTTGTGGAGCAGGAATATTTCTAAAATTTAAAAAAGCATTTTGTGCTTCATGTATTGTTTTTTCATAATCTTTATTATCTCCTGCTTGAATAGTTCCAATAAGAGAATTATCTACTGGACTATAAGATTTAATGAGTTTTCCTGAACCAAACCATTTTCCACCTGAAGAACACCCTTTTTGATTTTTTGAAACACCTAATTTTTTTAAAATCTTATCTACTTTTTGATTTTTTTCTTTGAATTCCATTAATTAAAGTTAATTTAAAAATAATTTACCAGAGCTAGTTTTTAAAAATTCATTATATGAAATTTCTTCTTGTTTTATAAAACCTTTATTTGGAAGTTTGCCATTTGCAACCATTTCTATAATAGCAGCTAACGATGCTGCTGTAGTCCAAGAAATTGCTCTCCATTTTTTTCCTTGGATTTCAATTGGATAAAATGCTTTAAAAAATTCACTTCTTGAAATTTTCTTTTTTTTCCAACCCTCAACTACTGCATAAACATAGACTACGTCATCATCAACAGGAGGTTTTGCATTACTTAATATTTTTTCAAGTTGGGATTTATCATTTTTAAGTATCAATTCATACATTAGGAACCTCATAAGTTTACCATGGCCAGGATACCTTATGGTTTTATAATTTAATGTATCAAGTTTTCCTTCATACGTATCACACATTGTTCCTAAACCACCTGATGTGGTAAATGCTTCAAATTCTTGTCCCTCAATATTGATATATTCAAATCCATCAAGTGATGGAACTGTTTTTTTTACCCCATTTTGAATGACTTCGGCATCATTAATATATTCATTAATAACTCCATGAGGTGACCAAGTAAATGAATAAGCTAGTTGTCCATTAGGATATCTAGGTAATGCACCAACCCTAAGTTCAATATCTCTTAATTCATCAAATTGCATAGCCAAATCATTTCCAATTATTCCTATTAATCCAGGAGCCAATCCACATTGAGGAGCCATTATTTTTTTTGCTGTTTTACTTAATTTTTTTATATACTTTGTTGTTTTAACATCTTCAGTTAAATCAAAATAATGAAGGTTTAAATCGTGCGCTAATTTTGCAATGTTTTTATTTAAAAAAAAGGGTAATGCAGAAACTACAGCATCGAAATCTTTAAGTATAGATTTCATGCTTTTTAAATCTGCGACATCACCTTGAATTACATCAAATGAAAGTTTGTAGTTATAATGAGGTTTGTTTTGATCTAAACCTTTAACATTAAACTTTGAAGAAAGTAATGTGCCTACTAATGAACCAACTTTACCCAAGCCAAGAACTAAAATATTTTTCATATTATAACAATTTATGCTTAATTTGTTATAAATATAACAAAATATTAATCCTTAACTTAGAATTAGTTTGGGAGTTTTTAAAAAAGCATTAATAAAACTAAATTTATAAATTATGAAAATAGATAAAACTAATTTCAGACAATATATTTTTGTTATGATGATAATAATAATTGGAATTCTCATTGGAATATTGATTTTTCCTTTAATCGAAAAAATTTAATTCTGAAATTCATTATTTTTTTATTAATTATTTGGGGAATTCCAAGCACCTTAATTAGAAGTAAATTTAGAAAAATTGTTTACCAGACAAATGATTGGAAAATAAATATTAAGCCAGTTTTTTTAAAAGAAATTAGAGCATTATTTTTTAATATTTATCCAAATAATAAACAATATATTATAATTAGAAATTATTATAGAATTTATTTAATAATTTATCTATTTTTATTTTTATTCTATTATCTATATTAAATAAATCAAAACAATCAAAACAATCAAATGAATCAATTAAGAGATTATGATATTATAGTATGGGGAGCTTCTGGATTTACAGGCAAATTAGTTGCAGAATATTTATTTAAAAAATATGGTTCTAATAAAAATTTAAAATGGGCTATTGCAGGAAGAAATTCTTTAAAACTTAATTCAGTTAGAAAAGACATTCTTGATAGTACAGTTCCTTTAATTTTAGCGGATAGTAACGATTCACAAAGTTTAAATGAAATGGTTAAAAAAACTAAAGTAATTTGTACTACTGTTGGGCCTTATGCTAAATATGGCTCTAAACTTGTAGCTGCGTGTGTGGAAAATAAAACTCATTATTGTGATTTAGCTGGTGAAGTACAATGGATTCGTAAAATGATTGATCAGTATCATAAAGAAGCTAAAAATAACAATACAAAAATTGTTAATTCTTGTGGTTTTGATTCCATTCCATCTGATATGGGTGTGTATTATATCCAAAAACAAACAAGGGCTTCAAAGAATCAAAGAGCTAAACTTATAGAAATGCGTGTAGCTGGAGCTAAAGGTGGAATCAGCGGAGGAACTTATGAGAGTTTAAGTAAAGTAAATGAGGAAGCAAATAAGGATAAAGAAATCTTTAAAGTAGTAATTAATCCTTATGGCTTGAATCCAATAGGAGAGCAAGATGGTTTAGATAGATCAGATTTACGAAAGATTATTTACGATAAATCTTCAAATAGTTGGATTGGACCATTTATGATGGCGGCAATAAACACTAAAATTGTTAGACGTAGTAATGCTTTAAGTAATTATTCTTATGGAAAGGATTTTATGTATAATGAAGCCACTTTAAGTGGAAAAGGCATTTTGGGAAAAATCAAAGGATATTTTTTAGCTATTCCTGTTTTTTTATTGATGAGTGCTAAACCAGGATCTATATTAAAAAAGTTTATAGATTTTATTTTACCAAAACCTGGAGAAGGACCAAATAAAAAGGATAGAGAAGCAGGATTTTATAACTTGAGGTTTTATATAACTTTGGAAGATGGTTCAAAAGCTTTTGCAAAGGTCATTGGAGATATGGATCCAGGATATGGCTCTACTGCAAAGATGCTTGCAGAATCTGCTGTTTGTTTAGCTAAAGATGAATTACCAGATTCCAGCGGCGTTTTAACTCCATCGACAGCAATGGGAGATGCTCTTTTAGATAGGTTGGAAAAAAATGCAGGTTTAAGTTTTAATTTTAATAATAAATAATTTGAACATGAAAGAACGTATAAGGTTTATTTTTTACATATTGTTTTTTGTCTTTATTGGTTTAATTATAGGAAATTATATTGCAAAAATTTTATTAAATAATAATGAAAAACAGGAATGGGAAATAATATTTAATGGAAAAGATTTAGAAGGATGGAACATGAAAATTAAAGGCCATGAATTTGGAGATAATTATAATAATACATTTAAGGTTGAAAATGGAAATTTAAAAGTTTCTTATGAAAATTATGATTCTTTTGATGAAAAATTTGGACATATTTTTTATACTATCAAAAAATTCAGTAATTACCATTTAAGCCTTGAATACAAATTTAGTGGCAATCATTTGAAGGGTGCTCCAGGTTGGTCTATAAAAAATAGTGGAATAATGCTTCATTGTCAGGACCCTAGTACTATGCTGATTGATCAAGATTTCCCAGTTAGTGCAGAAGTTCAACTCTTAGGTGGTTTAGGAGAAGGTGAAAGAACAACTGCTAATATTTGTAGTCCTGGTACTGATGTAGATATTGATTCAATACTTGCTAAAAAACACTGTAATTCATCTAATTCAAAGACATATCATGATGACAATTGGGTTAAGGTTGAAGTTATGGTTTATTCTAATGAACTTGTTAAGCATATTGTTGAAACAGATACAGTTTTGACTTATTCCAATATTAAAGTTGGAGGAAATAAGGTTCCTAGCAATTTTTTGAATAGAATAGGGGAGTCTATCAAAGAAGGTTATATTTCATTACAATCTGAAGGACATCCAGTAGAATTTAAAAATATAAAAATCAAAGAGTTATAAAAAGAATTAAGAAATCTAAAATTATTTCCTTGTCATTTTAAATATTTCTAAATCAATATCATCGATACCTTCTTTATCAAAAGGGTATTCCATTTGATCTTGAATATTATATAGCGAAATCAATATAAATTCACTTAAAATAACTATAAAGTAAGTAAGATAATGAGGATTTTCAGCTCCAATTTTAAAGATAATAGTTGGAGTATAAACTAGAGGAAAGATATATACAAACATTAAACAATATGCTTTTAAACTTATTGGAGTTCTATGTCTATGAATCGCAACTAAGTTATCTGCACTATCAATAGAGTCTTTTAAAAACCTAAGTGCTTTCTGTAAAACTCCATTTCCAATAATAATTTTTTTAGAATTTATAAATTCAAATAGTTCATTAAGATTGTTATCATGATTAGTAGTGTCATTTTCTATTTTGCTTAAAAAATCAATTAAACCTTCATTAGATTTTTTTATTAATTCAGTTCCTTGATTAATCTCATCAATTTCCAATTTTGAACTTGAAATAATATTTTCTACTGTTTTTAAACTAGCTCTATAAAGACTTAAATGTTCTAGTGCTTTTTCTCTTCTTCTAAATGCTCCTCTTATATTAAATACTAAAGGGAATATAATAGCAATACTAATTAGTGTTAAATCAACATTATATGAAACGTTAAACCTATATGCTATAATGGGAACTATTATAGAAATTAAAATAGCAAAAAAAGTTCGAGAATTTAAAATGACTAAATATCTAGACATTGAAAAATATTTATTAAATTAAACAATTAATTTATCTAAAATATGAAAAAACAATTTATTATAATTATATCCTTATTTCTTTATTTATTTAGCTACTCTCAAAAATCTTTAGATTCTGATCTTCTTTACGCTGATCAGAGCCCTATGGAGATTAAACTAAATTATTCAAATAAAAACATGAAGAAAAATACTACAGATTCTACTTTTATTAAAACGGATTTAAATTATTATTATAAGGAGAAATGGAATACTATACCAGTTTCTCTTAGAGCAAGAGGAAATTTTAGAAGAGCTAAATGTTATTTTCCTCCTATAAAGATGAAAATTAAAAAAAGTCAGTATAAAAATACCATTTTTGATGGTAATAAGTCTCTTAAATTAGTTCTTCCATGTAGAATCGAGGATGAAAAAAATGATAATATTCTTAAAGAATATATAGCCTATAAAATTTATGAATTGATTTCACCTTATCATTTTAAAACTAGAAGAGTGAATATTGAATTTACTGAACCAAAAGGAAAAAAAGTTAAAACTTTTTCACTTAAAGGATTTCTTATTGAAGATGATAGTAAGTTAGAAAAAAGATTTGGAGGAAAAGTCGTTGAGCAATTTGTTCATCCTTTAGCAATGCAAGATTTATCGTCAGTTCAGCACGCATTTTTTCAATATTTAATTGGAAATACAGATTTTTCAATAGCTTATCAACACAATGGTAAAGTATTATATGACTCAAAAACCTTTATCCCTTTACCATACGATTTTGATATGACGGGATGGGTTGATCCAAGTTATGGTTTTGGAAATCCAACTTTAAAGCTTAGTTCTCTTACTGAAAGAAGGTTTAGAGGTTTTAAAAGAGATAATGAGCTTATGAATAATGTGAGAAAGCAATTTGTAGATTCTAAAGATGAAATAACTTCATTACTCGATTCTTTTAAGTCTCAATTTGATAATGAAGATGAGTTTGAAAACATGTATTCTTTTATGCTTGAGTTTTATAAAATAATTGAGGATGACAGTAAATTTGATAAATTGATTCTTAAGCAGGCTAGAACTAAATAATTTATTTTATATCTAGAGTATTTTCCAATTTTTTAAAAATCGCAGTGTTTTCATAAATTCCTTTGAAAGATTCTGAATTTGGACCATAGCTAAAAACTGGAACCATCGTAGCGGAATGTCCTTTGGTATTAAATTTACCATAAACTTTTTTTTGAGAAATTTTTCCACCCAATAAAGCTAAGCCTCCTGTTTCATGATCTGCAGTTACTACAACTAAAGTATTTCCATCTTTTTTTGCAAAATCTAATGCAGCTTGAATAGCAGAATTAAATTCAATAAACTCAGTTGTTACATAACTCAAATTATTGGCGTGTGCTCCCCAATCAATTTGTGAACCTTCAATCATTATAAAAAATGGAGCATTTGAAGAATTTAATTTACTTAGAGTAATTTTGGTCAATTGATCTAATGGAAATTTTCTATTTTCAAGAATCGATGGTGGTTCTAAATCATATGTAAAAAATCCAATTTTTGAAGCTTTACTCTTATTATATTCTTCCATAGATTTAACAAAAGTATATGAATCCATTTCTTTAATTAGATTTTTTCCATCGGTTCTTTTGTAAAAATAATTTCTACCACCGCCAACAAAAAAATCTACAGAATGTTTGCTGAATTGTAAAGCAATATCTTCATATTCATATCTAGAAATAACTTTAGCATAAAATGATGCAGGTGTAGCATGAACAATACTAGAAGTTGCTAATAATGCTGTCTTATATCCTTCATCTTGACAAATTTCTAAAATAGATTTTAAAGTAACATTTATAGAATTAATTCCAAGTACCTTATTTAGAGTTTTTTCACCTGTAGACATAGCAGTTCCACTAGCAGCTGAATCAGTTACAAAACTATTGGAAGAAGTAGTTTTAGATAACCCTATATATTCAAACTCTTCCAAAGCAGTAGAATTTCCATTAGCATACATTCCTGCGCTTATTTGAGTAAGCCCCATACCATCTCCAATTAGAAAAATAATATTTGGAGAGTCTTGTGAACAAACAAAAATTGTATTTAAAAAAAAGATTAATGACAGATTAAATTTTATATAAAACTTGTTCATTTTCATTTTCATTTTAATTATTATATAAATGTATTGATTATTCCTTTCCTTTGAAATTAATTTTTTACTTTTAAATAATATTAAATTAACATTAAAGATTATGAAAAAAAATAAAAACCTTTTAACGTTAATGTTGGTTATGCTATTTACAATTACAAGTTGTAATACCGTTAGTGAAAAACATCTAGAATTAGAGAAAGCTCAAACAACATTAGAAGAAAATATAACTATGTATGAATCCGTTTGGGATAAGGTTATTAATGGTAGACAAATAGATTTAATTAATGAAGATTATTTTGACAAAGATGTTGTAGTATTAGGAACTTCAGAAGGAGATTTGACAGGATTAGAAAATTTTAAAACTTATTACAGCAATTATGTAATAGGGTTCTCAGATGCTGAGTTTACAATTATTGATATATTTGGACAGGGGGATAAAATCGTAAAGCATTGGAATTTTAAAGGCACTCACGATGGCGATTTTTTTGGTGTTCTTCCAACTGGAAAAAAAGTAGATGTTTCTGGAACTACCCTGGTTAAAATGAAAAATGGAAAAATAGCATCTGAACAAGATTATTTTGATCTTCTAGACTTTTATACACAACTTGGTTTAATGTAAAATCTTAATCTTTAATTATTACACCATCTGCTAGAAATGAAAGAGTAATTTCTGGTTTGTCTATTAAAGAAATTTCATATTTAGATTTTCCAGCATCTTCAGCGTAGTGTTTTAACTGTTTTACACTAATTGTATCTACAGAAATTTTACCATTAACAATTGTTGATTTGCCTTCAGATCCTGTTTTAGGAACAAAGAATCCATAATCTTTAAACCTAACAAGTACTGTGTCATTTTCGACCTCAATTTTCATCCAACACCCTTTCATAGGACAAGCTGAAAGAATCTCACCTTGAATTTTTATATTTTTTTCAGAATTATTTAATAAACTAAACTTGTCTTCTTTATAGTTTTCTATTCCAACTAAGTCAATTTTTTTACCATAATAATTTAAGGTGCTTTCGTCTTGCCCAAAAGAAACAATTGGAATAAATAGTAATAGTAGAATTAGTTTTTTCATAACTATAAAGTTAATTAATTTTCAATTTTCCAAAAAGCAATTCCTCCCGCTTGCTTACCAATATTAACTGAAGAAATTTTTTCTAATTTTTTAAGACTTATTACATCTACAACACCTGGTTCACCACCAATACCCTCAACTGAAACAAAAGCATATTTACTATCACTTGAAATGGCAATTCCATGTGTAACGCTGGTAGTATTTTTAATTATTTTAGATTTAAAATCATTTTTTAAATCCCAAATTGCAGTGGTTCCTTCACTTTTCAAAGTAGCAACAAGAAATTTTCCATCAGGTGAAATTTCAACATTGTAAGGTCCTTTGCCAGTAGAAATACGATTTGTAATTTTCCAGTTTTTCAAATCAACTTCAATTATCTCATTCGAACCATTTCCTGCGACATAAGCAATGTTTTTTGATGGGTGGGGAATAACCCATGTAGGCTTAACTTTAGAGTGACTCATTTCATTCATTTTCATCTTCTTTTTCATAGATTCATCCATCTTCATTTTCTTATTCATAGATGCATCCATACTCATTTTATTATCTAAACTCAATTTTCTGGAAACTTTTAAACTAATTGCATCTATTTCATAGAGTTCTGATGACATCATGGAAACAGAATATTGTTTTAAACCATCATATGATAATCTAGATCCATGAGGCATTGTTCCAATTTTAATACGTTTGATTTCAGTCATTGTTTCTGGATCAACCACGGATACACTACTAGGTTTCATATCCCCATGAAGGTTGAAGTTTACACAGTATAATAATCCAGTTACAGACGATATTTGCATTGATGCTGGAAATAATCCCAATGTAGTTTGATCTATAGGTTTATTATTTTTAGTTGAATATTTAATGAGTTTCCCAAAAGGATTTCCATGAGCAAGGGATAGGTACCAAAATTTACCATTAGGGTCAACAGTTATACCATGTGGACCTTCAATTTCTGTTGGCAAATAACCAACTTCGAATCGATCAACTTCTTTGGTTTCAGTTTCATTAAATTTTATTAATGAAACAGTGTCATCAGACTCAGCTGCAACATATACATAATAGTCTTGAGCCTGGATTTGAATACAAAAAAAAATAACAACCAGAAAAAATCTCATTAATCTAAATGTTTATTAGCTTTTGAATTATCTGGTTTAATTGAGTCAACTTTTGCAGCTCCTATTCCAGTATTAAAATCGGAATAAAAAACATGACCTTTATATAATTGTGCACCCCAAACCATTGTATCGTTAGGAATATAGCCATTGGGACTACTTGGTAATATATAGCCAATTTCTCTATCTTGTTTATATAGGTCACCTAGTAAGTCTCCACTTATATCAACCACCCTAACACCGCCAGTATACATAGCCACATAAAGTACATCATCTTCAATCCAATAATTATGTGATCCGTGACTAGGGACTTCATATCTTGCAACTTCCTTAGGATTATTTAAATCGGTAAAGTCAACAAAATGTAAGAATCCGGCAGTTTCACTGGGCCCACTTGCATTAACGCCTTTTGGGAAAATTTCATCCCCAAGAACTGTGTAAAATTTTCCTGTTGATTTACTTTTGAATGGATAGGTTGCATGATGAGCTCCACTATCATAACTGTAATTTCCAAAAGCGACTGGATTTGAGGGAGAGCCGCCTACACTTCCACCCCCAACATCAACTAAATAAACACCATCTCTCCAATTAGATGAATAAGCTATTCCATTTTCAATCCAAACATCATGAATAGATTGACCTTCCTTTCCAATTTCAAACATACCAACCTCATATGGATTCTTTGGGTCTTCTATGTTAATTATATAATATCTTTCACCATTACTTAATGCATAAACATGATTCTGATAGATAAATATATTATGAACTCCACCGGTTAAGTTTTTAGTATACTCGGATATTATGCTTACATCATACGGGTTTGAAACATCGATTATTATTATTCCATTTTTTCTGTTTGAAGCACCCTCTCTACTTATTACACAAATTTTTCCATCAGATGAAACTTTTACATCATTTACAGTTCGTGCATCAACTTGAACACTATCAATCTTTTTTATATTTGAAGGCTCTGTAACGTCCCAAAAATAAGATGTACCATCAGCTCCCCATGTACCTGTTACTGCATAATCATTTCCATCAACACCTTCAAAAACCCAAAAATCTGATGTATGCTTATCATTAACTAATCCTGTACCTACTGTATTCATCTCTCTTTTAACATTTCTCTTAAAAATATTCACAACTTTTGATGCTGAAATATTACCAATTCTTGCAGATACAACATATTTTCCTGCAACATCACCAACAAACCTACCATCTTGTAAAATTAAACCAGATGCAGTATTACTTTTATCAAATGATTTTCCAGTAAAAGAAAACTCAACAGGTATATTTTCTATAACTTTTCCTTTTTTATCATAGGCTAGCGCTTTAAATTGAATCACATCTCCAGTTTTTGCATTTTCATTATTTGAAACTAATTCTATTTTGGATGTTGGATTTTTTAATACATTAACATTAATACTTCCTTTAATTCCGTCAAAATCAGCTTCAATAGTAGATATCCCATTTTTAACAGCCAAAATATTATTTGAATTATCAATATTTATTTTATCGTTTAATGCCTTTATTGAAAAACTAACTTTTGAAAAATATTTAGAAGCAATATCAGTACTCCAATAATCTATAGTTCTTGTAACATTTAGTTCATCTGTAATCTCATAAATAAGGGGAATATAATTACCAATATAAGTTGAATTATCATCAAGTTTTAATGTTACCTTTTTGATTTTTGGATAATTAACGAATACTTCAAACGTTCTACTATGTCTTTTTCCTCCTTCTCCAATACAAATTGCAACAACTTCGTGTGTTCCGGGATCATTTGCTTTTATAGATCCATTTTCAGTATCAACTGAAATCGAAGTAGCAGAAGAAAACACACCCTTCTTGTTATAATAAATAATATTACTGCAATTGGATTTCAATCCGTCAGAATTAGAAACATATGTGTTTGGAGTAAATGTTTCACCTATGTTTAATGTAAGTCCGTCAAGATCAGAAATTATTGTCTTGTTTTGAGAATATAATGTTAAAATAAAACAAGAAAAAAATAGAGTTAAAATTGTTTTTTTCATAATAAAGTTAGTTTGGACTACTCAATTTAATAAAAAAAAGGGAAACCAAACTAGTTGATTTCCCTAAAGTGACCTCGGCAGGATTCAAACCTGCAACCTCTTGAGCCGTAATCAAGTGCACTATTCAGTTATGCTACGAGGCCTTTTCCTTTGTTGAGAGAATGTTTATGAAATCTTAATATTAAAAATATTTACAAGGGCGCTTCTAACGATATTTATTTTAATTAGCGTTTATAAGTTCCTTGAATTTGACTTGGAATACTACTTACATCAAACCAGTCAGCAAAGTCATAAACTTTACCATCTTCATTAAATCTTAATACACCCATCCATTTATAACCTATTTCAGTACCTGAATCGGGGTCGTTAAGTGACCAGTTACCATAAACTCTAATTCCGTTAGGTGAAGACGAGGTTTCTTCTGTTGAATATAGACTTCCCCCATAATAAACATCTTCAGTAAATGTAATATTATCAAAAGTGCTAATATACCAGTTAACTGCTGCAGTTAAGTCTTCTTTAGTTTTAGAAACATTCATTAAAGCTTCAGGATTATTCCATGTTAAAGAGTCAGCAAATATGCTCATTACTTTTTCAGGATCCTCTAAAGTAAAACCACTAGCTGCCATTTTCCAGCTTTCAACATGCTTATTAAAAGTTGCCATATCCTCAGCTGAAGGTCCAGCATCATTTGTATTCGTACAGCTCGTCAATATTGTAGTTGACAATAAGATTAAAATTATTTTTTTCATTATTTTAAATTTATAATTATTGACCAAATATAGTTAAATCACCTAACAAATATAAAAACAAATAACCCCCAAATTAATGAGGGTTTAAGTTAGAATGTATGGTGTAGCGATCTATCTTTATATTCGAGACATTTCTGCAGAAGCCGTAAAGACAATACCAGCTGGACCACTTACGGTATACTTGTATAAAATTTTATTTTCAATTCTATTTTTTAATAACCAAATTATTTAAAAAGTAAATAGTTTGAGTATTAAAAAAATTTGATTTCTCAATATTAACTACATGACCACAATCTGGGACTACTAAAAGCTCTGCACTTTTATGCTCTTTTGTAATAAGTTTAATAGGCTCAAGGAACATATAATCCTGAGATCCCATAACATATAAAGTAGGAATTGATAGTTCAACCTGCCTAAACAGTTTCAACAATGGATTAATTTCAGAAGTCAACTTAAACCATCTAATAAATTCTTTTTGATAAAGTTTTTTAGCTTCATTAATAAATAAAAGTCTGGATTCCTTGTGGTTCTTATATGGCATAATAATAAAGGCAAAAAGTTTATATATCCATATATATGGAACAATAGACTTAAAAGCTGAACCTAATTTCATTAATAACTGAGATCTAAAATTCAATTTCATAATAGCACCACCCATAACCATACTTTTAACCATCTTTGGATAAAATTCAGCAATGTGTCTAATTAAAATAGTTCCTAGTGAAATTCCAACAAAATGTGAATGATCTATTTTTTCTTTTTTTAAAACTCCAACAATATCATTAGCAATTGAAGAAAAAGTATATTTTTTTTCAAAAATATTTTTAATATGATATTTAGATCTTCCATGGCCTCTTAAGTCTAAAAGAAGAATATTAAAATGTTTTTTATATTCTCTAATTTGTTTAAACCAAATTGAGGAACTTCCTCCAGCTCCATGAACAAAAGTTACCCATTCCTTTGAAAGATTGTTTTTATAAATACTATAATTTATCATTAAAATTTTCGAACATCAAAGATAAACTTTTAATTCAGCAATTATTATATTTAGATTATGAAAAAACTCTTTATACTTAGAAGTATTACCTACGGGAAAAATTTTAAAAAAATTTAACATGACAAAAGATAACAGCATTGGAGAGTTATTGGAAAAACTAAATTCAGAATTAAAAAATCCTAAGGATTCAGTTCATAAAATAGTTTTGCAAACTACAATAGACAATATAAATAAACTTTTAGATATAGATTTGTAAAAAAAATAGATCAGATATTTATTAAATTTTATTTACTTCAATCCAAAATGGTAAAATATTTTTTCTGTCTGTTTTAAATGTGGGGATAATATTATAATTCCCCTTATTTATATTAATATCATTCATTGAGATATAACCCTCATTATCAACAATAGAAGATTTTTTAAATGTCTTATTTCCAATTTCTAATAACATCTCTCCGGAGGATTGATTTATGTTTATAAATTTAAATTTAAAATTATATTTACCCTCCATCATTTTAATTCTCCAAAATCCGTAAATTTCATTTTGTGCCCAAATGCCTCTTTCCCCTCCGGCATCATTTCTGTTTAAAATAGTTGGATTTTCAAATTCAGTGCCTATTATAATTCTGGGTTGGTCTATTAAATTTTTTGATTTAATCAAATTATTATAAAAACTATCCATCTCTATTTTTAGCATTGAAGCTTTTGTTTTTTTAATTTCAATTAAATTGTTTTTTTCATAAGGATCTTTTGTTATATCAAATAATTCAAAATCTGTGATTGGGGAATTATAGTCTGTATTTCCAACTAATTTATAATCACCTTTTTGTACTGAAACATTATTATATAATTCTGGTAATCTTCTTGTCCAATATGAGAAAAATGATCTGTTTTGTTTTTTTATATTAGATAATAAATCAATTCCATCAATTATTCTATTATCAGGGAGATTCAAACCACATAATTTAGATATAGTAGGTAAAACATCTATATGTGCTGAAAAAACATCTGTATCCTGACCCTCAGTAAAAATTCTTGGATATCTTAAGTAAAAAGGAACTTTAATGCCACCATTATAAACATCACTTTTTAATCCTCTAAGACCAGAAATNNACCATTGTCAGTCATAAATATTACAATTGTATTGTCAGATATTCCTAGTTCATCTAATTTTTTTAATAATCTTCCTATATTGTCATCAATATTAGAAACCATTCCATACACTTTTTTTGCATCTTCTATATCCTTTTCACTCATAATAATTTTATCTTGATTTGAAACCTTTTCTGGATCTAAATCCTTATACATTTCATAATATTTTTTTGGAAGTTGCAAAGGAGTATGTGGAGCGTTAAATGATAAGTAACAAAAAAATCTTTCAGACTTGTTTTTATCTACAAAATTTATTGCTTCATTTGTAAAAATATCTGAACAATACCCATCATATTTTTTCTTTTTATTATTTAACCATAAAATAGGATCAAAATAACTTTTATTTCCTTGAAAATAATTGGTTATATCACCAACTTGACCAATACCTCCTGCTAAATGAATTAAAGATTCATCAAAACCTTGGTCAGAAGGTCTTGAAGGATAATTGTCTCCTAAATGCCATTTCCCAAAAATTCCTGTTTTATAATTAGCTTCTTTTAAAACTTCAGGAATAGTAATTTCATCAGATGACATTATTGCACCTCCATTATATGTATCTCTTACTCCAGTTCTTAAGGAATATCTTCCTGTCATTAGACTTGATCTAGTAGGAGCACAAACTGGAGAGACATAAAAATTGTTAAAACGAATACTTTCATTTGCTAGATTATCTAAATTTGGAGTATTTATCTTAGTATTTCCATTATATCCAATGTCACCAAAACCTTGATCATCTGTAATTATCAATATTACATTAGGTCTGTCTATTTCTTTATTATTACATGAAAAAAGTATGCAGGAAAATATAATAAAAGCTAAAATTTTTTTCATAGAATTTTATTAATGTAAAGATTTATGTTTGTAAACATAATTATTTAAGAGCTTCTCTTATAGTTTCTTTTAATCCAAATTTAGGATTCCATCCCCAATCTTTTCTAGAGAAGCTATCGTCAATTTTCTTTGGCCATGAATTAGCAATTTTTTGTCTAAAATCAGGCTTATAATTAACTTTTAAATTAAAACCATTTGATTTAATTTCATTTAGCAATTTTTTTGGAGTAATACTAAATCCTGTAATATTATATGAACCTAGTATTGATAAATTAATTCTTTTTGTAGACATAAGAGTTATAGCAGAACTTATTGCATCATCAATGTACATCATAGGTAATTCAGTATTTTTATCTAGAAAACAAGTGTAATTATTTCCTTTTTTAGCAGCATTAATCATATCAATGATATAGTCTGTTGTTCCTCCTCCTGGTACAGTATCCACAGAAACAATTCCTGGATAACGAAGTGATCTAATGTCTAATCCAAATCTATTAAAGTAATATTCCATTAATTTCTCACCTGTTAATTTTGTTATACCATATATTGTAGAAGGGTTCATTATTGGATTTTGAATCACTAAATCAAGTTTAGACTCTGTACCAAATACAGCCATGGAACTTGGCCAAAAGACTTTCTTAATATTGTTTTCTATTGAAATTTCAGCAATATTTTGAAAGCTATTCATGTTTAATTTCCATGATTTAAAAGGATTCTTTTCACCACTAGCTGATAGGATAGCGACAAGATGATAGATTATGTTAATATCATGTTTCTTTACTAATTCATCAATTTTTAGTTTATCTAAAGAATCTGCCTGTTCAAATTCACATGGAAGTTTAGACTTAGGAAGTTTTATATCTGTTGCAAGAACAAAAATATTTAATCTTTCAAAGTGTTTTATAAACTCAGTGCCTAATTGACCCAGGGCACCTGTTATTAGAATTCTATCCATTTATTTATTTAAAATAATAGCTTAATTTTATTCAAATTAATTTTATCTAATGTACGAATCTATAAAGAAAAGACTAAAAATAGAGCTAGAGGATATTAAAAAATCAGGTCGTTTTAAAAATGAAAGAATTATTCATTCTAAACAAGATTCAAGGATCGCTGTTTCCGAAGACAAAAATGTTTTGAATTTTTGTGCAAACAACTATTTAGGTCTTGCTTCAAACCCATTAGTAATTCAAAAAGCTAAAGAAACATTAGAATCACATGGTTTTGGTTTAGCATCAGTGAGATTTATTTGCGGGACACAAGATATACATAAGTCGTTAGAAAAAAAGATTTCTAATTTTTTGGGAACGGAAGACACTATACTTTATGCTGCTGCTTTTGATGCTAATGGAGGTTTGTTTGAGCCTCTTTTTGATAAAGAAGATGCAATAATTAGTGATGAGTTAAATCATGCTTCATTGATAGATGGAATAAGACTTTGTAAAGCACAAAGATTTAGATACAAACATAATGATATGATTGATTTGGAGAGACAACTTAAAAAATCTATAAAATGTAGGAATAGAATAATAGTGACAGATGGAGTTTTTTCAATGGATGGAACTCTAGCACAATTGGATAAAATTTGTGATTTAGCAAAAAAATATGATGCAATTGTAATGTCAGATGAATGCCATTCTACTGGATTTATTGGAGATAATGGTAGGGGAGTTCATGAAGCTTTAGATATTATGGGTGAAGTGGATATAATAACTGGAACATTAGGCAAGGCTCTTGGTGGAGCATCAGGCGGCTTTACAAGTGGTCCTAAAGAAATAATAGAATTACTTAGACAGAAATCAAGACCTTATTTATTTTCTAATAGTTTAGCACCTTCAATTGTTGGAGCTTCATTAGCAGTTTTGGATATATTAGAATCTGATAAAACTTTTTTAAATAGATTAAAAAACAATACTAAAATTTTTAGGGATGGAATGAAAAGATTAGGTTTTGATATTAAGCCTGGTAACCATCCTATTGTTCCAATAATGCTCTATGATGCTCACTTAGCTCAAAAAATGTCAAATGAACTTCTCGATAGGGGTATTTATGTGATAGGTTTCTTTTTTCCTGTAGTTCCAAAGGGGGAAGCGAGAATTAGGGTACAGTTATCAGCGTCTCATTCTATTGATCAAGTGAATAAAGCTTTAGATGCTTTTGAAAAAGTGGGTAAAAAATTAGGTGTAATTAATTAGAAAAAAGAGGTTGTAATACTGAAGCTTAAGCCTGTGCTTTCAGGCACATATCTACAAATCCCTCCAGTACATACGAGACCACCTCTTTGTCTTCCATAGTTAACTGTATAACGATTTATACCTTTACTGTAACTTCCTCCAAAATTATAATAGTGTATTTTTTTTTCTTTTACGGGGTTTTGATAATTGTATAAATCTGTAACATATAATGAAACTGCTGAACTTAAATTATATTCTAGTCCGAAAGCTGACCAATTTTTTGTATCATCCTTTGTAGATAGATGTTGAAGTTCTAATCTAAGAGATTTGTTGTCATTTATTTTGTAAGTATTTTCCAAGACAAAAATATTAGATTTTACTTCACTAGTAGTTTCTTCAACTAATCTTTTATTATAATACTGATTTACATATAATAATATGTTATCAAATTTAGGAGACCATTTTTTTCTGATTTCAAAACTTATTTCTGAAAAATATTTTTCTCCAAAACCAAATAAATCAGTTTCATAATTTTGATTAGAAAAATCATAAGTTCCATCTAAATTATTCCAAATAGAGGCATTTATAGCTAAATTAGTACCATACTTTCCACCTAAAAAAGTTTCCTGTTCAATAAAGTAGTATAAATCAGTCTGTATTCCTATTTCTCCAGCTTTAGTTAAGCTGTTACTTTGAAATGAAACATTTGGCTGTGCTGCATAAACATAAAGGTTAGTCAATGAATAATCATGTTGTTTTGTTATAGCAGGTAAGTAATTAACAATACTTTCATTGTAAAGATTACCATAAGCTTCCTTTTCAGAAAAAAGAGACATATTTTCTAATCTCCTAAAAGTAAAATCTAATCCTAAACCATCTTTGAAAAATCCAGAATTAAATAATATAGCTGAGCCCTCTTTTATAAATGTGTCTGAAACAGATCCAAAAATAACTATTGGATTTTTTGACTTGTTTACTAATTCTATATTTGAATAAAAATAGGATGAGGAATAATCTATTCTAGCAGAATATAAATTGGTCATTTCATCATAAAAATCACTTTTTGTCTTTTGATCATTTCTTCCAACATAACTTATTCCTAATAGAAAAGTGGAATTGTTTTTTAAAATTTTTGATAGATCAAATTCTGAATCAAATCCAACTATATAGCCCTTTGAATATTTGAATCCTTTTTTTTGATTTCCTATTAATGTTGTAAAATTAATTTTATCATTAATTCTATATTTCGCATTTAAACCTCTAATTGAATTGTTAATACCTAAACTTCTGTCTTCCCAAGATCTTAATATCATTCCACTGCCGAATTGTTCATAAAAATTCCCAAGTGAAATATTTAGATCTTTTTTATTGTATTGTATTTTAAAAGTTGAAATCCCTGTGTCTTTAAAATTTGGAGAATAATTTAATAATGCAGTTGGTAAATAAGATTCAATTTGTAATTCAAAATTCCAATTATTAACTATACTAGATTTTAAGTTTAGATAGTTGTTAGATCTAAATCTATCCTCATAAGTAAAGTCTCCTGTTTTAGAATCGTCTAAATAATAGGCTGAATAGGATTCATAAGAAGAGGTAAGATTTTTTAAAATTTGAGAGTGTAAAATGGAACTATTGAAAAAAAATAACATTAAATAAAAAGTATATTTTTTATTCATCAGTTAGATTAATTTTTTACTGTTGAATTTTTTAAAATAAATTCATATAAATGATTCTCTTCACCTGGTTTATATCCTATTCTTCTATAAATTATTCTAGTTCCTTTTGTTACAATAGTATGAGGAATTGCATTGATATTTAAAGCTCTTTTAAGAGCTTGGTTTTCATCCAATAAAATTTCAAAATTCCATTTTTTTCCATTAACCATTGGTCTAACCCTTCTTTTTGTTCTAGAATCATCTGTAGAAATAGCGACTATTTTGACATTAGCATCATCCCATTTTTCAATTTCTTTATGAATGTCATCTAATTCATTAATACAAGGCACACACCATGTTGCCCAGAAACTATATACAGTCAAACCTTTTTTATTATAAGTTAATTTAGTATTTATTGACTTTCCATCTATAGTTTTTATATACATGTTTGGCATGACATCTTGAGAATAAATACCTTGAGTAAATAAAAAAAACGTGAAAGAAAAAGATAAAATTATTTGTTTCAATATATTAAACTATGCTATAAAGCTAATATTTATTTTAAAATAATTAAATTTGGAGTTAACATTTTAATATGGCCAAGTTATATAGAATTATTTTAAGCATTATTTTTCCTATTCTATTTGTCTCATGTTCTGCTGATTATGAGGGTATAGGAGAAGATTCAACATCTAAACCTCAAAATGAGGTTAAAAGCATTGTAATTTCTTTTCCATCGGGAGAGGCGTCTTACGATATCAATACAGATGTTGTTTTTAAAGCTACAAGTGATGCTAGTGAAGATATTACTTCCTTTTGTGAATTTTTTGTTAATGATAGTAAAATAACGGGTAATAAATTTAAATCTGCAACAGCAGGAGATTTTACTGTCTATTGTAAATATAATTCAATAAAAAGTAATACCGCAACATTTAAGATTGTTTCAAGTGGCTCAAAGCCAATAATGACAATTACAAGTACAACAAGTGGTGTAACAGACGGAAGTTCTACTAGTGATGCTACTATAGATTTAAAATTCACGTCTAATAAATCTACATCAGATTTTGTTGAGGGAGATATTACAGTTTCTGGGGGAACTTTAAGTTCTTTTACTGGAAGTGCAACGACATACTCAGCAACATTTACACCAGACGGTGCAGGAGACAAAACTATTGATATTGCTGCAGACACTTTTACTGATAGTTCAGGAAATAAAAATGAAGCATCTACGCAGTTTAATTGGACTTATGTTGATGCTACACCTAAAACTTTCAAAACTAATGTTTTAGTTGAAGATATTACAGGTGCCTGGTGTGGGTATTGTCCAAGAGTAGCTTGGAAACTCAAAGAATTACAAAAAACTACAAGTCAGTTGATTGTAGTTGCAGCACACTATGGCGATGCAAGTATAGGTCGTCCAGACACTTTTAATTATTCTAAAGTAGGTGAATTAAAGACTACTTTTGGGGTTGCTGGGTATCCTTGGGCTATATTAAATAGATTAGGAACAGGTGAAGCTGGAAGATGGAATGAACAGAATTCAGCTATAACATCATTAGCTGCAAACCCTTCTAAGGCAGGAGTTGCTATTGAATCTTCAATTAGTGACAGAGATTTAACGGTTAAAATTAAAGCTAAATTTTCTGAGGATTTTACTGGTTTAAAATACGTCATTTATATTCTTGAAAATGGTTTAATACAGACCCAAAGAACTTATGGTGATTTGGGTTATGGTAAAGGAACAGAAATTCCTGCAGGTTCTGATAGATGGTGGCTAGTAGATTTTGTGCATAATCATACTTTAAGAAAAGCTTTAACAAGTAGTCCACTAGGTGATGCAATATCTGATGCATCTTCAAAAAAAGGGAGTGTTTTTGAAAAGACACATAATTACACTATTCCTGCTGCTTATAATAAAGATAAAATGGAGATAGTAGCTTTTGTTGTAAAAAGTGATAAAAGTGTTATAAATGCAAGACATTCTGAATTTGGGAAGACTCAATCTTTTGAAGAGCTATAAATTAGTCCAAACTATTCTTTGTAATGTAATATCTCCAGCCTATTAGTAATTGCTGAATCTTTGAGGCTTTTATTGGATCTAACCTTCTTTTTGTCATGCTTGGAAGAATTAATTTGTTTAAATAAGCAAGAATCTTAAATAAATTTTTCATATTGCTACAATATACAATTCATGTCTTATCTTTACAAGCTTTAAAATATGGATTTAAATACATTAGTATTATTATTTTGCGGATTAATAGTTTTAGTAGTTGGAGGAAATCTACTTTTAAAATCAGCTGTTTCTATTTCATTAAAATTTGGAATACCAAAGATTTTAATTGGAATGACTGTGGTTTCATTAGCAACCTCGGCACCAGAACTAATAGTAAGTATTAAATCTGCTCTTATAGGTTCTACAGATTTAGCAATATCCAATGTTGTAGGATCTAATATTGCAAACATAGGCTTGGTATTGGGTTTAACGGTTTTTTTCTCTCCTATTAATATTTCTAAAATTATTTATAAAACCGATTGGCCTATAATGATGTTTTCAGCGTTATATTTTTTGATAATAATTTTAGATGGAAAAATAAATATTTACGAAGGCGGCACATTGATTATATTTCTAATAATGTCAATAGCCTTTTTAATTAAACATCAAGAAAAAGGACAAGAAGATTTAAATATAAAAACTCATTCTATTGATTCGTTATCTAAATCAATAATTTTCTTATTTGTCGGAGGAATTTGCCTTTATTTAGGTTCTGAATGGTTTATTACTGGTGCAATTAATATGGCGAGTTATTTTGGTATTAGTGAAAGAGTTATAGGAATTACCGTTGTTTCTGTTGGTACAAGTTTGCCTGAGCTAGTAACATCACTTGTTGCGGTTATTAAAAAAGAAAAAAGTATTTCTATTGGGAACTTATTAGGATCTAATATTTTTAATGTTTTTGCAGTTTTGGGAATAACATCAATAATAACTCCTTTGATCGTTAATGATTTAAATATTATAAATTTTGATATTTATGTAATGTTATTTTTTGCTGCTATTATTCTTCCTCTAATATTTTTTCCTAAGAAATTTGTTTTAGGTAGAATCGAAGGGTTTATTATGTTGTCTTTTTATTCTATATATATATATACTTTATTTATATAAAAAAGCACCTAATTTCTTAGATGCTTTTTATAATTAAATCTAATTATATATTAAATTTTAGCAGATTTAACAGTTTTAATTATCCTTCCAGCAATTTTATATGGATCTCCATTTGAAGCTGGCCTTCTATCTTCTAGCCATCCCTTATATCCCTGTTCAACTGTAATAATTGGGATTCTAATTGAAGCTCCTCTATCAGATACACCATAACTGAAATCATTTATAGATGCAGTTTCATGTAAGCCAGTTAATCTTTGATCATTATCTTCACCATATACTTCAATATGTTCTTTAACAACAGATCTAAATGATTCACAAACTGATTCATATGTTTTTTTTGACCCACAAGTTCTTAATAGACTATTTGAAAAATTTGCATGCATTCCACTACCATTCCAATCACCTTTAATTGGTTTAGGGTGGTATTCAATGTAATAGCCATATTTTTCAGTCAAACGATCTAAAAGATATCTAGCAATCCACATTTCATCACCAGCAAGTTTGGCTCCTTTTGCAAAAAGTTGAAATTCCCATTGTCCACTAGCTACTTCTTGATTAATTCCCTCAAAATTTATACCAGCCTCTATACATAGATCAGCATGTTCTTCAACTAAATCACGTCCGTGTGTGTTTTTTCCTCCAACAGAACAATAGTACATTCCCTGTGGGCCAGGATAACCTCCAATTGGAAACCCTAAAGGTAGTTGAGATGCAGTATCCATAATAAAGTATTCTTGTTCAAATCCAAACCAAAAATCATTGTCATCATCGTCAATTGTAGCTCTTCCATTAGATTCATGTGGAGTACTATCAGCATTTAAAACTTCTGTCATTACTAAAAAACCATTAACTCTATCAGGATCTGGGTAAACGGCAACAGGTTTAAGTAAACAGTCTGAAGAGCCTCCTTCTGCTTGTTTTGTTGAACTCCCGTCAAAAGCCCACATCGGACAGTCTTTTAGTTTTCCGCCAAAGTTTTCTAAAACTTTAGTTTTACTTCTCATGTTTTGGGTCGGCTTATATCCGTCTAACCAAATGTATTCTAATTTTGATTTACTCATTTTATAAATTTTTTTTAAGGATTTATTAACGACAAAATATAAAATAATATTGGTTTTTAGAGCTTTAACTTTTCAAAAAGAAACATAATTTATTAACATTTATTAATTACATATTTATTAGTATTGAAAATTAGTTTTTTGATAAATTTTTATAAATAATAATAATTTTTTTCTAATAAAACTCCGTTTTTAAATTTTCCAAAAAAATTGTTTGTCTTAATAAAATAAATTTTTAATGCTAACCAATACTCTTATCTTTGTTTAATTGTTATGAGCTCAAAATCTACCCATCGTTATATGCAAAGAGGAGTTTCTTCAGATAAAACAGATGTTCATAATGCAATAAAAAACATAGATAAGGGATTGTTCCCAAATGCTTTTTGTAAAATAGTTCCCGACACACTTACAAATGATCCTGATTATTGTTTAGTTATGCATGCTGATGGAGCTGGTACAAAATCATCTTTAGCTTATTTATATTGGAAAGAAACTGGAGATTTGTCAGTTTGGAAAGGTGTTGCTCAGGATGCATTGGTAATGAATTTAGATGATCTTTTGTGTGTTGGAGTTACTGACAATATTTTATTATCATCTACCATTGGTAGAAATAAGAATCTCATTGACGGAGAAGTGATTAAAACTATAATTGAAGGTACTGAAGAATTAATTAAGGAGATGTCTGATTATGGGGTTAATATAAAGTCAACTGGTGGTGAGACTGCTGACGTCGGAGATTTAGTTAGGACAATTATTGTTGACTCAACAGTTTTGGCTAGACTTAAAAAATCTGATGTTATAGATAATTCTAATATTAAACCTGGTGATGTTATAGTTGGATTATCATCTTATGGAAAAGCTAATTATGAAGACAGCTATAATGGAGGAATGGGTAGTAATGGACTAACATCTGCTAGACATGATGTGTTTCATAAATATTTGATTAATAAATACCCTGAAAGTTTTGATCCAAATATTCCTGAAGAATTAATTTATTCTGGTTCAATGAAAATAACTCAACCCATTGAAGGTCTAGAAATCGATGCAGGAAAACTTGTTCTATCTCCTACAAGAACTTATGCTCCAATTATTAAAAAGGTTTTAGAAAAATATAATTCTAATAAAATTCATGGAATGGTGCATTGTAGTGGTGGAGCACAAACTAAAATTCTCCATTTTATTGATAAGTTTCATATTATAAAAGATAATCTTTTTCCAGTTCCTCCATTATTCGAATTAATTAAAAAGGAGTCTAATACATCATGGAAAGAAATGTATAAAGTTTTTAATATGGGACATAGAATGGAATTATATGTAAGTCCAGATTGTGCTGAAGATATTATAAATACCTCTAAATCTTTTCAAGTAGATGCTAAAATAATTGGTAGAGTAGAAGAGAGTGATCAAAAAAAACTATCTATTATTTCAGATAATGGTAGTTATGTCTACTAATATATTCTTGATTAAAAATATCGTAATTTTGTGATGTATTATTTATAAGTAATGTTAGATAAATTAAATATTGTTCAGCAGAGATTTAATGAGATTTCAGATTTAATTATACAGCCAGATATTATAAGTGACCAAAAACGTTATATTAAATTAAATAAAGAGTATAAAGATTTAGGGTTGCTTATTGAAAAGAAAAAAATATATGAAGAGTTGCTTTTAAATATTAAGGAAGCCGAAGAGATTTGTAAAAACGAAGATGACAAAGAGATGATAGAAATGGCTTCTGATCAATTAAATGAAGCAAAAGAAAAAATTTTAATTCTTGAAGAAGATATAAAATTTTTGTTAATACCTAAAGATCCTGAAGATTCGAAAAATGTAGTTGTAGAATTAAGGGCAGGAACAGGTGGAGATGAAGCTAGTATTTTTGCTGGAGATTTGTTTAGAATGTATACAAAGTTTTGTGAAAGTAAAAAGTGGAATGTTAGCTTAGTTGATTCCAATCCGGGAACATCAGGAGGTTATAAAGAGATTATTTTTGAAGTTTATGGAAATGATGATATTTATGGTTTACTTAAGTTTGAATCTGGTGTTCATCGTGTTCAAAGGGTACCACAAACAGAAACACAGGGAAGAGTTCACACTTCTGCAGCAACTGTTATGGTACTTCCAGAAGCAGAAGAGTTTGATGTAGAAATTAATATGAATGATGTTAGAATAGATTATTTCTGTTCTTCTGGACCAGGAGGTCAATCTGTAAATACCACTTATTCTGCTGTTAGATTAACGCATACGCCAACTGGAATTGTTGCACAATGTCAAGATCAGAAGTCTCAACACAAAAATAAAGATAAAGCACTTAAAGTTTTAAGAGCCCGTTTGTATGAATTAGAACTTAATAAAAAACTTGAAGAAGATTCACAAAAAAGAAATTCTATGGTTTCTTCTGGTGATAGATCTGCGAAAATAAGAACATATAATTACCAACAAGGTAGAGTCACAGATCATAGAATAGGGTTAACTTTATATGATCTTCAGAATATTATAAATGGTGATATTCAAAAAATTATTGATGAATTAAAACTTGTTCAAAATACAGAAATTTTAAAAAATTCTGAAGAGGTTTTTTAAATTGATATATGGATATAAATGATTTAGTTAAAGAGATTAAAAGAAAGAAGTCTTTCTTATGTTTGGGATTGGATTCAGATATCTCTAAAATACCATCTTTTTTACTGGATGATCCAGATCCTGTTTTTAGTTTTAATAAACAGATGATTGACTCTCTAAATGAAATTATTACTGCAGTAAAAATAAATACTGCTTTTTATGAAGAAAATGGTTCTAAAGGCTGGATTACTCTTGAAAAAACTATTAATTATATTAATTCAAAATATCCTAAACTTTTTACAATTGCTGATGCCAAAAGAGGAGATATTGGCAATACGTCTAACAAGTATGCTAAAGCTTTTTTTGAGACACTTTCTTTCGATTCTATAACTGTTTCACCTTACATGGGAAATGACTCTGTTGAACCTTTTTTAAAATATAAAAATAAACATACCATTTTGTTGGGTTTAACATCAAATAGTGGAAGTAGAGATTTTCAATTTTTTTCTAACAATTCTAGTACTCTTTTTAAAGAAGTTATAAAGAGTTCAAAGCAATGGAAGGGATCAGATAACTTGATGTATGTGGTTGGAGCCACAAAATCAGATCATATAAATGAAATTAGAGCTATTGTCCCTAATAGTTTTTTATTAGTTCCTGGTGTTGGTTTTCAAGGAGGAAGTCTTAAGAAAACTTTTGAAAATGGAGCTAATAAAAAAATAGGACTTTTAGTAAATTCTTCACGCTCTATTATTTATGCAGGAAAAGGAAGTGATTTTTTAGAAAAATCTTATGCAGTTGCAAAATCTTATCAAATCGAAATGGAAGATTTGATAAATACTTTAGATCATTAATTATAACCCTGGTTGCTTTATTTCAAAATTCTCTTTCTTCTTTAATTCATTCTCTTTCT
>ENA-UZWW01007441-UZWW01007441.1-metagenome-genome-assembly--contig:-Day-5--50m-contig-7441_pt2 | contig 26187 bp, 22 predicted proteins | sample MGYA00260348_ERZ794908 | MGnify/ENA metagenome assembly ERZ794908
GGAAAGTACCGGCAAGTAAGAAAAATGACAGCGGCGGTAGGTTTTCCAACCCTGCGTTTAATTCGAGTTCGGATAGGCGCTTTCAAATTAACACTCTCCAAAGGAGAAACCCTAAAAGTAACTAGCTTTTCTTAAATTGGTTATTAAATTTTATTAGTAGAAATAAAAAATCCCTCAGAAAAACTAAGGGATTTTTATGTGGTACCACCAAGAATCGAACTAGGGACACACGGATTTTCAGTCCGTTGCTCTACCAACTGAGCTATGGTACCTGCTATTAAGCGAGGGCAAATATAACTCTATTTTGTTTTGAACAAAATAAAAATCAAAAAAAAACACCTATTTTTTTAAGGTTTTAAGATTCAGATAACAAGATAGTAAAATTCATATTGTATTTTTACAGCTTAGTAGCATTCTAATGAATTTAATTATTGATGTTGGAAACACCTTTATTAAATTAGCAGTTTTTAAAAACAACTTGCTGATTAAAAAAATCAATACTTCAAAAGAAAAATTCTTTGAAGATTTTGAACGTATTTCAATTGAATACAAAAATTTAATAAATGTAATTATTTCCTCGGTAGGTTTTTTTTCAGAAGAGGCAATTTTAATAATAAAAGAAAAATACCCTACCATTATTTTATCTCATAAAACCCATCTCCCTTTTACTAATAAGTACAAAACTCCTCTGACTTTGGGAAGCGATCGTATTGCTCTTGTGAGTGCAGCTGCAATCAAATACCCATCCAAAGATGTTTTAATAATTGATGTAGGAAGTTGTATTACTTTTGATTTTAAAAATTCAAAGAATGAATATTTAGGAGGTTCTATTACTCCAGGAATTGAATTTAGGTATCGTTCTTTAAATGATTACACGAACAAACTTCCTTTATTAAAGCCTCAAAAAACGTTAAATTATTTAGGAATTTCCACAGAATCATCAATACATGTAGGTGTAATTCAGGGGCTTACATTCGAAATGGATGGATTTATCGATGCCTACAGAGAAAAATATCAAGAATTAACAGTTATTTTAACAGGAGGAGGTGCTCAATACTTGGTAGAAAGTATAAAAAATGACATCTTTGCGCATTCTAATTTTTTATTAGAAGGTTTAAACTACTTAGTACAAAACAATAAGAATCAATGTTAAAGCAAATAATTTTTGCAGCAATGCTAATAATTACTGGTGTTGCAACTGCCCAAAATGGAACTACATCTCCTTATTCATTTTTTGGAATAGGCGAAATAAAGTTTAAAGGTACCGCTGAAAATAGATCCATGGGAGGAATTAATGTGTTTTCAGACAGCATTCATTTAAACATTCAAAACCCAGCCTCTGTTGCTAATCTTAAATTAGTGAGTTTTACTTCTGGTGGGAGTTATAAGTATGTCAATCAGCAAACAGAAACAGATTCGCAATATGCCTCTGCAACTACCTTAGATTACCTAGCATTGGGAATACCTATGGGTAAGTTTGGAGCTAGTTTTGGAATTCTTCCTTTCACCTCGGTTGGTTATAAATTAGAATCTGATGGAGATTCATCTTTTACCCAGTATAAAGGTACTGGTGGAATGAATAAAGTTTTTTTTGTACTGGCTTATCAAGTAACTCCAAATTTTAATTTAGGAATTGACGCTAATTATAATTTTGGAAATGTAGAAAGAACTACTATTGTTTCTGAAGACGATCTGTTGTTAGGAATAAGAGAAAATATAAAATCTGATTTACTGGGGTTTAATTTTAATTTTGGTGCAGAATACAAAACACTAATTTCTGAAGATTTACAATTAACAACAACGGCAACTTATTCGCCTGCTACCAAATTTAAAGTTCAGGGAATTAGAAATATAACAAGTGTTTTAATTTCTGCTACCGGTGCAGTCGTTCCTATTGACGATAGGGAACAAATACTTGAGGATGTTGAGGTTACTTTTCCATCACAAATTACAATAGGTGCAGGATTAGGAAGCCCCAAAAAATGGTTTATTTCTGGACAGTACACCAATACAAAGACAAGTAACTACAATGATCCAACGCTAAATTTTGGCACGGTAGAATTTGTAGATTCAAATAAATACCGAATAGGTGGTTTTTTTATACCTAGATACAATTCACTCACAAGTTATTGGCATAGAGCAGTCTACAGGCTTGGAGTTCGTTACGAGGAGACAGGAATAAATCTACGAGGAGAGAATATAAATGAGTATGGCATATCTTTTGGTGTAGGACTTCCTGTAGGAAGGTTATTCTCTAATGTAAATGTAGGGTTTGAGTTAGGTTCTAAAGGAACTACCTCTCAAGGTCTAGTAAAAGAAAACTTTTTTAACACCTTTATTAGCTTATCACTTAATGATAGGTGGTTTGAAAAAAGATATATTGATTAATGAAATTAAATTTGGAAACGATGAAAATGAAATTTACATTACTTACAGCGATTTTATTTGTAAGTATAGGAAGTAAAATGCTTGCACAAGTACCTAATGATTGTTATGAAACACTATCATTATTTGTGGAACCTGCTAAGGCAAAAAATTATGTAGGAGCACTACCTTATTATGAAAATGTGATCACTAAATGTCCCAAATTTAGTTTAGCTACTTATCAGTATGGAGCTAAAATGTTTTCATATTTCGTTAAACAAGGCGATAAGTCTAAGGTAACAGATTTAATAAAGAGTTATGAAGACAGAATGGCTTATTTCCCAACTAAAACAAAAAAAGGAAAAACACTTGCTCGTATTGCTCAAGTAAAATATGATAATGCTGTAGGAACTAAAATGCAACAATTTTTAGCCTTTGACAACGCTTATAAAGAAGATGCTGCAACATTCACAAGTCCTAAAAGTTTGTATACGTATTTCTCTTTAGCAGTGAGTTTGTACGAAAATGGAGAAAAGCCAATCGAAGATATTTTTGATTTGTATGAAATCGTTTATCTAAAAGTTGCGAATGAAAGGATTGATTTAGCTACTAAGGCAACAGAACTATACAATAGAAAAGATGCAGGCGAAAAACTTTCAACAAAGGACGCAAAAAGATTAAAATCGTACGGTACCAACTTAAACGCTTACAGTAAAGTCACCGGAAGCCTGGAGGGAAAATTGGGAAAATTAGCTGACTGTGAAAATTTAGTCCCTCTTTACAACAAAGATTTTGAGGAGAAAAAAGGTGATATTAAATGGGTAAAAAAAGCAGCAAGTAGACTTTCTGCTAAAGAATGTACCGAAGATCCCTTGTTTTTAAAATTAGTTGAGCAACTAGATAATCTAGAACCAACTGCAGAATCTAAATTATATCTTAGTCAATTAGAAAGAAATAAAGGGAACATTTCAAAATCAATTGAGTATTTGGAAGAATCTGCATCGATGCAAGGAGATAACTTTAAGAAAGCTAGAATATATTTTAGAATAGCTGAATTGAAAAGAAAGCAAGGTAGTTATCGATCAGCTAGGTCCTATTATAATAAATCATTAAAATACAACCCTTCTCAGGGGAGATGTTATTTAAGAATAGCACAAATGTATTCAAAAAGCTCAAATGACTGTGGTGCTACTGTTTTTGAAAAAAGAGCGGTTAACTGGTTGGCCGCAAATATGGCTGATAAAGCTGGATTGGTTGACGCATCTATTGCATCAGAGGCGAGAAGAGCAGCAAGTAGTTACAGACAAAGAGCCCCAAGTAAAAGTGATATTTTTTCAGATGGTATGGCAGGCAAAACAATCAGTTTTAATTGCTGGATTGGCGGTAGTGTAAAAGTACCTAGTTTATAAGAGGAAATTAAATATGATTAGATTCAAACATATGTTAAAAAGCGTAATGATGCTTACAGCAGTCATTACGCTTTTTTCATGTGAAGGAAATTACAATAACATACAAAAAATGAATCTTAAAGACGAAGAACCTGTTGCCGTTGGAAAGACAATTAATTTAAAGTATACAGATTCAGGAAAAGTAACAGTTAATTTATTAGCCCCTTTATTAAAAGACTATTCAAATTTCGAATTTCCTTATCAAGAATTTCCAGAGGGAATAACCTTATACTTTTGGGATAAAGAAAATAAAAGTACAGTAACGTCAGATTATGCAGTGCAGTTTAAAAATACAGGAATCGTAGATTTAATTGGGAATGTAAAAATTACTACATCAGATAGTACAATTGTTAAAGCTAATCAGCTATATTGGGATCAAGCTAACGAATGGATTTTTACCAATCAGCCCTATCAAATCATTTTTGCTGATGGATCTTATAACGATGGTCTTCAATTTGATTCAAATCAAGAGTTCACTACTTTTTTATCTAGAAATAATCAAGGAATACAATTGGTAGATAAAAACAAAAATTAAATGGGAAATAAATTATATATATTATTTGAATACTTATATCTTGTGATGGCAGCCCTATCTGTTTACGTTTCAGTTTCGTCCTGGGGTACCGATAAAAACAGAGCTTTTTTATTTATGTTTTTTACCATTATTGCTATTTTCATGTTTTTCTTCAAAAGAAATTTTAGAAAAAAAATAGAAAATAACAAGAAATAGAAATACCAGTCTATTGTATTATTTTTGTTAAGAAAGATTTTTTATTTTTATGGAACATAGTGTTGTAGTAATTATATGTATGTTGATTTTATCTGCCTTTTTTTCGGGGATGGAAATTGCTTATGTTTCTTCAAATAAAGTTCATCTAGCAATAGAAAAAAAACAGAAAGGGTTTATTTCATTGATTTTACAAAAAATCACCAAAAGACCATCAAAATTCATTGCAACAATGCTTATTGGAAATAACATTGCCCTTGTTATTTATGGATTTTTTATGGGAGATTTATTGATGAATTATATCAATACATTTCAAATCTTAGCTCTTAACGGATTTTTAGCATTATTAATACAAACTCTTATTTCTACCATAATTATACTAATAACAGCAGAATTTTTACCTAAAGTATTCTTTCAAATTTATGCGAATAGTTTAGTTAAGTTTTTTGCATTACCAGGTTATATTTTTTATGTGTTATTTTCAATTGTTTCAGAATTTGTTATTTGGATTTCAGATCAACTACTAAAGTTGTTTTTTAAAACAGAAGGTGATCATGTTCAATTAAATTTTAGTAAAATTGAATTAGGGAATTACATTTCAGAGCAAATGGAAACGGTAAAAACAGAAGATGAGGTTGATAGTGAAATTCAAATTTTTCAGAATGCCTTAGATTTTTCTGATGTAAAGTCTAGAGAGGTTCTAATACCAAGAACCGAAGTTGTTGCAGTTCCCATAGATACCTCGCCAACAGAATTAAGTGAACTTTTTACAAAAACAGGTCTTTCTAAAATCTTAGTTTTTAATGAAAACATTGACGACATATCAGGCTATGTCCATTCATTTGAACTTTTCAAAAAACCTAAATCATTAAAGAATATACTGATCCCTGTGGTATTCGTTCCTGAAACAATGTTAATCAAGGACGTTTTAAATATTTTGACAAAAAAAAGCAAAAGTATTGCTGTGGTTATAGATGAATATGGAGGAACTTCAGGAATACTTACTGTAGAAGATATCATTGAGGAATTATTTGGAGAAATTGAAGATGAACATGATCAACTGATTCTAACTGAAAAAATAATAGGCAAAAATCATTATTTGTTTTCAACTAGGTTAGAAGTTGATTATCTAAATGAAACGTACAAGCTGAAGTTGCCAGAAAGTGAAAATTATGAAACTTTAGGGGGTATGATCGTAAGTATTACAGAAGACATTCCTAACCAAGGAGAAATTGTTGTTTTTGAGAATTTTACCTTTAACATTATGGAAGTATCTGAAACAAAAATTGAACTAGTTGAAGTTAAATTGACTCCTGTAGATTAGTTTTTTACTTTTTCCCCGATTTTTTCAATTTAACTTTTTTATTAATGGTAGGAAAATAGTATTTTCGCCCACTGATATTACTAAAGTAAAGTGCTTTTATAATACTCTCAGTTTACGATTTAATAAATAAACAATGATAAATTAATCCTTTTCAATTTGCAATACTTAAAGAAGAGGTAAAATATAATTAAAAATGGCAATTTTAAACGACATAAGAAAACACGGAATATTTTTAATAATTATTATCGCGCTTGCATTATTTTCTTTTGTATTAAGTGGTGTTATAGGTAATGGTAATTCAACACCAAAAGGAGAAAGTACAGTAGCTACAATTAATGGAGTCGATCTTTCTCGTGAACAATTCATGAAAAAGGTTGAAACAATTCAACGTAATTTAGGGCCAAATTCACAAACTAATCAAGCAATGAATATTGTTTGGGATAGAGAATTAAGGCGTGTAATTTTTTCTGAGCAATACGAGTCTTTAGGATTAACAGCTGAAAAAGAACAAATCAATAATTCGTTGAGGACTTCACTTGCAAACAATCCAACTTTTCAAGACGAATTTGGTTTATTCAACGAATTAAAGTTACAAGAATACCTCGCTAATGTAAAAAATGCCGCTGATAATGGAAATCCACAAGCTTATAATGCTTGGTTAGATTTTGAGTCAGATACAGAAAGCTCTGTACTAGAAAGCACTTATTTCAACATGATAAAAGGAGGTTTAGTTACTACTTTAGTTGAAGGGGAACAAGAGTATCATTACCAAAATGACAATATGGACCTGCAGTATATGCAAATTCCATACACAAATATAGCAGATGCAGATGTTGTTATTACAGATGCTGATATAGAGACTTATATAAAGGCCAACTCTAAAGATTACGAAGTAGATCCTCAAGTGGACATTCAATACGTTACCTTTAATGAAGATCCGTCAACAGATGATAATGAAAATGCAAAAGCTGACATTTCTAAGCTAACTAATGATTTTGAAACCACAACTGATATAGCTGAATACGTGAATTTAAATTCAGATGTAACATTTACGGATAGGTGGTTTTTAAAAAACCAACTTCCTGAAGCCATTGCTTCTGATTTAATGTCTCAAGAGTTAAACAAAATTTACGGACCTTATAAAGAAGAAAATTCTTATAGTTTAGCTAGAGTATATGCCACAAAAAAAATGGCAGATTCTGCAAAGGCTAAGCATATTCTAATAAGATTTGCTGGTTTATCATCAGCTCCTCAGGATGTTGTAAGAACTAAGGCAGAAGCTGAGAAACTTGCAGACAGTATCTTAAGAGTCGTAAAAAGAAATCGACGAAAATTTGATGATTTAGCTTCAGAATATTCAGAAGATTTATCAAACAAAGACAAAGGAGGTGATTTAGGATATTTTTCACCGGGAAGGATGGTAAAGCCTTTCAATGATTTTGTCTTCGATAATAAAACTGGAGATATTGGAATTGCCGAAACAAGTTTTGGTTTCCATGTTATTCAAATATCAGATCAAAAAAATATTCAGAAAGCAATAAAATTAGCTTTGGTTGTTAAAAAGGTAGAGGCCTCAGAGAAAACAATTAACGAAGTTTTTTCTAAAGCAACAAAATTTGAAATTGCTGCAAGTGAAACAGATTTTAACGAATTGGCAGAAGCTTCCGATTTAAAATCAAATCCTATTAATAAAATAGGAGAATTGGACTCAAATTTACCTGGAATAAACGAGAATAGCAGGACGTTAGTTTCGTGGGCATTTAATGAAGAAACGACTATTGGAGACGTAAAAAGGATAAATACTAACAATGGCTATATTATTGCTCAATTAACTAGAAGAAATCCAAAAGGGTTGAAAAGTTTGGCTGAGGCATCCGCAACAGTCACACCGATTTTAAGAAATCAGAAAAAAGCATTGTTAATAAGACAATCTATATCCAACACAGAAATAAATACTGTAGCAAATAATCAAAATGTTTCTGTTAAATCAGCTAGTGCTGTTACAATGGCAAATCCAACTATAGCTGGAGCTGGGACTGAGCCTAAAGTTGTGGGTGCAGCATTTGGTCTCAAAGCTGGTGAAACATCAGCTCTTATTGATGGCGATAAGGGAGTCTATATGGTAAAAGTGACAGCTGTCAATAATGCACCAGAATTACAGGACTATTCTAGTTTTGCAAATACGCTAAACATGAGTACTCTGTCATCTCTTAATACAAATGTTTACAATGCTTTAAAAAACGAAGCAGATATTGAAGACAATAGAGCTACCTTTTTTTAGAGGTATATTAACTTTAAATAAAAAAACCATTTTATTAATAAAATGGTTTTTTTATAGTATCATTTTTCCAAATGGAATAATGGTGTTAAAGCCTTTATTTTTAAAATATTGATGATCCTCTTCATTTCCAGTAGCCAAAATAAAATCACCTCCCCAAGCTCCTAGACTTTTTATGCCACCATGATAATTTTTGAATAAGACTTCTTTAATAGGCTTTTGTTGAATTATGTTCGATATGATTTTTTCGTGACGTGTAATCAAATTTTTAAATTCAGTTAAGCTATTACAATTACATAGGGCGATTGTTAATTCGTTAATTTTTTGAATTTGAATAATTTTAGATTTAAGGACTTTTCGGTAGCTGGCGATACTGTCTCGACTATTTTGTTTTTTATTTAGATGAACAAAAAATAAGTGATCTCTAAAATCCCAATCGATAAGTTGTTTTTTTGAAACAGACTGATTTTCTTTTTTTGTGAAGATAATAGGATGATCGTTGTTAGCGGCAGCAATATCATAACCACTTCCTCCAAAAGTAACATTCAGCAATTTATATGGATCTAAATTTGCCCATTTTGAAATATTGTTAATTAGTGTGGATGAAGTTCCCAAGCCCCAATTATTGGGAAAATCTAATTTAGTCACAATACTAAAACCATCTGTATTTCCTAAAAATGACGAATTTATTTTATGAGCATTCATTAAAATTGAAAGCAATCGATCGCGATCATTTTCAACTTTTCGATTAAATAATTTTATTTCTTTAATTGTAAAACAGAAATCTAACCATAGGCTATCGTTGTGATCATAACTTTTCCATTCGATAGTATTTTTTTTACCACTATCAACAATTAAAGATTGCCCGAATTTTGTAGGAAATGCAAGTGCATCCGCTCCATCCAATACCAAATATTCTGCGGTGAGTAATAATTTTCCGTGACTGTAAAATTCTTGTTTCAATTTATTTCTCGAAGTTGATTTAAATACGTAGTAACAGCGTTGTACGAAATAGCTTTATTTTCAAAATATTGTAATGCCTGCTTTGCTTCTAATGACGTGGCCTCTAATTTATTTAGAATATTAGCTAAATGCATTTTCATATGCCCTTTTTGGATGCCAGTAGTAACTAGGGATCGCAGGGCTGCAAAATTTTGAGCCAACCCCACTACCGCAATAATTTGCATCAATTTTTTTGCTGAAGGGTTTTGTAATAAAAGCAATCCAAATTTAACCAATGGATGTAATCCAGTTAGTCCTCCAACAGTACCAATTGCGAGTGGGATTTCTATTGAAAAAGTAAAAAGATTATTTTCTATTTTTGCATCGGTCAAGCTCGTGTACATTCCGCTTTTTGACGCATACGCATGGATTCCAGCCTCGACAGATCTAAAGTCGTTGCCTGTCGCTAAAATTACTGCATCAATTCCGTTCATAATTCCTTTATTATGTGTTACTGCTCTTCTGGTTTCAGCTTTGGCTATTTCTACAGCTCTAACAAATTTGGTTGTAAAGGTAGCGCCATCTATCCCATTGGTAGACATTTCGTTTACAGGACACTGAACCTCTGCCCGCACTAGACACTCCGGCACATAGTTGGAAAGAATACTCATAACTACTTCAGGATACTCGTTTAGATTTGAAAATTCCGAATATTTTTTTGAGTTATTTTCAAATGTCTTTGCAATTTCCTCTAAACAAGTATTTATAAAATTTGCACCCATTGCGTCATGAGTCTCAAAAGTACAATGAAGTTGATAGTAGCCCTCTAAGGATTTAGTAGAGTTAATAAGCTTTATATCTATGAGGCCACCACCTCTTTTTTTCATACTGTATTCTATTTCTGAAATACTATTAATCAATTTCGATTTATTTTCAGAAAAAAACTTTTTTATGACAGATTCTGCGCCATAAAAATTAATATGGATTTGACCATTTTTTACAGTAGAGATCACTTCGGCTTTGAACCCCCCTTTGTCTAGCCAAAACTTTGCAGCATTACTTGATGCAGCAACTACGGAGCTTTCCTCAAGAACCATAGGAATTGAATATAGCTCATTGTTAATTAAAAAATTTGGAGCTATCGCAAAAGGTAAATAATAATTACTGATGGCATTTTCTATAAATCCATCATGCAATTTTTGGAGTTTTTCATCATCATTCCAATATTGTTTTAAAACTTTATCAACCAAAGGGTCGTTTTGAAGGTAGTTGGAAACTAACCATTCAATTTTTTCTTCTTTAGTTTTTTTTGAAAACCCCGAGACAGGCTGTGGCATATTTAAAATAATTATGATTCACAAATATAGTATTTAAAACAGAGTCTTTTTACTTTTTTTAGCCTCTTAAACTTCCTTTTTAATTCAAAAAAGTAGGATAAATTCGTTAAAATTGTGTAAACTTGAACTATCAAAAAATAACAATAAATTGAATAGATTATTTTCTAAGGGTATATGGTTATCAATATTAATAACCATGTCAACTTTATCTGCACAAGAAAAATCAATTTCATTAGATGATATTAATGGAGGTACTTTTAGACCAGAATACCTGAGTGCGCTGCGTTCTATGAATAATGGTAAAGAGTATTCAATTTACAATTATGATAGAAAAAGTAAGACTTCTACAATCGATGTCTATGACTATAAAACTGGAGAAAAAGTTAAAACTTTACTGAATTCTACTGATATTGAAGAGATTGATTATATTATTTCGTACCAATTTAGTGATGATGAAACCAAACTATTATTAGCTACAAAATTGAAACAAATCTATAGACGCTCGTCGGTAGGAATTTATTATGTGTACGATTTAAAATTAAAGAAACTTACTTTAGTTTCAGATAATCAAATACAAGAGCCTACTTTTAATGGCGATTCCTCCAAATTGGCTTACGGTTTTAATAATAATTTATATGTTAAAGATTTAATGTCTGGAGAAACTAAACAACTCACTTCTGACGGACAAATTAATAGAATTATTAATGGGATTACAGATTGGGTATATGAAGAAGAATTTTCTGTAGTAAGAGCTTTTGATTGGAACATAAGTGGTGATAAAATTGCATTTATTAGATTTGATGAAACTGAAGTGCCTGAATTTTCAATGGATATTATGGGAAATGAATTATATCCTACACAGCAAGTTTTTAAGTATCCAAAAGCTGGAGAGAAAAACGCGGAGGTATCGCTGCATATTTATGATTTAGAAACTAATCAAACCACTCAAGTTGATCTTTTTAGCTTCAATAATTATTATATCCCTAGAATAAAATGGACTAAAGATAAATCATTACTGAGTGTTCAATTATTAAATCGTCATCAAAATGAATTAGATTTAATATTGGTAGATGTTTCAAATAATAATTCAACGTCCCTTTTACACCAAGAGAAAGACGACGCTTACGTTGCTATAGATGATGATTTAACTTTTTTAGATAACAATAATTTTATTTGGACTAGTGAAAAAAGTGGTTGGAACCATATCTATCTTTATGATAAAAATGGTAAAAATGAACAACAAATAACTTCTGGTTTATGGGAGGTAACCAGTTATTACGGATATGATAATAATACCGGGTTATTGTTTTATAACAGTACCCAAAATGGAAGTATAAATAGGGACGTCTATTCAGTGTCTTTGAAAGAGAAAAAAGTCAAAAGATTAACACATAAAACGGGATCTAATAATGCTTCTTTTAGTACAGATTTCTCTTATTTCATAAATACCTATTCTAGTGCAACGGTTCCGTATACCTACACTTTAAATGAATCTAAAAATGGTAAAGTAATTAGAGAAATCATGAATAATGATGTTTTAGTTAACAAACTAAAAGAATATAAAATTTCTCCAAAGGAGTATTCGACCCTATCAATAAACGGGAATCAATTAAATATGTATACTTTAAAACCTTTAGATTTTGACGAAACAAAAGAGTATCCTTTGTTTATGTACCAATATTCAGGACCAGGATCTCAAAGTGTTTCAAATCAGTGGATAGGAGGAAATGATTATTGGCACCAAATGTTAGTTCAGGATGGAATGATTGTGGTATGTGTTGATGGGAGAGGAACAGGATTTAAAGGAAGAGATTTTAAAAAAATAACTCAGTTAGAGTTGGGTAAATATGAAGTTGAAGACCAAATAGCGGTCGCAAAAAAGCTAGGAGAATTACCCTATATTGATTCTAGTAGAATTGGAATTTGGGGATGGAGTTATGGAGGTTTTATGTCTTCCAATTGTTTGTTTCAGGCCAGCGATATTTTTTCCATGGCAATTGCAGTTGCTCCGGTGAGCAGTTGGCGTTTTTATGATACTATTTATACTGAGCGTTACATGCATACACCTCAAGAAAATCCATCTGGATATGATAATAATTCCCCCATTACTTATGTAGATAAAATGGAAGGAGATTTTTTATTAATCCACGGTGCAGCAGATGACAATGTTCATTTACAAAACACCTTGCGTCTTTCTGAAGCTTTAATACAAGAGGATAAAGATTTTGAATGGGCAATTTATCCCGATAAAAACCACAGTATTTATGGAGGAAGAACAAGAAGTCATCTTTACAAGAAAATGACTAATTTTATTAAAGAGTCATTAGGTGGTTCTAATACAAATTTTAGGAATTAGCGAATAATTTACAACTATTAAAAAAATAAAGATATGTCAACAACAACAATTCAAGCCAATCAAAAAGAATTATTTGGCCATCCAATAGGACTTTACGTTTTGTTTTTTACAGAAATGTGGGAACGTTTTTCTTATTATGGAATGCGAGCTATTTTAGTTCTTTATTTAGTAGCACAAACCGATGTAGAAAATGCTGGTTTAGGTTGGACTAACGGAGATGCCCTAGCATTATATGGATGGTACACGATGATGGTTTATGTGATGTCTATTCCCGGAGGATTTATTGCAGATAAATTTTTGGGTCAAAAAAAATCAGTACTTGTAGGGGGAATATTTTTACTTTTTGGTCATAGTATTCTGGCAGTCGAAGAAATGTGGGCGTTCTATACAGGTTTGGTATTGATAGTTTGTGGTGTAGGAATGCTAAAACCAAATATTTCTACGATGGTAGGAGGATTATATAAAAAAGGAGACATTAGAAGAGACAAGGGGTTTACTATTTTTTATATTGGTATTAATGTAGGAGCATTTTTATCAAGTTTAATTGTAGGTTATGTTGGAGAAGTTTATGGTTGGCACTACGGATTTGGTTTAGCAGGAATTGGTATGGGGCTCGGAATCTTACAATATGTTTTAGGGCAAAAGTATTTAAAGCATGTTGGTAATTTTTTAGGAGCTTCTCAAAATGAAGATGAAAAAGCCTTGATGAAAAAACCTTTAACCAAAATTGAAAAAGATAGAGTCGTTGTTTTATTAATATCGTTCTTATTGGTTATTGTTTTTTGGGGAGCATTTGAACAAGCGGGTGGTTTAATGAATATATACACCATGGAAAAGACAGATAGGATGTTGATGGGTTGGTTAGTTCCTGCTTCTTGGTTCCAATCTTTAAATGCGATGTTTATTATCTTTTTAGGAACTTCAGTTGCCTTATTTTGGGCTAATAGAAAACTAAAAGGAAAAGTATCGACTTCTTTGTACAAAATGATATTGGGTCTTATAATTATGGGAACAGGTTTCTTTTTCATGACGGGTGCAACAGCTCAGTTTGAGTCTACAGGATCCTCCGCAATGTATTGGTTGGTATTGGCTTATCTATTTCATACGGTTGGAGAATTATGTCTGTCGCCTGTAGCCCTCTCTTTTATAACTAAGCTTTCTCCAGTTAAATATGCATCTATTATGATGGGTGTTTATTTTGCGATGACAGGATTTGGAAGTAAACTTGCTGGTTTGTTAGGAGAGTGGTCCGAAAGTCTTGGAGAATACACTATTTTTACTGGTATTGCTGTTTTTTGTGTAGTATTGGGTGGCCTGGTCCTTTTAGTCAGAAAAAAACTAGAAGTATTAACCCATGGTATAGAAGATGCAGAAGGAAAATTACAAAATAGTGAATCTTAAAACTTAGAATTAGAAGATATTTAAAAACAAAAACATAGCTTCACGAATCATTCTGTAAGCTTTGATAATTTAATAATTTAAAAATAGATTAAATGGATTTAACGAAGTATAAATTTGAAGGTTCAGAGATGAATCAAAAGTTGTTAATGGGGCATCCAAGCGGATTGTTTGTATTATTTTTTACTGAAATGTGGGAACGTTTTTCATATTATGGAATGCGGGCTTTACTGGTATTGTTTCTAACTTCAGCCCTATTAGATGGTGGTTGGGCTTGGACTAGAGAAGAAGCTCTTGGTCTTTATGGAACCTATACTATGCTTGTTTATTTTTCTCCAATTTTAGGAGGATTAATCGCAGATAAATTTATTGGATATCGAAAAGCAGTAGCTTTTGGGGCTTTAATTATGACTTTAGGACATGCCTCTATGGCTATGGACACTCCTTGGGGTCTCTACTTAGGAATTGGTTGTCTAGTTGCAGGAAATGGTTTATTTAAACCAAATATTACCTCGATTATTAATGGGGTTTATATCAATGCACAAGACAAAAAAGATGGCGCATTTACCATATTTTATATGGGAGTAAATGCTGGGGCATTTCTTGGAATTATGCTGTGTGGTTACATAGGAGAAACCATCGGTTGGCATTGGGGCTTTGGTTTAGCTGGAATATTTATGTTTTTGGGAATGCTGCAATTTTGGTTTGCTCAAGGTATATTTGGTAATGTAGGTTTAGCACCCACCAAAGAAATTGATTTATCGGATGCAGTTGAAAATAATAAGGATGGAGGCACTCAAAAAGTTTCTGATAAAGTACAACGAGATCGATATACTGTAGTTGGTATTTTAGCTATATTCACCGTATTCTTTTGGGCTGCATTTGAACAAGCTGGTGGTTCTATGACTATATTTGCGGCAGATTATACCAACAGAGTATTAGAGGGAGATTCAGCGTTGATATTTAGAATAGCAAATACGCTTCTTACAGTGATACCCCTAATGATTATTACTTATGTATTACTACAATTATTTAAAATCACATTTAAAAAATATGCTTTATCTAATACGTTTTTAGGCTTTAGTTTTTTAATCATATGGTTCATTGTAATTTGGATGCTGTACACTCAATTCAGTGAAGAATCTACAGAAATACCAGCTTCTTGGTTTGGGATTTTAAACTCTTTTTATATTATTGCTTTTGCTCCACTTTTTTCTAAAATATGGGAAAGTAAGTTTAATCCGCCAGCCACAGTTAAATTTGGAGTTGGATTAATTTTATTGGGTCTAGGCTTTGGAATTTTAGCTTATGGATCTGCAAGTATACCTCAAGGAGCCCAGACAGCGTCTGTTAGTATCATTTGGTTAATTTTAGCTTACTTATTGCATACCCTAGGAGAATTAAGTTTATCCCCTGTTGGATTGTCATATGTTTCTAAATTAGTACCAGCTACAAAAATAGGGATGATGTTCGGTCTATGGTACATTGCTATTGGTCTAGGAAACAAAGCAGCAGGCTCTATGGGGGGTATGATCGATTCCATAACATCAGAATATTCTATGAGTACGTTTTTCTTAATTTTCACATTTGTTCCAATAATTGCGGGACTGGTGGTAATGAGTCTAACGCCTATCGTAAAAAAATTAATGCATGGAGTTAAATAAGCTTTAATTTTAATGAATTAAATACTAAACGCCTCTTTCGAGGCGTTTTTAAATAAAATATCGATATGAAAAAAAATACACTAATGGTCTTACTCATTTTATTGATTTCACCTTTATACGCTCAAGACGGTATTCGATGGATGTCAATGAATGAAGCTTTAGAGGCTCAAAAAGAAGCTCCAAAAAAAATACTGATGGATGTTTATACGAGTTGGTGTGGCCCTTGTAAATTACTAGACAAAAATACTTTTGGAAACAAAGATGTTATCAAGTACGTCAATAAAAATTACTATCCTGTTAAGTTCAATGCCGAAGGAACAGAATCCGTTACTTATCAAGATTTCACTTACACCAATCCTAATTATCAAGAAGGAAGAAAAGGAAGAAATTCTCAACATTTATTAGCACACGCGTTAAAAATTACAGGGTATCCTACCATTGTTTTTTTTAAGGAAAATGGTGATTTGATTCAACCTGTCGTTGGTTATAAAACTCCTGAGCAAATTGAAATATTTTTAAAAATGATTGCCAATGATGATTATCTTAAACTCACAACAGGAGAAGCTTGGCAAGAATACCAAAATAATTTTAAAGGAAGTTTTAAATAACTAACGAATAATGTAGGCTCCTTTTTGAGATGTTGAATGAAAACTTATATTCCTTTCATAGCAACTTTTCTTCCACAACGGTATAAGTGACTTATAGTTATTTCCGTCAACAACTATTAATTTTGGTTTCAAACTATCGAGCATTCTATTTAAATTTATTTTAGGATTATTTACCAGTATGGCAATGTCAACTCTATTGTTTTTTGGATAAACTCCTAAGCTATCAACAATTAGAATCATTTTATTTTTATAACTGAATACGGTAGGCATTTTTTTTTCTGAATAGTTATTGATATCATAATAAATTCGATAACCTTTTATGGGATAATTATTTCCGAGTTCTTTTAAGGAATCATATTTAAAAATTTCTAATTTCTGTCCTTTTTTATTTCCAATCAAACTATGTCTTGTTTTATGAAAAATAATGAGTTCGTTTGCTGAATGATAATCCTTTATAAGTAAATTAGTATAACATAAAATTGAAAGACTTAAAACTGTTAAAAGAACTATTTTTTGTTTTTTTAGTTTTCTATAAGTCACTATTGTAATAAGGATCAAATAAGAGAAAATAACCTGATTGAAGCTAAATGATATATCCTGAAATAAAAAAATATCCTGCTCTGCTATCCAACTTATAATTGAATTGAGAAGTTTAATCAAATAATTGTAGCTAAAAGCAAACCAATCTGGTAAGGCATTAAAAGATGATAAAAAAATTAGCAGAATACCTAAACAAAGGATGAGTCCAATTACTGGTAACACGATTAAGTTTGTTAGTATGAATAATCCAGGGAATTGGTGAAAATAGAATAAACTCAGTGGGATAATACCAATTTGAGCTGCCAACGTTACCGTAATAATTCCCCAAAATTTTTTAAGAATCAAATGTTTAGGGTAATAAAATTTGTTCCAAATTGGAACTAACCAAAGAATAAATAAAACAGCTAAATAACTTAATTGAAATCCAACATGAAATAACCAATTTGGATTGATTATAAGAAGTGTAAAATAAGAAAGAAAAAGAGTATTAATAGCATTGGTATCTCTATTAATAATTTTTGCAAATGCAAAAAAGGAAAACATAGTAACTGCCCGAATAACAGATGGAGAGAGTCCAGTAAGAAAAGCGAAACCCCAAAGCATTATAATAATTAAGACATTTATACCTTTCTCACTTTTAAGTAGTCTTTTTATTGGATCAAAAATATACAAAAGGATCATATAAATTATACCGATATGTAGTCCTGAAACTGCTAAAATATGAATAGCTCCAGCAGCAGCATAGTCGTCATATAAAATTTTACTTATATCACGTTTTTCACCTAAAACTAGGGCTTGTACAATAGCTAATTCGTTTTCAGATAAATTATTTTGTTTCAGTTTACTAATTAAAAAACTTCTTAATTTATTTGCTTGACCTCTTAGTGTAGCTTGACCCTCACTTTTATTTAAAATCTCCATATTTGAAATATTAATTTGATGATAAATTCCAAGACTTTTCATGTACTTCGAATAGTCAAACTGATGAGGATTTAGAGGAGAAGGTATCTTTTCGATTTTACTATTTACAACCAATAAGTTGTCAATAGCATAAACTGTTGTAGTCGAATTTCTTTTTATGTTAAGTAGTAGTTTTCCGTTAGAACGCTCATTATGATTTGAAATTACTTCAACAATGTATTTAAATTGATAAGCATCTTTTTTTAATACTTCCTTTACTTTTAATTGAAGAAGATTATGAGCGCTAATTTTTTTTGAATAGTGTTGGTGCTGAAAACTTGGAGTTTGGTACTGATATAGTGTAGCGCCTAGAAACAAAAAACAGGAGTAGGTAATGATACCAAAAAATATTTTTTGAGGTATTCTTTTTCTTGAATTAGTCCAAAAAATAAGAAGAAGAACAAAGGAGGGGACTAATAAATATCGAAAATCAATAAAGAGTTTAAAACGAGCAACTAAAATTCCGGCTGTTAAAAAAAAAGAAAATTTTACAATTGAAAAATTAATAAATTTCATTCAAATCAATTTAAGGTTTACTTAAACTAATTGAGGAGTGTTATAAATATATGATATTTTTTGATTAGAACTCAAATAACTTTTCGGGCTTCTATAAAGGCTTTTTTCCAGTAGTTTTCNNTCAAGTGATGAGATGATAACTCCTGATGAAGTTGTGGAATGAATAAAAAGTAAGCCTTTTTTATTTTTTTCAACGACCAAACCAACATGATTAATGGTTCTCTTTTTTTTATTTGTTTTAAAGAATAGAAGATCTCCTTTTTGAACTTTACTCAATGAAACTTTTGTGCCTTTTTTTGACATATCACGTGCAATCCGCGGTAAATTGATTTGTTCGCTTTGAAAGGAGACAAATAGTAATCCAGAGCAATCTATTCCCTTTTTAGTAGTTCCTCCATACTTATATTTTGTACCTGAATAGGTTTTTGCAAAAGCGATAATTGCATCGGCTTTATCTGATTTCTTTTTTTTTGGTGTCCTTTCGGTTTTTGTTTCCTTATAATTTGTTTTTTTGGAACTTCCACAAGCAACTAAAAAAAGTGATAAAACGATGACAACGAGTTTTAACTTCATTTTTTTGTTTCCTCAATAATTAGTTTTGCAGTTTTTTCGCTCGCTCCGATTCCTCCCAATTTATCTTCCAATTCATGATAATCGGAAAATAACACAGTCCGGTTATCATCGTCCAAGATTTTTGTGAGTTCTTTAGAAACCATTTTTTTATTAAAATCTGATTGAATCAGCTCAGTAACCGCTTCTTTATCCAATATTAAATTTACTAACGAAATATAGTTGAGTTTAATAATTCGTTTGGCGATTTCGTATGATATTTGATTTCCTTTGTAGCAGACTACCTGTGGAACTTTAAATAAGGCAGTTTCTAGGGTAGCAGTTCCAGAGGTTACCAATGCCGCATAGGATACACTTAATAAGTCATACGTTTTATTTAACAATAAATGAACGTTAGAAGTTTTTATAAATGATTTGTAAAATTTTTCGTCTTGGCTTGGAGCTCCTGCAATTACAAATTGATACATTGAGAAGTCTTCAACAATACTTAACATCACTTCCAGCATTTTTGAAATCTCTTGTTTTCGACTTCCAGGTAAAATAGCAATAATGGGTCGTTGATCCAAGTTGTTTTCTTTTTTAAACAATTCTACATCTACTTGTGTTCTATTTGAAATTTCGTCAATTAATGGATGTCCCACAAAATGAACAGGGAATTGATGTTTGTCTTCATAAAAAGTTTTTTCAAATGGAAGTATTACATACATTTGATCAACATCTCTTTTAATTGCCTTAATTCTACTTTCTTTCCAAGCCCAAATTTGAGGAGAAATGTAATAATGTGTCTTTATTCCTTTTTTCTTAGCCCATTTGGCAATTCGCATATTAAATCCAGGGTAATCAATAAAAATAACTACATCTGGATTAAATTTAACAATATCATTTTTACAAAATGTAATATTTTTAAAAATGGTTTTTAAATTAAACAAGACTTCAACAAATCCCATGAAAGCTAAATCTTTGTAATGTTTAATTAAAGTACCTCCAATTTTCGACATTAAATCACCACCCCAATAGCGAATATTGGCATCTTGATCTTCGCGAATGAGAGCCTTCATTAAATTTGCTCCGTGTAAATCGCCTGACGCTTCTCCAGCAATGATATAATATTTCATAATTAATAAAACTTAGTAAAAAGTATAATTAACGCACTCATAACAGTGGCAAATAAAACTCCTCTGGCCCTGTATATTTGATTTTTTTTTATGAAAATAAAAAAAACAAATAGATTTAATATTGCTCCTAATGCTATAATATTTCCAATTACATTTGTTTCAATTGCTTTATTGATAGTTTCCTCTAGACTAAAAGTAGAGAAAAAATAAATATACAGATAGCTTCCAGCTACATTAGAAATGATTCCAATTATTAAACCAATAAGCACTTCTTTTTTTAAAGTTTCCAATTGCTAATGTTTTTAATGGCTTGATGCGCTGTTAAATCATATTGGGTTGGAGTAATAGATACATATCCATTTTCAAGAGCCCATTCGTCGGTGTCTTCTCCCTGATCGTTATTTACAAACTTTCCGCTAAGCCAATAATATTCTCTGCCTAATGGATTAGTTCTTTTGTCGAATTTTTCTTCCCAAACACCATTCGCTTGTCTACATATTTTTATTCCTTTTAGTTTGGTGTTTGAAATTTTAGGAATATTTACATTTAAAACGACTCCTTTTGGCACTCCATTACTCAAACATTCTAAAGTGATTCTTTTTACAAATTCTCTTGAATGTGTAAAATCTGCATCTAATGAATAGTCTAGTAATGAAAAACCAATAGCGGGTATACCTTGAGTTCCAGCCTCAACTGCTGCACTCATAGTTCCACTATAAATAACATTAATGGAAGAATTGCTACCATGATTTATCCCACTTACACATAAGTCCGGTTTTCTTTTTAATATTTCATTGACTGCAATTTTTACACAATCAGCAGGTGTTCCGCTACAACTGTATTCAGATTGTGGTTCATTTTTATTGATAACAATAGGTTCGCAATAAAGAGTATTGTTGATAGTTATTGCATGTCCCATACCGCTTTGTGGAGAATCTGGAGCAACTACCACTACATCGCCAAAATCATTCATTATATCTATCAAAAAGCGAATGCCTGGAGCATTAATTCCATCATCATTAGTAACTAGAATTAGAGGTTTTTTTGAATTCATTATAAGTTTTTACTTTAGCTAAAATACATAATAATTACTTCTGAATAATTGTTTTAATAGCTTAAGTATTGTTCCTCTTGCTTTAACAAAAAATTAGTATCATTTCTGACTCACAGGCAGTATATTTTATATAATTTAGTTGTTAATAAAAAATGAGTTATGAGAATTATGAAAAAGAATTTTAAAGTTTTACTTGTTGCTGTTTTTGTGGCGATAGCTTCTTGTAGTTTTACTACCAAGAAGTTTGACAATCCAGAAAAAGATAAGTTACTCATAGATTTAATTACGTACGTCTTGGAAAAAGGACATTATAGTCCCAAGGATATGGATGATGCTTTCTCAAGAAATATTTACAAAAATTTTATAGATGGCGTAGACCCATTAAAGCGTTATTTTTTAAATTCAGATATTGAGGAATTTAAACAGTATGAAACTGCTATTGATGATCAGATTAAAATAAAAGACGTCACTTTTTTCAAGCTAGTATATACACGTCTGACTGAGAGAATTGCCCAAATAGAAAAAATATATCCTCGGATTTTAGAACTGCCATTTAATTATAGTATTGATGAAGAATTGAATGTAGATTATGATAAAATAACATATCCAAATAATATAAAAGCACTTGAAAATCGCTGGAGAAAACAACTTAAATTTACCACTATTTCAAATTATTACGATCTAATCGAAGAAAACGGAACTAATCTAAATGAGAAATCTACAGAAGGGAAAAGTGAGGACTTCGAAAATCCTAAAAGTTTGAGTGAAATTGAAATAGAAGCAAGAGAAAATACAAAAAGTTCCATGAGTGAATATTTTGATTTTGTGAATGATTTAGAGAGTAAAGATTATTTTGGTATATTTTTAAATACCATAGTTGAAGAATTTGATCCTCACACTAACTATTTTGCTCCCTCTGATAGAGATCGTTTCGAATTACAAATGTCAGGTAAATTAGAAGGGATAGGAGCTAGATTACAAAAGAAAAATGATTACATAAAAATTGTAGAAGTGATATCAGGTGGTCCTGCATGGCGTGGTGAGCACGTAGAAGTAGGTGATATGATTATGAAGGTGAGACAAGAAAGTGAAAAAGAAGCAGTAAGTATAATTGGAATGCGCTTGGACGATGCAGTAAAATTAATTAAAGGCCCAAAAGGGACGAAGGTAATACTAACTATCAAGCGTGTAGACGGTAGTATCGAAGAAGAAATAATTACCAGAGATGTAGTTGAAATAGAAGAAACCTACGCAAAATCGGCCCTTATCAAAAAGGAAGATAAAAACTATGGATTGATTGATTTACGTCAATTTTATTTTGACATGCAAAATTATAAGGAGCGAAATGCCGCAAGTGATGTAAAAAAAGAAATTATAAGATTGAAAAAAGAAGGAATGGAAGGTCTTATTATTGATTTACGTGGAAATGGCGGTGGTTCTCTAAGAACAGCGGTTGATATGGCTGGACTTTTCATTAAAGAAGGTCCAATTGTCCAAGTAGCTTCTTCGGGTAGTAAAAAAGAAGTGTTAAACGATAATGATGACGAAATTGTTTGGAATGGTCCTTTGGTAATATTGGTAAATGAGCTTTCAGCTTCAGCTTCAGAAATTTTAGCAGCTGCAATGCAGGATTACAAAAGAGCTATAGTCGTTGGGTCTAAGCAATCTTATGGTAAAGGAACGGTTCAAAATTTATTAGATTTAAATCAGTGGCTTCGTAATAATGAAATGGGTGACATGGGTTCTTTAAAACTAACAACTCAAAAATTTTATAGAGTCAATGGAGGTTCAACACAACTGGAAGGAGTTAAAAGTGATGTTGTCATGGCAGATCGTTACAGTTATATAGATATTGGAGAAAAAGATTATGACAACCCCTTGCCCTATGATAAAATCGAGCCTGCAAATTATGAAGTTTGGAACGGGAACATAGATTACGAGAAAACAATTAGTAGAAGCGTTGAGCGAATAACTAAAAGCCAACAACTTAAATTAATTGATAAGAATGCACAATGGATAAAAAATCGTCGCGATGTTACAACCGTTAACTTAAATTACGAATCCTACAAAAAAGATATAGAAAGCAGAATCGATGAAACTAAAAAGTTTGACTCAATAGATAATTATGATAATAAATTAATATATGAATCTTTACCTTTTGAAATTGAACTCATGAAACAAGATTCAACTCTTTTTGAAAAAAGAAAACGATGGCATAAAAGTTTAGGTAATGACATTTACATAGAAGAAGGCATTAATATATTACAAGATCTAAAGTCAACCAATAATAACGGTAAACTAGCTAATGTTAAAGATTAACTTAATAATTTTATGATTAAATTAGCATGTGAAAAATTCCTCAACATCACTAACAAAATTAACGCTGCAAAAGTTTAAAAGAAACTCATGGGGCGTTTTTAGTTTTATCTTTTTATGTGCCTGTACATTTCTTGCTTTATTTGCCTATGTTCTAGCTCCTGATGATTCTAAAAATGCCAATCAAATGCATTTATCAATTCACTCGAAGTCTCCCGGATTTAAGGTCAAAATGCTAAAAATACCTTATGCTGAAGAAGAACAAAATTCTTTTTCAGAATTTTTTATCGGAAAAAAAAATACTGCGCTGGAAATTCCTATTTCTGATTATATAATTCAGGATGATTTACTACGAATTACAGAATATAATGACGAAGGAGTAGATGGAATTATCAAAGATTACCCTAGTTCGTTGTTTTTTAAAGCAGATGACATTAATAAAGTCCCCGAGTTATATATTGCAGAAAAACACTTTTTACTAGGAACTGATAAATACGGTAGAGACCTATTAAGTCGGATGCTTATAGGAATTCGTATTTCATTAGCCATTGGATTTGTATCGGTCTTTATTTCGCTGATCATTGGGATATCTATGGGTGCTATTGCTGGTTATTTTGGAGGTAAAGTTGATGCATTCATTATGTGGGTTATAAATGTTACATGGTCCATACCTACTCTTTTATTAGTCATAGCAATTACATTGGCTTTAGGTAAGGGTTTTTGGCAAGTCTTCATAGCAGTAGGATTGACTATGTGGGTAGAAGTTGCACGTGTTGTCAGAGGTCAGGTAATGAGTGTAAAACAAATGCAATATGTAAACGCCGCAAAAGCATTAGGGTTTAATAATTTTAGAATTATAACAAAACATATTTTACCAAATAGTATGGCTCCTGTGATTATTATTTCGGCAGCAAACTTTGCTGCAGCTATACTAATAGAAAGCGGCCTAAGCTTCCTAGGAATTGGAGCTCAACCACCAATGCCAAGTTGGGGCGGTATTATTAAGGATCATTATTCTTATATAATCCTAGGGAAACCTTATTTAGCTATTATTCCTGGTCTTGCAATAATGAGCTTGGTGACTGCTTTTATGTTAATAGGCAATGCTTTAAGGGATGCTCTTGATGTTAAAAATTAATTTAACAGGATACTAATGGTTAATGTAATTAGAGGCATCTAGCCTGATAAATATAAAAAGTAATATAGTAAAGCCCCAAAGTCCCGAGCCACCATAGCTAAAAAATGGCAATGGGATGCCAATGGTTGGTAATAACCCTGAAACCATTCCAATATTTATAAAAAAATGAAAAAATAATATTGACGCTACGCTGTACCCGTAAATTCTACTAAATTGAGATTTCTGTCTCTCCGATAAAATTAGCAAGCGTATGATTAAGAATAAAAAAAGTACTACAACTCCCATACTTCCTATAAAGCCCCATTCTTCTCCTACGGTACTAAAAATATAATCTGTATCCTGTTCCGGCACAAATTTACCTTTAGTTTGTGTTCCTTGTAGCCAACCTTTTCCGGTCCATCCACCACTACCAATCGCAATTTCACTTTGATTGGTGTTATATCCAATACTTTTGGTGTCAACTTGTTTTCCTAAAACTATATTAAAACGATCTCTATGTCGTTGTTCTAGAACGTTTTCAAAGATAAAATTAACAGAAATTGAAAAGCCAATACAAGCAACTGCTAAAATTCCATACTTAAAGATGGATTTTTTTTCACTTTTAAAAATTATAATTCCTGTTATTAATAATATTAGCAAGGAAACCCAGACCGTCCCAAACGATAATGTAGCAACAAATAAAGCAGCTACAATAAAACTAAATAACAAATATATGGTAGGTAGTCCTTCTCTGTATAATGCAAAAATTAGTGCTAAATAGACCAGTGCGCTTCCAGGATCTGGTTGCGGGATTATTAAAATAGCTGGTAAAAAAACAATAATTAAAGATTTTATTTGATCTTGATATGTTAATAGATCAATTTGAATATCACTCACGTATTTTGCCAATGCAAGTGAAGTAGCAACTTTAGCAAATTCACTAGGTTGAATTGTGAATCCACCAACAGCATACCAGGAGGTAGCTCCATTAATATTTTTACCAAAAAGAAATAATCCAAGAAGTGAAAAGAGTGCTATTAGATATATAATACTTGAAAATCTTTCATAAAATTTTGCTTCAATAGCGAGTATAAAAATAATTAATAGCACACTCAGACAAATAAACATCAATTGTTTTGTGTACACCTGTTTTACATCAAAAAAACTTGTAGAGGCTTCATTAAAAGACGCAGAATATATGTTAATCCAACCAATAGCAACTAAAGCTATATAAATAAATATAGTAACCCAGTCATATTTTGATCCTTTAGTTTTAAGCATTAATAATTAATTTTAAAGGGTTTTCCTGAATAAGGTTTTTCATATTCTTCCATAAGACTACCATCTAGAACGAAGTTTTCCATATCTGTTCTAGTTATTTCTCCTTTTAAATATTTTTCAATCATTAGTCCAGCTATTCTTCCTGCCCATCTTGAACCCCAATAACCGTTTTCAATTATAACTGCTATGGCAATTTCAGGATTTTCTTTTGGTGCAAAAGCAACAAAAATAGAATGATCAGTTAGTTGAACTCGCTTTCCATCAATCTTTGT
>ENA-UZWW01001309-UZWW01001309.1-metagenome-genome-assembly--contig:-Day-5--50m-contig-1309_pt1 | contig 25235 bp, 26 predicted proteins | sample MGYA00260348_ERZ794908 | MGnify/ENA metagenome assembly ERZ794908
TCCGTTGTTTTCTGCAGAGGTTTCACTGATAGCCCAACTGGCAACTACATAATCCCAACTTGCGAAAAAAAGTAACAGACAAGCCGGCGTTAAGAAAAACACCCCACCGAGAAAATTGATGAGCGCTTTTTTCCTATCGGAAAAATGCCGATAAAAAATGTCTACCCTCACGTGCCCATCATGCTGGAGCGTATAACCTAACCCAAGCNNTAAAAATCATACAGTGCAGGTAAGTAACTGACTCTTGTAACGCAATGGACCCAATCGTTAAAAAGTAGCGAGTGATAACAACAGTCACAACCAAAGCAACCATGATCACTGCCAACCAAGCGATTGTGCGGCCAGTAAAATCCGTAAATGCATCTATAGCTTGCACTGCTGAATGAGCGAATCTCACAATCTGCTTAACCATTTCAGAAAAATTGGTTGGTAGTATAACCACCTCAATGCCTGACTGATAGGCACAAAACAATGATCAACTGTTACTTGTATTAAAGTATTAGGCACTACTGACGATAACTCTAAGACAAGTAACTACCGGCCAAAGATTTGGTCATAGACCAGTGGCAAAAAAAGTAGGTTAACAAGATTTACAAAAAGCATCGGCACATTAGCCGCGCTTAAGGCAAATGGTAACTATTATGTCAGCATTAGAAATCAGCGCACCAGTCCAGGCCCCAGCGCCAAATACAGTCAAGGCACAAACCATTAAAGATGCAGTCATGCCGAGCATCCGCGAGGCTGCAGAAAATGCCTCTGCATCACAGAGCGCGGCGGTGGATCAAATGGTTATTTCTGCCGCGCAAATAAAAGACGCACTTGAAACGATCAACCAAAGCATGCGGCAGATCCCCACTAGTTTGGCCTTTACTATTGATAGTGCGTCAAAACGAGTGGTTGTTCAGGTCACTGATCAAGACTCGGGCGAAGTGTTACTTACATTTCCAGGCGAAGCCACACTGAGGGTCGCGGCTCACATCAATAAGCACCTTGACTCTTTGAAGGGCGTATTGTTCGACGACAAGTCCTAAGTTACCTGCCCGCTGAATAGGCAGCCTCTTTAAATAGCGGCTGCCAAGCAACACAAAGTCTGCATCAGCCATCTATCAAGACCGTCTCTGTTCAGCCATCAGCAATTTATTCTCCTCTACTAATTATTCTGTACGGACTCTAAATCATCTCATTGAGTTAACTTACCTCTATGGCCACGCTCCAAACACCCAAACCTAGTCATTTTTTAAAATAGCGTTACAGACTGCTAATAATAATTTTAAAGGCCAGCCTTGATCTCCCTAAACTTTTTACCACAGCTTATGCCTTTTCCTCAGCCGATGGCTTTATCTATGAGTACGTCTTCATGTCTCAACAGCTGTTTTTGACAATGGGGCTCACCGGGTATTTAAGTTTTTATAGCTAGTGCCGATCCTTAATCTTGCAACACAAGAGTGAGCCCGGTGTTATCGGGTAAAGCTCATATTTACTCGACAACACTTTTGAATATTTTAGAGGACAACACAATGACTACTATTAATACCAATATCGCAGCAATGACTGCTGCTAACAGCATCAAAACCAATGACCGTAGCATGTCAGTGGCTATGGAGCGTCTATCCACAGGACTGCGTATCAATTCTGCATCTGATGATGCAGCTGGCTTAGCCATTGCTACAAAAATGACATCACAAATTCGTGGATTAGACGCCGCGGCGCGTAACGCCAACGATGCTATCTCCATGATTCAGGTTGCTGATGGCGCCGCCTCAGAAATTACGGATATGCTCCAGCGTATGCGAGAGCTAACTGTTCAATCTAGTAACGGCGTTAACAGCACTGCAGATAAAGCTAATTTGGATCAAGAATTTGTGCAGTTGGCCCAAGCCATTGACAAAATTGCGGAGACCACAGAGTTCAACGGCCGAAAAATTCTCAACGGCGATGCTGACGGTTCCAGTGACAGCACAGTGACCTTCCAAGTTGGAGCCAACTCTGGTGCCAATGAGCAACTTGACGTGAATTTTTCTGACTTTAATTTAGCAGCTGGTACCGCAGCTGTAGCGCAAGCTTATAGTTACGTCGCAACCGACGCTCAGGTTGCCGCTTTAACATCGTTCAGTTTGACAGACCAAGATGGTACGGTAGTCGACTTCGATCCTTCAGGTTTTGCCACCACAGAAGATTTGTCTACCGCTATAAGTACCGCTCTTGGAGCTGCGTATACCACTTCAGTCGCTGGTGACACTATTACTATTACGGCGTCTGAGGCTAAAGCTCAAACTCTTTCTGTGGCAGCGGCTGGTGGCACTCCCACAGCAGCACTTACATCAACGGCGACAGGCGTTGACGCCACGCCAATGGCTGCAGACCTAAGCGCGTTTTCGTCTACTGGTATTGATGAATCCAACTATGCTGATACGCTTGATAAACTCGACGCGGCTTTAGTTGGCGTGGCTTCTCAGCGCGCTACCTTTGGTGCTGCGATTAACACGCTTGAGCACACGGTTGATAACCTAGTCACAACCTCTGCAAACCAGTCGGCTGCTCGTAGCCAGATTCAAGATGCTGACTATGCGGCAGAGACTACAGCATTAGCACGGACTCAAATCATTAGTCAGGCAAGTACTGCAATGTTGTCGCAAGCTAACCAAGCGGCACAGGGTGTACTAGCACTGCTTAGATAACTTAATGATTTTCCCCTGAGCTAGGGATAGCTCACCCTAACCCGGTACTGAAGTTCAGTGCCGGGTTTTTTTATAATCAATTGTGTAACCCTGTTTATCTGCAGCTACTTGTTTCATCAAAAGTTCAAGTATTTTGGATGCGAACTAACCTATCTATGGGCGATCTTTATTATTGGCGGCTCTGTATACTATCCTGCCTAAACTCTAAGTAGAAAGTTGCATATTTTATGAAAAACCCCCTTCTCTTATTATTGAGAGAACATGTCGTAATAGTTATTGCCTTTCTGTTTGTTGTATATCTGCAAGACCAGTTCGACCTACACCCTATTGCGACGCAATTAATGGCGGTAGTAGTTGGCATAAAGGTGGGTATCAGCATTTGGCGCATATTAGGTAGAGACTAACTTCGTTGTATACCTTTTAGATTGCACCTAAGAGCGTGATTCATTGCGGCCAAATATCATTGAATATGTCTGATCAAGCCTCAGATTTTAGTTTTTCCAATAGGTGTCAGCCATATTTTCAAGCTGCGTGGTGAGATAGCTTTTAGTGTTGTTGATACTTGCTATGAGCGACTCCATCGCTGCGAACTGGGTAATGTAGCGAGTGTAAATTGCGTCCATGCGCACTTCAAGATCCGCTAGGTCTTGCTCATAATCTGCCAGAGCAGTGTTGGCTGACGAAGAGTGGTTAATAACGACACCATCACTGTCGGTAAACCCTTCAATTAATGTCGCTAAGTCTTGAGACAGCCCTTTATTAGTATTGGTGGCGAGGCTCTCATCAGAGGTATTAGCAGTCAACATAGTAACGACATCGTCATAGCTGTTAGCCACTGCATTATCAAATATTTTCTCATCAAAGGTTAATTGGCCGTAACGATCGATACTGACACCAATATCTCGCATTGCCCTAATTGACCCACTGCTGGTAGAGGAATCAGTCAGAATTGCTGTACGAAGCTGATCTGATAAATAGCGCGCCAATGTTTTATCTTCCGCCAATGCTCCAGAGAGCTCAACATCTTCTGAGGGCGCTTCAGTAAGCGAGTCAAGCATGTTATTGAAGGCATTAAAATTGTCAACTAGACCAATAATACTGTCTTTTAAACGGGCTGTATCGCGACTAAATGTTAGGCTAACTGCACTATTATTTACTAAATTAAGTGACAAAACAGCCCCGTTAATCACATCAGAAATTTGGTTGCTACCGCGGGTTATCGAGACACCATTCAAAGCCAGTTCGGCGTTTTGGGCACTTTGTAAGACATTAGCCGTATCCCCAAAGCCGAGATCTGGAATAGAGGTCACACTGAAGCTGTTGTCAGCACCCTCAGCGCCAGAAAGCACAATCCGGTAATTACTTCCACTTGTGCCGGTATCTACCAGACTAGCCGTTATGCCACCAATATTAGCATCGTTAATTGCCGCTGCTATCGCTGCTGGCGTGTCTGCACCTGGCGTTATTTGAAGCGTACTCGTGACAGGCGCATTGACCGGGGAAACACCAACAATATCATTGGTCAACGTTTGACTACCCGCTGTGGTAGTTAGAGTAGGAGCAATAACCACAGCACTGGTTGTCTTGTACGTAAACTCAATGCCGCCCGCATTTTCACTCACCGTAAAGAGCAACTCACTATACCCTGCAGATGACTGAATAGCCGTCACCTGTTCTGCAACACTGCTATAAGAGGCACTGTCCACAGACACTGTAGTAAGGCCATCACTTACGGTTAAAGTCGTTGTTTGACTGGCTGTAAGACTACTAGAATAGATAGCAGCAACGCCTGTCACTGGAGTAATAGAAGGTATTCCAGAAGTAATAGAGCCTGAGGCACTTACAATAGAGCCTGTACCAGGCGCTGTTTGGGTGAAGCTAACCCCTGTGCCAGACTCACGTTGCGCGTTAAATCCCAATGTACCAGCAATATCTGCTGCCTCTAACGCGGCGACATAGCCGGATAATAACTCAGAGCCTGCGGTAGTCCCTCCTGCCGCATTAATATCAGCTTGTGTAACTGTAATAGAAGCGCCATCGCCGTTAGTGACGGTAATACTGCCTCCGCTAGCCACTGCTGCTCGCAGTTGATCCTTAGTCAGGTGTTCTTCAAACGTTCCTGCTTTAGTCGATCCAAGAGAAAATGTAAGATCAAACCCATTGCCACTGTTAATTGATGTATCGGCACCAGCATATTGATGGGACATCACACGCTGATTTTGTGCTAGCTGATTGACTAGTAAGTCATAGGTACCCTCTGGGGTGTCACCAGAAACAGACAGAATACTAACCTTGCTGCTGTCCGCGCTGGATCCACTGCCTGATGCTAACTCGTTAGCATCATTAATTCCCTCAAAGCCAGTTTGCAATACACTTAATTGATAAGAAATTAAGGCGTACCCAGAAATGGCTGCTTCAGTTTGATCTATATTGCGCTGGATCAAATTTTGCTGAGGAAGTCGTTGCGCATTGGTCAACTCTTCCGCTAAGGCTGCGGCATTAATCCCTGATCCGGCATTTAGGGTATTTAAAATGGATGACCCGATGCTGGTGTTCGATGAAGTGGAGGAGCTATCCATTAGGGTTTCCTATTAAAACTAACTAATATAATTAAAGAGACTCAGCTGAGAAATTTGAGCAAAACTGGCCTGCGCTGCCTCTAGCTGCATCATCTCTGCCGACAGCTCTGTCACTGCAGTGGCATAGTCTAAGTCTTGCTCATTAGAGAGCAACACTTCATATCTCATTTTGGTATCTGCCAGAGTATCCCTTTGTCGGTCGACCAACGTTTGACGAGATCCCACATCTGCTTGAGCGCTAATGCCAGCATCAACAAGGGCGTTAACATCAGAGAGCCCTTGGGCGATAGCACTACTATTGTCGTTACCAAGAGCGACTATAAAATCGTCAATAGCCTCGAAAAAACCAACCTCTTCAACTGGGGGGCCTTGTCGTGATACGTTGGCGAACACCTCATCTCCAGGGCGGTTTAGTAATAATTGTCTATGGTCGGAAATGTCGATCAGCATGCGTGAGCTGTCCCCTGCGTAACTAACTCCGCTAGCGGTTTCAATAAACGCCGCGGAGCCGCTGGATGATCCTGCAAAAATATAGTTATCATTAGCATCTCGTGTATTCGCTAAGCTCAACAGTGAATCTCGCAGGCTAGTTACTTCAGAAACCAAAATACCGCGGTCATCCGCAGACAAGGTGCCATTGCTACTCTGCACCGCGATTTCTTTAAGACGCAGCAAAATGTCGTTGGCTGTGCTAATGCTTGACTCTTCTAGATCAAGCCGAATTGCAACTGCGTTTAAACTAGACTCGTAGACCGCTTGTTTTTCCACCGCACTATTAAGGCGCTGAATAACCATTGCCTTATCTGGATTATCACTTGGTTTAACCAGCTGTTTACCTTCAGCTATTTTCAACTGTAATTCAGCAACGCTGGTCTGTTGACGGACCATTTGCTCAACACCCTGATCGAAAATTTGTTGGTTGGAGATTCTCATATTTTTGATCCTTTTTGGTACTCTCCCTTTATTAAAATCGACAAAATTTATCGACGCTTGAATCGGAGCCTATATTAATTTTTCATTAAAGTGATTAACCGCTAGTGTTTCAACGAACTGCCAAAATTGAATCAAATAACTTTGAAGCTGTTTGGATGATTTGCGCTGACGCTTGGAATGCTTGTTGGAATCTAATCAGGTCTGCGGCTTCTTCATCTAGGTTAACTCCGGAAACTTCGTCTCGTGTTTGCACTGCTTGGTCGTAGATCACTTGCATAGCCTCTTGCGAGATGATGGCGAGACTGATTCGGCTACCTGCCCGGCTAACGATAGCGGCATAACCTTCACTTATTGAGTTCCCATCGCTTAAAACACTTTTGTTCTGTAGTTGTGCTACCAAAGCTATATTTCGGTTATCACCGTCGCTATTGGTATTGAGTCCAATGTCAAAACTATCTCCATCAGCTGGTATTCCTTTAACAGTGAAGGTTATTCCTGCATAAACAAACTGACCGTTAGCATCCGGGTTATAATTAGTGGCGCCATCTGAATAACCGACTCCAGCAGAGTAAGTTAAGGTAAAGTTCGCCGGTGTAGCCACATTGGCTGGTGGCGCCTGATAATCAATGGAGGCTGTTCCAGAGTTTGCTGCATTATTGGTTATACGCAAGAGTCCGGCAGCTGCTATTTTGAAAGGGTCGGTCTGTAACAGTGTCATTCCGGCAGCGCCCACAGTTGAGTCAATGTCAAATAATGCCGTGCCTCTGTCGCCATTGAGATCTACGCCGGTCATTTGGATGGCGTTGACCTCCGTTACAATTGTCTTTGCAAGAATGTCCAAGTCTGCCTGAGCGGGAGCTAGTATTTGACTGCGAAAGTTCAAGAGACCTCCGATAGTACCTCCAGTAACGGCAACCGTAACTTTGGAATTGCCATTAGTGTTAGCAATAATTTCGACCTGCCCTGCATCATTAACCTCAAAAATTGCGCTAAATGTATTGTTCTTCGCACCGTTAACGACAACAGCGCCACTGTTACTGTCCAAACGAACCTCGACAGCACCTGAAGGTCGTTCACGAACGTCGATCTTGACCAATTCAGATATTTCTCTGAGTAACTGATCTCGTTGGTCGAGTAATGCCGGTGGCTGATCTGTGACTGACACTTTCCTATCTAGCTGAGCATTTATGACGACAACCTGTTGAGAAAGATCATTGAGTTTGGAAATTTGAAATTCAATATCAGCCTGGCTTTCACCACTAATGGCATCAAGATGGCCAGCAAGATCGCGGAAATTTGTCGCCAGACTCTCAGCTTCACTTAAGAAAATATTTCGTAGGGGTTGTGACGCCGCATCAGTGCTTAGATTAGCCGACGCTGTGTAAAACCTATCGAGAGAGCTAGTGAGCCCAGAAGTCTCCGAACCAAAGATATCGATGATTCGGTTGCCGTAGTCAATCATGGGTTGCTGATTATTTAGATCACTGCTGCTGTGACGCAGATTGGTTTCGGCAAATCCGTTATAGGCTCTACTTATTTGAGTAAGCACACTACCTGCGCCCACAAATGTGCTACCTATTTCAATAGGTGCATTTTCAGAAATTGTCACTGACTGGCGGCTATAGCCCTCGCTATTTAGGTTAGCAATATTATTACTTACTGTCCCAAGCGCTGTTTTATATAACTGCGACGCCTGAGCGCCAACGGTGAGTAAATCAGTCATGGTATTAGTCCCTGTTATCTGTAGGTATTGAACTCATCAGCTTGTGACTGGGCCCAAGCGTTTGGTCGTAGGCTTTGGCTACTTTACTGGGATGAGTTTGACCACTCACTTGATTGGCTAACCAGTCACCTAGGCCAAACAACCCTTTTTGAGCCATTACTTGAGAAAGCTCTTGGTGATACATTTGCTCAAAAGTATTTAGGCTAGAAGAGCTCATAAGATCGCTCTTTAATGGGATATTCGCTTCACGGACAGATTTAAAAATCATGTTAACGAACATCGCCTCAAACTGTCGCCCGACCTCTTGTGCCGATCCAACTTGATCTTTTTTTGCACGTACTTTCAAATCGTTGATACCATCAAAGTCTAAATGGCTTCTAGCTGCGGGATTAATCTCATTCATCTAAATTATCACCAACTCTGCTCTTAAGCTTCCAGAACTCTTAAGAGCCTCCAAAATTGCTATCAAAGCTGATGGTGATGCTCCCACTTGATTAACGGCATCCACAATCTCCCTTAAATCAACTCCAGGCTGAAACAAAAACATGGGGTTATTATCTTCACTGACGACAATATCTGCATTTTGTACCGCGGTAGTCTCTCCGTCACTAAAAGGAGCTGGCTGGCTAATTTCGTTGGTTGCAGAAATGCTTACTGAGATAGTGCCGTGAGTAACGGCGACCGCAGTTACTCTCACATTACGATTAATCACCGCTGTGCCAGTTCGAGAGTTAATCACAACTCGTGCAGGGGCTTCGCCAGGAACCACGTCAAGGTTTTCGATCATGCTTAAAAATGCAACCCGCTGAGAAGAATCCATGGGCGCTTTAATCGCAACAGACACACCATCAATTGCATGGGCAGTGCCTGCGCCAAATGATTTATTCACAGCAGTAGTTACCGCATAGGCTGTCGAAAAGTCTCCCTCCCTCATGTTCAAAACTATATGATCAGATGTATCAAAAGGAGTTGGAACTCGACGCTCTACTGTTGCCCCGTTCGGGATCCGTCCCGCTGTTGGAACACCTATCTGAACACTACTGCCTGCCGCAGAAGAACTGACACCGGTAATGGTTAAGGCACCCTGAGCAAGCGCATAGGTCTCTCCATCAACACCACGCAATTGAGTCAGAACAAGTGTTCCTCCGCGCAGAGATTCTGCAACACCAATTGCAGCAACATTAATATCAATGCGTTGTCCTGGTTTTGCAAACGGCGGTAGTTCGGCGGTTATCATTACCGATGCTACGTTTTCAAGTTTAAGTTCTTTCTTCGCGTTCTGGGCAGCTAGTGAAGCCATTTGGTCACCAAGATCAAAATCACTGACCGGCCCATCAACGCTAACTCCAAGACCTGATAGTGTGGTTTTCAGTGCTTGAGCGGTAATTGGTAAGTCTTTTCCGTCTCCTGTTCCCTGAAGACCTACGACTAAACCAAAACCGACTAGGCTGTTAGAACGAACCCCAGCAACTTCGGTCAAGTCTTTTATACGATCTGCATTTGAGATCACACTGGCTGTTAAAGCCGAGATGAGCAGTATTATTTTCCAAAAAGACATATTTGTTTAACCTCTGATGCTTGGTCCTTTAAAAAGGCCAAATTTTGTATAACAGACCAGTACCCCAAGCAGATTTTGATGCGCTGGCAAGCTCTCCCGTACCACGGTAAGAAATTTGAGCATGGGCAATACGTTGTGACAACACGGTATTGTCTGGTTGGATATCAGCCGGACGAATAATCCCTTTAACTTGGATAAATTCGCTTCCCTCTGTCAGGGCGAGCTGTTTCTCGCCAATAATAACTAAATTGCCATTAGCCAAAACCTCAACTACCATGGCGGATATAGAGCCAGTTAAACTTGCCGCTTGTCCTGCAGTTCCAGCTCCATCACTAGAGATATTTGAACCATCAGTTTTAACGCCATCAAAAAAACCTTCGCCAAAACCAATCTTGCCTACAATAGAATTTTTTTGATTCAGCCCAATGGCATCATTGGCTGACTTTCGACTGGTTGATAAACCAGAAGTTCGCGAGGCTTGGGTCGTTTCATTGAGTAACACAGTAATTAGATCGCCCACTTTAATGTCTGAAGGTTGATAGCTACGAAGGTCACCAAACAAATCTCGGCCATTAGCAAAAATAGATCCGTTGATCTGCTTTTCTCTTTGTTCAGGAATAGGCTGGATTGGTGAGAACTCCGCGGACGGCATTAATTGCGGCTGGCCGGCACAGGCTGCAACAAAAGGAACAAGCATAGTGATTAAGAAGGTTCTGATCTTGGGCATATCAGTGCTCTACAAATTGTTGTTTAGGAAACGAAGCATGCCATCTGCTGCGGCAATGGCTTTTGAATTGACTTCATAAGCTCGCTGCGTCTCGATCATGTTGACCATTTCTTCAACAACGTTTACATTTGACGCTTCCAAAGAGCCTTGCATGAGCATTCCTGCGCCGTTTTCACCCGGAATGGCAACAATGGCTACACCGCTAGCTTCTGTGGCAGTCAGAAGATTCCGACCGATGGGCTTCAACCCAGAGTTGTTAACAAATAAAGACAGCTGTATTTGACCAACCTGAGCGGCGCCACCTCCATTTGCAAGTTCTGCGGTGACCGTTCCATCACGCCCGATGGTGATACTTGAAGCATTTTGCGGAATATTGATTGCAGGCAATAAAGCTTCTCCTCCAGCGGTCACTAACTGACCCTCCGCAGACAACTTTAGGGACCCGTCTCGCGTGTAACCAATAGTTCCATCTGCCTGCTGAACGGATAGATAGCCCTCTCCCGTAACAGCAACATCCATTGCATTTTCAGTGGTTATTATGTTTCCTTGGCCATGAAGTTTTTCAGTCGCTAAAACGCGAGTTCCAGTACCTAGCATCAACCCTGTGGGTGTTTGGGACTGAGCATCAGTCTGTCCGCCTGCAGGAACGATGTTTTGATAGAGCAGATCTTCAAAAACAGCCCGATCTTTTTTGAACCCAGTAGTATTGACGTTAGAAAGATTATTCGAAATAACCTGCATTCGCGTTTGCTGAGCAGTTAATCCTGTTTTTGCAATCCAAAGTGATGCATCCATAATGTCTATCCTTTACTTTATCTGTCTCTATTGTTGTTTATTTTGGCAGTCTCATCATTGATGAGCCGTTCTCATCAATGGCTTTAATCTCAGAAACCAATTTGATCTTCGCCTCATAGGATCGGCTAAAGTCCATCAGCTTAACCATGGCTTCAATGGGATTCACATTACTCCCCTCGAGCGCACCACTTGTCACCGCCACTGGTTCGGGGCCATTGGGAAAATCAGCTCCTCTTAAGGTCTCATCAGCAGGCTCAAAAAGTGCGTCTGATCTTCTAATTAACTGGGTCTGACTAGCATCTCTCAGCATCAATTGACCAAGATTAAGCGCTGGTGCATCAGGCTCAGTTGGTAGTGTCCCAAATAGTGTTCCATCAGGACTAATTGAAACAATATGTCCTGGAGGAACGTTAATTGGGCCTGCTTCCCCCATCACTAATTGTCCTGCCGCGTTTTCAATCAGTCCATTTGCCGTCACTCTTAAATCTCCACGCCGAGTGAAACCTATATCACCATTTTCAGCTTGAACGCCAAGAACCGTGCTGCCACTCATCGCTATATCCATAGCGCGGCCAGTTGTATTAATCGTACCTGGTGCTAAATTTATATATTCTTGGGAGGGTCTGCTCGGCGCTACTCGCGTATCAAAACCAAGGCCATTGGTTGCTAAGCTTTCATCAACAGTGGCCAAGCTTTCTTTAAATCCTGTTGTAGAGACATTAGCCAGGCTATTAGTAATTTTCGCTCTAATATCGGTCTGGCTTGTGATCCCTGCCAGTGAAATAAATGCTAGTCTGTCCATATCAGGCTCCCATTACCTCCATCTACCCTCTAATATTTAGCATTGTCTGCGTTAAGCTAGAGCTTGTTTCTAGGGCTTTGGCATTGGACTGAAAATTACGCTGTGCGGCAATGAGGTTCACGAGCTCTTCTGTCAAATCAACATTAGAGCGCTCTTTGGCACCACCAGTCAGAACACCATAGCCGTTACTACCGGGCTCTCCGAAACTCAAAACGCCTGAGTCTCCAGTCGTAGTGTAGGTTGTGCTACCCTGCTGGCGAAGACCTTGAGCAGAAGTAAAGTTGGCCAAATTAATTCGTCCAGCGAAGTTTTGCTCTCCGTTAGAATACGTTGCCACTACAAGCCCATTATTATCCACACCAATGTCCACTAGATCACCCTGGGGTAGCCCATTTTGAGATTGATCCACAATTTCAAAATCTTTTGTGTGCATTAATGCACCTAGGGTAAGGGTAATTGGGTTGCTTCTGCCTGCCAGACTTGACGGCGCAATTGTGGTGTTACCAACCAGACCAGTGATATCGCCCGAAGTGCTGTCAAACTGAAATGTTAATAAATTGGTAGTACCGTCCTCATTATCACCTGCTATTTCTGCAAGCTCACCATTTATGTATACAGCAGCTTTCCATTGATTCTCAGTATTTGCTCCATTGACCACATCATTCCCAATTTTTTGGTAGTAAACTGTCGCTTTAAAAGCCTCGCCAGCATCGTCATATAAAGTCAATATCTGAGCTTCGTTGTACGTTGTAGCATCGTCGGGATCTATAGGCGTTGCAGAACCTACCACTGGATTAGTACTAGTTAAAGCCGTTCCATTTTGAGAAAGGGTAGGGTCTGTAGCGGTTACTCCGGGTTGTTTGTAACTAAACTCAATTCCTGTACCTGCCTCATTGAGATCTACGGTAAATGCTAAATCAGCATAATTAGAGTTTGCCTCACCTCCTGCTACTCCTTGTATCGCAGCAATCTGTTCGGCAAGAGAACCATAGCTGGATGCAGCGGGTAAAGTCACAGTTGCAGTGCCATCAGAGACGACTAATGGCCCAGTAAATGCTGATGATGGGGCCGCAAAATCATACTTGGCACCTCCAATAACATCCGTATTCTTTGGCAGCTGTATATCAATGTTGATAGAGCTAGTGGGTGTGGCTCCTAAAACTCGAGGCACAGACAGTGGAATCATTGCTTGATTAAAGTTACTCTCATCATTTGTTCCAAGAGGATGTACCTGCAGGGTATGGCCCTCTGAATTGACGACTTGGTCTGATTCACTAAGCATAAAAACACCTTTCCGTGAATACAACTCACTGCCATCTTTACTGGCCAATGGGAAAAATCCATCTCCGGTAATTGCAATATCCAGGGCGTTTGCTGATAGCTCAAGGTTTCCTTGAGTAAACTCCTGCTCAATGCTTGTTAGGGCAACACCACCACCCTGAACTGTCGAAGGGTTCAGTAATGCTGAACTTGCAAAGATGTCACCAAAGTTAGCATCTGATCGCTTAAAACTAATGGTGTTAGCATTCGCAATATTATTTGAAGTCACAGATAAGTCTGTAGAAGCGGCATTAAGGCCGGTAAGTGCTGTATAAAATGACATTGTCTAATTTCCTTTAATGTTAATTAATTTGGCTTGAGTAAATGTTGGTTATTCGGAAAAATTTGGCTCTTGGAAAATAAAAGGGTCTAGAAATGCTTCAATCGAAGATAAGGTCATGGCATTGCCACTGGCTAGTTCCAAAGACACTTCCTGAGCATCAGGATTCCAAGTAGCACCCAATACCTTTTCAACCGCACTAACCTTTGTTGGAACCTGGACCCCATCGCGCGCTACAGTGGCTTGCATGTAATAGGTGCCTTCAGGAGCTAAACCGCCATCTGACGTTTTCCCGTCCCAAGTAAAAAAATTCATACCTGCAGGTATTCCTGACTGCCCCGGGATTGAAATAGGGAAAGTCTTAACCACTGCTTGAGTGCTAGCATCTCGAATTTCGATGGCCAAAGAGTCAGCTTGGGCTTCAAGATTAATCAACCCGGTAACAGGATATCCCTCTCCTCCCTTAAATTCGGACACTTGAGCGACCTTACCAACAACGTTAGCGCCGGCCAGCATTTGGTCCTGTCGAGCATTTAATGCATTGTCCGCTGCCATACTCTCAAGAGAACTTTGCATACCTTTGATTCCCTCCACTGACGAAAACTGCGCCAACTGTGCGACAAACTCCTGATTGTCCATAGGATCAAGTGGGTTTTGATTGGTTAATTGAGTGGTCAATAATGTCAAAAAAGAATCTCTGCCAAGGTCATCGCCGCTACCTCCTGCAGCAAAATCTTTCTGAGCTTGCTGCTCAGGGGTTAGAAAAGGTGTCGAACCAATTGTGTTTAGCATTATCGTCGTCCTTAGACTTTAGTTAGATCGAGAGTACGCATCATCAACTCACGCGCAGTGTTTATGACTTCAACATTATTTTGATAGCTCCTTGCAGATGCCATCATGTCAACCATTTCACTTACTTCGTTAACGTTGGATAGATAAATTAGGCCGTTTTCATCTGCTTGAGGGTTTGATGGATCATAAATTTGACTCCCAGGGCTGTCGTCTTCTATCACTGCTGCTACTTTTACTCCTCCGACGTATTGGCTTCCCTGATTAGTTTGCTGCTCTGATAATAAAGCCTGAAAGACCGGTCGCTTAGCTTTGAAAGCTTCATCTTCGCTTCCTGCCACAGTGCCTGCATTAGCTAAATTTGATGCCGATGAATTCATGCGTACCATTTGAGCGTTTAAAGCAGAGCCCGCAATCCCGAATATGTTATCTATTGACATAAGCTTTTATTCTCCTCGAAGTGCTTTTCGCACTCCGCTCATACTGCCCTCTAAAAATCTCAAGGTTGTTTGGTACTCTGCAGCTGCCTTACCGTATTTGGCCTGCTCAACACTAAGTTCCACTGTGTTCCCGTCGACAGAGCTATTAAATGGAATCGTATAGGTCATGTCCGGCTGCCGACTTAACCCCTGCCCACCCATGTGCCCATTATGTGTGGCTCGCATAGAGTGACCACCTTGGGTCTCACTTAGTACCTTGCTAAATTCAAGATCTCTTGCTTTGAAGTTTGGTGTGTCCGCGTTCGCTATGTTTCGGGAGAGAATTTCCATTCTCTGACTACGCAAATCGAGAGCTCGCTCATGTACACCAAATACTGAATCAAATATTTTCATTTTCTATCCACTAAAGTATTTATCAAAACTGCCGACTTAGCTTTTGGTTTGCAAAAGATTCATCGCTATTGAGTAATGCAAATGCAGTGCCAAGTTAAAAATCGCCGCTGTTTTTTTGATTAAAAGTGATATAAATCATAATCTTATATCTGTTCTTACGTTAATATTAAAAGCGGCTTGCCGCCTAACCGGCAGACTCTTGCCGCATTGCTTGCCGCAATGTCGGTATTGCGTCACTCACTGAAAGTGTCCATACTTAGACTATGTATAAGTTTATAGTTATAGCGTTGCTTGCACTCATAGCATGTGATTCTGCTGGCAATGAAGTCTCTGAAAACAAGCAGAGCTTGATTACTCAAGCCCAGCAATGGGTGTCTCAACAGACTGGAGTAACTGCCGAACAGGTTAATATCAATGCGATGGATCGGCGCTTAAAAGTCCCCCACTGTGAAGACTCGTTCTCAATTGCTTTCGCTTATAAAGCTAACCAAAACACCATTCGCATTACCTGTGAAAAACTTAACTGGCAGGTGTTTGTTGGTGTCAAAGTCATAAAAAATATCGTCGGGTTATCTTATGCGCGAGCCATTGGCATGGGCGAAACAATCTCAGCTGATGACGTTATACCTGCTGAACTACCGGCACTTACCAAGGGGTTTGTAACAGAGGTTTCCTCCCTTATCGGGAAAAACTTGACCAAATCAGTGGCTTCCGGTGAGCCTGTAATGAATCAGCACTTAACAGAAAATATACTTGTTTTTAAACTGAGTAGAGACCTCTTGGCAGGTGAGCTTATTGGTCTTGCTAATGTAGTAGAGATAAAACAGCCTAAACATTTAACATCCAAGGCACATCGGTTGCCTGGAAAACTTTTAGAAACCGCTACTGTCGCTAAAGATTTGCGAGCCGGCACTGTTCTCTCAAGACATAATATCCGCATCAAACAGTCGGCGATGTTGGCAACAAAAATGATTCCTCAGGGACAAAAACTATCCTTAAGCAATGCGAAAATTTCAGATTACTATGGTGATTTGCCGAGCGATATTGTTTTATCCTACTCGGGAATCAACCAAATGGAGGCCCTGAGGACCCTTCGCGCAGGACAGTTAATTCGAGCCTCTGATTTAAGGCCAACCGCGATGATCAGAAAAGGGGACAACGTAACCCTTAATGTTGGCAAAAATGCTCTTACTGTGAGTATCCCGCTCATCGCCCTTGAAGACGGTATGTTGAATGAACAAATTACTTTACTCAATCCAAGCTCAAATAAAAAAGTTAGAGCTAGAGTATCCGGGCCGGGCGAGGCGAGAGGACTTTAATATAAATAATTGGAGTTTTTACTAAAGGTTTTCAAAGTTCTGCCGATTCGGTTGTTTGATGGGAAGAAAAAGGTACAAATAAAGGAAATTGTAATGAGTGATTCTATTAGTCAAATCGGTAAACCGACTACACCAGCTTCGGTTAGGCCAGAACAAGTTACTAAAAGCGACGAGGAAGCCTCAGCGGCTGTCCCCAAGCAACCTGGATTAAATGTTGACCAGTTTACCCTCAGCCCAGCAGCTGAAAGTGCCTTGGCAACTGCCAGTTTTGATGAAACTAAAGTGGCCCAGCTTAAGGCTGCAATAAGCGAGGGACGCTATCCTGTAAATCCTGAGTCAGTAGCTGAGAAGTTTATTGCTCTCGAAGATATGATAGGTGGGGAATAAGCGGCCTCTATTAATTCGGATTTAGTTAGTTTTTTGATCTCCTCTCTGCCTAAGCAGTGGGGGTTTTTGCGTGCGCAGCATTAGGGTATGAGTAATGAATGACAATCAACATTTGGCCTTGTCTTTAGAAAAAGTGCAGAGCCTTAAAACCCTTCTTGAGGATGAGTTCTCTGCCTTGAAAGCTAAAGATTTAGGTCGCTTCGAAAGTTATCAGGCATCCAAAGCAGATATTCTTTCCTTTCTAGCTCAACAGGATTTAAGCCCCTCATCTGAACATCTTGGGGGTCCAGGCCTGGTGAAAGGAAATGTTTTAATGTTAGATCAAGTTCTAAACATACTCGATGAATGTAAAACCTTACATCGCCGAAATGAGATCTTCATTAATAGGAAGTTAGATTCAATTCGCAATGCCCTATCTACAATTCAATCATCCAGCTCTGCTGCATCTGTTGATGTTTATGATCGTTTAGGCAAAATTCGATCACGCCGCCGCCAACAGACGATGGGTGATGCCTAGAGAGTTATTAGATTAGTCCTTGTTTTCATCAGGTGTGATCCCCTTTAACCAATATACCCAAGAGAGAATAATAGCAACTGCCGTATATAGGTTTTCGGGTATTTCACTGTCGAGCTCTAACTCACTGAGTAGTTCTACCAACTGCGCATCTTCAGTAATATAGATTCCCTGCTTCTTTGCCTCAGCGATAACTGCTTCTGCCTTGACTCCTGATTCACTGGCGGTGATCACCGGAGCCGCTCGTGAGCCGTACTCTAAGGCTATTGCTTTTTTAAAATTGCGACGTTTCATGTTCTGACATCCAAGACCTGGCCGGGACCAGAAAATTCTGGGCTGATAACAGGGCGTGTCATGTTGAGTACATTCAATTTGGTGAGCTGTAAATTAAAATGGGACAGATTATTCTTCAATTCAGATTCACCCCGTCTTACTTGTTCGGCAACATTCGATCTCTCTGCCCACGCTGTCATTTCTATCTTACTGTCAGGCCTGACAGTAGTTTTTAACCATAGTGCGCCAATTACCTCTGATTCGGTGTGAAGGTTAATAACCCAATCTGCTTTAGCACCGTCAACTGCATGTGCTCTTCTTTCAAAGTGCACCTCGACTGGATTAGCATCCACAAAAGGTAACAAAAAATGATAAGACGCCTCTTGATTATGTTGAGCTTGCAATCCGTTCAATTGTCTACTTTCGATTTCATCCGTGGCACTGTCTATAGCTAGCTTAGTAGTAGCTGCTATATTTTTGTCAGAGCTAAGAGCTCTAAGGATTTGCTTTAAATCTTGCCGCGCAGGCTGTTTAGTGGCCAACAAATATTCATTAAATAGCCCAGAATTGAGCAATGCACTTCGAATTGTCTCAGGTGAGATATGGCTCATTTTAGCTATAAACTCAGCTGGTATTGGTGTGCCCAAACCACTTTTTGATTGATCGAGCATGGCTTTCAGATTTTCTGACTTAAAGAGCTGGACTTGGGACGAAGATTGCTTAGGCCTGTACAACAAGCTGAGTAATCTCGAAGCCATTCCTCCCTCTGGAATACTGTGGGCTCCAGCCTGGAACGGAAGCAGCGTGATGGGCTTGAGCAACCTACCATCTATACCCGCTTCAACTCGAAAATCTAGTTGATCGCCGACTTTAAGGCCTTTAGGTTGTTTCAGATCTAGCTCTAAATTATTGATCACAACCTTTAGGAGTCCATCTTTATGAATTATGACTCCGCGAACTATTTGGTTTTCCTTTAAACCAATATGCTTGGCGGCCTTTTCTGAAACATAAAGATTAGTAAAAGCCATAGGAGGAGGCGCTATAGGACGGGCCGCAATATTAAGCTGTTCTGGACCCAGCACTTTTCATTCCTTGGCCTGTAGCCTCCAGTAACCTGAAAAATTGATTCGCAGAGCCTCTCCTAAGGGTAGTAAATCCAGTCATTTTGATGGTCATCATTTATCACCTGTTGTGAGGCGTCGAAGTCACTTTTTTTAAATATGGCGCGTCTAATGTCTTGCAACTCTGGAAGTTTTAACTGTCTATCAGAGTACATCCAATGGGGATTATTACGCCGGAATGCATGTGGATTAGCTAAAATAACCGCTTGGCGTAAGATGCTTTTTTTCACAGGGATGTCGAATAAATATGTCTTAATAATGTCGTCTAAAGTATCACCAAATTTTACTTCATATACATTTGATTGAATATTTTTTAGTCCCTTTTTTAGTTCGTTTTCAAGCGGATCCAAATTTATCCTCTCCGATTCTTCTGTGGGCTCATTAGCTGAAAAAGGCAACGGGCCCTCAGTAAGGATCGATAAGGCTATTTCTGCTTCAGTTATATCTGCTGTCACTGCCCCTGCAGATAACATCACAACCATGAAAACCAACTTCGACCAGCGATCCTGATCTTTAAATGTTTTTTTTAACGCCATTACTATAATTCTCTTTTCGATTCCCTTAACGGTTTAAAAATAAATAGCGAAGCCATCGTCACCATTGCTCTGCTGTTCCCAAGAGGGTCCCGCAACATAAACAAGCGTCGCACTATGCGGCTGAACAGACTCTATTTGCCCTAGGCTCAATTCGGACATCTTTGCCAAACTCATTGCATTTTCTCGGACGTTCGGTAACGGGCTAATCAAAAACTGATCACCAATCTTCAACCCTGCTCTCGACCCTGCATTAATTGTTCTTCGGTTTTCGTCTTTACCTGCGGTGAGTGGATAGTGGTCAGTATGACATTGCATGTCACTCGAAAGCTTCTTGATAAAGACATCAGTATTCGTTTTAATTTGAGCTATCAATTCCTTGGGTACAGGTGATTTTCGGTATCCTCTCTTGACTTCTGGATAGAACAATTCTGTTCGCCCCTGCCAAAGTTCACGGCCCGTTGCCTTTTCAATAAGTGTTAATTGGTACTCAAGGTCAACTGCAGCCCAAGATGGTGTGTCAAAACTCGAGGTAAATTTAAAAGGTGTCCAATGGTCAAATTCTACCAAGGTATTGAAACCTTCACCTATCCAAAGACTGACGTCTGACACCGATAGACCGTCTTTTTGAATACGTCGAAGTTTAATTTCAAGTGAATAGGGCACAAGATCAACTGAACGCGAAGTAAGATATTGGGAATAGGTTGAGTCAAATTCAACTTCGTTTGTCACTGACCAGGCCTCTGAGGCTGCTGTGGCCATACGTAGTTGTTGTTGGAGTAACTCACTTATCTGCCCAATAGAGTGATCTCCGATTAATGGATCTACAGACACTAAACTATCGGTTTGTATTTGCCTAATAGTAGCTTCTCTTCGCAACCCCGGTCGTGAACCAACACACGACTGCGCGCTCATGGCTCCAACCTCTAACGTGGCGCCAGGTGCACCTGCTTGCTTGAGATATTCAACAACTCGTACACCCCGAACTTCTGCCTGAGTAGACATCACAGCTGTCTCATGGAGCACACCTTGGCCGTCCAAATACGCTGAACTACCTAGCTTAATATCCTTTTGCATGGCGAGATCCACAAGCGCCTGCTTAATAGCCTTTAGCTTTTGCTCAGGCTCAAATTCAGCTGCTTCAACAGGCAAGATAGCTATTATTAATATGGCGGAGAGGACCCAAGCATCACGTCGTCTCCCCGACCATTGGATGGCGCCTTTAGCCTGCAGGTTTGGACTAGCAATAAAATCCATGATGATTGTTAGCTCACATTTACTGGCGGAGAGTAAATCGTCTCGGTGAGCGCAGATAATTTTTGCGTTGCCATGCTCCTAAGATATAACTTACGCAGGTCATCAACGATAGACTTATCCAAAGATAGAGTCGTCTCATAAGTATCTTTTCCTACAGGGCTTATACTAATTAAACGGGCATCATAAATGACCCCTTGAACACGAGCTTTAAAGGTATCATCTTTGATAACCAGTTCGGCGACTGTGGTATTTACATCTAAATACTGTCCATAGACCTGTTCTAATAATGATCTATAAGCATCTAACTTAGACGCCCTGATTGACAGAATACGCTGCTGTGCTGGATTATCAGATTTTTGAATACTTATTACCGCATAACCTGTTGCGACTATGCTGTCGTTTCTTTCAACCACAGTCTCAACCATCGCTGTTGCATAATCCTCAGAAACACTTGTACAACCGGATACTAGCAGCCCTCCAAAAAAGGCTCCAAAAATAAGTTTCATTAAACGCGTTTTCATTAGGATGTCCCTCTTCAAGAACGTTCGTTAGTCGTGGTTTGACATATTGCTAAATTAAAAAATTTTAAATCGGCTTCTTTTGTTAAGAATCGGCAGAAACAACGCAACCTTGAGCCTAAAGCGGCCAGAAAAATAGTCTTTCTGATCGGCGACAAACCAATGAGAGCCTCCTAAATGCAAGTTGGCACGGGTTTTGCTCATACCAAGCAAAGATCGGAAAATGTCGGCTTTTCATACGAAAGATTATTTAAGTATATGGTTTACCTAGGGTTTTAGTGGATGTCTAATTTAATACTGTCGAACATACGACAAGATATGTCGAAAATCGAACTATCTGGTCTGGGTATTCCATTTCTCGTCTTACTAATAATCTCTATGCTGGTCTTACCGTTACCGGCCTTTCTCTTAGATTTCTTATTTACCTTTAATATTTTGTTAGGTGTAGTGATTATTATGATCGCTATCAATAGCTCCAAGCCTCTCGACTTTTCATCTTTTCCGTCTATCCTTCTTCTTGCAACGATGCTACGGCTCGGTCTCAATGTTGCATCCACTAGATTGGTTTTAGTGAATGGGCATGAGGGGCCTGATGCTGCGGGAAAGGTTATTGAAGCTTTTGGCGCCTTTGTTATCAGCGGAAATTATCTCGTCGGCTTCATTATTTTTTCTATCTTGATGATTATTAATTTCATCGTAGTTACTAAAGGTGCTGGCAGAGTCTCAGAGGTTATCGCTAGGTTCACTCTAGACGCCATGCCCGGCAAACAAATGGCGATCGATGCAGATTTGAACGCTGGCGTGATTGATCAACAAACTGCAAAACTTCGCCGCGAGGAAATATCTCAAGAATCTGACTTCTTTGGTTCGATGGATGGCGCCTCTAAGTTTGTAAGAGGTGACGCTATTGCGGGATTACTCATCTTAATTATTAATATTATTGGTGGGCTAGCCGTTGGGCTGACTCAGCATGACCTTAGTTTTTCTGACGCTGGGAAAATTTATGTTCTCTTGACCATCGGTGATGGTTTAGTTGCTCAGATACCCTCCTTGCTACTTTCACTAGCCACCGCCATTTTAGTCACCAGAGTAACTACTTCAGAGACAATGACACATCAGGCTAAAAGCCAACTGAATAACCCTGTTGCTTTGGTAGTTGCCGGTGGGATCCTTATTTTGCTTGGTTTAGTGCCCGGCATGCCAAGTATGATCTTTTTATTCTTAGGTTTAATTTCTTCAGGTGTTGGCTTCTGGCTTCTACGACTCACTAACCCAATGACAGAAAGCCTAGACTCACAAATTTCAGCACAGCCTTTGCAAAGTGAAGCAATTAATGAAGAATTAGACTGGGACGATGTGGAACAGGTTGATGTCGTTGGGTTGGATATTGGTTATGGCCTAATTCCTTTGGTAAATCCTGAAACTGGTGGCCAGTTGCTACCACGAGTGAAGGGAGTACGGAAAAAATTATCTGCAGAGCTAGGTTTTCTAATCCAACCCATTCGAATACGGGATGATTTGGATTTGAATCCTGACGTCTATCATATCGTCATGAACGGCGTAGTACGCGGGAAAGGAGAAGTGAAAATTGGTCGTGAGCTAGCCATTAACCCAGGACAAGCGCAAGGGGTCTTAGATGGCATTACGACTAGGGAGCCTGCTTTCGGTCTGGAAGCAACCTGGATTGATGGCTCGCAAAGAGATTATGCAAAGACTCTCGGTTATACCGTGGTAGACCCTGCAACAGCAATAGCTACGCACCTTAATACTTTATTACGTGACAATTCTTCCGAACTATTGAGTCATGATGAGACGCAACAGCTGTTAAACAAAGTTGCTGCTAGATCCCCAAAGCTGGTTGAAGACTTAGTCCCAGGGAAGCTACCTTTAGCAACAGTCACTAGAGTTTTACAGAATATACTTGAGGAATCCGTCTCTGTAAGAGACATGCGAACAATAATAGAAGTCCTCTCAACAGAAAGTAGCCTTACTCAGAATGCGGATGAGTTAACCGCTGCTGTTAGACCAAAACTAGGTCGCATGATTGTTCAGGGCCTAGTTGATATAAATGATAGTTTGCCGGTTATGACGCTAAATCCAACACTCGAGCAAATGTTGCATAACGTACTGCAGCAAAATAGTAACAATCAAGGATTAGTTATTGAGCCGCAGCTAGCCGAAGGGTTATTTAAGTCGCTCTCGCAAAATGCAGAAGAAATAGAAAATCAAGGACAACCCGCTGTTTTAGTGGTTTCTCCTGCTATTCGTCCTTGGCTTGCAAAGCTAATTAGAAATCGTCTCAGCGATATCACTGTACTCTCATATAGCGAAATCCCTGATGATCAATCCATTAAAGTAGTCGCGACTATCGATGTCGAAAACACCCAGTAATACAAGGTAAAATCATGGAATTACAAAGAATACTAGCAAAAGATACGCGTGCAGCAATGAGACAGATACACCACCTTTATGGTGATGATGCTCTGGTCGTCTCAAATAATAAAGCTCGTGGTCAGACCGAGATTATAGTCGCCGTTGACCTCGATGCTCCATCTAGTGAAATTACACAGGAAATGCACTACCCAGCACAAAAGCCGCCAGTGTTATCAAGTCACACAGATGGTCAGTCGTTTGATGACATTATGGAATCACAAATATTTGACCTCCAATCAAATTTAAATGAAAAGCCCAGCTCAACCAACATTGAGAGCGATGCTAGAAATGAGGCTAAAAATCTTCAGAAAGACTATCTAAGATCGAGGGAACTACTCGATTTAGTAAAACAAGAGCTAGCGAGCATTCGCGAGGAAGTTCGCGTGTCTCAGCGGCTTATCAGAAATAATTCTTTTGGCAATCTCAGTGAGTACTCAAAAGCCCTTATAGAGGGTCTGAATAACACTGGAATGCCACTGCCAATGCGGATTTTAGTATCAGATTTAGTCGCTCAACATAAAGATGATAGTACTCTCATTGAGACTCTTAGCAATACTATTGGCTCTTCTATAGGCAGCAAAGACATACTCAGTAATTTGCTTGGCGTTCATATTATTAACGGCCCTACCGGTGTTGGAAAAACAACCATGGCTAATCGCATTGCTAAACAAGTATCCTTGGAGCACGGCAAAGACTCAGTCGCTATCATAAGTTTTAATGACGACCGTGAGGGGGCTTGGGATCAAAGTCAGCTCCTCGGACTACAACTTGGAATAAACATTTTCAGCGCCCAAAATTCGACTATGTTGAAGCAGCTTATCAAAGAACTCAGCTCTCGCCGCTTAATTATTGTCGACGCTCCAAGTAATAATGGTGATTCTCAACTTCAAACGCTTCAATTAGCTCTTCCAGATGCACAATTGCATTTATTGCTGCCCGCTGATGCGTCTCCAGTTCTAACTAAACAATACATAAATATTGATAATCAATCTTGGAATTCACTAATGCTCTCTCGATTAGAGGAAGGTATATTCCCCTGGCCCGTTCTTCATGCGCTTTTAGATAACGGCATCTCGTTGTCTATCGCCTCTGCCAGCAAAAATGTCGCAAATTCGGCCTTTGATGTTGATGGATTTTCTCTTGCATTTCATGGGTTTAAGCAATTAGCAAGTAGTTTCAATTGACTCGGTTTATGCTTTATACGAAAATGTATAATTAGGCTGTGAATCAATATTGCTCTACCTTTTATGCAGTCAGGTAAGCTTGATAAGGATTAATTATGGTTTCAAAGAAAGTCACTCAAATAATTGGTGTAGCAAGCGGAAAAGGGGGGGTAGGAAAAACCACTGTATCCGTTAATTTAGCAGTGAACCTTGCTTCCTTGGGCAAAAAGGTTGTACTTTTTGATGCTGACTTGGGCCTCGCTAATGCGCAGCTAGCGCTCGGTTGCAGAACTTCACACAATTTCAGCCACGTGTTGGCTGGTGAAAAAACACTAAATGAAATAATGGTTGATGGCCCTTTGGGCGTGAAGCTCATTCCTGGAGCCAGCGGTATTCAGCACATGGCTTCGTTAAATGAGATTCAAGCCGCTGGGATTATTCAGGCATTTTCTGAGATTGAACAGGAGATTGATTACTTGATCGTTGATCTTGCAGCTGGCTTATCCGACGCTGTTATGACTTTCTTGCGTGCCTGTCAGCATCGGTTCATTGTGCTCAAAGATGAACCCTCTTCGATAGCAGACGCCTACGCGATCATAAAAGTAATGATTCAGGACTACAAGCTGGACAATATCTCTCTAATACCAAATTGTGTTGGTACTCAAGAAGATGGCGAACGGCTATACCTAAGTATTAATGC